>Ga0066789_10001110_pt1 | contig 11490 bp, 10 predicted proteins | sample OrgsoiDNA2013049_FD_70960 | JGI IMG/M metagenome (GOLD analysis project Ga0066789, IMG submission 70960) | Permafrost soil microbial communities from the Arctic, to analyse light accelerated degradation of dissolved organic matter (DOM) -... | ecosystem: Environmental > Terrestrial > Soil >...
TGCCCAAGCGCTTGCTGCCCGCGAATTGGCCGGGGCACCGCGCCGCGCAGCTGTGCCGCGACATCTACGGGAAGGTGTTCGCCGCCTCCGAATCGCATTTGTCGTCGGCGGCGGTCCGATTGGCCGGCGCATTGCCGCTGCCCGACCCCGCCGTCATGCGGCGCTTCGGCGGCCTCAGGTCCACTGCTCGAGCGCCTTCACGACGTGTGTGAGGAAGGCGTTCGCCTGGAAGGCATCGAGTGCGCGGTGGTCGATCGTGAGCGTGAGATAGCACTTCGACCGGACACCGATCGCCTCGGCGCCTTGCGCATCGAACGCGACCACGCGGCGTTCGACTTTGCCGACGCCGAGAATCGCCACTTGCGGCTGATTAATGACGATGGGGGCCGCGAGCAGACTCCCGCCGACGCCGTGGTTCGAGATCGTGAAGGTGCCGCCGCGGACTTCCTGCGGCGCGAGCCTCCCTGAGCGGGCGGCGCCGACCAGCTGGCCTAGGCGGCGGGCGATCCCGAGCAGGTCGAGCGCCTGCGCCCGGTGGATCACCGGCACGATGAGCCCCTCGTTGCCGAGCGCCGTGCCCACGCCGATGTTGGCGTCCGCATGCAACTCGAGTGCATCCTCGTGATAAGTCGCATTGACCATCGGGTGCGCACCGAGGGCCTGCGCACAGGCGGCCACGAAATAGGCGGTGAGGGTCAGCCGCGCTCCCTGTTGCTCGAACGCGGCGGCATTCGCGCTGCGGTGCGCCAGCACCCGGGTCAAATCCGCCTCGAAGAGAGTCGTGACGTGGGGAGCCAACGCCAAGCTGCGCGCCATGTGCTCGGCCACGCGGCGGCGTATGGCGGTATGCGGCAGGCGCGAAGCCGCGGCGGCCGGGGGCGTCGCAAGGGCCTTGCTCACGTGCCGCTCGATATCGTGAGCGGTAATGCGTCCGCCCTGGCCGCTGCCGGCGATCGCGGCCGGCGACAGCCCGTGCTGGTCCAATAACCGGCGCACCGCGGGGCTCAACGGCGGACGCGCACCCGGCGCGGACGGCCCGCCTGCCGATGCAAGGTGTGCGGCCAGGGCATCTCCCGCCACTGATTTCTTCGGCAGCGCAGACTCGGGCGGCGAGGCCTCGGGCGACGCGATCCGAACGCGAGCCAGCACCTGCCCGGGAATCACCTCGTCATCGGGCTGCTTCAGAATCTCGCACAATTCGCCGCTTGCCGGCGAAGGAATTTCGACGGTGACCTTGTCGGTCTCGAGTTCCAATAACGGCTCATCCTTGCGGATGGATTCGCCGACGGCTTTGTACCACCTCAGTATCGTGGCCTTGGTACCCTCCTCGTTCGAGGGCGCAATGACCTCCGCGATGCGCGCCATGGTCATAGGGCCAGCAAATCCAGCATGGATTGGCCGATCTTCTCCACGCTCGGCAGCACGGCGTCGAGCAGCACCGGGCTGTGCGGACTGGGTATGTCCGGCATCGCGAGACGTTCGATGGGGGCATCGAGATCGAAGAATGCCTCTTTGGCGAGCACTGCGGCGATCTCGGCACCGAAGCCGGCGGTGATGGTGTCTTCGTGAACGATGAGGCAGCGGCGAGTTTTTCGCACGGATGCCAGCGTCGCCTGCCGATCCCACGGCGACAGCGTGCGCAGGTCCAGCAAATCGGCGGACGACCCGGTGCGCTGGATCGCGCTCTCGCAGCGCTCGACCATCGCGCCCCAGGTCACCACGGTCAGCGCGGCGCCCTCGCGCAATAGCTTGGCTTTGCCGAATTCGACGACGAAATCGTCGCCGGGATAAGGGCGCCGAGCCCAGCTGCCGTCGAGCAGCGCACGATGTTCGAAGAATATGGTCGGGTCGTTGCCGCGCAGCGCAGATCGCAGCAATCCGACGGCATCCTCGGCGTTCGAGGCCATGGCGACGCGCCAACCGATGCCGTGCACCCATTGCACCTCGTTCGATTGGCTGTGCCAGGGATCGCCGCACTTGAAGAACCCGCCGGGAATGCGCACCACCATGGGTGCGGCGAATCGATTGGCGGTACGCCAGCGCATGGTGCCGCAATCGTTGAGTTGTTCGGCCGCGGGATCGGCATACTTGCGGAATTGGATCTCGGGAACCGGCATGAGTCCGGCGGCGGCCATGCCGACCGCGCGGCCGATGATTCCTTCCTCGGACAAGCTGGTATCGAAAACGCGCGCGCTGCCGAATTTCTCCTGCAGGCCGATGGTGGCCGCGTGCACGCCGCCCTTGCGCCCCACGTCCTCGCCGAACACGACGACGCGGGGATTGACCTCGAGTTCGTGCTCGAGTGTGCGTCGCACCGCCGTGACCAGATTGATTCGCGGCCCTTGGCTGTCGGCCCGCGGCGAGCCCGCCGGCGGCGGCGCGAGCGCCGCCCACAGACCGCCCTGTGTTTGAACCTCTGGCGCTCCGTCGTCCGCGAATTCGGTGAACACATAGCGCTTGACCCGCCGCGGGTCGGGGGCGCTGTGCCGTTCGACGCGTGCGCGCGCCATCGCCACCTCCGCCCGTGAACGGGCAACCTCGGCATCCCACTCCTCCGAGGTCAGAAGCCCCGGGACGATCTGGGCACGGAGCTTGCGCCAAGGGTCTCTTTCCTGCTCGGCCGCAATGGCCGCGGAGCCTTTGTAGGTTTGGGTGTCCTGACCGGAATGTCCGCACAGGCGCGGGACCACGAGCCGCAGCAATGCCGGCCCATCGCCGGCGCGCACCAAGGCGACTGCGTCCCGAATCAAGCGGGCGGCGGCCAGCGGATCCGAGCCATCGCCATCGATTACGCGCAGGCCGCGAAAGGCGCTCAAATTGCGTGCAATGTTGCCGCCCGGCGTCTGCAGATGCGAAGGCACGGAAATGCCGTAGCCGTTGTCCTCGATGAAGAACAAGAACGGCAGCCGTTCGGTGGTGACGATATTGAGAGCCGCCCAGAAGCCATTGGTCGCGGTCGAGGCATCCCCGCCGTGAGCGACCGCGATGCTGTGCGCACACCCGGACTCGCCCAGCGTGTCACGCCGGTAGCGCAGCGCCTGGGCCCAACCGACCGCCGGCGTGTATTGCGTGCCGACGCCGCCACAGACCGGCAACGCACAAGCTCCCGCCCGCCGCGGTAAATTGAACACCACGCCGATGTCGCGGCCCTCGCTCATGCCGCCGGTCCGCATCATGCTCGAGGCAAGAGCCTCATCGATCGAAAGGCCCAAGGTCAGCATCAACGGCCGGGAGCGGTAGTAGCCGCCAACGGCATCCCAGGCGCCCGTGAGATAGCTGCCGAGCAGCACTTGGGTCACGTCGTGGCCGCGCGCGGAGAACTGGTAGAGCACCTTGCGCTCGGGTACCAGCGTGGCTTCTTCGAGATCGTCGAGCGCACGGGAAATCGCCACCTGGCGCACCACCGCGCGCCAATCGGGAGCGTCGCTGCGCGGTTCCGGCATCAGCTTCTCGGGTCTTGCGGCCATCGCGCTCGTAACCTCGGGTCAGCGGGCTTTGTTAAGACTAGTCGGAAATATTCGGTGACAATCGCCAATCCGGCCGGGAGCCGGCCCTTGGGTTGGCGATATTCGCCAAAACACCCTCCTTTAGGCATCATTGTTGGCGACTTTATGGAGATCGACCGCTTCGACGCACGCATTCTCTCCGAGCTGCAACGCGACGGGCGTGTGCCCGTGGTGGAGCTGGCGGAGACCATCGGCTTGTCGCCAACCCCGTGTGCGCGCCGCATCAAGGCCTTGGAATCGAGCGGCGCCATCGAGGGCTACGCGGCCATCCTAAACCCGACACGCATCGGCCTCGCGGTACAAGCGATCGTGCACGTGAAACTCACCGAGCACACCGATGAAACGGTGGCGCGCTTCGAGCGGGAGATCGCGCTGCTGGACGAAGTCACCAATTGCTTCGCGATGACCGGAACCTATGATTTCATCCTGCAGGTATTCGCCAAAGATCTCGAGTCGCTGAGTGCGGTCATCCTCAAGAAGCTGCTGCGCATACCGCATGTCCGCGACGTGCAGTCGAGCGTGGTTCTCGCCACCGTGAAGCGTTCGACGCGCGTACCGCTCGGTCATTTGCCGCGATGACGCGCCTCGGCGCAGCGCAGTGACCGACGTCGTCGTCATCGGAGCCGGCATCGCCGGCGCATCGGTCGCCGCGCATCTGGCCGAAACGCAGCGGGTGATCTTGGTCGAACGCGAGGATCGCCCCGGCTATCATTCGACCGGTCGTTCCGCGGCGTTGTTCACGCAGATCTACGGAAACTCTTTGATTCGCGCCCTGACGCGCGCCAGCCGATCCTTTCTTTTTGCCCCGCCGCCGGCCTTCACCGAGAGCCCCTTGACGCGGCCGCGCGGTTGCCTGTACATCGCGACAACCCGGCAGTTGGCGTCATTGCGCGAGTTCGCCGCGCTTCCCGATATCGCACCCGCAACCCGGCCGGTCAGCACCGCCGAGGCGCGAATCCTGTGCCCGGTGTTGCGCGAGGACTATGTTGCCGGCGCATTGCTCGAGCCCGACTCCTCGGATATCGACGTGCACGCCCTGCACCACGGGTACCTGCGCTTGTTCAAGAGCCGCAATGGCCGGATCCTGAACAGCTCCCCGGTGCACGCGCTCGAGCGCACCGGCGGCGGTTGGACGGTGCGCGCCGGCGCCGAAACCCTGGCCGCGCGCATCATCGTCAATGCCGCGGGAGCTTGGGCCGACGAGATTGCGTCGCTCGCCGGCATCGCCCGGGTCGGCCTGGTGCCGTTCCGCCGCACCGCCGTGCTCATCGATCCCCCGCCCGGTATGGGGGTGAATTCGTGGCCGTTCGTCAACGATATCGAAGAGCAGTTCTATTTCAAGCCGGAGGGAGGGTCGATTTTCCTCTCCCCTGCCGACGAGACGCCCGCCGAACCCGGCGATGCGCAGCCCGACGAATGGGACGTGGCCACGGCGGTCGATCGGGTGCAGTCCGCGACCACATTGCAGATCGACCGGCTCAAAGCCCGTTGGGCTGGCTTGCGCACCTTCGCGACCGACCGGACACCGGTGGTCGGATTTTCACGAGAAGCCGAAGGTTTCTTCTGGCTCGCGGGCCAAGGAGGCTACGGAATCCAGACCTCGCCGGCATTGTCGCGCACCGCGGCCGCCCTTGTCCGGGGGCTGCCTCTGCCCGAGGATTTACTGCAGGCCGGAGTGCGCGCCGCGGAGATGTCGCCGTCGCGTTTCGTACCGGGCGCGGCGCGAAGTCCTTAAGCGCGCCGCCATTCCGTGAGGCCGCCGGGTTTGTCTTCAAGCACGATACCGGCCGCGCTCAGCCGGTCGCGAATTTGATCCGATTCGGCAAATTTTTTCGCGGCGCGCACCGCTCGCCGGGCCGCCAGAAGCTCTTCGATCTCGCCGTCGGTCAGACCACCGGCCGAATCCTCCGGCATCACCGGCGCCGCGCCGCGCTTCAAGTACCGGTCTGGATCCTGCTGCAGGACTCCAAGTGTTGCGCCCATTGCCGACAGCGCGGCGGCCGCGGACGCGGCCTGGGCGAGGTTTCCGGCGGCTTTGGCGCTGTTCAATTCGCGCGCCACCCCCTGCATCACCGCGAATGCGTCCGGCGTATTGAAATCATCGTCCATCGCCGCATGAAAATCAGTCATCGCGACGCGGAAATCGCCGATCGAGGTTGCGCCGGGCACCGCGACGCCCTTCAGCGCCCGATACAAACCGAGCAGCGTCTCATCCGCTTGAGCGAGCTGTGCCGCGGAATAATTGATCGGCCCCCGATAGTGGCTGCTCAGCAAGAAGAACCGCAGCACTTCCGGATCGCGCAAAGTCTTCAGCACGTCCCGGACGGTGAAGAAGTTTCCGGTCGACTTCGACATTTTCTCATCATCGACGCGCACGAATCCGTTGTGCATCCACACGTTCACAAAAGGCGTGCCGCAGGCCGCGCAGGACTGCGCGATCTCGTTCTCATGGTGCGGGAATTTCAGGTCCATGCCGCCGCCATGTAAATCGAAGTGATTTCCGAGCAGGCTGGTCGACATGGCCGAGCATTCGATGTGCCAGCCCGGACGGCCAGGGCCCCACGGCGAAGGCCAGGACGGCTCACCCGGCTTGGCATGCTTCCACAGCACGAAATCCAAGGGATCGAGCTTGAATTCGTCCACCTGGACTCGCGATCCGGCACGCAAATCGTCCAGCTTCTTGCCGGAAAGCGCGCCGTAGTGGGCAAACTTGCGCACCGAATACATCACATCGCGGTTCGCGGCGACATAGGCAAATCCCTTGTCGATCAGGGTTCGCGTCATGGCGATGATGGGTTCGATGTAATCGGTGGCGCGCGGCTCAATATCCGGCGGCGCCAGCCCGAGCATCGCGCAATCCTCGTGCATAGCGCGCGTGAAGCGGCGCGCGAGCTCGGCCCAGTCCTCGCCGTTCTGCGCCGCCCGCTGGATGATCTTGTCGTCGATATCGGTGATATTGCGAACGTAGGTCACCTTGAAGCCGCTGGCGCGCAGATAGCGCTGCACCAGATCGAATACCGTCAGCATGCGCGCATGGCCGATGTGGATGTAGTCGTACACGGTCATTCCGCAGACGTACATGCGTACTTCGTTCGGGCGCAACGATTTGAATTGCGCCTGCTTGCCGCCGAGCGAATTATGAATTTCGAGCATGGGATTCGAGACGGCGGCGCGCGGTTTCGGGGGACATCATTTTGAGCAGCGGCGCCAATTCGGGGCCGTGCGCCTGTCCGGTCAGCGCGACCCGCAAGGGCATGAAGAGGTCCGCGCCCTTGCGCCCGGTGCGTTCCTTCAATATTTTCGTGAGCAGCTTCAAATCCGAGCCCGACTGATGCAGCGCATCGGCGGCGGCGTCGAAAAACTCGGGGCCGGCCGCGGCAATGACGCGCTCTTCGTCCCGCCCCAGAGGCGGCAGTTCGCCGCGCACCACCGCCGCCCATGGCGCGGCGTCCGCGGGCAGCACCACGTTGTGCCGCACCAGCTCCACGAACTCGATCGAATCCTCCGAACCCATCCAAGTGCGCAGCTCGGCGCTTGACATACGCTGCAGCCCTTCCTTCTGCCAGTGCATGAGCTGCGACTCCTCGAACCGCGCCGAGGCGCGGCCCAGATGTTCGGGTCGAAAATGCGCCGGCATGTCCTTCACCGCCAACCAGCCGTCGACATCGCTGGTATGGCCGAGCCGCAACAGGTGGTTGAGCAGCGCCGCGCTCAAGAATCCGCGTGCGCGAAACTCGGCGACGCTGGTGCTGCCGTGGCGCTTGGACAGCGGCGCACCGTCCGCCCCCACCAGAAGTCCGACATGACCGTAGCCGGGGCGGCGCAACTGCAACGCATCGAGCAGCAGCAATTGGCGCGGTGTATTGGTGAGATGATCGTCGCCGCGCAACACATGCGTCACCCCCATCACTGCGTCATCGACGGCATTGCAGAAGAAGAACGCCGCCGTTCCGTCCTCGCGGCGGATGATGAAATCGCCGATGTCCGCCGATGAAGATCTCTGCGGCCCGTGCACGAAATCGCTGAATTCGATCACCGCGCCGGCCGGCACCGCAAAACGCAGCGTCGGCCGGAGTCCGCGCGCGGACCGCTCCGCACGCTGCGCCGACGTGAGTTCCCGGCAGGTCCCCGCGTAGCGCTGCGGCTTGCCCGCCATGCGCTGCAGCTTGCGCGACAACTCCAGCTCATCGGCCGTGCAATAGCAGGGGTAGACCTGGCCGCCCTCCTCCAAGCGATCGAACAGCCGCCGGTAGAAGTCGCCGCGCTCGGACTGCGAATAAGGCGCCGACGGACCGCCGATTTCGGGCCCCTCGTCCCACTCCAATCCCAACCAGCGCAATTCCGCCATCAGTGCGTCGCGGTGGCGCAAATCGCTGCGCTCGACATCCGTGTCCTCGATCCGCAATAGGAATCGCCCGCCGAGCTTGCGCGCCCACAGATGGCTGAAAAAGGCCGTCCGCGCATTTCCCAAATGCAGGGCACCTGTCGGCGAGGGTGCGAAGCGCGTAACGATCGGTATGGACATATCGCAAGATTGTACCCACATTATTCGAGTAGAATCTCGCCGTATGAAGCAACTCGTACTCAGCCTCGGCCTGCTCGCCGCAACTCTGATCTCGACCAGCCACGCTGCCGAGCCGCCCGCTTCGGCCGCCGCCCAACCACCCGCGGCGCAGCCGGCACCCGCGCAACCGGCACAAGGCACCGCAGCGCAGTCGACGCCGACGCCCGCGCACCCGGCTGCATCGGCGACCGCGGCACCGCCCGCCGATCCCGAGGTGCAGGTAGTGACCAGCATGGGAAATTTCACCATCGAGCTTAACCCCGAGCGCGCGCCATTGACGGTCGCGCAATTCCTGAAGTACGTCGATCAAGGCTTTTATTCCGGCACGATATTCCATCGCGCCATCGCGAATTTCGTGGTCCAAGGGGGGGGCTTCGATGCCAATTACAAACTCAAAGGCAGCCCCGGCAAGGTCGTCAACGAATCCGGAAACGGTTTGAGCAACCATCGCGGCAGCGTCGGTCTTGCACGGCCGCCGGAGCCTCACGGCGGCGACGTTCAGTTCTATGTGAACCTCGCGGACAACTCGGCGCTCGACCCGAATCAGTCCCGATGGGGTTACGCGGTGTTCGGCAAGATTGTTCAGGGCATGGATGTGGTCGACCGGATCAGCACGGTGCCGACCGGCGCCAAGGGCCCCTTCAAAGAGGACGCGCCCTTGCAGCCGGTGATCATCGAGCGAATCGAGCGGGTTCCGACGCCCTGACCGCGGCGGGCCTGGCATGGCGACCCTGTTCATCTCCGATTTGCACATCGACGCGTCGAGCCGGCAAATCATCGGGCAATTCACGGGTTTTTTGCAAACGCAGGCGCGCGCCGCCGACGCTTTGTACATCCTCGGGGACCTGTTCGACTCCTGGGTGGGAGACGATGCGCCCGATGAGGGGCAACGCGCCGCCATTGCCGCGATCAAGGCCCTCACCTCGAGCGGCGTGCCGTGCTTCGTCATGCACGGCAACCGGGACTTCCTGCTTGGGGCGCGGTTCTGCGCGGATACGGGTGCGCGAATCCTGCCCGATCCGCTGATCGTGACGCTCTATGGCGAGCCGGTGTTGGTGATGCACGGAGATGCCCTTTGCACCGACGATCGCGCTTATCAACGGTTGCGCGCCACGGTTCGCGATGCGGATTGGCAGCGGCAGTTCCTCGCCCTTTCGGCCGCTGAGCGCCGAGCTCTCGCCGGCGCTGCGCGCACGGGCAGTAAGGCGCACATGGCGTCAATGCAAGAGGCCATAACCGATGTCAACGCCGAAAGTGTCGCCGCCGCGCTGCGGGCGGCCGGCACTTCCTTTCTACTGCACGGCCATACGCACCGTCCCGGCATCCAGTCCTTGTCGGTGGACGGGCGCGATTGCACGCGCATCGTGCTCGGCGACTGGCATGCGAAGGGCAGCGTGTTGCGTTGGGACTCTGGCGGTCCCGAATTGCTCACGATGCCGCGCGCCGATCAGGCGGGAACGCCCGAATGAAATCGAAATTGCGGGTCGGGGCTGGTGATCAATTCCGCCTCGAGCGCCGCGAAGGCCTCGATTCGTTCAGCCACGTCGATCGCTGCTCGAATCGCGGCCTGCCGCGCCAGATCGAGATAAACCGTGAAATGGCGCGCCTCGGCCGCATGCAGCGCGTCGAATAGTTCGCCGAGCGGGCCGCCGATCGCCGGACCCAACGCCGCGAAGCGCTCGCAGGAACGCGCCTCGATGAACGCGCCGCAAATCATCAGGTCGACTTCGCGTTGCGGCTCGGTCCTTGCGACCAGGCGGCGCATGCTCTGCGCATAGCGGCCGGGCGCCATGCGCTGCGGAACGACGCGAAGCCGCTTGATGAGCCTCGCCACCTGTTCGTAATGCCTTAATTCCTCCCGGGCGAGCCGCGACATCTTGCCGGCGAGTTCCAGATTTTCCGCATACGCGAACATCAGGGCGAGAGCGGTGGAGGCCGCCTTCTTCTCGCAATTCGCATGGTCGATCAGCAACTCATGCGGCGAGCACCGGGCACGGGCGATCCAGCTGGCGGGCGTCGGGGCGCGCAACAACGCAGGGGTGAGCCCCTGACTCATGCGAGAATCTTCAACTCGGCGACCGCATCGAGGAGCGCGCGCGCCGACTGGAACCGGTCCTCGGGAGATTTCGCCAGCAGGCGTTTCAATAGGGGTTCGTAGCTCGCATATTGCGGATCGATGGCGGGCAGGTCCGCGCGCTTGTGCTTGTAGATGACTTCCATCGCGGTTCCGCCCAAATAAGGTTTGCGGCCAATCAGCATTTCGTAGAACACGACGCCCAGGCTGTACAGATCGCTGCGCGCATCGATGAGCTCGGCGTGGCCCTGCTCCGGACTCATGTAATACGGCGTGCCGAAGATCTCGCGCTTTCCGGTCAACTCAAGGTCGAGTTCGTTGGCTTTGGCCAGGCCGAAATCGATCAAGCTGACCGATCCGTCGGTTCGCAACATGACGTTGGCGGGCTTCAAATCGCGGTGCAGAACGCCCACCGCATGAATGGCCTCCAGTGCGCTCGCGATTTGCTCGAGATAGTGCAGCGCGGTGGCGGGCGCGAGCGGCGCCTTCATGCGTTGCCGCAAATCGCCGGCGGGGAAGTGCTCCATCGCAATATAGGCGTGATCGTCCGCGACGCCCAGATCGTAAATTCGCACGATGTGGCGGTGCTTCAAGCCGGCGACGATTTCGTATTCCTGCAGGAACCGGTCGAACCCGATGATGCGATCCGAGACATCGGGGACCTGGCTGAATATTTTGAGCACCACCAGCGATCCGGCGCGTTCGCTCTCCGCCAGGTAAATTTTGCACATGCCGCCGCTGCCGATTTGGCGGATGCAACGGTGCCCGCGGATGATCACGGAGCCGAACTTATAGCGCTGCGCGAACTCCGGTTGCGAGCGCAACGAAGCCAATGCCCGCTTTTGTTCACGCGATGCGCTGGTGAGCGCCGCAATGAGCTGGCCCCGGCCGATTTTTCGCCCATACAGCCGGCGCACCCGCGGCGTCTCGCCGGGCAAAGGGGTCGGCGCATCCTGCAGCAGCAACACCAGCAGCGGCGCAAACTCGGGTTTTGCGGCGAGTTCCTGCGCCAGCTGTTCGGCGGCCGCGGTGGGCGGCGCGGCGACGATGATCGCCGCATCGAATCCAGCGGCGGCGAAACTCGCCTCCAGCGGATCGTCCTCTCCCAAACTGTGCTCGACAACGGTCGCGTCGGGCCACTCGATCTCGACGTGCTTCTTGACCAGCAGTCGATACTCCGAGCGTTCCGCGATCAAAAGCAGACGCAAGCTCAAGACCCTCGGATCCGAACCGAGCCGCGCGGGGCGCTACGAATTTCGGATGGTCTTGAGTCCACGAGCGGGACCATCTCGACGTTGCTGCCTAGCCTCGTCGGATCGCTCTCCCTGCAGGCGCTTCAGGTACTC
>Ga0066789_10001113_pt1 | contig 11475 bp, 7 predicted proteins | sample OrgsoiDNA2013049_FD_70960 | JGI IMG/M metagenome (GOLD analysis project Ga0066789, IMG submission 70960) | Permafrost soil microbial communities from the Arctic, to analyse light accelerated degradation of dissolved organic matter (DOM) -... | ecosystem: Environmental > Terrestrial > Soil >...
GCCCTCGAAGTTGCGGGGAGTTTATGGTTGGGGAACGACAACGAACTTGGCCATACGTTTTGGCAGACGATGGATGCCTCGGTGATTTCCGCCGTCGGCGCCCAGCTGCTCAAGTACGGATTTGGCCGCGCGCGGCCGGCGCAAGGCGACAATCCCAATCTCTGGTTCAAAGGCAGCAAATATCAAAGCTTCCCGAGCGGAGAGGTGACACTGCAGGCCAGCTTCGTGACCCCGTTCATCGCGAATTACGCGCGGGAAAATCCCTGGATTTGGTCACTCGAATTGCTCCCGGTGTATGATTCATTCGCACGCTTGAAGAGTCAGGCCCATTGGCAGTCCGATGTGATTGCCGGTTGGGCGGTCGGCACGGCGGTCGGATATTGGAGCAGCACGCGCGCAACGCCGTTTTCGGTTCAGATCCTGCCGCGCGGCATGTCGGTCGGGTACTCCAAGCGATTTTAGAGAACACTTGAGTCGCGTGCCACCCGTGACTATTCGAGCGCGACGCAATGAGAATCATCTTACCACTGCGAGGTTTCGCGGCAGCCCTGTTGCTGGCGGGCTGCGCGTGCGTGGTTCGCGCGCAAACCGATGAGATTCAAGTCTACGACGCCGAGATCGCCGCTCCCGGTGTTTTCAATTTAACGTGGCACAACAATTTTACTTCCAGCGGCAGCTCCAGCCCAAGCTTTCCCGGTGCCATCGTGCCGGACAAGTCGCTCAACGGCGTCACCGAGTGGGCTTACGGGGTCGCGCCGTGGTTCGAAGCCGGAGTGTATTTTCCGCTGTATTCGCTCACCCGCGACAACAGCGTCCTCTTCAACGGTTACAAGTTGAGGGCCTTGTTTGTCTCACCGGACGCGGCCAATCGAGATGTCTTTTACGGCGTCAATTTCGAATTCAGCTTCAACACCGCACATTGGAGCGACAGCCCTTACAGTTCGGAAATCCGCCCGATCATTGGCACTCACGCGGGCCGATTCGACTTCATCTTCAATCCGATCCTGGATAACTCATACAAGGGAATTTCCAGCCTGCAATTCGTGCCCGCCACCCGCGTGGCCATGAAGGTGTCCGAGACCTACAAGCTGGCACTCGAGGAATACGACGACTTCGGCCGCGTCAGCCATTTTCTGCCCCAGTCGAAGCAATCTCACCAAGCGTTCGCGGTGCTCGACGTACACACGGCGTGGCTGGACCTCGAAGGCGGCTTGGGATTCGGCCTGACCAGCGCGTCCGATCACCGGATCTTCAAACTGATCTTGATGAAGGATCTTTGACCAATTATTGACAGTGTGTCAATAATTGTCTATCGTTCAGTAGATGTCCTATATTGCCGAACGACGTGGAGAGGAAAAGCAGCGCCGGCGCGCGCAGATTCTCGATGCCGCGGAATCGCTGTACGCTAAAAAGGGGTGGGACGCGCTGACGGTTGACCAGGTGGCGCGCAGCGCGCGGCTGTCGCGTGCGCTCGTGTACGTGTACTTTCGGGACAAGGAAGAATTGCTGTTCGCCATCGGTGAGCGCGCCATGGGGCTGCTGCGCGATCGTTTCTTCGAAGCCGCGGCGCGTCACGCCAAGGGATTGGACAAGGTGGAGGCAATCGGTCGCGCGTACATGGCCTATGCATATGAATTCACTCATTATTTTGATTTCTGTTCGCGCTTTCAGGCGCATGCCGTGGCGGTTGATCCAGGGTCGCACGAAGGCGCCTGCCGAGTCGCCGGGGATCAGGCGATCGGTGTCGTGGTGCAGGCCATCGAGGCCGGTATGCACGATGGCAGCATTCGGCCCGACGTCGGTGCGCCGCTCATGCTAGCGACGACATTGTGGGCGTTCACGCACGGCATCATTCAGCTGGCCATGGCCAAGGGCGACGATTTGGCGAGGTTCGGTATTGCCATCCCGGAGTTCAGCAATTACGCGTTCGGGCTGCTGCGTGGCATCACCCAGAGCGCCAACGCCGCGCAGGCGGGTTGATTTTTTTTGACCAAGTTCTGACATATGTCTAGTTTATCTACAGGTGAGTATATCGGCGCGTTGCTCATCGGGCTGGCCATGGCGGTGGCGCCCGCACGCGGCGCGGCGCCGCCCGAGGCCGGCTCGGTGCAAGAAGCGGTCGATGGTTTGGTGGCCGATGCGCTGGCGGCCAACTTGGAGCTGGACGGTGCCACTGCGGGGGTGGCCGAGCGTTTGGCGGCATTGGATCAGGCGCGAGCCCGCTACCTGCCCGCGCTGGATTTCACGGCGCGCTACTCGCGCGCCGACGGCGGCAGGACGATCGACTTTCCGGTCGGCGATCTGCTCAATCCGGTGTACGCGAGCTTGAATCAGCTGACCGGATCCGCGCGCTTTGCCGCCGTCGCGAATCAACAGATCGATTTCCAGCGCACGCGCGAACAGGACACCAAAGTGTCGTTGACGCAGCCATTGTACGACCCGCGCATCAGCGCGGCGCGCGCGGCGGCGCAATCGCAATACGAGTCGGCCGCCGCCGGCCGTGCGGCCTTAGCCTGCCGCATCGAGCGCGACATGCGGGAGGCGTACTACCGCTGGCTGCAGGCGCGCGCGCAGATCGCCATTTTCGATGCCGCTCTGGAACTCGCCACCGAGAATCACCGTGTCAATGACAGCTTGTACCGCAACGGCAAGATCACGCGCGATCTGGTGTTTCGCGCCGAAGCCGATCAGCTGGAAGTGGAGCAGTCGCGGCGCGGCGCGGGCAATACCGAGCGCCTCGCCCAAAGCTACGTGAATCTGCTGCGCAACGCCCCGTTCGATCGAGCGTTGCCCGTGACGGCGGCCGACGATTCCGACATCGACCGGCTGCGCGCCGGATTGACCGGCACTGCGCCGCAGCCGCGCCTGAATTTGACTCCGCTTGAGGACACGGCGCTGCGGCAGCGTGCGGAGTTGCGGCAATTGGACGCGGTGGCCGCTGCGGCGGCCGCGGGTGAACGGCTGGCGCGCGCGGCGTTCAAACCGCGGCTCGCGTTTGCGCTCGATGCCGGCACGCAGGGTGAGACCTACGGTCTCGGCAGCGGCGATCGCTATGTACTGGCCTCCCTCGTGCTGCGCTTCAATTTGTTTGCCGGCGGCGCGGACCAGGCGGGCGTCGCCGGCGCGAAAGCCGTCGAGCGCGAGGCCCGGGCCAGCCGCACCCTGCAGGAGCAAACGATCCGCTTCGAAGTGCAGCAGGCATTGCAGGATCTCGAACTCAGCCAGGCCTCGCTCGGAACCGCTGCCAAGCGGGTCGAAGCGGCCGCCGGCGCGTTTCGCATCGCGTCGCGAAAGCGCGATCTCGGGCAGATCAATCAGGCCGAATTCATCGACTCGCGGCGCGCGCTCACCGACGCACAATTGAATCTCAACGTCACGCGCTTCGCGGCCTTGAGCAGTCTTGCCCAGCTCGAGTACGCGCTCGGCGCCGGCACGCGGCACCTGCCGCCGGAAATTCAGCCATGAAACATCGCCTCTTGGGTTTGCACGGTGCGGCCATGACCATGATGGCAGTCATTCTTCTCGCCGGCTGCACGCGCAGTGCCGGCGGCACGGTCGCCGCGCCCGTGCGCTCGGTGCAAGTTGCCGCCGTGGCGTCCGCCACGCTCGACAATACCTTGCGCGCCGTGGGTTTGCTCACTCCCAAGGATGAGGCGCGCTTGTCGTTCAAGGTCGGCGGGCTCATCGAATCCATACCGGTCGAGGAAGGTCAGACCGTCAGGGCAGGGCAGGTGCTGGCCGTGCTCAAGCCGGCCGAAATCAATGCCTCGCTCGAGCAGGCGCGCCAGGCGGCGGGGAAGGCGCAGCGCGATCTCGAGCGCGGCAGGTCGTTGCTCGCCGACGGCGTCGCAACCCAGGAGCAAGTACAGGATTTGACCACGGTCTTTCAGGTGGCGCGCGCCGCGCAGAGCAGCGCGGAGTTCAACGTGGCGCATGCGCGCATCGTGGCGGCCGTCGGCGGCGCGGTGCTGCGCAAGCTCGCCGAGGCCAACGAAGTGGTGCAGGCGGGGCAGACCGTGGTGGTGCTGGGCGGCGCAAATCGCGGCTGGATCGTGCGCGTGGGATTGGCCGATCGCGATGTGGTGCGTGTTCGCTTGGGCGATGCGGCGCGCATCGAATTCGATGCGTGGCCGGGGCAGTCGTTCAGCGGCCGCGTCGGCAACATTGCCTCGGCGGCGGATCCCGCCACGGGCACGTTCACGGTCGAGGTGCAAATCGACGCCGACGCGCGCTTCGTGCAGGGACTCGTGGCCAAAGTCGCCTTAAGTGCGCAAAACGCCGCCCAAGCCAAGGTCATTCCGGTGCAGGCGCTGCTCGAAGCCAATGACAAGGAGGCGGGAGTGTTCGTGCTGGATCCGGCCACGCGCGTGGTGCGCCGGATCAACATTCAGATCGGCCGCATGAGCGCAGGGTCGGTGGAGGTGTTGGACGGGCTCGCATTGGGCGAGCAGGTTGTGACCGACGGCGCGGCCTTCCTCGAGAACGGCGCGACCGTTCGGGTTGCCGCGCAATGAGCATCTGGGCATTCGCCGTGCGCCGCTGGCAGTTCACGCTGGTGGTGTTCGCGCTGCTGATCGCGCTCGGGATGGCGAGCTTCTCGAACATCGCACGCTCGGAAGACCCGTCTTTTCCGTTTCCCGCGGCCACCATCACCTTGGTGTGGCCGGGCGCCAATCCGGCCGACATGGAGCGCTTGATCGTCAAGCCGCTCGAAGACGCCGTCAACACGCTGGAGAACGTCAAGAAGATCCAGAGCTCCGCCTTCGACGGGCTGGCCGTGGTGCATGTCGAGTTTTACTACGGTAGCGATCCGGAGAAGAAACAGGACGAGGTGATTCGCGAGTTCAATCGGATCCGCTCGACGCTGCCGCCCGACATTGCGCAGATCGACATCCGCAAGGACAGTCCCGGCAACGTCAATATCGTGCAGATGGCGCTGGTGAGCGATACCGCGAGCTGGCGCGAACTGAAGGAGAAGTCCCAGAACCTCAAGGACGCGTTCGAGTCCGTACCCGGCGTGCGCACCGCGGAGACCTGGGCATTCCCCAAGCCCGAAGTGCGGGTGGCGATCGACCTCGAGCGCCTCGGCCGTGCCGGGGTGAGCCTCAATCAAGTCATCCAGACGATTCAGGGACAGAGCGTCAATGTTCCGGGCGGCGCGGTCGAAGTGGGCCTGCGGCGCTACAACCTGCGCACCTCGGGCAGCTACACCACGCTCGATCAAATCGCCGACACGGTGGTGGGCGCGGGCGGCGGCCGGCTCGTCAAGGTGCGCGACATTGCCGATGTGTCCTGGCAGACGGAGGAGTACGCGTACACCGGCCGCTTCAACGGCAAGCGCGCCGTATTCATCACGGCAAATCAAAAGGACAATACCAATATTTTCAAAGTGCGCGACGGCCTGTACGCCAAGCTCGCCGACTTCGAAAGGACCTTGCCCGCGGATATCAAGCTGGAGCGCGGCTTCGACCAATCGCGCAATGTCGCCAACCGGCTGGATCGCCTGGGCGAGGACTTTGCGATTGCGATCGGTCTCGTGCTGCTGACACTGCTGCCCCTGGGGCTGCGCGCGGCGGGCGTGGTCATGATCTCCATTCCGCTGTCCCTGGCGATCGGCGTGGCGCTGCTCTTCATGACGGGTTTCAGCCTCAATCAGCTGTCCATCGCCGGCTTCGTGCTGGCCTTGGGATTGTTGGTCGACGATTCCATCGTCGTGGTGGAAAACATCGCCCGCTATGTGCGCAACGGCTATGGGCGCGTCGAGGCGGCCATCGAGGCAACCGACCAGATCTACCTCGCCGTGCTCGGCTGCACCGCCACCCTGGTGCTGGCGTTCTTGCCGTTGCTGTTCCTGCCCGAAGGGCCGGGCGAGTTCATCCGCTCGCTGCCGGCTGCGATCTTGTTCACGGTGGCGGCATCGCTATTCGTCTCGCTCACCATCATTCCCTTCCTCGCCAGCCGCATGCTGCGCGACAACCAGCGCGAGTCCGCCTTGCTGCATCGGGTCATGACCATCATCCACACGATTTACGGTCCCGCACTGCGCCGGGCGCTGGCCAAGCCGAAAACCACTCTGCTCGCCGCGCTCGCCGTGTTTGCCCTGGCCGCGGCCACGATTCCGCTCATCGGCTTCAGTTTGTTTCCGAGCGCCGATGTGCCGCAATTCGTCATTCGAGTCGACGCGCCCGACGGCTCGAGCATCGCCGAGACCGACCGCGCCCTGCGTTTCGTCGAGGCGCGCCTTGCCGAGCAGCCCGACGTCCGGCATTGGTACACGAATCTCGGCCACGGCGCGCCCTTTATCTACTACAACTACTTTCCGCAGGGTCGTTCCGCCAACGTGGGCGAAGTGTTCGTGGAGCTGCGCGGCTTCGATCCGAAACGCACGCCGAAGCTGTTCGAGGCGCTGCGCGCGCGTTTCAACGAGTACGCCGCAGCACGCATCACGCTCAAGCAATTCGAACAGGGACCGCCGATCGATGCGCCGGTCGCGATTCGCATCGTCGGTCCCGAGATCGATGGCTTGCGCGGCATTGCTGCGCAGGTCGAGCAAGTGCTCAAAACGACGCCGGGGACGCGCGACGTGTTGAATCCGGTGCGCTTGCTGCGCACCGACCTGAATCTAGGGATCGACACGCAGAAGGCGGGACTTCTCGGCATATCGGCGCTCGAGGTCAACCGCACCGTGCGGCTCGCGGTGGCCGGGCTGTCGGCGGGGCAGTTTCGCGCCGGCAACGGCGACGAATACGACATTACGCTGCGATTGCCGATGAAGGAGCGGCCGACCATTGAAGCGCTCGACGCCATCGACGTGAGTACCGCCGCTGGGCGCCAGATTCCGCTGCGCCAGATATCGAGCCCGCATTTCGAGACCGTCACCAATTCGATCACGCGCTACAACCGCGAGCGCCAGGTGACGGTGTCCGCGCAAACGCTGCCGGGATTCAACACGGCCCGGGTCACCGCGGCGGTGGTCAGGCATCTCGGCTCGATCGGCTTGCCGCCGGGTTATCGCTTCGTCGTGGCGGGCGAAGTCGAGGCGCAGCAGGAGAGCTTCGGCGGCCTGCTGCCGGCCATCTTGGTCGCGGTTTTCGGCATCCTCGCGGTGCTGGTGCTGGAATTCGGCAGCTTCCGCTCCACCTTGATCGTGGCCGGCGTGATTCCGTTGGGAGTCACCGGCGCGCTGCTCGCGCTGCTGGTGACCGGCTACACTCTGTCGTTCACCTCGATCATCGGCATGATCGCGCTGATCGGCATCGAGATCAAAAACTCGATCCTCTTGGTGGATTTCACCAATCGCCTGCGCGCGCAGGGGATGCCTCTGGATGAGGCCATTCAAGAGGCCGGCGAAGTGCGCTTTCTGCCCATACTGCTCACGTCGGCGACGGCCATCGGCGGACTGCTGCCGCTGGCCTTGCAGGGCTCGGGCCTGTACTCGCCGCTGGCGATCGTGATCATCGGCGGATTGTTGAGCTCTACGCTGCTGGCACGGCTCGTGACGCCGGTGATGTACAAGCTGCTGCCTCCGCCGGCGGCGACAGAGCGCGCCACCATTCTGCCGTCAGCAGCTCCGCATGGTGCTGTTTGAACACCGCGCACAGCGCCGGCGGTATGCAGAGGAACGGCAGCCATTGCTCCGGGAACACGTCGTGCGGTCCGCAGTGGAACCAGGGTTCGGCGCTGGTTTCCTCCTCCTCGCAGCTTGCCCGAGGCAGGTCGCGAAACACGCAATCGGACACCAGGCAAATCTCGTCGTAGTCGTAGAAGATGACGCGCCCGTGACTGGTCACGCCGAAATTCTTCAGCAGCAAGTCGCCCGGAAACACGTTGCTTGCCGCCAAATCGCGCAAGGCGTTGCCATAATCGACGATGGCGGACTCGGCGGCCGCAGGTTCGGCCTCGCGCAAGAACAAATTGAGCGGCCGCAGGCGACGCTCGATGTAGCAATGTTCGACGATCAAATCCCCGCCTTCGATACGGCAGCTTTCGCCGGCCTCGTTCAGGAGCTCATCGGCCAATGCGGGCATGAAGCGCGCACGCGGCAGCCGCAGGCGTTTGAACTCCTGGGCATCGACGAGGCGGCCGGCGCGGTCGTGCCGGAACACGAATTGGTAGCGCTCGATGACATCTTCGCGGGTGCTGGTCTTCGGCGCGCCGAAGCGGTCGCGGATCACTTTGAACACCAGGTCATGAGAGGGCAGGGTGAAGACGATCATGACCAGGCCGCGCTCCCCCGGGGCATGCACGAAGCTGTCGATGGATTTGTCCAGATGCCTCTGCAGTGCGAAGTAACGCTCGGTCTTGCCCTGTTTGGCGCGGCCCAGGACGGTGTACAACTCGTCGATGGATTTGCGCGGCATGAACGAGCGCAGCAGGGTGATCGCTGCGCTGACCACCGGCAGGTCAACGTGGAAATAGGAACGCGCGTAGCCGAACAGCGATCCGACATCGGCGCGCGACAGCATCACGGCATCAACCTGCACGCCCCTGGAGGAGTTTGTGAAGGCCAGAACCAACGGCGTGATCGAGCCGTCGCCGATCAAGCGGCCGACCACGAAGGCATGCATGCCGCGATAGAACAAGGGTTCGATCAGCTCGATGGACTCGGGTTGAGCGCTCTGCCGGCCGGTCTGGAAATGGCGGCCGATTTCCGCGCTGATGCGGTGCACCGCCGCCTCCGCATCGCCGATCGCCGCCCCGAACGGCAGGTCGGTGAGAATCTCACGCACCGCCGCCGGCAGGGAGGCGCCCACGCGGTACACCCGGATCGGCACCGCGCCCGAGGCGCGGCCGACGCTGGTCGCGCAAAATTCGACTTCCGGATTGACGCCGACCGTGCCGAACAGGTCGCGTGTGACCGAATTGAAAAATGTCCGGTAGAAATCGCTGTCGGGCCGCCGCGCGACGAGGATCTCGTAGGCGCGCTTGATATCGATCCACAGCGCAACGTCGGTGCGCTTTGCTTGCAGCTGGCTCGCGATGGCCGCCACAGCACGCGCCACGCGCAGCTCGTAGAGCTCGATGCGGGCGACCGCATCGAGCTGCGCCGTCCGCCAATCCTCGGCGAGAAAATTCAGCGCCGCGCGCCGGGTAATTCTGCCGAATTCCTCGTTATACAGCCGAAAGTGCTCCGCGATCATCGCGGCGTGATCTTTCGCGGTGACGCTGTCCTTCGTCGCGGCAGTGGTGACGGCGGTGCTCACGGATCCAAACCCGTCACGCGATCGCGCGTTTTTGGTCCGGTTTCACCGGCGTCGTGAACTGCTCGGTCTCGGTGCTGCCGGCCATCGCGCCGGTGGAATGCGCGCCCGCCGTGATCGCGGTCTGCACGGCATCGAAATAGCCGGTGCCGACGAACGACTGATGTTTGGTCGCCCGGTAGCCCGCGCTTTCCTGGCCGAATTCGCGCTGCTGCATCTGTGAATATCCGAGCATGCCGTCCGCGCGGTACGCCGACGCGAGTTCGAACATCGACAGATTCAGCGCATGCCAGCCGGCGAGAGTGATGAATTGGAAGCGATAGCCCAAGGCGGCCAGCTCTTCGCGCCACCGCTTCATCGCCGCGGCGTCGAGCTTGGCCTGCCAGTTGAACGATGGTGAGCAGTTATACGCGAGCAGCTTTCCAGGATATCTGGCGTGAATGGCGGCGGCGAAACGCCGCGCTTCGGCCATGTCCGGCTTCGAGGTCTCGCACCACAGAAGATCGGCGTAGGGGGCGTAGGACAGGCCGCGGTCGATGGCCTGCTCGATGCCGGCCTTGACATGGAAGAAGCCCTCGCTCGAACGTTGGCCCGTGAGGAAGCGCGCGTCGCGCGGATCGTGGTCGGTGAGGAGCAAATCCGCCGCGTCGGCGTCGGTGCGGGCGATGATCACGGTGGGCACACCGAGCACATCCGCCGCCAGACGCGCGGCCACCAGCTTGTTGATCGCCTCGCCGGTCGAGACCAACACCTTGCCGCCCAAGTGGCCGCATTTCTTGGCGGACGATAGCTGATCTTCGAAATGAACGGCGGCGGCGCCGGCGCGGATCAGGGCCTTGGTGAGCTCGAAGGCATTGAGGTTGCCGCCGAAACCCGCTTCGGCGTCGGCGACGATGGGGACCAGCCAGTCGATGTCCGAGTTGCCGTCCATGTGGTGAATTTGGTCGGTGCGCAGCAGCGCGTTGTTGATCCGCTCGACCATTTTCGGCACGGAATCGACCGGGTACAGACTCTGGTCCGGGTAGACCTCTCCGGCGGTATTGGCATCGCCGGCCACCTGCCAGCCGGAGCAGTAAATCGCCTTTAAGCCCGCCTGCACGGTTTGAATGGCCTGGTTTCCGGTCATGCAACCCAACCCCGCAATGACGGGCTCGCTGTGCAATAGGCGCCAGAATTTCTCTGCGCCCATGCGCGCCAGGGAATGCTCGATGTGCACGGAGCCGCGCAGACGCGCCACGTCTTCGGAGGTGTAGGGGCGCTCGACGCCGGGCCAACGGTCGGTCGTTTGGTTGGTCATTCAGTTCTCCTTAAGGGCAAAAGGTGCGACGAACTTGCGTCTCGGGATGCCGGGAGCTTAAAGTACCGATAAGGCGGATTTACACAATAGAAATTTCACAATGTGAATTTCACAACGGTGCCCAATGACAACCAGTGATTTCAAGCGACCCCTCCCTTCATGGGATTGATCCGGCAGGGGCATTTTCTCGGGACCAAGCTACGGTCCCTGCGCAAGCGCAACGGGCTCACCCTCGATGAGCTGTCCGCCCGTTGCGTGCAAATCGACGCGGCGGGGGCCCCGTCGGTGTCCTACCTCTCCATGGTGGAGACGGGGAAGCGCATGCCTTCGGCCGACATGTTGGAGATGCTGGCGGGCATCTTCAGCAAGGATGCGCGTTGGTTTCTCGATGAGAACACGGAGGTCGAAGCTGCTCCCTCGCAGCGCGCGCGCGGCGGGCTCGAGGCCATGCCCTTGGAACCGGCGTTTCTGTTCTCGCATGAGCTGCTGCAGAACGCACTGCCGGAGCTGCTCTCGCAAACCGGCACGACCGGGCGGCAGTTCGCGCAGTTGCTGATCCGTGTCTGGCAGGAAACGCGCCACAACAACTTTCCGGACATCGAGCGGGCAGCCGAGGAGTGCGGCAAGCGGCAGATGCCGCTCGACCTCAATGCCGTGCTGGCGATTTGCGAGCGGCACGCGCTCAACCTGCAATGGTTCGACGGCGATGCCCGCAAGCCGAGCGGGGCGCTGGTGCGATCGCAGTTCGAAGCCCCCGGGACGGTGCTGATCAACAAGCGACTGCGCAGCCAAGAGGAGCGGCTGAAATACGAGCTCGCCTTCTTCATCGGCCACAAGATTCTGCACAACGGCGACGGCGCCATTTCCCCGCACAGCGCCATTCAATCGGGCGACGGCGAAGCGTCTTCCCCGCGCAGCGCCATTCATTCCGGCGACGGCGAAGCGTCTTCCCCGCGCAGCGCCATTCATTCCGGCGAC
>Ga0066789_10001114_pt1 | contig 11470 bp, 11 predicted proteins | sample OrgsoiDNA2013049_FD_70960 | JGI IMG/M metagenome (GOLD analysis project Ga0066789, IMG submission 70960) | Permafrost soil microbial communities from the Arctic, to analyse light accelerated degradation of dissolved organic matter (DOM) -... | ecosystem: Environmental > Terrestrial > Soil >...
GCAATCTTCATGGATCTCTTGTGCTCCCTCGGGCAACACGTGAAATGGGCTCTTTGTCAGAGCGTCCCGCCGGTCGGACTAAGTTACCGTCCCATGGCACAGGAATGTCCGCCTCGGGAAACCCGGAATAGCTCGCGCTGAGTATAATGAGTCCGCTCTACCCCGAACAGCCGACATAAGAGCCGACATTACGGACGTTTTGCCCCTCTCTGCTCCGGGCGAAACCTCGACTCGGTCGTTTGTAGGCTTCCTCACCGCGGAGTAGTTGATCGCCCATCCCTCCCGACGTGAGGGACTCTACCCATTTTGGAGGAGTTTGTGGGGCTCAGACCACATTTCACAGAAGAGCACATCGGGATGGCGAAGCGTTGCCCCATCTGCAGTGCACCAACGACAGCTCAGTATGCTGGCAGCCCGGTCAAGGCCGGTTGAGCGGGCTTTGAACGCCACCGACTCCACCGTAGCTTAGGAACCTCACTGAGCGTGCTGCGGCGTCGTGCTGGATCCTTAGTGTCCTAATTTCAGAAACGCACTGCCCCAATTAAGCCCCGCACGTTGATTGCATTTCATCAGCAAATCGACCGGAAAACTGCTTGGAGACAAGAACTAGGCAGCCCCAGTTGGGCGGTGCCTGAAACAAACCAGCAGTCTCCGAAATAGACCAGCCGCGTGGGCGGCATACGAACACGCCAACCTCATCACATTCCAATGTTCTCAATCGTCCGGACGCAGAGACAAATCTTAAACTTTGCCCGGTCCGCGCCCCGGCTCGGCGGGGTTCTTCGCTTCTTCGTGGCCAAAGCCGCCGGCGTGAACCGGCGGCCTCATCGCTTTAGGCTTTGCTCGACGAGCTGCGCTTCGCTCGGGCCTCGTCATGGACCTTTTTCATTAAAGTCTGGAGCGGGCTCCAGCAGATTTCGCAAAGGTCTCGATCGTCGTCCGGCATCAATTGCTTGCCGCCGCTGGCACCGTTGACCTGGACGTGAGCCCAGCCCAAGTTGCTGTCAGCCTCGCGGAGGCAGCAATCGCAAACGAAAGTCGTTTTCGTTCCCATGCGCGGTATTAGAGCGACGAAATGGCAGACCCGCAACAAGAAAGCCACGCCGCTCTATCAGGAGGGGATTCAACTGCTTGAGCAGCGACAGACACTTGGTGGAAAGTTCGGTCGCGTTGTCCGATATGCCAGTGATGTTGCCGCCCGCCGGGACAAACTTTACACCAGACCAATGCTACCGGACCACCAGCGCCGAAGGCCACGACTGTGGCGATGCCCACCGTCTTGGTGGCGAGGGCAACCGGAAAGCCGTTGACAACCAACGCTTCGACCTTGTCTGCCCTCATTTCCTGAAGGAGTTGAGGCACACGATGCATATCTCCCTTCGCGCCGCGCAAGCGTCGTGAGCTAGATTTTGCCCGAGCGCGTAGCCGCGCTGCGCCAGCACGTGCACAAGGATCGGGCCGAACTGGCTCTTGTCCAAAATCTTGGACCAAGCGTGCTGAGGCGATAGGTGGACGTTTTCTGTGCCGAAGCAAAAACCGAAGACGCCGCGGCGCTACCGAGAAGCGTGACGAATTCTCACCGTTGCACGTGATGCCTCGGAAAAAGTGCCTCGTGCAATGCGCGGAACCTACCATTTCGCGACCCGACGGCAAGTGAGAAAACGGCACCAAGAGCGAAACTAATGGCCTCTCGTTTTTGGCACATTTGAGAAATCCCGCAATGTCCGTTCTTTAGCCCCGGGCGAACAGCGGAAGTGACTTGGACATCGTCAAACCTGCGCGATTGACCCCGGCTGTGTGAAAAGGCTCGACGTGATCGATTACAACAAGCCGGCGGGCACATCGACGGTCAAGGTACTTTTCGAAAAGGAAGACGATCCATCCAGCAATAATCAACTGGACTAGGAACAATTCTTTACGCGGCGATTTGGTGACTGCTGGGAGCTAATAACCAACGAGGCTAAAATGGCTAAAGACGAGCACAACAAAGCTGCCGAACATCACGAAAACGCCGCCAAGGCGCACCGTTCTGCCGCCGAACACCACGGCAAGGGCGATCATGCCAAGGGTAAGGAACACGCAAGCAGCGCGAAGCAGCACTCGCAGACCGCCAATCAACATAGCGATCAGGCTCATTCAAAGAGCCAGCAACAGAAGTAATTCAGCAAAAGGGCCGGCTGAATCAGCCGGCCCTTTTCAACAGACGTCACTTTACGCGCCGTCCCTTGAAAAAGCCGGCGTTGGTCGTGTTTTGCTTGACGTTGGCGGACACACCCTGTTCTGCGGTGTTCACTTCGCCCTTTACCTTCGCCACGTCCTTATTAACGTCAGAATGATCCCCCGTTCCCTTGTTACTGCGATTAGAAGACGGCACGGGCGGCATTGCGTTGTGGCGTGACATGTTCATCCCTCGTTTTGTTGTGAAGCTAAGTGGCATGGAGAATTTTGGTTCCAAAAGCAAAACCAGCCCCGTTGAAGCCGACTGGGTTGCCAGAAAGATGACAGGCGAATTGTCTTACTGATGATCGCGATTAGATCTGCGCCTTATGCCAATAAATTCTCAAATCTGTTCTTGATGAAAGTGGTCGGCATCGTACGCATTTCGCTCTGGCAGTCTGGGCTTCTATGCGTAACGGCAGATGCCGGTGTGCCCTATTCTGCTTGAAAAATGTTCGCCCCACCCTCATTGTCCTTGACCAGCTATCCGTATGGGAATCGGATACCCAACGCATTGAGCGCACCAAGTTTCAACTATTGAGGTTGAGCCTCTGGTCCGACGACATACAGGAGGGGCAAATGGGTGAAGCACAGGGTATTATGGGCCATCCGGGCGTCGGCTTGTTTTCCATGCTTATTATCGGTGGTCTTGCCGGATGGATTGCGGGAATGGTCGTGGAATCCCGCCATGGAATGTTGACGAACATACTTGTTGGCATCGCAGGATCTTTCGTGGGCAGCACGCTCGCAGAGCTATTGCAGATTCCGACATACGGTTTTTGGAGGCTGCTAATCGCTGCCACTGTTGGAGCCATCATCATATTGTTTATCTGGCGGCGTGCGCGTCCGTAGGCACCGCCGACGCGGGCTCAGTTGTTTATCGACGGTCTCCGCAAAGCAGGACTCCCAGAGTGACGCGCCGTCTCTCGTTCCAGCTTCGGCTATTTCCGTTTCGCGGCACCAGCAATTTGATCGAGTAGGCCGCGACCGTGACTTCCGCTGTTGGCACGTTTGACACATTCCGCGATGTCCGTTCGGTCGCTATCAGGGGGGAAGCGGACGTAGCGCGGACGTCCCATTTCGGTAGCGAATGACCCAAAACCGACCCCGCTACGATCCCGCCGTAGTCACCGTCCTAAAGATCCGACTTCCACGACGATCGGACCGCGCCACTGTCGGCGCGACTTGTAGCTTGCAAGTGGCTCTCTCGATCAACTTGCGGGATAGAGCCGGCACCCGTCGCGGCGGTCTCCCCAACCTTCTGCGCGGACCGCCCGAAAATCCTCACGACCGAAACCCGCTTGTGCAGGCCGGGTGATCCCCATCCGCCCCGGCCGCCCTTTTGAGGGAGACCTGGGCCCGTTGGGCGGGCTGCTCGCGGGAGATATTGTTCAGATTGATGCGGATGTTCAGCGCGGCACAACCGTCCAGTGGGACAAGAAATCGAGGATGGCTGCGCCAGCAGACGGCACGCCCCGGCCTGCGGACGACTAGTACCTCTGCTCAGAGGTTTTGACGGGGTTGGCGGGGGCAGCATTGATGGGTCCCCCTAACGTCTGGGTTCAGTGAGGGTCAGTCTGCTTTGGATGGACCGCATGGGCCACGGGCTGCCGTGACGCTACGTTGATTTGATGGCCGGTGTACCCCAGATAGCTGCCGACTTGATGCAGCGCCGCAAGTCGGCAGCCCTGGGCCATGAAGCGACACGTTCCGAGATTTGCGCCTGATTTCTGCGCGGGCAAATCCGTTGGAATTGTTGGCCCGAGGTCCTTGTGCGCAATTCTTCATTTAGAGCTTGTGTCGAATCTCTGAAGAAGGGCGCGCACCTCTGCACGCAAGGCTCGCGCCGCGGCCGGATCGCGTGATCCAAGGTGGATCGCCAGATTCAATCCGGCCTCGGCCCACACCTCCCAGAGCGTGAACTCGCCACGCTGCGCCGCCAAGCCGCGCATGTCGTCGAGCAAGGCCCGCGCCGCGACTGGATCGCGTGATCCAAGGTCACTCGTCAGATTGTAAGCGACCTTGGCCCACAACTCCCAGAACGGGGCCTCGTCACGCTGCGCCGCCACGCCCCGCATGTCGTCCAGCAAGGCCCGCGCCGCGGCTGGATCGCATGATCCAGGGTCACTCGTCAGATTGACAGCGGCCGCGGCCCACAACTCCCAGAGCAGGGCCTCGTCACGCTGCGCCGCCGCGCCGCGTATGTCGTCCAGCAAGGCCCACGCTGCTGCCGGGTCGGGTGATCGAAGGTCAAACGTCAGATTGGCAGTGGTCTCGGCCCACAACTCCCAGAGCGTGGCCTCGTCTCGCCGCGCCGCCACGCCGCGAATGTCATCCAGCAAGGCCCGCGCCGCGGCCGGATCCGGAAGGTCAATCGTCAGATTGGAAGCTGCCTTGGTCCACAACTCCCAGAGCGGGGCCTTGTCACGCTGCGCCGCCACGCCGCGCATGTCGTTCAGCAAGGCCCGCGCTGCTGCCGGGTCGCGTGATCGAAGGTCAAACGTCAGATTGACAGCGGCCTCGGCCCACAACTCCCAGAGCGGGGCCTCGTCACGCTGCGCCGCCACGCCGCGCATGTCGTTCAGCAAGGCCCGCGCTGCTGCCGGGTCGGGTGATCCAAGCTCACGAGTCAGGTTGAAAGCGGCGTCGGCCCATTTCCCCCAGATCGTGGCCTCGTCTCGCCGCGCCGCCACGGCGCGTATGTCGTCGAGCAAGGCCCGTGCCGCGGCTGAATCTCGTGATCCAAGGTCGTTCCCCAGGTTGAAAGCGGCATTGGTCCACAACTCCCAGAGCGTGGCTTCGTCACGCTGCGCCGCCACACCGCGCATGTCGTTCAGCAAGGCCCGCGCTGCTGCCGGGTAGCGTGATCGAAGGTCAATCGTCAGATCGACAGCGGCCATTGACCAAATCCGCTGCGGCAGCCCCTCTGACAACGGAGGTTTTCGCACCCAACCCAGCATTGCATGGCCCCCCAGATCGCGATGCGCCAACAACATGAATTGCGCCATACTCAGCGGGTTGATGCGCCATGCGAGTCCGCAGAAGCGGGCGCGGTCTTCATTCGAGAGGTTGCTCCGAGCGAGGCAAGCTAAAGCGAAATGCTCGCCGACAATATCTGGCTCTAGTGACGCGATATTTTCGCCCGACTCTCGGCCTGTCATCGCAAAAAAAATCGCCGGATGGCGGTCAACATCCCAAGATGGCAGCAACTTCTCTGTAATTTCCGCCAGCATGCTAACCGAGAGCCCCTCCACCATTGTCGCCAAGGCCAGAAGCCGTTCCTCCTTGGCTGTCGCTCCCGCCGGCTTCCAGTATGCTTGGCGATCGCGGTCGATGACTTGGTCAAGCAGACGATCAGCATCAAAATGGCGGATATCATGGCCGGCAACGAGGGCGTCAGCGATAAAGTACGCAAATAGCGGCCGGCGCTCCCGGTCGATCTGGCCAAGGGCAGCCAGCGTTTCGGCCTTGTCAGGCAGCGGCTTTTTCGCCTGACTAAAGACGAACTCGAAGATTGGCCACGGATCAGAAATGGTCGCCAGTCGTAGGTCAGGAGTGCGATCGGCATTGACCTGCGCCTTTGTCGTTCCGACCCCCACGATCTTATCGAGCCAGTCGCCCTCGCCCGTGCGTTCGACGAGTAGAATACGGACGGGTGCAGCGAGCCGCAGGGTGCCATCGGCCACACCTCGCCCGGCCAGCGCCCGTAGTATTGGGCCGATGCGATCTGTATCGCGCGCCGCATAATCGATGACGATCAGCGTTGGCAATAACGGTTGCCACCGGCCCCAATCGGGCTCCTGTCCATCCCGTGGCAGAAAGCCTGCATGCCATTCATTGCGAACGGCCAGACAAAGTTCCAGTGCGAGTCGACTTTTGCCAACACCACCTGACCCGTGCATCACCGTCCAACGAAACGGTTGTTCTGGGCTACCAAGGAAATTCCGTAAGGAATCGCTCTCTGCTTCGCGCCCAAAGAACGGCAACACACGAGCGCTGTATATGAAGCGCGTGCTATGCACGGGATCGACGTGATTAAAGCGCAGCAACGGTGCACGATAATCTGCCTCCACGCCGCCCGGCTGAATGCTTTCCTCTAGCAAGAATTTTTTGGTAATGAGAAAACTGGTGCTGTCAGCAGTTCCCGGCTTGACGATGGATTTGTGGCCAGCGCGACTGACCACCTGATAAGCCGGGCTCCATGCCCCCCTGCCGCTCACCGGCCCGACGATGGCATCGTCGGCCGCCACAACATATCTAGTGAGGACACGCCTGTCGGCCTTCGCCTGTCCCCACGCGACTCCTAGCTCATGCAGAAATAGCGAATTAGGGTCCAGGTCCTCAGCTTGCTGACTGGCGAAAGGCACCCGCTTCAGCAGGCTGGCGAACCCTGACCCCTGATGGGGCGTGGCGAAGGTCAGAAGACGGCTCACACGTAGCGGCTGGCCGCTGTTCAGCCTTTCCGCAATATAGTGCCGCGCTACAAGGCCCCCCTGGCTGTGGGCGATTAGAGCAATGTCAGAGTACTCGGTATAACGGCTTTCGATCTCGGTCTTCAGACTCACCGAGCAGATAGCGAGCGACGGTTTCGATCCGATAGCCCCGCTGCTGTATTCGAACGCCCTTACATCGTACAGCTCCGTAAGCTCCGTATCCTCACGTATTAGTTCGGGAAACCTTTGCCAAGTTCCGTCCGCCGCGCCGCCAAGACCGTGGACGAACAAAACAAGCTTCTTCATGCGACCGTTGCCTTGGCTTTGCGTCGCCAAAATTTGCGCCATTCAAAGCGACGCACATCGGGACGCTACCACAACGCCAGAAAAAAGCAGAACAGCGAGTGCCGTGGGCCGCAGACCCACCAGCTAGTTACCATCCAGAGGTCGAGGTTTCTCCGGAGTAGCGCGTCTTAGATTAGATGATACTCCGTCCGCGAGACGTAACAGAGAGCAAATGCCACTAAATCATGGCTACACACTCACTTCTCGTGGTGTGCACGGCTGCTGAGTTGACGGCGTTCCGGGGCACGGGCTGCCTTCCCGAATGCGTTAGCGCCACGGCCGCTGTACCCCAGATAGCAGCCGACTTGCTGCACCGCGCAAGTCGGCGGACTCGGGCCAAACCCGGTTGTGCGCTCCCGCGCTTCATTTCGGCTGACAGATGCAAGGCAGTCCGCTCGGACAACCCGTCAAAACCTCTGTGCAGAGGTACCTGCGCGCAAACTGATAATTCATAGCGTTGACGGATGTCCGCTTTGTTGCGCATTGCGGACTCAAGTCGGACATCGCTGGAGGTCCGAAAAGTGCCAACCGGAAGTACCGTCATCCGGCGCTGTTCGTATGGTTTCGTCGGTTCCCGCTAGGAATCGCTCAGCAACCATCGATTTCGCCACCGTGCGAACGCTTTGGAGGAACAGACGGACCCTCACTTCGCCAGCTATGCGAAATGTGTGGCAGTTCCTTTCGGGATCTACGACATCGCTAAAAACACCGGATACGTTACGGTTGGAACGTCCAACAACACTTCCGAATTTGCGGTCCGTTGCTTGGAAAGTTGGTGGTGCATTCATGGCCGGTTAGCCTATCCGCATGGCAACCGGCTCCTGATCTTTGCCGACGGGGGTGGCGCCAACGGGTATAACCTCAGGACCTGGAAAAAGGACTTACAAGAAAAGCCTTGCGATGCCTTCGGCCTGACGGTCACCGTAAGTCACTATCCGACAGGTTGTTCCAAATGGAATCCAGTGGAATATAGGTTGTTCAGTCAAATCAGCATAAACTGGGCTGGCCAGCCGCTGCGTAGCCTTGAGGTGATGCTTGCATTCATCAGAGGCACGACAACCACCGCTGGGCTGACCGTGGAAGCTCAGCTCGATCAGGAAATTTAGCGGAAAGGTAGGAAGGTTACAGAACGACAGTTGAAAGAGCTTGCGTTGTCCACTCACGACGTCTGTCCCCGCTGGAACTACACCCTCACTCTGCGATCTACTTCCTGACTTCCTACACCTGCTCATTTCTCCGTCCATTGTGGCTCGTGGCATTACCTACAAGCCCGAGCAGACGACCCGTGGTCCTCACCGGATGCATACGTTGGGTATGCCAAATTGGCAAATATCATTGGGGGGTGGATTACCAAATCCTTCCGAGTACTTTTTCGCATCCAGACCGCTTGTTCATGAGCGATCCGCTCACCAGCAGTTGGCACGATGGTGCAGGACGCAATAGCTATTAAGCCTACTCGCTTGGATGGTCCGAAACCGGGGCGGCAATCAATTCCGCAATGCGATTAATGATTTCGTCTTCGCAATAGTACTGGCAATGCACAAGTTTGGGGTCAGTTAGCCGCGCGAGGATATGTTTCTTGAGTTGCATAGCGTCACCCTCGGCAAGGGCAAAATAGAAGGCCTCCCCTGCCTGAGCTGCGGTATTTTTGGAGAGATCGTTCATCTTTTGGTTTAGCTCGTCGCTAATGGCCTCGCTTCGCGCGCGCTCATTCTCTGGCAGCTGCTGCGGCCCTACGACCTGCTTGCACTGGCCGCCAAACGCAGCGTTCCGAACGACGAGCCCCATTATTCGCACACCTGGACCATGAAGGAATACTTGGACCACCCACGCCAGTCCGGCTCTCGCAAACCTAATTACAACGAGCAGAAAGCGCCATAAAAACATTAGAATCAGGGAAAGCCCGGCTATTACGAAGGCCACAGTCCCAGAGGTAGTGGAGATAGTCTTATTTATTGATCGAAATCTCGCAACGACATCTGCAAGAACAGGCCTTTCCTTTTGGAAGTAGTGTATGGTGATGAACGAGTCTGGCAGCAAAAGTAAAAGGGGTATAAAGGTGGCGGCCATGACAATAATGACAAAAATAGCAGCCAGCTTTTGAGAAAGATCTTTGCCCTTGGCCGCCTGCCAAAAAGAGTTCGGAAACCCCGAGTCCTTAAATAGCCGATGGAGCGCAGTCGATTTGAAGTCCGACCATAAGTCCTTCCAAAACTCGGGGCGCGGTGGCTCGACCGCATATTCGTAAGGAGTGTTCGTGTTGTAGATCTGCTTAAGAGCCTCTCCCGGTCGCTGTGCAATTGCCAGAGAGAGCTGTAACGCCGTCATTGCTTCATCCGGGACAAATTCAAACGCGTGCGAATGACCGCGGCCGTAGATCGGAGACAGGCGACGCGATCTCGTCAACCACTCATATAGAAACAATAAAGCAAATCCTATCGTCATTAGACTGAACCAGGCATACGGTAGGCCCTCGTACCATGCGTAGAGAAAGCTTCCTTCTGAGAGTCGGACCGAACTGAGAGATTCGCCGCCGAGCCACGCCGCAATGATGCTTAAAACGAAGCCAGTCCCATATAAGAGCATAGCGAGCCCACTGCGGTTCAACCATGAAGGCAGACGCGAAAAGCACAGTACCGGCGTGCCGAGGAATATAACCGCGCCGAGCTTCTTTGGATCCTTGGTAAGCGAGCGAAGGGCGTGCAGGACAACGTTGCCTCCATGCGAATGGGCAACGATATGATATCGGTAGATGGTAGATGTCTGTGATTGATTCGAGATCCGTGATTTCTTTTGCAAGCCTGTCGCCACCAATTCGTCGCTCGGCCTCATGGTTACGTCCTGTCCAGGCGAAAACCTTCTGAGTGCCGACGTGAGTCCAGCATCGGGCCTGCGACTTCCGTTGCGATAGAGCTGAATCTAATTTCTGACAGAACTCACTACTCGGCACCCACCACGACGACGGCACGTTTGCAGACGTGCCATGAATAAGCAGAATCGTTTCCCGCGGGAGTTCGGCCAAGAATTTCACAGGCTGCGACACCTCCCGTATTGCTGTCGCGCCCAGCGAAATCTCGATGCGGTACGGATTCCTGCACGTTCATTGGTCACTTCAGGTTTGTGCCTGTCTTCAAGGGAGCCCGGGCCACCTACTGCTTGCATCAACCAACGCCAACCATTTATCTCAACACAAAGACCTCAGCGGGGCGTCAGCCGACGGTCGAAATCCAGACCTCTCGATTCGTTCGCCGGACCCGCAATAGCTACATTAATTATTACGGCTCCGCGGTGGCTCGTGAATGTGAACCACCTCACACGTCTGGAGATTTTGCCGTCGTCGCAGCGCAGATGCACTTACCCTATAGGTGGCGGAAAGGACACAGCCAAGGTAGCGGGCTCAAGCATAACGGCGCTAAAGGGCGTTGATGGGGTCCCGTCGATCATAAGCTTGAGATAGATGCGGTAATTCGGCAGCTGCAAGAGATCAACTTCCGCGAACCTTTTGTGGAATTCGCGAACAAGATGTCAGCACTGGAGGAATGCATCCATCGGCGACGCCCCGAAGTCGCCCTCTACGTTTCAACGCGGCTACAAGTTTCCAGATCGGCGCGGTCCGCACTCGACACTCCGCTAATCAAATTCGAGGATGGCCGAAGTTCCAAGCCCTGTCCCCTATTGACCAGACAGCACGCCGCAACTTCACTAGATTTGGGGCGGACCTGAGTGAACAACAGACATGCCTGAATCTCAATTGCCGACTCCAGTGCTACCCGGCTGCCCTCGATGCCAAGGTAGCACGACGGTCCAACGCGTTACGCCTGGCCGCCCCGACTTCGAGCATTGGACTATGAGATGCACCAAGTGCGGTCATATCCATGAGACACAGGTGCACACCGCCGCCCAAATCCCCGTTTAAACGTCGCGCCGGAACGACCGTCCCGCCATCCCGGCATCCGAAACCATCAACAAGAACGGAAGTCGCGAACGCGGTCGCCGCGTCACTCCGGCAGCCCTGCTTTGCGGAGGCCGTCGATATACAACCGAAGCCCCAACACATCGCCGCGCCCTACCCGTTCAGAAATACGAAAATTGGGTTCGAGTTCGAGCAGATCGGCCACTGCCTCCCTTGCCTCTGCTTCGCGTCCTAGATGTGCCAGAGCCGACGCAAGGCAGCGATAAGTGAAAGGAAAAAACGGGTTCTGGCGGAGGGCCTTCTTGGCTGCCGAGACTGCCTCATCGAAACGACCAAGACCGATGAATCCAACGCTCATTCCTGCAAACGTTGCAAAAAGCAACGGGTCAAATGGGCTCAATCGAATGCGGCGCTCAAAGCTCCGGATTGCCTCTTCGGGCTGCCCCGCTATTTGGTAAGTCCAACCTCGCTCTTCCCATGCGCGGAATGAATTAGGGTTTAAGGCGACCGCACGGTCCACCATCTCCCTTGCAGTATCGAAATCGCCAGAAAAGGAAGCGGT
>Ga0066789_10001115_pt1 | contig 11470 bp, 6 predicted proteins | sample OrgsoiDNA2013049_FD_70960 | JGI IMG/M metagenome (GOLD analysis project Ga0066789, IMG submission 70960) | Permafrost soil microbial communities from the Arctic, to analyse light accelerated degradation of dissolved organic matter (DOM) -... | ecosystem: Environmental > Terrestrial > Soil >...
TGAGGTTTGTGGGGGATTATGGTTCGCTACTTCCCTGAGCTGCAGATGCTGTCCTTTGAGCCACAGCCGAATTACCTGTTCCCGGAAGCAAGTGCGGGGCAATTTCTGTGAATCTTGCGGAAATTTGTCGGTGCCACTGAACGAGATTTTGTTGAGGGCCATGAATTTGGGGACCGAGCGTCAGATCGATGCCGTTAGGACTTGGCAGCCTTGAGACGCGCGAAGCTTGTTTTGCGGCGTGGCATTAACGCCGGCAATTCTCCTCATGTAGGTCGGCTTTGTTGTGTCGATGTTAAGGATTTTCGCCGCCCGTCCCGCGCGCATTCTGAGGGAGGAGCCTATGCACCGTTACCAGAGACGCGCCTAAGACGTCATAGCCCTTCTCAAGGCGGACGCGAATCAAGGCCTGAAACAGTGGCATTTCGCCCTTTCCGCCGGACGCTCCGGAGGCTGCCAGAGCCTTGGAGAGTTCCTCTACTCCCGGCCTTGAAGTCGCAAACAAGGTAGCGCCTTCAGTTCCAGTGGTGTCCAATCCACCCATCACCGCAATATACCTTCCAGGAATAACGCCGGACTGTATCGTAACTAGGCCGTAATCCGTCTTCAACGCCTGGGTTCCTGGATCGCGTTCAGTGCCGTATGTCGGAGCCTCATTGGCGCCGGGGTGGGCGTTTACGATCTGAGCTCTCCATTGCTCATGCCGTGAATCCGGGTTCTTGAAGTTGAAATCTCCCGTGGCAATGAGTTGGGCGACCGCAACATTCTGAAACGGCGAGCCAAGCAGAATCACGTTATGTTGCCGCAGGTCGTCTGGAGTAATGTCCCGGCTCGGCTTGACAGTCGCCTTCACCCCCATCTGCCCCAAAAGATTCGACAACATTGCGATTCCCTGAAGTTCGCCGGCACCTGTGTATCCATTTTCGTAGTAGAGTTGGCCGGCCTTGGCAACAAGTGATGGGTTTGACGCGAACTGCTGCGCCAGGTGTGGATCGACCAACGCACCTCGGTCATCGCTCGCCCCTCGCCGAAACCGGAACAGATCGTTCGAATCGTCCAGAAGGAAAACCGCATCGGGAAACGCGATGACGGGAGCCGAATCATTTCCAAGGAAGTTGGCCCAAAAAGCTCTTACCGGATCGGCCGAATTGGCAAGAGCCAATTGTGAGCCTGCCATTGCCGGCATTCCAGAGATGCCATTTCGCAGATGCTTGTTTCCAATCCAAAAGCCCGTTGCAAATATGGCAATTACCGCCGCTGCTGCAACTGCAGCGCGGCTGAAGAAAATCCAGCCAGGACGACTTTGCTTTTGACCCGCACCGAGACCAGAACTCTCAACGTTCTGTCCAACAGTAGGTGTTGCGGCTGAGATAGTTGCGTCCGATCCAGGAGCGGAGTCTCGATCAGTATTCTTGTTCGAATCTGTTGCGGCTTCGAAACGGGGAAGATAGTGTCCTTTGGGAATCTCAACTAATATAGGGTCGCGACTGCCATCTGCTTCGTAATACTCCGTCAACTTCTGTCTTAATCTATGGATCTGAACCCGAACGATTGTATCGGTCTTCGGATCGAAGTCTTGCGGCCTGCCAAATGCCTCCACGCCGATGGTGTATTCCTTTAGAGCCTCCGCGCCGCCCTCAAAGACCCGTGCAGTCAAAAATTGAAGTAGTTGCTGCAATGTAACCGCGTTTCGAAATGTCGCGGATTTGAGGATGCGTTGGACCTGCTGTTGGCATTGATCGGCGGTAGGTGAGCCAGTCTCTCCGGCCCTTGGAGGATCCGTGATTATCAATCCAGTTCCTCCCTACGCGCCCTTGCCTGAGTGAGAGTGTAGCCATCTTCACTTGGGGCACTCACGCAACACTGTGGGTCTTGATCCGGACCAGGTTCTGTCCAGCAACTAATGTGATGATGTTCGCACTTGACACGCACATTTTATAGCATATGCCTTACGGCATTTGCCCACTTGGGAAATATTTGCCGCTCCTGGTTACAACACGTAAATTGATGAAACTAAAATGACTAACATCAATCACCAGAAGCAGGATACTGCTAGTCCAAACTTCGACCTGTTCACGTCAACGTTTCGCAGATGGGCCAACACGTTGAGGGCACTTGAGCGGAATGAGTTCCTGGAAACGCTACCCGGTGTTCAGCAGAACTGCACCTTTAGAATTGGGGCCCGGCTTTTCTCCGGAGAAAGAACCCGGAGTTGACTCGAACAGGCCGTCTGAACTCTGGTTGTGCGCCTCTGTCTGTACCATAACCCACACCCTTTTGACACGGCCGGATCGGGCAGATCCGGCCGTGTCAAAAGGGTGTGGGTTATGAAACATTCAACAAGACGAACTGGCTCTGTGAACTACCCACCCAAGTCGAATCAGCGGAATGCCAGGTCCTCGTGGCGGATCGATTTCAAAGGCTTCCAGGAATTCCGCTCTGCTGTCTCCCAAGGACTCGCGTCACTCGACATTCGGTCAAGATCAGCGCTCTTCCGTCGGCACCCTGGAATTGTCCAGAAAGTTGTCAGCCAAGTGAACGAGTTGTAGTCCACCCACGTCGGTCGAGAGAAAGGTCTCTGTTCCTGCGAAGGCGCGGCTGTCCCGGAGTATCGATCCGCGGCTATTCGTAAGCCTGATCACGGGCGACCCGACAACCGGCTTTCGCGACGAAACATCGTCCATTACCAAGTTGGCGGCTTTATCAATCTCCAGAGCTGGGCCGGTCTCGGGGTTCACTTGAATTTGATGCAACTCCAAGTCGTCGGTGTACGTGGCGAGCAACCCTGATTTTCCTGAAGCCACTACATCATTCAAGCGCAAACCAACGATTGGCATTTCCGGGAGTCCCTCAATATCAACCGCCTGCTTGGTCGCGTGCGAGATCGTGACATTGCTGATGGCGATATTGCGAAAGACGGGTGTGCGCTTAGAGAAGGGTTCTTCGGCGGTCTTACCTTCGCCGCCCATTACGTAATAACTTGTCACAACAATTCCCGTCCCGACATTCTCCATTGTCCAGTTGTCAAAGCGCGCGTCTTCAACGATACCGCCACGCCCGCGCCGACTCTTGATGCGAATACCGTTTTCGGTATCGACTGCGGTGATGTTACTCGCAACTACGTTGCGGATTCCGCCCGACGTTTCGCTGCCGAGAACTACCGCACCATGAGCATGATATACAGTGCAATTGGTGATTACGACGTCCTGGCTGGGCCGGTTCACGCGCAATCCATCCGCATCCTTTCCCGACTTAACAACGATGCCATCGTCGCCAACGTCTATGTAATCGTCGGAAATGCGGACGAAGCGGCTTGAGTCCACAACGATGCCGTTGGCATGTGGACCGGGATTATCCTCGACAATGATGTTGCGGACGGTAGCGTTTTGTGAGTAGAGCAGATGGACGAGAAACATAGGCCCGCCAATGATGCGCACTCCCTCAACCAGCACGTTCTTTGAATCGACGAAGTAAACAAAGGACGGCCGTAGTTCCTTAGCGGCCGCACGCGATTCGTCTTCCGTAACGGGCTGTCCGTTCTCGAGGGACTTAAGGAGAAGGTCCCAGTGTGGGCCGTTTGCGTTTTCAGCGCTATTTGATATAACCGGGGCCGGCCCATATGCCTTTCCCCAATCTGCGTAGCGGCCCGTGGTTAAGATACCACGGCCCGTAATGGTTACATTTTCCGCGTTGCGCGCGCCTATGAGCGCCATTGAAGCGAGCGCCTCGACTCCGAGGTAACGCGTCTTTTCGAATGGAATCGCATCGACCGGAAAGTCAATTGTCGCTCCTGCGTCCACGTTGAGAGTCATGTTGCTGAACAGTTCAATTGGCCCACTTGAGTACTTGCCTGGCGGAACATAGATTGTTCCGCCTCCACGACTTTTTGCAGCTTCAATTGCTCGGCGGAAGGCGTCCGTTGCTGGGGCAGAAGCGTCGGGCTTTGCCCCGAAATCGACGACATTGAATACTTGCTCACCGGTAGTCGCTGCAAATGCATTGCCCGAAACGCAGAATGTTATTGCAAGGGCTATGCTGAATCTTGTAATGAGGTCGCATATCAGCTTGTCGCGTGAGGACATTTTTCTTCCTTTCAACGTTGATCAAGGGCAATGCTCGGAATGCGTCATTCAAAGAATGAAGACTTCCATCTGGCGTCGCATGTCACTCAGCTTGCGAATCTATAGTATCGGCAGATAGTTGAATGGCTTTCAGGGCAGAATGACAATTTAACGACGCTGCTGTGGGTCTTGGTTGGGATTTCGCAAGAGGCCGTGGTGCGCTCGCCTTTGTTATCGATATGTCTGATCATCAATTCGATTGAAATTCGAGTCGTTCATTACAGCGATGGTTACGATAGCTGAAGTGAACACGCGAGTATTGTATTGGAGATGGCCGGCGATCGCCTTCTCCGGCGTCGCAAGGGTCATGTGGGCATGTACTCGCCCCCCGATAATGTAGCCATTCATCCCGACCATTTCAGCTGGTGACGTGGGGTTGCTTTCCATGGTGTTTTTCGAAGGAAAATCCCGATTGCTGATTTGATCGATCTGATATCCGCGCAGCGACCCGATCGCAGCGAGAATTACTCCATTCCGGATTTGCTCCTGTTTTACCATCTTCTCAATCCCGGCCAGGAGGTCAGTGTCGTATTTGAGCCGAAGCACTACGATTCTGTCGATGTGCGCTTGGATCGCATAGACATCCGGAACAGCTTCTCCACCTGCATTCTGACTGGCGTGAGAAGCTGTCTCAACCTGGGCTGGGTTCGATTGCTGCGCTGAAACAACGCCCGCTGCCAGGAACAGAGCGAGGCTCTTCACGCTGATTGCCATCATCTGAGAATCCTCTGGGCATGTAATCTGTTCGTTGGTTGCAGGCAAGTCGAAGTGACTTTCCTACTTTGGCTCGATCGCGATCACCCAAAGATCGGTTTGACCCATATTATGTCCAATGTGAGTTGCCCCAAGCCGCCATACAATTTCACCGGTCTTTAATGTGGACGGCTGCTTCGATCCATCGGGAAGAATATGTTCCAGCTTTGCCCCCGAAAGAGATACGACGACGCGATCATGGTGGGTATGTTGAGGCTCAAAAGTCTGCGCTGGGATCTTGATGTCGTAAGCGCGTGCATACTTGTCTTCAATCAGCATCTTATAGTTTGGTGACAGGCCGGACATGCCCCAAGTATCTGGGTTTCCCACCGTCAGAAATTCAACCCGTGCGAAGCTCAGCGTTGAAGATCCTTGATTCTTGATTGTTCCTTCTCCAGCTGAATGAAACACAGTTTCGCCGCGTTTAGCAGTTTCACTGTGAGGTTTTCCACGTACCGGAATGATTTCCGCCGATCCTCCCGACATATATACGATCATGCTGGGAATCGTGTCCGGCAGGGAAGCGGTTTCGCCTGGAGCCAGCGTTTCCTCTGTCACCAGCACCTTCTGGTTGTTTATTTTTTCAACGCTGCCGGCCAGGGCCGCCGGCACCAGTATCAGTGAAAGACCTATGATGGCAATCGAAGCCTCTAGACGCATATCATCTCCTCTGGACAGCTTAATAGTCTTGAACGGTTGAAAGGATGGCTCTCAGCCGGAACGTTCTTCAATTTCTGGCAGGCTTGCGGGCGGTCATTCGTCTGCAGAGTCGACCGACAGCTGGCATGGAATTCACTTTGTACCCACCATGATTTTGATTTCGACGGCTCCAGTGGATGAGTGTCCCTCGGTCTTGTCTTCAATTCTGTAGCCATGCGCCTTCAATTCCGTGCCATCTTCAAGCTTGAAGGTGAATTGTCCGTAGTTGACGGTAACTTCGACTCCCGACGAAAAGACAGTCCGCTGCACGTTGAAATCAGGCGTCATAAATTTGTGGCTCAAGAGTTCCTCGAATGCCAGTCTCCGCTGATGCGGCGTCATTACTGAATTTATGCTCTTGAGAGTATCCTTCCACGTCCAGTAATCCTTGTTCGAAAACGTCCAGCTCGATTCATCGCCATAGAGGAGTCCGCGCAGAAACTTTGTCGGCCATGGCTCCCGAACAAAACCATATTCATCGTTGCCGTGGTCGTAAGGAGTTCCATGCTGGCGATAAAGCATTGCGCACTCGTGATAGACCAGACCGTAAAGCGGCACATCGATGCCGGTCGAATTATTCGGGTGTTCATCGTAATATGCGCACTGCCCGAGATTCCAATCCTGGGGCGGGGCTTCGGCGCCCAATACGAGATTGGCACTCGTGACGACCTTCATGATGTCGAGCCGTTCTTCCTTGCATTCGCTACGGGTCAGCGGATGGCGGGGATCATAACACTCCACCAAGGGAAGTCCAGCAATTGTGTCCAGGTAGTGCATGTTTGGATCGAGGGCCTGTTTGATATACGCCACGTTATGCTTGATCAACTCAACGGCAGCCTTCGGGCAAATCTCCTCCGAGCGCCCTCCCTCCGACGAGAAGCCAGGGACCAGGGTACCGTCCACATCCCGCATAATGTACTTTTCGTCATAGCTTGGCGAGACCAGATCGAGATTCCTGTAGTTATCGAAGAGTCCGGCAAGAAAGCCAGCAGATTTTGCCGCCTGAATGGCGGCGGCGAGTTTCTCAGGACCACCTGCTTCCTTGTTCACCGGCAGCTCATCAATGGGTCGATAGTTGTCATAACCCATCTGGCCCCATCCGGCGATCCGAATGGCGGCACGCTCCATGCCGAGACTATCCTTCATGTCGTGAATGATCGCCGTAAGTTCATCGAAACTTGTTTGCACTGCGTGATAGCCGTCGTATATGGCACTCGACTGTCCTTGGTACTGCGGCTCGAATGGATGATTTGATACGATCATCATTTCAAAATTGGGCGCGCCAATGAGCTTGGCGACATTTGGATTTGCAGCAATCTTCTGTTTCAACGTTACAAACTTGCCGATCTTCTGGGCGTATTGCCGATAGGTCTTGCACATCTCCACGTAGCCGCCGTGCGGCTGGAACATGTACCGTGCTGCTCGCATGTAGCCGAGTTGTCCTTTTACGGAGTTCCAAACAGGCCAGATCGTCGAAAGTCGCGGAGAAAAGAAGGCCTGGTTCTCTCGCAGACTCCCATTGGCAACTGGTGGCTCGGGCGGTCGAACGTCATTGGCAATAAGCCCGTATGCCACGTCGTCGGGCGTCTCAACAATACATATGAAGGAGCTGTCACCTTTCTTTGCTCCGAACCATGGCATTGAGCAACTCGACGAGACACGTCCCCACCCCGCGATCCGCTCCCATATCCAATTGAGATTTCGAAAATACCCCTGGTCGAATCGTGACGGAATCAGGAGGCCCTGTTCCTGGGGCATCACGATGTAGCCGTCCTCCTTAATTGATTGAACTGAAAACATCCGAAGCGGCCACTCGACGGATTCCACGGTCCAATAGCGGGATTCATTATGAAGTTCCTGGACCTGAAATACCAGCTCCGAAGTATTCTTAACCATCAGAGCCTTCAGTACTATTGACAAATGGCTGCCTGGATCGCGATCTTCGCGCCCGGACATCATTCTTGGACGGAATTCGGAAAGAGAGAGTTGGAAACCAAGTTCACCGCTTGAGTCGTTCCCTTGCAGCGCAACGATTTTCTTTTGCGATGCCGAGCTAAGTGCCAGTGCTGCTGTCTCGCCATGTTTTCCGCGAAGGTGAATGTTTCCAGCGCTGTTTTCCCACGGATCGGATGACCACGTTTCTTTTCCGACCAGGTCTTCGACAGTGAGTGTAAGTGCATCCGGCCTTAAACGAATCCGAAGCTTTCCGTTGTCGGCCACCCAGTCTTCGACAGGAGTCTGCGCAACACGGCTGATTTCGTCGTCTGCCGTTGATGATCCTGATGGCTCATGCGACATTCCCTCGGCCAATGACGTGGCGCCCGCACCAAGGAATCCAGCTGCTCCGATTACACCGATGTCTTTGAACAGTTTCCTGCGCGAAATGGTCTTAGTCAATTTGGTCTCCTTGGTCCGTTCTTGTTAAGGCCCTGGGGTGCGGATTTGTTGTCAGTAGTGCAGCTTCATCGAGAACTGAAAGATGCGGGGATCGTTAGCGGATGTGATTCTTCCGTAACTTGAAGACGTTTGCGTCGAACTCGGCAACAGATAGTTTGGATGATTGATGGAGTTGAAGGCATCTGCGCGTACCTCCAATTGGTAGCGTTCCCTGATTATCGGGAACGAGCGGCCAAGGGAAAGGTCCAGATTGAATTGAGCCGGAGCACGGTACGCATCCCGGCTAAGATTGCCGAAGGTGCCCAGTGCGTTTGCCTTTACCGCTGCCGGATTTAACCATTGGTGGTTCGGACCTAGAGAAGACGTATAGCGGGCGACGCCGGGAACCGCATCAGGGCGGTCCATACCATCTCCGGTCAGGGAATTATCTGTTCCAGTTTTAACAATCACCGGTAGACCGCTGGCCACCCGAAGCAATGGGGCGAATTGCCAGCCGCGAACTATTCTGCCCACTATCGGATTGCCAAAGCCTGGACTGATGCCGACGAACGAGACGTTGACGAGGTGACGAATATCGAAGTCGCAATTACCTCGATCAGCATTTCGGCCTGCGGGAATCGCTTGGTTTTGATATTGCACGTTGCCCACATTTCCCTGGAAATCGCCATCGCTGATGCAGTGAGAGTATGTGTAATTTGCAAGCAGGGTGTATCCATGGCTAAATCGATGCTGGATAGAGGTGAGTAGGCCATTATAGTTCGCATTCACACCTTGATCCGTCACAACCACCTGCGCGTAGTATTGCCCTTGAGCGGCATTCTGCAGGGACAGAACGCGCCTTTGCGCCGTATTCTTGGTTGTTGAACAGGCCGAGCTGCCGCAGGTGCCTGAAATAAAGACAGACGGATTGATATCAAGACTCAACCATAAGTGAGTTGTCTTGTTTCCGAGATAGCCCACCGAGAGTAGCCAGTCTTTTGCGATCTGGCGTTCATAACTTGCATTCCATTGCACCATGTAAGGTGTTTTCAGATCGAGCGGAATGAAAGCATAAGTTCCGCCAATCGGGAATGCGTCCGTTGACGCTGGAGGGAAAGGGAGTGGATAGGGATTTCCACCAGCATAGGTAGCCCATGGATTACTCAATGGTCCTGGGTTAGTGAGCGTAATTTGGGTTCCGTATGGAGAATTCGTCGTCAGGCGTTCCGAGTAATACTCTTCCGGCGTGTCGTAAAGAAGTCCCCCACCTACGCGAATAGTGTCGGTTCCATTTCCGTGTGGATTCACAATAAGCCCCAGCCTGGGAGAGAAGTTCATCTTTCGATCGTTCGTGAACGCTCTCGGGACGCCAGGATCTCCGAAAAAGAGCATCCCTGAAGGAGCATTGACGTAGACGGTGCTCTTCTTATTAGCCGCGAAGTCTTGCATGGTGAACGTATTGCCCCTAGCGAAAAGATCCTGCGGGTATAGCATAGGTTCCCATCTCAACCCTCCATTTATAAGGAAGCGGCTGTTGACCCGATATGAGTCTTGAACATAGAGCCCCGGGGTCGTTTGCCGGTAGACGTTAATTTGTGAACGACTCTGACCAAACGAGTTCATGTCTCCGAGCAGGAAATCCAGCAGGGGATCATTTGTAAACTGACCATTGAAGCTGAATATCCCATTCGAGTTAAAGTGACTGTCAAGATTCTGGTCTGAGCGGATGATGTTGACCCCGAAAGCGATTTGGTGCTTTCCCAGCATCCAATCGACATCATCTGCTTCCTGGAAAGTGTTCCTGTCAAAGTATCCCGGGGCGCATGTGCCACAGGCCGTTGCGAATCCATTGGAAACGGTTAGTTGCATCCCGACGGAATCGTAGTTAAACATCTTTACGCCGTATGAAACGGCATTGGGCGTTTTGGGAGCAGGTCCGCGGTTATCCCTTAGGCGATTGAAGGTGAAATGAACGGAGTTCAACAAGTGAGGGCTGATTGTGTAAGTGTCGCCTATTGTGAATGTCTGGGAACGCTCAAGGATGCCAGGGTTGGTGGCTACCAGCAGATTTGTGGGGAAAAAAGCGGCTGGAGCGCGCCAGTCGGCGATAAAATACCGCGCGAAGAGCGCGTGCTTTTGACTTGGGTTCCAATCGGCGCGACCGATAACCTGGTCTTCGTTGCCTAAAGTAGGAATGTTATACGTCACCTTGCCGCAAGAGTTTGTCGTAGTGGGCATGTTCTTCATGATGTTCACAGCGACAGGATCGAAAGAGGAGTTAGGTACCTGGGCACCGGCGTATGGCAGTTTCGTCGCGGGATTGATAATGGTTCTCGCCACATTGTTGGACTGGCAGGAAGCGGACTCCAATGCCGAGAAGTCGCCAGTGAGGGCCGCCGCGGTGGGCACAAAAGCAGTAGTGACCAGTGGAAGCGTAGTCCTGGTTCCCTGGTATCCGGCAAAAAAGAATAACTTGTCTTTTCGAATGGGTCCGCCGGCGGTTCCTCCAAACTGATTGCGTCGTTCGGTATCGGGCAGCGTGGCGAAGTAGTTGCGTGCGTTGAATTTTCCGTTGCGGAGAAATTCAAATAAAGTACCGTGGAATTGATTTGTCCCCGATTTAGTAACGACGTTTACCATCCCGCCTGGATGAAGGCCATTCCGTGCGGGAAGCACGCTCGTATCTACGCTGAATTCCTGAAGGGCATCAGGGAACGGGAAAGGAAGATTCACGTTCGAAAAGCTATCGTTGTTGTCGCCACCGTCAAGCACATAATTGGTCCCGTTGCCTTGACTCCCGGCTACGGAGATTGCAACGGAACTCGGGTAATTCTTGCTGCTAATCATATTGCTCGACGGCACATTTGTAGAAGCTCCAGACACCAGGATCAGCTGCGTCGCCTGCCGGCCATTCAGAGGAAGCTGGACAATTTGTTCCTGGTTGATAACCTGAGCAATTGAATTACTTCCGGTTTCCACCAGACCCTCAGCTTCGCTCGTCACCTCTACGCTTTCCGTGGCTGTCCCAACTTGCATTGCGGCGTTGATTTGCACATTGCTGCCAACCTGCAGGACGATACCCTTCTTCTCGTACTTTCTGAAGCCGTTGGCCGTTACGACGAGCAGGTAGGGCCCGACTGGAAGATTTGACAGTGTGTAAGAACCTTGCGCGTCAGTCATGGTGTCCCGGGTATAGTGAGTCTCGGTTTGCACCATGCTCACTTCGGCGTTACGGACCGCGGCACCAGTCGCGTCAACAACCTGACCGCTGATTTGTGCAACTGACACCGCCTGGCCATGCAATTGAAGATCGCAGAGAGAAACTAGCGAAGTCAGCACGACCATCAGAAAACCTCTTGCTCCAAGGCTCTTGAACATCATTGGACTCCCTCCGTAGGTAGCGATCTGTGCCGTGTCGGCTCCCATGTATGCACATTCAAGCAGCGCGATCGGGCTGTTCTCAATTGGAAGTGGTTGTGCGCTTTGACCCCACTGAGCTCGTCTTTACGCGATGCAGACTTTGG
>Ga0066789_10001120_pt1 | contig 11451 bp, 8 predicted proteins | sample OrgsoiDNA2013049_FD_70960 | JGI IMG/M metagenome (GOLD analysis project Ga0066789, IMG submission 70960) | Permafrost soil microbial communities from the Arctic, to analyse light accelerated degradation of dissolved organic matter (DOM) -... | ecosystem: Environmental > Terrestrial > Soil >...
ATGTAAAAACCCTCGCCGTCGACCGAGTACTTGTCCCCGCTGCGGGTCCACGGCCCTTGGAATGTATCGCGGCTCTTCTGGCGATTGGCCCAGTACGCGATCGCGCTGGTCGGCCCGGAGATCTGCAGTTCGCCCACCTGCCCCGGCGCAACCGGATGGCCATCGTCGCCCAGAATTCTAAGCTCGTAGCCTGGCACCGGCGTGCCGCTGGTCCCGTAGCGCACGTCCCCGGCACGATTCGAAAGGAAGATATGCAGCATTTCCGTGGAGCCCAGGCCGTCGAGGATGTCGACACCGAAATGGTCGGTCCAACGCTTTCCGATATCTGCGGGGAGTGCCTCGCCGGCGGAGGTGCAGCGGCGCAACCGGAGTTCGTTCTTTTGCGGGAGGTCCGGGCTCGCCAACAACGCGGCGAAGAGTGTCGGCACCCCGTAAAAAATCGTAGGCTGGTGTTTTTTGAGGCGCGCGAATACAGCTGCGGGTGTCGGACGCTCGGCCATCAGCACCGTGGTCGCACCCACCGAAAGTGGAAAAGTGAGTCCGTTGCCGAGACCATAGGCGAAAAAGAGCTTCGCCGCCGAGAAGACGACATCGTCCTCGCGAATGCCGAGGATCGGCCACGCGTAGAGCTCGGCCGTGGAAATCAGGCTCGAGTGCATGTGCACGGTGCCTTTGGGCGCGCCGGTCGAGCCAGACGAATACAGCCAGAAGCACATGTCGTCGCAGGTCGTCGCTGCGGGCGCGAATCCGGTACCGGCGCTTGCGAGGAGCTTGGAAAACGATTCGTGCGCGCCGAAGCCTTTTTCGTCGGCGGCACCGCATACGATCACGTGCTTGAGGTGCGGGAGCCGCCCAAGCAGCGGCGCAAAGACCGCTAGCAACGGTGCCGAGACGATCAGCGCATGCGCGCGGCTGTCCCGAAGCATGTACTCATAATCTGCGCCCGTCAGCAGCGTATTGGCAGCGATAGGCACGATGCCTGCCTTGATGCTGCCGAGAAACGCCGTGGGAAAATCGATGGTGTCGAGAATGCACAGAAGCACGCGCTGCTCCGCTTCGAGGCCGAGGCCGATCAGCGCGTTGGCGCAACGGTTCAACCGTTCCGCGAGCTCTCCATACGTATAGCTTCCGCGGTCGTCGATGTAAGCGGTCTTGCCCGAGCGACCCGCCTGAAGATTGCGCTCGATCAGGTCGTGGGCAGCGTTGTAATCTCGCGGAATGTCAATCCGCGGCGGGCTCTCCCGGTGATCGGCAGTGCTGAGTCCCGGCATGACTGGCTCCTCCTGCGTTTCTTGTTGCGGTGCCGGAAATTCGACGTTCAGCCCCGGTAATTCGATCGAACTCGGCGGCAATGCCCCTCCGCCGGCGCCCACCCAAAGAGCTTCCTGAGCGATCCTGCCCACCCTCGACGTCACAAACTACTTGCAATTTAGATCATTGTAGCATATATGTCAAGCATAATAGATCATGTACGTCGAAGGACGAAGATATCATCATCTTTAGCCCGTTAGTGGCGCCATGGGACCGAGTTCGCCCGATGTGTTCTGGACGTCTCGGCCATCGGGCAAGGCCTTGACGGTTAGCAAATTATGCATTATATGTGCTGTCATTGAATTGTATTTCATCGACGTCGGACAGCATGCCAACGGCTCATAATGCTCGTGTTTCGGCTCGCTCGTCGTCCGCCGAGGACATCGAAGACGCGCAATTCCTCGCCGCGTTGGGCCAGCGCGTACGCGATGCGCGCGCACGGCGCGGCATGGCCCGCAAGGCCCTTGCCCAGCACTCCAGCGTCTCGGAACGCTACTTGGCGCAACTGGAGGCAGGTGGCGGAAACGCGTCGGTGCTTCTGCTGCGCAATGTGGCGCGCGCCTTGGGAGTGTCGCTGATCGAGCTGCTCGACCAACACGAAGCTTCGGTCGAGCAGCGGCTGATTCGACGTTTCCTCGAACAGTTGCAGGAGCAACAGCTCGAGGAAGTGGTGTTCCGGCTCATGCGCGAATTCGGCCAGGAAGGAGCTAATCGCATGAGGCGTGTCGCGCTGGTCGGATTGCGCGGCGCCGGCAAGACGACATTGGGCGGCGCGCTTGCGACTGAATTGCGGCTTCCATTCCTGGAACTCGACCGCGAGATCGAACGCGACGCCGGCATTAGCTTGAGCGAAGTCTTTTCGCTCTACGGACAGGCAGGCTATCACCGCATCGAGCGCAAATGCCTCGAGCGGATAATTCAGAGCAACGAGCAGATGGTGATGAGCGTGGGAGGCGGCATCGTTTCCGAGCCCCAATCTTACGACCTGCTGCTTCTCAACTGTTTCACCGTGTGGGTCAAGGCCTCACCCGAGGAACATATGGCGCGCGTCGTAGCCCAGGGGGACTTCCGCCCGATGCAGGGGACCACCGAAGCGATGGATGATCTGAAACGGATTCTCAACGCGCGTGAGCCTCTTTACCGCAAGGCAGATGTAACGCTGGACACTTCCGGCGAGGGTCCTGAGCAAAGCTTGCGCAAATTGCGTCAAAACGTGTTGGTCTAACGGCCGATCCAGGCCATCAGGAGATACCCATGTCGGAGGCGGCCGCAATGTCGACGCGTGAACCCGGGATTCCGACGAAGCCATTCGTCACCTATGACGCCCATCCGGATCGCTACGCGCACTGGAAGCTGTCCTTCGACGGTCCTGTCGCAACGCTGAAAATGGACGTCGATGAGAATCGCGGGATCCGCCCCGGCTACAAGCTCAAGCTCAACTCCTACGATCTCGGGGTTGACATCGAACTCTCCGATGCCTTGCAGCGCATTCGCTTCGAGCATCCCGAAGTGAAGAGCGTCGTCGTAACGAGTGGCAAGGAGCGGGTCTTCTGCTCCGGTGCGAATATTTTCATGCTCGGGCTTTCCACGCACGCTTGGAAAGTCAACTTCTGCAAGTTCACCAACGAGACGCGCAACGGCATCGAGGACTCCTCGGCTCACTCCGGGCTCAAGTTCATCGCCGCCTGCAACGGCACCACTGCCGGCGGCGGGTACGAGCTGGCGCTGGCGTGCGACGAAATCATCCTGATCGACGATCGTTCCTCCGCGGTAAGCCTGCCCGAAGTTCCGCTGCTGGGCGTGCTGCCCGGCACCGGTGGTCTGACTCGCATCACGGACAAGCGGAAAGTCCGCCGCGATCAAGCCGATATCTTTTGCACCTTGGTCGAGGGGGTGCGCGCCCCGCGCGCGAAGGAATGGCGCTTGATCGACGAACACGTCAAGCCACAGCAGTTCGTGCAAAAAGTAAACAGCCGTGCGCTGGAGCTCGCGGCCCAAAGCGACCGGCCGAAGGATGCGCGAGGGATCGCGCTGACGCCGCTCGATCGCAAAGTCGACGACGCCGGCTATCGCTACGAGCACGTCGACGTCCGGATTGACCGCAACGCGCGCAATGCGACGATCACGGTCTCCGCCCCTCTGCTGCGTCAACCGGAGGATCTCGACGCGATTCTCGCGCTTGGAGCCTCATGGTGGCCGCTCGCGATGGCGCGCGAACTGGACGACGCGATCCTGCTCCTGCGCACCAACGAGCTGGAAATCGGCACCTGGTTGCTGAAGACCCGAGGCGACGCGGCGCTCGCATTGGCCGCCGATGCAACGCTCAGGCAAAACGAGTCCAACTGGTTTGTCCGCGAAACGATCGGCATGCTGCGGCGAACGCTGGCGCGGCTCGACGTCACGTCGCGCACGCTCTATGCACTGATCGAGCCAGGCTCGTGCTTCGCGGGAACGCTTTGTGAACTCGCGTTCGCGGCCGACCGCAGCTATATGCTCGCGCTGCCGGAAAATGAGGGCGGCGCGCCAAAGCTTGCACTGTCGGCGATGAATTTCGGCGTCTATCCGATGGTGAACGGCCTCTCCCGCATCGCCGCGCGCTTCTACAACGACGCCGCGCTCGTGGCGCGCGCGAAAGAAACCGAAGGTCGCGCACTCGCCTCCCCTGAGGCGCTCGAGCTCGGCCTGGTCACCGCGACGCCCGACGACCTCGACTGGGCCGAGGAAATCCGCATGGCCCTCGAGGAGCGCGCGAGCTTGTCGCCGGATGCGCTGACCGGCTTGGAAGCGAACCTCCGCTTCGGTATCGCCGAGACCATGGAAACACGGGTCTTCGGCCGCCTCTCCGCTTGGCAAAACTGGATCTTCGTTCGCCCCAATGCAGTGGGCGAATCCGGTGCGTTGAAGGTATTCGGCACCGGCAACAAGGCCCGCTTCAACTGGGAACGCGTGTAGCTCCGCGCTCCTGTGAGAAGCTTCCCGAACATCAACGCCAAGGACGACACGATGAGCATCGACTACAACGCGAAGATCCCGAACAACGTGGACCTCGCCGCCAACAAGACGCTGCAGCGTGCGCTGGAGCACTGGCAGCCCGGGTTCCTCAACTGGTGGGGCGATATGGGGCCGGAGGGGACGAGCGGCACCGACGTTTACCTGCGCACCGCGATCAGTGTCGAACCGAAGGGCTGGGCGCATTTCGGCTACGTCAAGATGCCCGACTATCGGTGGGGCATCTTTCTCGCTCCGGCAGAAGCCGAGCGCAAGGTGAACTTCGGCGCACACAAGAGTGAGCCGGCATGGCAGGACGTGCCTGGTGAATATCGCGCCAACCTGCGGCGACTCATCGTCACTCAGGGCGACACCGAACCTGCGTCGGTCGAACAGCAGCGTCATCTGGGTCTCACCTGCCCCTCGCTCTACGATCTGCGCAACTTATTCCAGGTCAACGTCGAGGAAGGTCGCCACCTCTGGGCGATGGTGTATCTGCTGCATGGCTACTTCGGGCGCGACGGCCGCGAGGAAGCGGAGGCGCTGCTCGAGCGCCGCTCCGGCGACGCCGACAATCCTCGCATCCTCGGCGCGTTCAACGAGCCTACGCCCGATTGGCTGGCGTTCTTCATGTTCACCTACTTCACCGACCGCGACGGCAAGTATCAGCTCTGCTCGCTCGCCGAATCGGGCTTCGATCCGCTGGCGCGCACATGCCGGTTCATGCTGACCGAGGAAGCGCACCACATGTTCGTCGGCGAGTCGGGAGTGGCCCGCGTGATCCAGCGCACCTGCGAAGCGATGGTCGCGAACAAGGTCGACGATCCGGTAAGGGTGCGAGTGCTCGGAGTCATCGACCTGCCGACCGTGCAGCGTTACCTGAACTTTCACTTCAGTGTCACGATGGATCTCTTCGGCGCCGACGTTTCGTCGAATGCAGCCACGTTCTACTCGACAGGCCTCAAAGGGCGATTCGACGAGACCAAGATCAACGACGATCACTTGCTTAACACGGCGTCTTATCCGGTGCTCGAGGTGCGCGACGGCCGGCTGGTGACGGCGCAGGCACCGGCGCTGAACGCGCTCAACGAAAAATTGCGAGATGATTATATCCGCGACGCGGCCGCGGGCGTCGAGCGCTGGAACCGGGTCATCGAGAAGACCGGCATACCGTTCCGGCTCAAGGTGCCGCACAAGGCTTTCCACCGTCGGATCGGGCCCCTTGCGGCGGCACACATCGACCCGGACGGCAACGTCGTGTCGTCCGCGGAGTGGGCGGCAAGCGTCGATCGCTGGCTGCCGAGCATCGCCGACCGAGCGTTCGTCGCGTCGCTCATGGGTCGCGTGGTTGAACCGGGCAGGTTCGCCAACTGGATCGCTCCGCCGGCACGCGGCATAGACAACCATCCGCTGGACTTTCAATACGTGCGCTTCAATTGAGCGTGGCGTTGACGCGGAAAGTGACATGAGCGGAAGCGCACCCACGGTGCAGGTGCTGCGGCAGCACCTGATCGACCCGGAAATATGCATCCGCTGCAATACGTGCGAGGAAACCTGTCCATCGCACGCGATCTCGCATGACTCGCGCAACTACGTCGTGGATGCCGAGAAGTGCAATTTTTGCAACGACTGCATCTCCCCTTGCCCAACGGGAGCCATCGACAGCTGGCGCCAGGTGGACAAGGTGAAGCCATATACGCTTGCCGAGCAACTCGCATGGGACATCCTGCCGCCACAATCCGAGCTCGATGCGGGAACGGCCGCGGAGATACCGTCGGAGGTGGCCCGGATTACGTCGGTCGCCACCGCCGGTCAGGGCGGCGAAGCGTTTCCGCCCTGGTCGGCCGCGCATCCTTACGCCAATATCTATTCGATCCAGAAGCCTGCGCTCGCCACGGTCAGTGGAAACTTCCGCCTGACCGCAGACGACGCCAGCAGCGACATCCGGCATATCGTGCTCGACTTCGGTGGCACCGCGCTTCCGGTTCTGGAGGGCCAGACGATCGGCATTCAGCCACCCGGACTGGACCCGACCGGCAAGCCGCATCACGTGCGCCTGTACTCGATCGCGAGCCCGCGCGAAGGCGAACGGCCACGCTACAACAACCTTTCGCTGACGGTAAAGCGTGTCACCGAGGACCACGCCGGCACATCCACCCTCGGCGTCGCATCGAACTACCTGTGTGACCTCACAAAAGGCGATCAGGTAAAGGTCGTCGGACCCTACGGAACGACTTTCCTGATGCCCAACCATCCCGGTTCAAGCCTGTTGATGGTTTGCACCGGCACCGGCTCGGCTCCGATGCGCGCGATGACCGAGCGCCGCAGGCGCCGGATCGCGCTCAAGGAGGGCGGCGAGCTCATGCTGTTCTTCGGCGCGAGATTGGCCGGAGAGCTCCCCTATTTCGGCCCGCTGATGAAGCTGCCGAAAGACTTCATCGACATCAACTTCGCGTTCTCGCGCGTGCCCGGCCAGCCGAAGCATTACGTGCAGGACCGTATCCGCGAGCGCAGTGCGGGCGTTGCGCGCCTGCTCGGTGACGACAACTGCTACGTCTACATCTGCGGCTTGAAGGGCATGGAGCAAGGCGTCGACGAGGCGTTTCGCGACGCCTGCCGCGAGCACGGCATGGACTGGGATTGTCTGCGGCCGCTGCTGCGGGGACAGGGCCGCTATCACGTGGAAACCTATTGAGTGGACGAGGTGGCGCTTGCTGCGCGGCGTGGAAGGGCGTGAGCGGCGGCGATACCTTGCTGCGCGTGCGTGCGCGACCCCCTTGGCGTTCAAGGCGATTCGGGAATGACTGCAGTCGCTTCGATCTCGACTTTGGCCCCGTCCTCGACCAGCGCCGTGACCTGAACCGCGGTCATTGCCGGGTAATGATTGCCCAGCAACTCGCGGTAGGCGCGGCCGAGCGGCCTCGCGCTGGCGAGATATTCACCCTTGTCGATGACATACCAAGTCATTCGCGCGATATCTGCGGGCCGTCCACCCGCTTCCGCCAGAACGGCAACGATGTTGGCGAGCGCCTGTCGCGCCTGGCCAACGAAATCGTCCGTTTCAAACTCGCCGTTCGCGTTCCAGCCCACCTGCCCGGCAACGAACACGATCCGGCCTGTCGCCATGACACCGTTCGAGTACCCACGCGGCTTCATCCACGTCGGCGGTTGCAGAATTTGCATGGCGCTCCTTTTCGTCCAACTTGCATTCCGGGCCGCACGCTCATGGCCGTTGCGGCGCCTTGGCAAGCTCACGCTGGCGCAACCGGAAACGTTGGAGTTTACCGGTTTCGGTGCGCGGCAGGCCCTCCAAGAATTCGATCGCGCGCGGGTATTTGTAAGGCGCGATCGCGCGCTTTACGAATTCCTGCAGCTCGTGGGCCATGGCCGCATTGCCGACGTGACCCGCCTTCAACGCGACAAATGCCTTCACGATCTGGCCACGCTGCTCGTCGGGCGCGCCGATCACGCCGCATTCGGCAACCGCAGGATGAAGGAGGAGCACGTCTTCGACTTCCGGACCGGCGATGTTGTAGCCGGCGCTTATGATCATGTCGTCGGTGCGCGCCTGGTAGACGAAATAGCCGTCCTCGTCGAGCGAGTACGCGTCGCCGGTGTAGTTCCAGCCACTCTTGACGTAATCCTTCTGGCGCTCGTCTGCGAGATACCGGCAACCGGTCGGGCCCTTTACCGCGAGCCTCCCGATTTTTCCCGGCGGGAGCGGCTGGCCCGCTTCGTCCATCACGCAGGCGCGGTAGCCGGGAATTGGCTTGCCGGTTGCGCCGGCTCTCGCATGTGACTCGTCGTGCGAAATGAAGATGTGCAGCATTTCCGTGGTGCCGATGCCGTCGATAATGGTCATGCCGGTGGCGTCCTTCCACTGCTTGCGTGTCGCCGCGGGAAGGACCTCACCCGCGGCGACGCACTTGTGAAGGCTCGATAGGTCGAACTGCCCTGCCTGCACCGCCATCGCACGATACGATGTCGGAGCCGTGAACAGCACGCTGACGCGATGCCGCGCAATGGCCACGAGAAGTGCATCCGGCGGCGCCATTTCCAGAAGCAGCGTCGCTGCGCCGATGCGCAGCGGGAACAGCAGCAGGCCACCCAGCCCGAATGTGAAAGCGAGCGGCGGGCTGCCGCTGAACAAATCGTCGGCGCTTGCGCGCAGCGTCGATCGAGGCCAGCAGTCGCAGGCGGCGAGAACATCACGATGAAAGTGCATTGTTCCCTTGGGCTTCCCGGTGGTACCCGAGGTGAATGCGATCAGGCAGGTCTCATCGGCGGCGGTGACGACATCGGCGAATGCTGCCGCCTTGTGCTGCATTCGGGCCTCGACGCCGTCCGAGCCACCGGCGTTGAAATATCCGATATGGGCGAGTGTCGGGCAAGCCCTCAACGCGGTCGTCAGCTCGTCAGCGAGCCTCGCATCGCACAAAGCGTGCGTGATGGCGGCCTTGATGACGATGTCGGTGAGCTCCTTCGCGCGCAGCAGCGGCATGGTCGCGACGGCGATGCCTCCGGCCTTGATCACTGCGAACCAGCATGCGGCCAGCATGGGATTGTTCGCGCCACGCAACAACACCCGATTGCCCGGAACAAGCTTGAGATCATCGACGAGCACCTGCGCGATCCGGTTGGCGCGAGTGAGCAACTCAGCATACGTCCAGCGCACGCCATCGGCCGCAACGATCGCGGCGCGCGGTCCCCAGCCACGTTCGACGGCGCGGTCGAGCAGTTCAGTGGCGCAGTTCATGCGGTCCGGATAAGTGAGCGGTGGCTCGAAAATGAGCTCGGGCCAAAGCGCGCGTAGTGGCAGGTTTTCTCTTGCGAATGAATCGACGTGCGACGTATAGCTCACGGACGGACCCACACGCTTGCGGCTGACGCCGCTGCGCTGTCCCTGAGGGGGGCGCAATTCGCGTCTCGGCGCCGCCCTGCGACGCTCATGGGTTGTTCTCGCCGGAGAGCCGGACCGCAGCCTTTGCGCGGCCCAGCAACGCGTAAAGCGAGCGGCGCTCGGCGACGGTGAGACCGGCCAGAAGGTCGATCACCCATTGCTCGTGCGCCGACGCCATCGCATCGAAGGCGCGCTTCCCCTTCGTCGTCAGCTGCACGGCAAACGCTCGCCGATCATCGCGAATGGGCCGACGCTTGACGAGTCCCTCGCGGGCGAGCTGATCGGTCAGACCGGTGATGTTGCCGCCTGTCACCATCAGGCGCTTCGACAGTTCGCCCATCTTGAGGCCGTCCGGATTGCGCTCGAGCTGCGCCATCAGGTCGAACCTCGGCAGCGATGTGTCATATTCGCGACGCAGTCGCACGCGGATCGTGCGCTCAACGAGCTGGGCGCACGTGAAAAGCCGAAGCCAGAGCCGCAAGGCGCCGTGGTGCGCGTCGCGAACGCGCGATTCCGGATCGCTCATCGTCTGCATCGCTAGCCCACCATGACTTCGCCGCCCGACACCGAGATCGCCTGCCCATTGATGGCCGCGGATTCCGGGAGACACAGCCAGGCGACCGTTGCCGCAACTTCGTCCGCGGTGACCAGCCGCTGCTGCGGATTGTGTGCGGTCAGGGCTGCGCGGGCGTCGTCCTCCGGGCGCGCGGTCTTCGCCATGATGTTTTCCACGGTCCGCCGCGTCATATCGGTGTCGGTATAGCCGGGGCACACCGCGTTGAAGGTCACCCCGCGCGTCGCATATTCGGCCGCCAGCGCACGGGTCAAGCCGATGACGCCGTGCTTCGCGGCGCAATACGCGCTCACGTACGGGTACCCGATCAGGCCTGCGGTGCTGGCGACCGTCACGATGCGACCACCGCCCGCGGCGAGGATGCGCGGCAGCGCCGCCCTGATGCACTGGAAGGCGCCCGTCAGGTTGACTCGAAGCATTTCATCCCACAGCTGCCCTTCGGTCTCGGCAAATCTGGCGCTCCGGGCCACACCTGCGTTGTTGATCAGGATGCGAAGAGTGTGCCCGCGCTCGTCGAGCGCTTCGAACGCGCGGCGCGCTGCGCCGGCGTCGCCGACATCGGCTTGTACCAGATCGCAGCGGGTAGTCTCCTCGAGTGCCTCGGCGGCCGCTTCAAGACGATCGATCGTGCGGCCAAGCAGCGTCAAGCTTGCGCCCAGATCGGCAAGGCGTTTCGCGATCGCGAATCCGATGCCGCTGCCGCCACCGGTGACAAGCGCGTGTTGCCCCGCGAGCGGCCTTGCATCAGCCATTGGCTTCCACCCTGCCGGCTTGCTCCATTTCCGCCGCCCGCGCCAGGTTCCGCTCGAGTTGCGCCTTGCCCGCAAGATACTGGTCAGGCCAGGACATGCCCTTATAACCGAGCTGCGCGGCGGCGTGCAGCGTCCAATAGGGATCGGCCAGATGCGGCCGTCCGAGAGCGCACAGATCGGCGCGACCCGCAGCAACGATGCTGTTCACGTGATCGGGATCGAAGATCGTTCCCACTGCCATGGTCGCGATACCGACCTCGTTGCGGATCCGGTCCGCGAATGGCGTCTGGTACATCCGGCCATAGACGGGCTTCGCCTCGCGCGTCGTCTGGCCGGACGAGACATCGATCAGATCCGCGCCAGCGTCCTTGAACAGTCGCGCGATCACTACGGCGTCGTCCGGCGTGTTGCCGCCAGGCGCCCAGTCGTGGGCCGATATACGCACCGAGAACGGCTTCTCGGCGGGCCAGACGGCGCGCATCGCCCGGAACACGTCGAGCGGGTAACGACAGCGGTTGTCGAGATTCCCGCCGTAATAGTCGTCGCGCCGATTAGTCAGCGGGCAAATGAATGCCGACAACAGGTAACCGTGCGCGCAGTGCAACTCCAGCCAGTCGAAGCCGCACTCGGCTGCCCACAGCGTGGCGCGCACGAAATCGGCGCGGACGCGATCCATGTCGCTGATCGTCATCATTCGCGGGATTTGATTGCGCGGTCCGTACGCCAGCGCGCACGGCGCCACGAGTGGCCAGTTGTCGGCGGGCAGCGGCTCATCGGCGTCCTCCCATCCGAGTTGCGTCGAACCTTTCGGTCCCGCGTGACCCAATTGCATCGCGATCTTGGCCGGCGTCCGACCGTGAACGTAGTCGACGATGCGCTTCCACGCCGCCCTGTGTTCCTGCTTGTACATGCCCGCGCAGCCGGGG
>Ga0066789_10001122_pt1 | contig 11451 bp, 5 predicted proteins | sample OrgsoiDNA2013049_FD_70960 | JGI IMG/M metagenome (GOLD analysis project Ga0066789, IMG submission 70960) | Permafrost soil microbial communities from the Arctic, to analyse light accelerated degradation of dissolved organic matter (DOM) -... | ecosystem: Environmental > Terrestrial > Soil >...
CGACTGTCGGAGAAGAGCGTCGAGTGCGTACCCGAATAGGAATACGTTCCACCGCGACGGGGCGTGTTTTGCACGCCCAGCTCGGCGATCGAGTTCCCGGCGATGAGCAGCGTGTGCAGGACTTGCCCTTGGTTCGTCAGCACATAGAAGTGGCCTTGCTGGAACTGCAGGTCGCCCTTGTGGTCGATGGTGCCACTGACCTCGAGGGGCACGCCGGAGAACGTCAGCGCGGCGACGCTGCCCGTGGAGGTCCCGGGCGATGCCATCTGGAAGAGCCGGTCGTCGAGCTTGACGAAGTCGCCGTCGGTGTAGCGGTACACTACGAATTGCGTGGCACTATCGGTGCGGAAGGTCGGGTAAGAGACTGTCTTGGTCTCAGTCCGGTCGCAGATATAGTCGTGGTACGTGTACGTATTGCAAGTGTCGCCAACGCGGACGTAGATGTACTTGCTGATGAGCGGGGCCGCCTCCTGGATACAGTCGAGCAGCGATTTGCCGTTGCAGGGATAGTCGCCCTTGGTGGACTGTGGATCTTTGTAGTCCGGGTTCGGGCGCTGCTCGTACTGGGGGTAGCAGTAGCTCACGCTCCGGTCAGGGCCGGCGTGGCTGGCAGCGCAGTAGGAATACGTCTGCGACATGGTGCCGGTAAAGACCGTCTTGCTGACGTCGCGGCTGACCACGACGTAGCGGTCGCTGGCGCTGATGAACGGCTTGTAGCTGCGATAGGTAGCCACCACCTGGCCCACCGAGAGCTGCTTGGCGGCCTCGACCGGATTTTGTCCAGGCAGCGGATCCGAGCTGACCGGATCGTTGAGGAATTCCTCCGCCCAGGCCAGGCTGAGCTGCGCTCCCCATTTCACAGCGGTGACCTTCACGCCAAGTGAGTTTGAATAGCCGGTGCTTCCAACTGGGACAGCGGCGACGCCGCCGCTCGCAGTGCCGCTTCCGCTTGCAGTGCCAGCATCCACGGGCGTCGTGGGAGCGGGAGGCGGGCTGTAAAGGTTGGCGTAAACAACCAACGTGCTGTCGAACAGTCGCGCATCCTGAATCTGCTGATTGTCGAGTACGATGGCGTCCAGAAAGTCGAAGCCACCCGTCTTGATCCCGAAACGCAGCAACGCCGCCTTGTTCGACGACATCCCGTTGACGAGCAAGACCAATTCCTTGCCGTGGTAGAAGAAATACTTGGGCCGCCCCGGTAACTTGAGCGCACAGCTCAGCACGGGCTTGGCGGCGTCGGTCTGCACGGCGAGAAGCCCATGGCGCTGCGAAAGAAAGATGGCGGTATTGTCTTGGTATCCGACGAGATCTGGCCGCTCGATGGTTGGCGCCGCTGATTTAGCGCCATCACTCGCCCCGCCGGCCATGGCGGGGTAGGCCGTCGCAGGCGGAATGTGTCCTTGGTAGAGGGGCGGCAGGCTCAGGTCTTTCAGAATATCGACCGGGTGGGTCCAGTTGATCCCGCCCAAGGCGTCGACTGCCGCTTCGAACTGCGCGCTGTTGCTGACCGGACAGCGCTTGGCTGCGATCGGATCCAGCCGGCTGACCTGGGCGGCAAAGTCGTCGTAGGGCATGATCAGGCCGTCCGCTGGGACGCGCACCTGGCTGCGGTAACTGAGGGTGTAGCTCGCCAGGTTCGACGGCGGGCTGACGCTGCCGTCGAGAGAGCCTCCGTCAGGGGCAAGGTTCGTTCCCCCGGTCCCGCCTCCTGCTGCACCACCGGTATTTCCAGCGCTGCCCCCCTCGCCTTGCGGACCCCCGCCCGCAGCGTCCGCTCCACAGCCTGAAACCGCGAAAATGGCCGCGCCTAGAAGGACGCCGACACGAATGAAGAATGAAGCCTGCCTGGTCATGCTGTTCTCCTCGGCGCGTGCAAGAAGCAAGAGCTGGGCCGCCTGGGAATGCGTCCCGTTGCCGCGAAATCCTTGCCCGCTCCGCTGCGTCTGCCCTCACAATTCCGAGGGTCCCCGACGAAAACTGTGGACTCGGCGTGGGCGGGGTCACGAGGCGGCCGAGTGAACGCGCAGCGAGCGCTGGGGCCGTAGCGCTGACGGCCGCCCGTCTCGATTGCCATCCTAGCCAACCCCACCGAGCCAAGCAAAAGGGCCGGTTTGCTGTACTATCTACTTTTGGATGGCGAGCGGCAATTGGCCGCGACATCTGGAGGTGGAGAGTGCGCGTACGTCGGTCGATTCCTTTCGTGGTTGTCTTCTTGCTCTTTCTTGACCCAGCGTATGGGCAAAGTTGGCCGCCTCTGCCGCTGGCTGCACCAGCGTCCGTAGGATTTTCCGTGGAGCGCCTCAAGGCGATGGATGCGGCTTGGCAGCAGACGGTCGATCGCCAGCAGCTCGCAGGCGTGGTGATGATGATGGCCCGCCACGGCAAACTGGTCGCACAGAAGGCCTACGGACTGCAATCCATCGATCGCAAGAAGGAAATGCAACAGGACACGATCTTCAGGATCTACTCGATGACCAAGCCCATTACGGGCACGGCGATGATGATCTTGTACGAGGAAGGAAAGTGGAAGCCGGATGATCCTGTCGCAAAATACATCCCGCAATTCGCGAACCTGAAGGTCTACGCGGGCCCAAGCAAGCACGGGAAGCCGAGGTTGGAGGCGCCCGAGCATTCGCCGACCATGGGCGAGTTGATGTCGCACACCGCGGGCTTTGCCTACGGCTTTACGGGCGACCCGATCGATAACCTGTACAAAAAGTCGGGCATCTTTCAGGCTCGCTCTCTCGACGACTTCATCGCCAAGCTGGCAAAGTTGCCGCTGGCATACCAGCCTGGGGAGGCGTGGCGCTACAGTGTAGCGGCCGATGTCCAAGGGTACCTGGTGGAGAAGCTGTCGGGCAAACCGTTTCCGACCTTCGTGCGCGAGCGCATTCTCGTGCCGCTGGGAATGAACGACACCGACTTCTTCGTGGCCCCCGCAAAGATGTCGCGACTAGCGACAGTCTACAAGCCCAACCCGGCACAGACCGGACTGATTGCCATGCCTCACGATCCGAACGTCAACGAATCTCCGCGCAGGCCGTCCGGCGGTGGCGGCTTGTACTCAACGGCCGGCGACTATTTGCGTTTCGCGCAAATGCTATTGAATGGTGGTTCACTGAATGGCGAGCGTATCCTTTCACCCAGCACTGTAGCTCTTATGCGCAGTAACCATTTGCCGGATCGCCTGCTGACGGGAAAATATGGAATTGGCCCGTATGTCATGCAACCGGGCTTGGGCTTTGGTTACGACGTCGCGGTCATGGAGGATCCCATCAGGGTTGGCAGTATCGCGGGAAAGGGATCCTACCTGTGGAATGGCCTTGCGGGCACATGGTTTTGGATCGATCCGACGAACGATCTGGTCTTCGTCGGCATGATCCAGCGCTTGGCGTCCGAGCCTGGCATGCCTGACCTGGAGAATCTTTCGCGTACGCTCGTGTATCAGGCATTGACCGAACCCGCGAAATAGGACGCGGTAAGCGAGGTCGGTGCAGCGACACCTGCCCCTTCGCCTGTTCGAGCATTCGTCTTCTGTCCACGCGTCGCAACACCGCACCTCCATCAATGGACTCCATGTGTGCCGATTGGGGGGGAAGTATGACCAAGACCTTCGAGCCAACATGCTCGACGCCCTCGCGTGCTGGACCATCTGCCGCCCTAGACGTGCTATAGAGACAAGCTGGGTCGTTCGGCGAGATAGCATTTCCAAACGATTCGCAACGCGCAGTCCGATCCCGACAAAAGACTGTCCTCCCGGGGGAAAACCGGAGGGTGACCATCGAAACCAGGAGAGACCCATGACGCACAATCGTTTCCTTGGCAAGGTCGCATTCACCGCTCTTGCAATTCTGGGCATCTCTTGTTCGTCCTCGTCGCCAGGCGGAGGGGCCGGTGGCTCGACTGCGGGACAGGGCGGCGCGACGGCCAAAGGAGGCGCTGCTGCGGGCGGTGTTGGCGCCGGAGGCCAGGCGGGCTCTGCCGGAGCCGGTGGAACCGCCGGACGTGGCGGCTTGGGAGGCACCAACGCTGGCGGCGGCACGGGCGGACAGTCGGGCGCGAGCACGAGCAGCGCGGGCGGTTCGAATTCCGACGGCGGACCGATGGGCGTTGGTGGCAAGACGGGCTCCGGCGGCGCATCGGGAGGTATCGACGCCTCCGCGGGTGGTCAGTGCGCAGCCTCGACCGCTGCGGATCCGTCCACGACATCGATAGCAGGAACCTGGGACTTCACCCCTTCGGGCGGAAGCAAGCGCACCATCCAGGTCCCCGGCGGCGGCTGGCTCAAGCAAGGCATCACGACATCGAGCGCCACCTATGCGACTCAGATTACGGTTCCAGATTCTGGCGCTGCGCAAAGCACACTGATTGAATTCGGCGCGGCCAATTTTCAATCGACACTGTCCGTTGACGGCAAAGAGGTCGGAACCAACACGACCTCATTTACCCCATCGGTCTTCGATGTCACAAAATTCGTGACTCCGGGTAAGCAGCACGCCATTTCCGTTCTCGTCAAGGGCGCCGACGCGCTGAAGACCAACGGGAAATTCATCGTTCCCAACGCGGCGGGCTGGTCACACAACATTCCCCAGGGCATCTTCCGCTCTGCCCTCTTGCATGTGTACCCCGATGTCTACATCAGCGACGCTTTCGTGAAGACCAGTGTCACCGACGACACGCTGACCTACGAGGTATCGATCACGAATACGGGCACCACGAGCCAGGACGTAACCCTGTCCGGCTCCCTCAGCTCTTGGAACTGCGACACCTTCGCTTACCCGTCCATTCCAGACGCGGCTCTCACTGCCGCACCCGGCACTACCACGACGAAGACCGTTGGCCCGATCAAGTGGGGCCTCGGCACAACCTCGTATTGGTGGCCAAACGTTCCGTATCAGGCCGATTACACGGCCCGTCTTCACAACTTGACCCTTCAGGTGGTCAAAGGTGGCAAGGCGACCCAGAGCAAAGTCGTCCGTTTCGGTTTCCGCCAAAGCGAAAGGAAGAGAGCCGATGCTCAGCACATCTACTACTACTTGAACGGCATTCGCGTGAACTACCGGGGCGACAACCTTCAAGGTGCCAACTACGACAGCATCGACAGCAACGGTAAGAGCGATGCCTACGACATGCTCCCAGGCTTCCTACCGCCCTCTGGGCAAAGTCCGGGTTGGCCGCAGGCAGTGCGGAACTACCAAAAATTGAATTACAACTTCATTCGCATCCATCAGGAGCTCGCCGCACCCTATATGATCGAGACGGCCGACGAGCTCGGGCTGATGCTCATGGGCGAAACAGCCATCCGCGGTAGCAACAATGATCAAGATTTTGGCGCCGGACACGACAACATGGTCGGGCACGCCCAGGCGATGGTGCTTCGCGATCGCAACCATCCCTCGATCGTTCGCTGGAGCCAAAGCAACGAGCCGAACGATGCCAGCACGGATTCGACTCAGTTCGAGACGGACCTCTTCAATGCCATCACCAAACTAGACGGTACGCGGCCAATCAGCGCGGATCCATTCCAGACGGGCTCGAACTATGGATTGCCAAGCCCGGACTTCGCAACGGCCGGCCACTATATCGGCGGCCTCGCCGCGTACACCGAAATGGTGAACGCCAACAACAACAATCCGTACGGCCAGGGCGAGTACATCTGGTCGAAGGACAATACCCGTCAGGGATTGACTTGGTTTGGAACGTCGGCGATGGCGATGCGAAGGCAGGATGCCTCGGACATACGGCCTTACACGCTGCTTTCGGGCTGGTCTAGTTTCGTCCCCGGGACCATGCGAACCACGATGACCATCGAGCAAGGTGGAAATCCAGTGTTCGGCGAAGACAATTTGCCCGATCCGTGGTCGAGCCAAATCATCAGGCGCGTCCAGCACGGCTTCAGTCCCGTGCTCGTCGCGGACAAGGACTACTGGGAGTCCAACAAGATGTCCAATGCCAACGGGGATTGGCCGGCGACGGTGCCGGCCATCGCGAAAGGCGCGGCGCGTGCGACGACCCTCCTCATCTTCAACGACACCTTTGCCGGAACGTCCATCGACATCACGTGGGAGGTTCATGCGGACAGTGCGACCGGGACCCTCGGCGCTACGGGAACACTGACCGTCGATGTTCCGTTCGCCACCATGGTGACCAAGTCGATCAACATAACGGCTCCGGCCTCGGGAACGAAATGCTACCTGGTCCTCCGAGCCCAGAAGAATGGAACGACACTTTTCGAGGAGACCGACGAATCGTTTACGCTGCAGTAGGAAGTGTGACAGCATCGCCGCCATCCTTAAGAATATCCGCCACAACCAGCCTTGCTCGTCCTCCATGCTGTAAGGCTTCATCAAGCGAAACCTCAGAAATGGCGATGATCTTCCGACAAGGAGGATGGCTACCATGTGCGCGCTAGACTGGCCCGATCCCGAAGGAGACTTTGCTGATGCGCGTGATTGACTCCACGGCACCAGTTTTGGTGCCGGACCACGGCGCAAAGACTGATTTCGGCACATTCGATTACCACGTGATCGAGAAGTGTGCGGCGGGATTGGCGGTGCTGGGGCTCGGCGGAGAGATCTTGGAAGTGAATCCTGCCTTCTGCGAACTGGTCGGACATGTCCGCGACACGCTGCGCGCGCCGCGCTTCTGCCTGGCCAATCTGTTCTTCGTCGAGGATGTGGCGAGCTACCAGCGCCACCTATCGGCGCTATCCCGCGGCGAAGAAGAATCGTATCGCCAGTCTCATCGCTTTGCGCACGCGACCGGCATCGTCATTTGGGTGGACTTGACCGTCCATCTGCTGCGTGACGATCGCGGCAATCCCGACCGTCTAGTGGCCACGGCCATCGACATCACCGAGCAGAGACGCGCGGAAGCATCCTTCCGTAATAAGTCTCTGTGCGATCCTCTGACCAGGCTGCCCAATCGTCGTCTGCTTCGGGAAAGATTGCAAAGTGCGTTGGCTCGCGCTCAGCGGGATGAGAGCAAGGTTACGTTGCTCTTCCTCGACTTGGACGGATTCAAGCCCATCAACGATACGCTGGGGCACGAGACGGGCGACTGGCTGCTCAAGGCCGTGGCAGGCCGCCTGCTGGATTGTCTGCGTGGTTACGACACGGCCGCGCGATTGGGTGGGGATGAATTTGTGGTTCTATTAGCCTCTCTGTCCCGACGGGAAGACATTCATCGCGTGGCCGAGCGCATCCAGACATCCTTGGCGACGCCGTTTATCAACGACGATGGCAAGCAGCTCGAAATCTCGGTCAGCATCGGGGTGTCGCTGTACCCTGACCATGCGGAGAGCGCCAACGACTTGCTGCGCGCGGGCGACGAAGCGATGTATGCGGCCAAGAGGTCGGGAGGCAATTGCATCGCCTATTCAGAGCGCGTGCCGGGCTTGGCCGCAGTTCCGGAGATGGTAACCGACGTTCCTTCCGGGCTCATTCACCTTACCTGGGAGCCCGGCTTCGCGAGCGGCAATGCTTTCATCGACGCCGAACATCGCGAGCTATTTCGCCTGTCCAACCAGCTCCTGGATCTCGCTACGCGCACGAATACGAGAGACGGCGCAATCAGCTCGGCCATGGCTCAGCTCGTGGGCTTGGTCGAAGCGCACTTCCGACACGAAGAGCGCATCCTCGGCCAGGCAGGGTATCCGAACCTCGCTGCCCATGCGGCCAGGCATCGCCAGCTCGAGGAACGTGCCACGGAAATCAGCAACAGAACTGTCGGGCAGCCAAACACTGTCGGGGACATTCTGGATTTCGTGGTGGCGAAGGTGATCTACGGTCACGTGGTGACCGAGGATCGCGACTACTTTGCGCTGCTCAAGGAAGCGACCGGCAATTAGTTTTGGCGTGACCGTTCACGGGGTGCGGATCGGCGACCTTGAGCGGCCCCGCTTCGGACGTTTAAGCCGGACTCCTTGATCGGCGTACTTTCGGCTATCCTTCTGGACATGCCAGGTAAAAGGAAGCGAAGCATCACGCCGCTCATGGTTGGGCATACCCCGGGCGATCAGGACGCCTTCGGCCGCACGGCGGAGCACTTCTTTGCTGAAGGCGAAAAGCATGAAGCGCGAGAGTGGGACGATGTCCTGCCGCTCGATGACGAGCCCGAGCGGGGGCGCCGAGGTGGATCCATCGACAAGCTTCCGCGCCGGTGGAGCGCCGTCTTCGCTCTTGTCGCGCTCTGCGTTTGTCTGGTATCGGGAGCCGCGGCCGCCGGCTTTGCGCTTTTCGCGAAGGGCCGTGTTGGAGGCCCCATGGCGACCATTCGCTCCTGGTTGTCGGTGACGTCCCGCGACTCGACCTCGGTGCTGCCGCCGAATTCAATACCGCCAGAGACGCCACCGCAGACCAACCCAGCGCCGCTTGGGCCGGCGCCCACGCCAAGCCAGGAGACGCCACAGGCCCCCGCCGCTGTGCCACCGGCTTCCGAGGCGTTGGCGATTCCCGCAAAAATCCCGCGCCACGAGAACAAGGCCGAGCAGGCAGCGGCTTTGCCGGATGTCGAGGGCCAGGAGAGACTGAAAAAGGACGCACTCGCCACCCGCAGGCGACGCCATCTCGGCCAGCCGCGAGACAACTACGTCTGGTCTACGGAGCTAAATGCGCTGGTTCCCGCATCGTCGATGGCGCCGGCAGATCCATGGCCGGTCCAATCGGGTGGAGCGGCGGGTCGCGCTCCGAACCTACCCTAGTGCCGTCCGCCAGAATTTCAACCAGCATTTGGCGGACGATCCATCCCGTCCGGCTGCGTTTCCCCTCGGTTACATACGTCAAGTATGTGCCCTCGTCGCGCGCCTTGCCGGACGGGCGCCTCGTCCGCCAACTGATGGCCGATCTTCTGGCGGACGGCACTAGTCGCCGTGCTCTTCGCACAAGTTATCTTTTCGCGGCTGCCCGTTAGCGCCCGACGGTGAACAGGCTGACTCCGTAAACGTTCTGCGCGTAGGTCGCGCTCCACGACGTGCCCGTGGCCGTGGTCTCGAAATAGCAAAGCTCGGCAGCGCTGCTGATTTGCGTCCACTGACTCGCCGAGGGATTGGCCGGTTTGCCGAGGCCGACCCAGGTCTGGTAGGCGTTGGCATGGCCACGGTCGAGAACGTAGTGGCGTATCTTGAGCGCGCCGGTGCCAGAGATGTTGCTGACGGTCAGCTTAACCTGGCTGGCTTTGCTGGAATCGGCTGTGCCGCCGGCGACGTGGTTGTAGACCAGGATCTGCACGGTGCTGCTGTCGCTGGACACAGTGGCGGCGGCGTTCACCCCGTCAGAGGTCGTTCCCCCGGTGGCGCTGATGAGCGTGTCGCCCATCATGTGCAGGAGGCGAAAGGCGTTGAACGCCGGCTTGGCGACATCGAAAGACGTCGGAACCGCGGGATCGCCCTTGAGCAATAGCCCGTAGTTGCCCTCGCGGAAGGCCGTGGCAGTTCCCGTGTCGAACTCCTCGTAGAGATCCGAAAGCGCCCACCACGCGTACATGGACGGCGGTCCCGCTTTGCTAGCCGTACCGATCAAATGCACGGTCTTGGCAATGAAACTGGCCGCGACCTCATTGTCCCGGGTGACCACCGTATCGTAGCTAGAGCCGAATTCGTCGTTCAGGACGGTGCCGGTGAACTTGGAGGACGAGATGGTGTTGCTGATGGAGTCGTAGAACGACAGCATGGCATTGGCGTCGGCCACCTTGGCGTTGTTGTCGTTGGCGTAGCTGTGGAACGTGATGAAATCGAGCTTGAGGCTATTGCTCTTGGCGTAGCTAACCAGCCCGGAGATCAGGCCGGGCGATTCCCCGGCCGACCCTGCGGGACCGCCGATGCGAATCTGCGAGTCGCCAGCGGCCAAACCCTTGGACGTGTGGGCATAAAGCTCGTTGTAGCCGTCGTCGCCGGCCTCATACATCCACGAGGGCTCGTTCCACACCTCAAAGAACCAGTTGCTGCGAACCTCGGCCGCCCCATAGCGGGTTTCCAGGTGTTGCACGATGGCTGCCATGAAGGCTTCCCATTTGGTCCAATCCTTGGGCTTGGAGATGTTGGGCGATTTGTTGTTGTACCAAAGCGCGGTTTGCACCTTGCTGGTGCTGGCCAAGGCCGACGGCGTGAAACTGATCTCGACGATGGGTTTCATGCCCGCGGCCGCGATGGCGTCGTAGACTTGGTCGAGGCGGGTCCAGTTATAGGCGGCGGTTCCGTTGGACTCGCTGTACACGCCGATGTCGTCATTCAGAATGCCGTGGAAGCGTATGTACTGGAATCCGGCCTGGTCGTGCCCCTTCTTCAGGGCGGCTTGGGCATTGCGGCCATAGGCGGTGGTGAGAATGGTGTTGGCGTGATCCAGGGCGACACCCTTTTCGTAGAAGCGATTCCAAGCCTGTCCCTTCTGCCCGGCGTCCACTACCAGCTGGACATCGCCGTTGCCCGTGCCCCAAAGCGCGGTGCCCGTGCAGGCCATCCCCACCTCGCTGCTACCGCCGCTGCCGCCGGCTTGCTGGCCGCCTGTGGCAGTACCGCTGGCGCCTGCGGATATCCCGCCGGTGGGGGCCGCGCTGCCGCCGCCCGAGCTTGTGGCCCCGCCGCTGCCCGCGGCACCGCCTCCCGAGTTTGTCCCGGTGCTGCCGCCTGTGCGGATGACGTTGCAGCTCAAAATGGCCGAGCCGGGAGGACCATTGCAGGTGCACTGGGCGCCTGCCGAGCTGGTACAGGCCTCGCCCGGCGTGGGACAGGAGATTCCTTCGAGGCAGTTCGCGATGCCGCCGTCCCGTCCCGAGCTTGAGGATCCTCCGCCGCCTCCGCTTGACGAAGCCGAGCTTCCGCCACTTGCTCCAGTCGTCGTCCCGCCCGTGTGCGACGTCGATGACTGCGCGCCTCCCGCTCCGCCCAAGCTCCCGGACGTTCCACCCGTAGAAGGTGCGCCAGTGCCGCGGCTGCTGCATGCGAGAAGCAACCCGCCCACCAACATTGGGATTCGTGCGGAGCTCTTGGACATCGCTTTCTCCTTTGGAACAACCGGACATTCGAGGGTGCGCGAGGGCCACTTGCGCACCTGGTTGGACATCGACAATACACCACCGTCATGACCACCGTCCTGCCAAAGACCGCGTTGCGGAGTGCCCTGGACCGCGTAAAAGACGGTCGCAATGTGCCTCGGCTTCGACGCTCCACCGGTCGACGACGCCTACCGATCCCCGAGCACGGCGCTGGAGCTCTCCCTTCTCTCGGAACGAAGGCCCGGGGCTTCGTGGCCACTGCGGGCAACGTATTCCACGTAACCACCACCGTACGTTGTCACGCGTCTGCCATCCAGCTCAAGAACTCGATTGGACAAGCTGGCCAAAAAACGCCGGTCGTGGGACACGAACAACATGGTGCCCTCGAAATCGTGCAGCGCGGTCAGCAGCATCTCTTTCGTGGCGAGATCAAGATGGTTGGTCGGCTCGTCGAGCACCAGG
>Ga0066789_10001124_pt1 | contig 11443 bp, 13 predicted proteins | sample OrgsoiDNA2013049_FD_70960 | JGI IMG/M metagenome (GOLD analysis project Ga0066789, IMG submission 70960) | Permafrost soil microbial communities from the Arctic, to analyse light accelerated degradation of dissolved organic matter (DOM) -... | ecosystem: Environmental > Terrestrial > Soil >...
GCCGTTGGTCTTGCGCGCGCCGCCGTCGCCGCACGACTTGCCGTCGGGGCCGCCGTCCACCTTGCCGCCGCCCCCCCCGTGGCTGCTGTGGCAACCGGCGACCCCCAACGCGAGCGCGGTCGCCACGGCCATCAGGATGAGGCGTGAGCTCTGTGAGCTCCTGGCGAGGGTCCTGTTCCCGTTCATGCCGCGCTCAGGGCCTCGCACGCCGGGACGATACCCCGGTTACCGGAGGGGTGGCGTCTCTTAATGGTAGAGGAAGACGATCTCGACGCGGTTGTTCTTGGCGCGCCCGCTCGCCGATTTGTTGTCGACGAACGGGTCCTCCCCGCCGAGGCCACTGACCATGAGCCGCTTGGTCTCTACACCCCGCTCGGCCAGGGCCGAGTAGACCGCCTGCGCGCGCGCGGCCGAGATGGCGATGAGCTCGGTCGACTTCCCTCGGTTGTCGGTGTAGCCGACCAGCTGGACCGGGTAGCTCGGGTACTTCTTGAGCAGGTTGGCGACGGCGTCCAGCACGTAGTCGTGGCCGGGGGCGATGTTCGGGTCGCGCTTGCTGAACATCTCGGGGACGACGATCACCAGCCGCTGCAGGTCCCCGCGCGGATCGATGCGGACCTTGACGCCCGGGATGGTGGGCGCGTCGCGAACCAGCGCCTCGTTCCGCGCCTTGTTCTGGCTCGACTCCTCGGCCTTTTCGTAAGAGGGCTTAGCCGCGACGGCGGCATCGTCGGCGCTCTTCTTGGCGGCGACCGCAGCGGCCTCGGCGCCCGCAAAGTCGTTTTGCTTGAGGGCCGCCTCGGACCTGGCCAGCAGATCGCCGGCGGCGCTGTACTGATCCCGGGCGTACTGCACCGCCTCGACAGTGTCGGCCATCCGCAGCGCCATTCGGGCCGCGGCGATTTTCTGCTCCGCCGAGAGCTGCTGCGACAGCTTGTCATGGTCGGCCTTTGCCTTCTGCTGTTCGGTCGACATCTGCTGCTTGTCGGCCTCCGCCGCCTTGCGCGCGTCGACGTACTTCTGCAGCAACGCGACCTTTTCCTGTTCGCTCGCCAGATCCTTGGCCAGGCTGGCGTACTCCTCCTCCGCCTGCGCCTGCTGACCGGAGAGCGTCTGGATCTGGTTCTTGAGCTGATCTTGATCGTAGAGCGCGATCGCCGTCTTGAGCTTTATTTGGGCCATCAACGCGTTGTTGCGCGACTCGTCGAGGTCGTTCGACTGCCACTCTTCGTGGGCGGCGTTGCCGCGCCGATCGGCTTCGGCCATCAGGTCAGGCGCCCGCTTCGCCACCTCGGGCAGCTTCGCCTGGTTGGTCGTACGCAGGTTGTCCAGCGCCTCGAGCTCACGCGGTTTGGGCGGCGTCGCGCAGGCCGCGCCGACGGCGAGCAGCGCGACGGCGATCGGAAGCGCGCCCCCCTTCACTGCGCCGCCTTCTCGAGCGCCTTCTTCTTCTCGCTCGTCTCCTGCAGAGCCTTCCGCGTGTGCGCGACCTTTTCCTTGATCTCTTTCATCGACGCTTCGCGCTTCAGCTCCTGCGCGCGCAGCTTGGAGACGACGATCTCCGCCCTGATCAGATCTTCCTGCTTGAGCGCCCGGTCGAGGACCGTACGGACCTCGTCGTACTCGTGCTTGGCGCGCAGCCCCCAAGCCTCGTCGAGCCAGGACCTCAATCGCCCGATCTCGTCGGTCACCGCCTTCAGATCGTCGAGCCGCTCCAGATCCACCACCGTTGATTTCTGGGTATCGATCTGGCGCTGCAGGTCGTCCTCTTCACCGGCCCGCGCCGCACCGCCAAGGGCAGCCCCCACGCCGAATCCGATCACCAACACCCCCCACATTCGTCTCGCGCGCGTCATCAAACGATGGCCCCTCCTCGGTTCCAGTTGGCAGTCGACTCTCGACGCATCTCTGGCTCGACCTTAAGCCTCAGGTTGGTCAAGTTCAAGAGGTGCCGTACCGACGCGCGCGCGGCTCGTCGACCCGTTATCGTGTTCGGCCGGGCGCCGGTCGGAAAATCTGGTGAATCGCCCAGTCGACGCCGACGGAAACCAGGAGGCCAGTGGCCGCTCCGATGAGATCCCAGCTGAGATCGCGCCATGAGGCGTCTCCATGGCCGTCGAGATCCCAGAGCTCCTTGGCGACCCCCGCGCCGACCGCCAGCGCGGCGCCGGCGCCGATGCGCACCGGTCGATTTTCGGTGAGCATCGAGGCGTTGGCATAGCCGATGACAGCCAGCGATCCGGAGGCGGCGAAGTGAAGCAGCTTGTCGCGCCCGAACCAGGGATCTGCGTTCGCGGATTCGGCGCGGACGACGCGGGGATCGGCCAGCGTCGTCGTCAGTGACACGAGCAGCGACAAAGGCACGGAGGAGCGGGCCAGCGACGCGGGGCTCAGGCGTCGCGGTGGCGGCATCGCCCGATGTTACAGCGGCTAGGAGCGCGTTGCCGCAAGGCAACGGTGAGCGAGGCGAACCATGCGCGACGACGTGCTGCCCGGAGGCGGCCTCGGCGCCGGGCGGGCGCGTGGTAATATCGGCAGGTGGAGAACGTGATCGAAGTTCGCTACGCCGGAGTCCTGTTGGGGCGTTCCACCAAGGTGCGCGACTGGGACACCGCTGGCGCGTTCATCGGGTTCGCCGAGCCGATGCCGAGCGGAACATCGCTGGTCCTGCGGGGCGACGGCGTGGACCAGGCAGCCCGCGTCGTCGAGGTGTTCGAGTCGGCCGATCCAGCCGTCGCCGGAATGCAGGTCAAGTTCATCGGCTCCGCCGAGGCGGCCCGCCCGGCGCCGAAGCCGGCCGCCGCCGCAGTGAAGCCGGCGTCGGCGCCAGAGCCGGCGCGCGCGCCCGAGCCCGCAGCCGTGACGGCGCCTGCACCTGCGGTGAAGGCCACTGCCGAACAGGCGCCGGTCGTCGTCGCGGGAGCTTCGCCCGTCGAGGCGTCCGCTCCGCCATCGTCCTCGGCGTCCGCCGAGCAAGGAGAGGGGGAGGCGGGGCAAGGCGAGCACGCGGAGCAGAGCGGGCAACCCGGGCAAGCCGGCAAGCGCCGCCGCCGCCGCCGGTGATCCGCCCTCCGCGCCTGCGTCCTGGGGGCGTCGTCCGGATCGTCGCGCCGTCGGGGCCCGTGCCGCGCGAGGCATTCCTGGCAGGTCTGGAGCTGCTCCGCGCCCGCTATGAAGTCCGGTGGGACGAGACGGCGATCTTTGCGCGGGCCGGTTTCCTGGCCGGGCCCGACGAGCAGCGGCTGCCGGCGCTCTTGGGCGCGCTCACCGAGCCAGACGTCGACGCCGTGATAATGGCGCGAGGTGGGTACGGCCTCCTTCGGTTGCTCCCGTTCCTTCGGCCGGAGGTCTTCCCGCTCCGCCCACGCCCGCTCTGCGGCTTCTCCGACGGGACGGCGCTGCTGGCGGCCGCGGCGCGCGGCGGCCTGGTGTCGATCCACGGTCCGGTGGTCACGCAGCTCGCGAACTTGTCGAACGACGATCAGCGCGCGCTCTGGGAGCGGCTGGAGACTCCCGGCCCGGCGCTGCTCCTCGACGGCCTCGAGGAGATCATCCCCGGGCGGGCGCGCGGACCCCTCCTGGGGGGAAACCTCGAGCTCTTCTCGCGGCTCGTCGGAACGCCCTACCTGCCGAATCTCGATGGCGCGATCCTCTTCTTCGAGGACCTCGGCGAGCGCCCCTATCGGATCGATCGGCTGATCACTCACCTCGATCTGGCAGGCGTGTTCGGCGCTGTCTCCGCCGTCGTTCTGGGGGACTTTTCGAGCTGTCGCGAGCCGGAGCCGACCCGCGCCGAATCGCCCACCGCCGAGGAGGTGCTGGTCGAGCGCCTCGGCCGCCTGCCGATCCCGGTCGTGCGCGGTGGCGCCTTCGGGCACGGCACGCGCAACGTGGCGCTCCCCTACGGCGCGCTCGCGGAGCTCGACACCCGCACCGGCACCCTCGTGACGCCGGAAGGCGCAGTGAGCTGAAAGCCAACTGCAACTGACGTCAGCTGACGTGCGCCATTCAAGGGCCGGCTTAGCTGATCATCGTGCCCGACGAGGGGACCGGATCGGGCTCCTCGATCTTGCCGAAGCGCTCTTCGTAGCGGCGCACGTTGTGCTCGAGGGCCCGCAGCAGGCGTTTGGTGTGCCGCGGGGACGAGATGATGCGGGCGCGGACCCGCGCGCGCGGCGCGGCCGGCTGGATGTAGGCGAAGTCGAGGACGAACTCGTTGTCGTTGTGGTTGATGAGGACCAGGTTCGAGTAGGCCCCCTGCGCGATCGCGTCGTCGACGTCGATCTGCATCTGCGGAACGGAGGGATCGCCCGGAGGTTTCGGATGGTCGGCCATACCTACGGTATACAACGAGCCCCTTCCACCGGGCTAAGATGTCCACCGTGCCTTCGCGGGTTATCGGCATCGACCTCGGCGCCCGCCGGATCGGCGTGGCGCTCACAGACGAGCTGGGGATGACGGCTCAGCCGCACGCCATGATCCCCCGCAGAGGCGGGCAGCGCGATCTCGACGCCATCGCCGAGCTGGTGCGGAGGCACGGTGCCGGACGGGTCGTGCTCGGGTTGCCGCTTTCGCCCGAAGGGGAGCACGGTCGCGCCGCCAAGAGCGTCGAGGCGTTCGCCGAGCGGCTTCGAGCAGCGCTCGACGTCCCGGTTTCGCTCTGCGACGAGAGCTTCAGCACCGTGGAGGCGGAGGAGGTATTGCTGGCCGCTGACCTTTCGCGGGCGCGGCGCCGCGAGGTCGTCGACAAAGTCGCTGCAGCGATCATCCTGCGCCGCTGGTTGGACACGCACCCGCAGGAGAGGGACGTAGGGGATCTGAAATGAAGGCCGCCAAGAAACGCGCCCTGATCGTCTTCGCCATCACCACAGTGCTCGGAATGGCCGCGCTGGCGGTCGCCGTCCGCATCGCCTGGCACTACGGCGATCGATCGGGCGGCACCGCCCAGGGGAGGGTGGAGATCGAGATCCCCAACGGCGCGGGTGCCGGCGACGTCGCCGATCGGCTGGCGAAAGCGGGGCTCATCGGCAACCCGGCTGTCTTTCGTCTTTATGCCGGGCAGCGCGGGGTCGCGGGGCGGTTCAAGGCCGGCCGCTACGAGATCGTCGCGCCCGCGACGCCACGCCAGATCCTCGAAACCTTGGTCAAGGGGGCTGCCGACGAGCTGGTCACCGTCGTCATTCCCGAGGGAAAGAACCTGGTCGACGTGGCCGAGATCCTCGACGCCGCCGGGATCGCCAGCAAGGCGGCCATCGTCATGAAGGCGACCGACCCGGCGTTCGCGGCCGAGCTGGGTCTGCCGGGGACGACGCTCGAAGGCTACCTCTTCCCCGACACCTACCGGCTGCGACCTCACACGCCGCCGGCGCGAGCGCTCATCCCGATGGTGCGCCGGCACCGCCAGGTCTTCACCGAGCTGCGCGCCGCGCACGCCAAGACGGTCGCGGAGCTGAAAAAATCGCTGGGGTTCGACGACGCCAAGCTGGTCACCCTGGCGTCGATCGTGGAGAAGGAGACCGGCCGCGGTGAAGAACGCCCGCGCATCGCGCAGGTCTTCATCAACCGACTGCGGATGCCGACCTTCGTCCCCAAGCTGCTGCAGACCGATCCGACCATCATCTATGGCTGCACGGTGGCGACGCCGCGCTCGTCCGCCTGCCTCAAGTGGGACGGGCGCATCCGGCGCATCCACCTCGACGATCGCGAGAACCCCTACAACACCTACACCCACGAAGGATTGCCGCCCGGGCCAATCTCGAACCCGGGGCGCATGGCGCTGGAGGCGGTGATGGCGCCCGACCACACGGCGTTCCTCTACTTCGTCGCCAAGGGCGACGGTATGCACTACTTCTCGAAGACCGTCGCCGAGCACAACGCCGCCGTCGTCAAATACCAACGCGGTGGGAAACCGCTGGCGCAGTGATCGCGTCGGGGGAGCGCGAGCTTGGCTCGCGCGAGCCCATCGCGGGGGGCTCGGGACCCTCTGAGGGTCCCGAAGTGCAAGTGATCGCGTCGGGGGAGCGGGAGCCTTGCTCGCGCGAGCCCATCGCGGGGGCCGCGGGACTCTTTGAGGGTCCCGAATGATTGTCGTCGAGGGATTGGGGAAGGTCTTTCAGTCGCCGGCCGGGCTGCGCGACATGCTGCGCGGGCGCCTGTTCGGCAAGCCGGTGACGGCGCTGGCCGACGTGTCGTTCGTGATCGAGCCGGGGGAGATCGCCTGCGTGATGGGGCCGAACGGCGCGGGCAAGTCGACGCTGGTGCGGATCCTGGGCGGTCTCTTGCTGCCGTCGTCAGGACGCGCGCGCGTCGCGGGCATCGACGCCGGGGCGGGGACCGCGGAGTTTCGACGGCGGGTGGCGTTCGTCGTCGGCGACGAGCGGAGCTTTCACTACCGCGTCACGGGGCGGGGCAACCTGCACTACTTCGCGGCGCTGCATGGGCTGCCGGTCGCCGTCGCGCGCCGCCGAGCGGGCGAGCTCTTGGAACGGGTGGGCCTCGGCGCCGCCGCCGACCGCCGCTACCAGGAATACTCGCGCGGGATGCGGCAGCGGTTGGCGATCGCGCGCGGGCTGCTCGGCGATCCGCAGGTCTTACTGCTCGACGAGCCGACGCTGGGGCTCGATCCCAAAGGGGCCCGCGACCTGCGCGCCTTCCTGCGCGAGGAGATCATCCGGGGCGCCGGCCGCACGGCGATCGTCTGCAGCAACGACCCCGGCGAGGCCCGCGCGATGTCCGACCGGGTGCTGTTCCTCGAGGCTGGGCGGCTGCACGCCTCGACGTCGCCCGATCGCATCGAAGCGGAGCTGGGGCTGTGAGCGCCGCCGCCGTGCCACGGCTCCCCTGGTTCGCGCGCGTGCTGGTGGCCTTCGTGCGGCGGGAGCTGGCGGCGCTGGGCGGCTACCGCATGGCGTTCGTCATCCGGGTGCTCGGTTTCGGTCTGGCGATCGGCTCGCTGCTGTTCCTGTCGCGCTTCGTGGGGGCGGCGGTCAACCCCCACCTGGCCCTCTACCGCGGTAACTACCTCGGCTTCGTGGTCATCGGACTTCTGGGGACCGAGTTCCAGCAGGTCGGTGTCTCGGTGCTGGCGCAGCGGATCCGCATGGCCCAGGTGATGGGGACGCTGGAGGCCGAGGTGGCGACCCCGGCGGCCCCCTGGATGGTCCTCGGCGCGCCGCCGGTCTACGAGTTCGTGGTCGCCGCCATCCGCTCCGCCGCCTACCTCCTCGGGGCCAAGCTGATCCTGGGGCTCGACCTCTCCCATGCCAACTGGTCCTCGCTGCTCGTCGCCGTGCCCCTGATTGTGGCGGCGTTCTCGGGGCTCGGCCTGCTGGCGGCGGCGACGACGATGCTGGTCCGCCGCCTGAACCCGGTGGCGATGGTGATCGGCTCGCTCTCCTTCTTCCTGTCGGGCGTGATGTATCCGGTGACGGTGCTGCCGGCATGGCTGCGCGAGGTCGGGCGGCTCTTGCCGCTCACCCACGCACTGGCGGTCCTTCGGGGAGCGCTTCTGGTCGGCGCCGGGCCGGGCGATCTGCGCCAGTCGCTGCTGGCGCTGCTCGTCTTTGCCGGTGCGCTGGCCCCGGTCGGCGCCGGCATGTTCGCCTACGCCCTCCGCCGCGCCCGCATCGACGGCTCACTTTCTCACTATTAAACAGACGATCTCCGAGGTACGGAGCACGATGCGTCGTGCTATGATGAGGCCTCGCTGTTTTCGTGTTGTTTGCCGTCTCTGGGCCAGGTGGGTGACCCAGCGCCTGCCGAGCCTGAAAGGAGATTTTCCCGATGGCCGTTTCCGAATCGACCGGCAAAGCGAGTGACACGCCCGCGCTGATCGCGAAAGTTGCCGCGCTCCAGAACCTCAAGGAGTTCGCCGAGCTCAACTGGAGCGGCAGCTTCGAGGACTACCTGGCGCTCGTTCGCAAGAACCCCGCCGTCACGCGCAGCGCCTTCCAGCGCGTCTACGACATGATCCTGTCGTACGGGCAGGAAGAGTACATCGACAACAAGAAGCGGCTCATCCGCTACAACTTCTTCAAGGACGAGCAGCACGCGGGGCGCGACGCCATCTTCGGACTCGACATCCCGCTCATGCGCCTCGTGAGCGTGCTGCAGAGCGCGGCCCAGCGCTACGGGACCGAGCGCCGGGTAATCCTGCTGCACGGACCGGTCGGCAGCTCGAAGTCGACCATCGCCCGCCTCATCAAGCGCGGGTTGGAGGAGTACTCGCGGACGGCCGAGGGGGCGCTCTATACCTATGACTGGGTGCTGCCCGAGAAGCTGACCCACATCACGGCCGGCGCCACGACCTTCAAGTGCCCGATGCACGAGGAGCCGTTGCGGCTCATGCCGCCCGAGTGGCGTGACAAGGCGCTGCTCGAGCTGGGGATCAACCAGGCCGGCAAGGGGAACGTCCACATCGAGGGGGACCTCGACCCCGCGTGCCGGCTCATCTTCCGCGAGCTGATGGCGGAGTACAAAGGTGATTGGGCGCAGGTCATCAAGCACATTCGTGTCCGGCGGATGATCCTCTCCGAGCAGGATCGCGTCGGCGTCGGGACGTTCCAGCCCAAGGACGAGAAGAACCAGGACTCGACCGAGCTCACGGGCGACATCAACTATAGGAAGATCGCCGAGTACGGTTCCGACAGCGATCCGCGCGCGTTCAACTTCGACGGCGAGTTCAACATCGCCAACCGCGGGATCATCGAGTTCATCGAAGTGCTGAAGCTGGACGTGGCCTTCCTCTACGACCTCCTGGGCGCGTCGCAGGAGCACAAGATCAAGCCGAAGAAGTTCGCGCAGACCGACATCGACGAGGTGATCCTCGGCCACACCAACGAGGCCGAATACAAGAAGCTGCTCTCCAACGAGTTCATGGAGGCGCTGCGCGACCGGACGGTCAAGATCGACATCCCGTACATCACGCGCGTCTCGGAGGAGCAGCGGATCTACGCCAAGGACTACAACGCCGGGCGGATCCGCGGAAAGCACATCGCCCCGCACACGCTGGAGATGGCGGCGATGTGGGCGGTTCTGACGCGGCTCGAGGACCCCAAGAAGCATCAGCTGACACTGGTGCAGAAGATGAAGCTCTACGACGGCAAGACGCTGCCGGGCTTCACCCAGGACAACATCAAGGAGCTGCGCAAGGAGGCGATGCGCGAGGGGATGGACGGGATCAGCCCGCGTTACATCCAGGACAAGATCTCGAACGCGCTGGTCTCCGACCGGGGCGAGGGGTGCGTGAACCCCTTCATGGTCATGAACGAGCTCGAGTCTGGGCTGCGGCACCACTCGTTGATTACGAATGACGAGCAGCGGCGGCACTTCGGGGTGCTCCTGGGGTTGGTCAAGCAAGAGTACGAGGACATCGTCAAAAACGAGGTCCAGCGGGCGATCAGCGCCGACGAAGAGGCGATCGGCAAGCTCTGCGCGAACTACATCGACAACATCAAGGCCTACACCCAGAAGGAGCGGGTGAAGAACAAGTACACCGGCCAGGACGAGGAGCCGGACGAGCGCCTGATGCGATCGATCGAGGAGAAGATCGACATCCCGGACTCGCGCAAGGACGACTTCCGGCGCGAGATCATGAACTACATCGGCGCGCTGGCGATCGAGGGGCGGCAGTTCGACTTCCGCACCAACGAGCGGCTGCAGAAGGCGCTGGAGCTGAAGCTGTTCGAGGACCAAAAGGATTCGATCAAGCTGACGTCGCTGGTGAGCGCGGTCGTCGATCGCGACACGCAGGAGAAGATCGACGTCGTCAAGAACCGCATGATCCGCAACTACGGGTATTGCGAGATCTGCTCCACGGACGTGCTCAACTTCGTGGCCAGCATCTTCGCGCGGGGCGACGTCAAAGACTAGACGCCAGGTCGTCGCTCCAAACATCAAACATGGATCGTTCCACGCTCGAAGCGCTTCCCGCGGTGAACGTCGAGGTCAACGGCCAGGCGGCGGCGTTGCTCGTGAAGTTGATGGGTGACCTCAAGACGGACCAGCCGCTGGCCGTCTTGAGCCGCGCGCTCGGGGTTCTGGAGCAGGCGATCGCCGCCAAGGCCAAGGGGCAGCGCCTCGGCGTCTATGACCCCGCGTCGGGGCGCTTCGTGGATCTGGTGATCTGATGGCGTTGCGAATCGATCCCGACCACCGGCGTTTCCGCGACATCGTGCGCGGGAAGATCAAGCAGGACCTGCGCAAGTACATCTCGCAGGGCGAGTTGATAGGGCGCAAGGGGAAGGATCTGGTCTCGATCCCGCTGCCGCAGATCAACGTCCCGCGGTTTCGATTCGGCAGCAGGGACCGCGGCGGGGTGGGGCAGGGGGCCGGCGACGTCGGCGACAGCCTCGGCAAGGGGGACCCCAACGCCGACGGCAACGGCAAGGCCGGCGACCAGGCGGGCGAGCACGCGCTGGAGGTCGAGCTGTCGCTCGAAGAATTGGCCCAGATCATGGGCGAGGAGCTGCAGCTCCCCCGGATCGAGCCCAAGGGCAAACAGCGGATCATCGCCCAGAAGGACCGTTACGTCGGCATCCGCCGCGCCGGCCCGGAGTCACTGCGCCACTTCAAGCGCACCTTCCGCCAGGCGCTGCGCCGCCAGCTGATGACCGGCACCTACAACCCCGAACGCCCGGTGATCGTGCCCGTGCGCGAGGATCGCCGCTACCGGTCTTGGAGAACGACGCCGTTGCCGCAGTCGAACGCGGTGATGCTGTTCATCATGGACGTCTCCGGGTCGATGGGCGACGAGCAGAAGGAGATCGTCCGCATCGAATCCTTTTGGATCGACGCCTGGCTGCGCTCTCAGTACAAGGGGCTCGAGTCGAGGTACATCATCCACGACGCCGTGGCCAAGGAGGTCGACCGCGACACCTTCTTCCGCACGCGCGAGTCGGGCGGGACGATGATCTCCAGCGCCTACAAGCTTTGCGCGAAGATGATCGAGGACGATTTCCCCCCGTCGGAGTGGAACATCTACCCGTTTCACTTCTCCGACGGTGACAACTGGTCGGTCGACGACACCGTCCAGTGCGTGGAGCTCTTGAAGACGCACATCCTCCCCAAGGTGAACCTCTTCTGTTACGGCCAGGTCGAGAGCCCCTACGGCTCGGGGCAGTTCATCAAGGACCTGAACGAGCACTTCGACGAGGAGGACAACCTGGTGGTCTCCGAGATCAAAGGGAAGGAAGCGATCATGGAGTCGATTCGCGACTTCCTGGGCAAAGGCAAGTAGGAGACATCAACCGTGTCCTCGCTCCCCCCCTATCTGTCGGACATCCAGCGCGAGATCGAAGGCTACGGGCGCGAGTTCGGGCTCGATTTCTGGGACGTGGAGTTCGAGATCCTCGACTACAAGCGGATGCAGGAGGTGGCGGCGTTCGGCGGCTTCCCGGTCCGCTACCCGCACTGGCGCTTCGGGATGGAGTTCGAGCACCTGACC
>Ga0066789_10001127_pt1 | contig 11417 bp, 10 predicted proteins | sample OrgsoiDNA2013049_FD_70960 | JGI IMG/M metagenome (GOLD analysis project Ga0066789, IMG submission 70960) | Permafrost soil microbial communities from the Arctic, to analyse light accelerated degradation of dissolved organic matter (DOM) -... | ecosystem: Environmental > Terrestrial > Soil >...
AGCTTATCGGCCGCCCAATATTTCCGCCAAACATTCAACGGTACCCGTGAGTAATCGTGTTTCCCGCTCCCGCCGGCCTGTCAAATCCAGCACGCCCCCGGGATCCCGGCATCGGGTCGAGGTTGTGGGCAGGATGAACGCGTTGCCGCTGTCGAAAGTCTACCAATTGATCGAACCGGGTCCTGTGGTGCTGCTGACCACGGCGCATCGGGGACGGGTCAATGTCATGACGATGTCGTGGCACATGATGGTCGAATTCGAACCCCCGCTCATCGCCTGCGTCGTCAGCAACGCCGATTACAGCTTTAAGGCGCTGAAAGTCACCAAGGAATGCGTGATCGGCATTCCGGGGATTGACCTCGCTGGCACCGTGGTCAAGATCGGCAATTGCTCCGGACGCGATGTTGCGAAGTTCGAGAGGTTTGCCTTGACGCCGATACCCGCCGGGCGCGTTGCCCCACCCCTGATAGGCGAATGCTTTGCGAATCTCGAATGCCGGGTGGTCAATACCCGTCTTGTCGGCATCTATAATCTATTTGTCTTGGAAGTGCTCAAAGCGTGGATCGATCCGGCGAGACGCAACGCGAAAACCATCCACCATCGCGGTTTCGGACGGTTTGTGGTGGACGGCAAGTCCATCACCTTGAAGTCAAGGATGAGATGAATTGCCGATTCGCATCGAGATCTACATTCAGCCGCGAGCCTCCACCACGGAGCTGGCCGGGACTCATGACGGACTGATCAAGATTCGCATTGCGGCGCCGCCGGTCGAGAATGCCGCCAATATCGCCTTGATCGATTTCATCGCCAAGCGCCTGGGCATCGCGAAGCGCGATGTGCGCGTCGTTTCGGGGATGACAAGCCGGCGGAAGATTCTGGAGATCGACCGGGTATCCGCGGAAACGATCTCCGCGTCGCTTGCCCCGAGCGATTGAGCCAGCGGATCATGCATCCATTTCCGCTGCCGCGATCCGGTGAGGATTCGGGCTCCCGCGCCGCTTTTGCCGGATCAGCAACGCCCCCAGCGTCAGGCCCGCGAATAAACTCACTCCAGCGTCCGCGGCATAGCTTCCGGTAACGCCGTGCCGGGTGTACGCCGCGCCGTCGACTAGCAGCATGTACGTGAGCGGAATATTGGACGCCGAGGACATCAGGCAAAACGTCGCGGCGGCGAGCGGATTGCCGCGGCCGATCGTTTGGAAGGCGATCGCGGTGGAAGCCGTGAACGCGAGCGCCTGAAGGACGTTCTCGCCGATCAGCGCCAACGCGAAGGTCGCGGGTGTGTACGGCAGCAAGATCAGCGTCAGCGTGAAGACCGAGCCCGCGACCCCGATGGCGAGATAGAGGAATCGCAGCGGGAGCAGCCGATCGAACAGCCGGAAGCTGAAGCAGCCGCAGATACCGCCGAGCAGCACGCCTCCTCCTCCCACCATGCCGACGAAGGCAATCGTCGCGTGAAAGTCATTGCTCAGGCCGCTCAGAAAATTGGTCAGCGCGAAACTGGCAGCCGGTGATACGAACAGCGTGATCGCAATCAGCACCTCACGACGCTTCAGCAGCGCGGTTACCTCGGCGAAAAACTGTGGAAAGCTTTCCCGCGCCAGCCGTCGATCCGGACCGGGCGCCTGCATCCAGGGAAACACCGCCGTCGGCAGGAGGACGGCCACGCCCAGCAGCAGCGCGGACCGCATGGGCGAGAGGTTTTGCACCATGACGCCCGTGACCGCCGCCATGACGCCGCCCCCGCCAATATTGCCGATCGTCACCCACACGCTGAGCGCGTTCTTGTCCTCGGGAGCGGTGATGGTGGAAAGCCAGCCCCCCAACGCGCTCTGGTACAGGGTGGCGAAGAAGAAGCCCGCGACCAGCAACGCTTCGACCGCGATCGGACGATCCAGGTTGAGCAGCGCGAGCAGCAGCAGCAGCGCGGCCGCGCTCGCAGTCACCAGCGAATACCAGCGGCGGCTGAATCGCACATCCAGCACCGGGCTTACGAGAAATGTCCAGAAGCTGGGCGAGATCATCACCGCCGTCATCGCGGCAATCGTCGTCTCCGGAACGTGCCGCGCACTCAGGAGTTGCGGCACGGATATGACGATGATGCCGCCATACATGCCGAATACCGCGTTGGTCAGACCTCTCAACCACACGGGCGCGAAAGTGCGGCGCGGCATGATCAAATGCTCCTTACCGTTCCGAATCAACTCCATCGCTCCATATACAATGGACGGGTGACGGCTACCGCGCAACATTTCCCGCCGGAACCGGCGGCGCGCGGCTCTGGTCTGGTTTCGCCGCGACCTGCGGGATTTCGATCATGCGGCGCTGTGCGCGGCGCTCGCCGCGCACAGCGCGGTGCATTGTGCTTTTGTATTCGATACGGAAATCCTAGGTGCGCTCAAATCGCGGGCCGATCGGCGGGTGAGCTTCATCTGGCATAGCGTGAGCGAACTCAAAGAGGCGAACTGAATGCCGACGGCCGCATGCACAATCGCCTGCGCATGATTGTCGCCTCATTTTTGGTAAAGGATCTCGGAATCGACTGGCGTCTCGGCGAGCGCTATTTTGCGCAACGACTTCTGGATTATGATTTGGCGGCGAATAACGGCGGATGGCAGTGGTGCGCATCGACGGGCTGCGATGCCCAGCCCTGGTTTCGGATTTTTAACCCGGTGACTCAATCGAAGCGATTCGATGCCGACGGCCGGTATATCCGCTGCCATGTGCCGGAACTGTCGCGGGTGCCGAAAGCGTTCATTCATGCGCCATGGACCATGACTCCTTCCGAACAGAAGGCGCGTGGTTGCCGCATCGGTCGCGATTACCCCAAACCGATCGTGAATCACGCGAAGGCCCGGGTTCGAACCTTGGCCCGCTATGCCCGAGCCCGTCCGGCGCACCCCGATCCTGGGTAGAATCGACTCGATGAGAAAGCCAGCAACGACACTCCTGATCATTGCCGCGTTGCTGCTCCCCGGCAAGTGGGCTTCGAGCGCGCTCGGCGCCGAGCAGGCATCGACCCAACTGGATGAACTCGTGGTGACCGGCGAGCGTACCGGTCCCGGTATGTGGCACGTCCACCGCGGCGGCGCGAACTTGTGGCTATTGGGCAGCATATCCCCCCTGCCCAAAGGCATCACCTGGCGCTCGCAGCAGGTAGATCAGGTTCTCGGCACGACAAATCTGGTGCTGGTGCCGAAACCCCTCGAAATCGGCATCGTCCGGATTCTGTGGCTGCTGCTGACCGAACGCGACGTGTTGATGGTCGGCGGCGGTAAGCGGCTCAAGGATGTGATGCCGGCGAATTTGCACGATCGGTTCGCCGTGCAGCGGGCCCAATTCACGAGTGACTCGACGAAGTGGGAACGATACCGGCCCATCGTCGCCACCGCGTTCCTGCAGCAGGCCGCGTTTCATCAGGTCGGTTTATCGGCGCGCTTGGATATGGGCGCCGCCGTGCGCAGCCTCGCGAAAAAACATGGTGTTCGCGTCGAGGAAGTGAAGATTGCCGGTGTCGGGGATCTGTTGGACGCGCTCACGACCATGCGGCCCTCGACCGAGAACACCTGTGTCGAAGCGTCCCTGGTGACGGTGGAAAGCGGCCTGCCGCGCTTGATGGAGCGCGCCCGGGCGTGGGCGACGGGCAACGTCGAGCGCATCGAGAGCCTGCCAGAACCGGCGGAGGTGGATGCCTGCCTGGCCGCGCTCGACGCGGGTTCGGCAACAGGCGATCTCATCGCCCGCTTGCATCGGACCTGGCTCGAGGCCTTGGAGCGGCGTCTGCAGAGTGGAGGGACGACCCTCGCGGTCGTCAATATGGATATGCTCCTGCGGCGCGGCGGCCTGCTCGATGACTTGCGCGCCAAGGGATACGATGTGGAGGCCCCGTAACGAGGGTCGATCAGATTCTATAAAGAAGAAGTAATAAGGTAGTTAAGTGATTGATAAATAATAGAGTATATCCCTTCTTAACACTCGCCGATTAGCGTAGAACCACCCAGTCTCCCGAGCGCAATCCAGCCGCGTTTCCCTCATCGGTGTCCAGATGCATTTCCAGCCGGTAGATGGGAGATACGCGTGCCACGACATTTTGAAAAAGCATTTGCCGATCCCCGCTTTGGGCGGCCACTTGAATACGATCTTGATCCCTAAGGCCCAGTCGGGCGGCCTCCTCGGGGCACATGTGGATATGGCGCAGCGCGCAGATGACACCCGAATCGAGCGTCACTGACCCTCGGGGTCCTTCGAGCACGATACCGGGCGTGCCCGCGAGATCCCCCGACTCGCGCACCGGCGCATTGATTCCGAGGGTGATGGCATCGGTTCGCGACACTTCCACCTGATTGACCGATCGGGGCGGTCCGACGATGCGCACGTGCGGTATACGTCCGTGCGGACCGATCAGGGTGACGGATTCTTCGGCGGCATATTGTCCGGGCTGCGCCAGGTCGGAATGCGTATGAAGCCGGTATTTGTCGCTGAACAGCGCCTCGATGACCGATTCCGTGAGATGGACGTGGCGGGCGGAGATGGCCACGGGTATGCAAACCTGTGCGCCGACACCCGTGGGCGCAGGACCGGTCTGCGGAGTGACCGCTTCGCGTTCTGTCCGCTCACCCATCCATGTTCCTCTTCGCGCCGAATTGGCACGTTTCGCTCCTGGCGCTCATTCGAAAGTATGCGCGGTGCGCCGCGCACCGAGGATTCGGATATGTACGTAGTCCGCCCGCGGTCAATAATCCGTCGCGGTGCTATTGCTGCACGGAGGCGGGAGGCGCCGGAATCTGCAGCTGGTAAATGAATCTTGGCGCCGATCGTAATGTGACGCTTACGGGTCGACATTTCAATTTGCCCAAGTTGAAACGCGTGGTTGTTTGGTAGTCGTTTTGCGCGTCATCGTCCCACTGGCTGTCGATCACATTGGCGAAGATCTGCGGCGAGCCGTCGGGCCCCGACTTACAACGCCCCCATTTCAATGAAAAGGTGTGGTTGGGATTCGTGCCGCGGTAAATCATCGTGACCACGAGCTGATCGGTGTTCGCGTCGTAGTAGACGTTCCCGAACGTAGTCGCCCACGTGAATTGCGCCGGCATCACGGCCGCAATAACCAACACGAACGCCGGCAAAGGACGGTGCGAAAGGCCTCGTGCCCGGTCGCAACGAACGTTTGGCCATGGAGTCGTAGGCATGTTCATGGCTAATCCTTATCGTTTATCAACTCTATAAAGCCTACTCCAAATCGCGTCAAACGCCATCCCGCGACGGGCCCCTTGAAATTTATCTCTAATACCATTTTGTACGCTACAGTTCCGCTACAGCATTGACCCCAGGAGCATTGCATGAGCGCGATCGCGGCATTTAAGCGGCTTAGCGGCCACCAAAGAATTGCGGGAGCGCTGATGCGAGCGAGCGGCGGGGCTTCGATCGGCGTGTTCGATCCGGCAACTGAACAGCGCATCGGCGAAATCGCCGATGCGACGCCCGCCGATATCGATCAGGCGGTTGCGGCGGCCAATGCCGCGCAGCGCGCCTGGCGCACGGTCAATCATCATAGGCGTGCTGAACTGCTGCACGAGGTATCGAGACGGGTGATCGCCGACCGGCCGCTGGTGGCCGAGATGCTGACTCGCGAGATGGGCAAACCCTATAAGGAGTCCTTCGATGAGGTCAGTTGGTCGGCGAGCGCCATCGATTATTACGCCGAGGTGGCGCGCCACGAAAACGGCAAGGTGTTGGGGCCGGCGGTGGACGGTCAAATTCACTTCACCACCAAGGATCCCCTCGGCGTGGTCGTGATCATATTGCCCTTCAATTATCCGCTGTGCCTGCTTTGCTGGCAGGCTGCCGCGGCGATCGCAAGCGGCAATGCCGTCATCATCAAGCCGTCCGATTTGACCACGCTCACGACGCTGCAATTTGCCGCCGCGTTCGATGCGCTTCCGGCCGGACTCGTGCAGGTCGTCACGGGCGGCGCCGCCCCCGGCAAGCAGTTGGTCGAGCATCCCGATACCCACATGGTCGCGTTCACGGGCGGAATCGAGACCGGCCGGCGCGTCGCGCAGAGTTGTGGAGGTTTGTACAAGCGAACCCTGATCGAGACTTCCGGCAACGATCCGTTCATCGTGATGCCCTCCGCGCCGGTGGACATCGCCGCACGGGGCGCCGCCTTTGGCGCGTATTTGAATTGCGGTCAGGTGTGCGCCGCTGCCGAACGCTTCTACGTGCACGAGCAGGTGTACGCCGAATTCGTCGAGCGGCTGGTGCATTACACGTCGCGGGTCCGGGTCGGCAACGGCCTCGAGCGCGTGGACATGGGGCCGCTGGCGTCGGAGCGCGAATTGACTCGTTATCTGCGCCTGCTCGACCGCGCCCATACCGGAGGCGCCAAGGTGCTGATCGGCGGCGGACGGCCGGCGCATCTCAAGAAGGGATGGTTCGTCGAGCCGACGGTGCTCGGCGATGTGGCGGCGGATGCTCCCATCATGAACGATGAAACCTTCGGCCCCGTCGCTCCGGTATGCAAGGTCAAGAATTTCGACGAGGCGTTGATGCTCGCCAACCGGTCCCGATACGGACTTGGCGCGACGGTGTACACCACCAATCTTGACGAGTCGATGCGCGCCGTGAACGAGCTGGAAGCCGGGATGGTGTGGGTCAATGCCCCGCTGCTCGATAACGATGCGGGGCCGTTCGGCGGCCGCAAGCAGTCAGGCATGGGCCGACAGCTCGGCTCCGAAGGTCTGGACACCTTCCGGCACACCAAGCTCTCGATGATCGATCATGCGGCCAAGCCGCACGATTTCTGGTGGTTTCCCTACGCCGACGCAGAGGCATTCCCGGGTAAGCCCCTTGCCTGAGCCGGCGCACAAATCTCGTCGAGCGCAGGCTGAAGCGCAGGCGCTGCCAGCCGAACTCGAGGCGCGCCTTGCGGCGCTCGAGACGGGCACGGAGCGCTCGGACTTCGACAGCTTGAGCTGGTTTTGGATGTTGCTCATCGGGATCGCCATTCCGATCCTGTTGCTCGCGATCGGTTGGTGGGCATGACCGTCCGGCAGAATCTGCTTGCCGATGAAAGCGCATGGCCCCTCCTTCCCGGTGAACGGACCTGGGGAGCCGCCCGGCTCACCCTGACGCTCGCGACCACCGCGGCGGCAACCTGGTGCTATTTGATCGGCGAGTCGGTGGGCGGCTATCTGGGCTTCGTCAAGGGCGGAGTGACGCTCACCGCGGGGTGCCTGATCGGCATGCTCCTGGTGCTGCTCGCGGCCGGACCCACCTGCGTGCGCTTCGGCATCGATTCGATCGCTTCGACCAAGCCGCAGTTCGGATCCAGCGGCTGGGTTCTGCCGGCGGCGCTGCAGGCGATCTCCATCATCGGGTGGAATTCGCTGCTGATCATCTTCTTCGCGAAATCCGCGGTGCAGCTCGGCGTGGCGCTTGGCCTCCTCGGTAGCGGATCGCGCAGCGCAATCCTGGTGCCGCTGCTGACGCTGTTCGCGTGCGCCGTGATATTCGCCGCATTGCGCCGCGGGGCGACCGGCGTGTCGATGGTGTCGAATATCCTGTTTGCGCACGTGTTCGTGGGGCTCTGGATGCTGTACCTGTTGGTGTCGCACCGTTGGCCCGAACTCATCGATGCCCATCCGGCGCTGGCGAGCCCGGACCGGCTCTGGAACTACACCACCGGCGTCGAGCTCGGCATCAGCGCGACCTTGTCCTGGTGGCCCTATATCGGCGCCATGATTCGCATGGCGCCCAATGGTCGAACGATCGTGCTGCCGGTGCTGCTCGGCATGGGAGCGCCGGTGCCGCTGCTCAGCCTCATCGGGCTCGCCGGCGTGCTGGTGCTGAAATCATCCGATCCGGCCGAGTGGCTGCGCACCGTCGGGGGCCCCACCTACGCCGTCGTTTCGCTTGCATTCGTCACCGCGGCGAATTTCGGTACGACGACCGCCGGCATTTACGCATCCGCGATTGGATTGCGAAATTTCTCGGGCTTGCAGCGGCGCTCGTGGACGACGCTGTTGTTGATCACGATCACGCCGGTGGCGCTGGTGGGCATGTTCATTCCCGAGCTCTTCTTCGCCAAATTCGGCAATTTTCTCGCCTTTATCGGCGTCGCATTCGCGCCGCTGTGCGGCATCCAGATTACCGACTACTTCGTTCTGCGCCGCCGCCGTATCGATATTCGCGCGATTTACGAGGGGCAGGCCGGACGGCCCTATCATTTTTGGCGGGGCATCAATCCGGCCGCGATGCTCGCTCTCGCCGCGGGCTGCTGCGCCTACGTGGGCCTGCTCAATCCCTTGACTTACCTGTCGCGCGGACCGTATGCGTACCTGACGGCTTCGTTGCCGGCCGCCGGGGTCGCGGCGACGGTCTATTACGCGGCGAGTCTATGGGTGATACGTGCCGGTCGCGGCGGGTACCAACAAGGTTAGCGGCCATCACATGAGCGAAACAAATCTGCCGGAGCAAGCGCGCGTCGTCATTATCGGCGGCGGGATCATCGGCTGTTCAATTGCCTATCACCTCACCAAGCTCGGGTGCCGCGACGTCATTGTGCTGGAGCAGGCGCAGCTCACGGCGGGCACCACCTGGCATGCCGCCGGACTTCTGACTTCCCTTCGCGACACCGAAACGCAGACAAGGCTCGCCAAATATTCCCAGGACCTTTATCGCAAGCTCGAGTCGGAGACTGGACAGGCGACCGGACTGATCGGCTGCGGTTCGATTCAGCTGGCGATGACGGCGGACAAGGCCGAAGAAATGCGCCGGGGCATTCACATGGCGAAATGTTTCGGCGTCGAAGCGCATGAAATCACCGCCGCCGAGGTCAAGAATCTGTGGCCCCTGGCCGACGTCGGCGATCTCGAGGCCGCGTTCCATTTTCCGAATGACGCACGCGTCAATCCGACGGACGTGACGCAGGCGCTCGCCAAGGGTGCACGCCTCGGGGGCGCGCGTTTCTTTGAAAACACGCGCGTCACCGGAATCATCACCCATCGGGGTCGCGCCACCGGTGTGCGGACCGCGGCCGGCGACGTCCGGGCGGAGTTCGTGGTCAACTGCGCCGGCATGTGGGCCCGGGCGGTCGGCCGCATGGCCGGAGTCAATGTGCCGCTGCAGGCGGCCGAACATTATTACCTCATCTCTGAGCCGGTGCCCGGCGTGCATGCGCTGCTGCCGATTCTGAGGGATCCCGGCAATTCGGCCTATATTCGCGAGGAGGCCGGCAAAATCATGGTCGGCCTGTTCGAGGCCGAGGCGCGGCCCTGGGCCACCGGCGGCGTGCCGCAGGATTTTCGCTTCGGCGAGATACCGCCCGACTGGGAGCGCATGGTTCCGGCCATCGACAAGGCGATGCGACGCGTGCCGTGCCTGCTCGAGACCGGGATCAAATTGTTGTTCTGCGGACCTGAATCGTTCACCGCGGATCACAATTATCTGATGGGCGAGGCGCCCAACCTCAGGAATTTCTTCGTGGCCGCGGGATTCAATTCGCTCGGCATCCTCTCCGGAGGCGGAGTCGGATTCGTGATGGCGCAGTGGATCCTCGAGGGGCAGGCGCCCATGGATGTGTGGTCGGTGAATCTGCGGCGCATGCATCCCTGGCAGGATAATGATCGGTACTTGCAGGACCGCATCGCCGAGTCGCTCGGCATCGGCTATCAAGACCACTGGCCGTTTCGCCAGTGGACGACCGCGCGCGGCGTCAAAAAGAGCATCCTTCACGACCGGGTAGCGGCCGCCGGGGCCTGCTTCGGAGAGTCGGCGGGCTGGGAGCGTCCGAATTGGTACGCGCGGCCCGGACAAGCGCCCTCCTACGCTTACAGCTGGGGTCGGCAGAACTGGTTTTCGAACAATGCCGAGGAGCACGCGGCGGTGCGCGAGCGGGTCGGAGTGTTCGAACAATCCTCGTTCGCCAAGCTCATCGTGCAAGGTCGCGATGCGGTGGGCGTGCTGAACCGCATCTCGACGGCCAATGTCGATGTGGCCGTTGGACGCTGTGTATACACCCAGCTTCTCAACGCCGCGGCCGGCATCGAAGCGGATCTGACGGTCACCCGCCTCGCCGCCGAGCGGTTTCTGGTGGTCACTGCGGCGTTCACGCAAACGCATGTGGACGCGTGGATTCGCAACCAGGTTCCCGACGGCTCGTTGTGCATCGTGAGCGACTTGTCGGACGCGTACGCGATGCTGAACGTCCAGGGACCTGCCGCGCGGGAGCTGCTCGGCGCGGTGTCCACGGATGATTTCTCGCACGCCGGCTTTCCGTTTGCGACTTGCCGCGAGGTGCACATCGGCTATCAGACCGCGCTCGCCGTACGCCTCACCTACGTCGGCGAGCTCGGTTGGGAGCTGTACATACCGACTCCTTGCGCATTGCCGGTTTACGATGCCTTGCTCGAAGCCGGCAAGGCGCACGGGATGCGCCACTGCGGCTACCACACCCTGAATTCCTTGCGGATCGAGAAGGCCTATCGCGATTGGTCTCATGACATGGGACCCGCGGACACCCCGCTCGAGGCGGGTTTGGGTTTCACCTGCGATTGGAACAAACCCGGCGGGTTCATCGGGCGCGAGGCGCTCGCGGCGCAACGCGATGCGGGATTGCCGCGCCGCCGATTGGTGCAGTTTCTGCTGGACGACCCGCAGCCCCTGGTTTATCACAATGAACCGATTTACCGGGATGGAGAACGCGTCGGCTTCGTCACCTCGGCCATGTACGGCCATACCCTGGGCGCCGCCGTCGCGCTCGGCTACGTGGCGAACCCGGATGGCTGCAGCGACGAATATGTCAACGCCGGCCGCTACCAAATCGAACTCGCGAATTCGCGAGTGAGCGCCCGGGCATCGCTCACGCCGCTCTACGATCCGAAGAATCTGCGCATTCGCGCCTGAAACTCACGGAGCCTACGGCGTTGCACACCGAGTTCGACGTCGTGATCGCGGGAGGCGGCGTGATGGGCTCGGCGTGCGCCTATTTTTTGCAGTCCACGCCTGAATTTCGCGGCTCCATTTTGGTGGTGGAGCCCGATTCGAGCTACCGCGAGGCGGCGACTACGCGCTCCGCGAGTTCCATTCGCCAGCAGTTCTCCACGCCGCTCAACATCGCACTGTCGGCTTTCGGCATGCAATTTCTGCGCGATGCGCCGCGGCGCTGGGCTCACACCGGTTTGGGCCAGGGCCTGGGGCTGGTCGAATCGAGCTATCTCTACCTTGCGACCGCGCAAGGCCGGGCCGCGCTCGCAGAGCGGGTGGCGATTCAACGGTCGGCGTCGGTTCCGGTGACGCTGCACGAGCAGGCAACGCTCGCGCAGCGTTACCCGTGGCTCAACACCACGGATCTCGCGGCCGGATCCGATACCGTCGGCGTGGAAGGCTGGTTCGACGGCCATGCGCTGCTCGCGGCG
>Ga0066789_10001128_pt1 | contig 11417 bp, 7 predicted proteins | sample OrgsoiDNA2013049_FD_70960 | JGI IMG/M metagenome (GOLD analysis project Ga0066789, IMG submission 70960) | Permafrost soil microbial communities from the Arctic, to analyse light accelerated degradation of dissolved organic matter (DOM) -... | ecosystem: Environmental > Terrestrial > Soil >...
GCGAACAATCCGCCGGCGATCGCCGCCAGCGCGCCGGCGAGCAGAAAGATCGCGATCAGCATGCGCGGCTTGGAAATGCCGGTGGCTTCGGCTGCTACTTCGGCATCGCGGACCGCGATCAACGCCCGGCCGAACCGGCTGCGAGCGACGTTGGCGCTGATCCAGGTCGAGACGGCGGCAAAGGCGATGCAGAGATAGTAATAGCCCCATGCGGTATTGAACGGCGCCGGAAATTCCGGGCCTGATATGCCAATGCCACCGCCGGTGACGCTCTGCCAGGCCAGCGCGATCTGGGTGACAATGGTGGCGAAGCCGAGCGTCGACATCGCGAAATAGAAGGTGCGCAACCGCAGCGCCGGCAGGCCGACGATGACGCCGAACACGGCGCCGACGGCGCCCGCGATCGGCAGCGCGGCGAACACCGGCACCGCCGGGAGGACATTGCCGGCCACCAGCACGCTCGTGGTGTAGGCGCCAAGTGTCAGCAGCGCGACATAGCCGATAGCCAGATGTCCGGCGAAGCCGACCACAAGGTTGAGGCCGGAGACCAACACCCAGTAGATCGCCGCCCGCGTGCCGATCAGCGCCCAGTAATCGTTGCTGACGAACGGCAGGATCATCGCGACCGCGAAAATTCCAAGGAACGGCGCGAGCTGCGGCAGCAGCGCGCGAAAGGCGGTGGTTTCGCCGCGTGCCGGAGCCGTGGTGACCGCGGTCATCACACCCTCCGTGCGGTGGCCGCGCCGAACAGGCCTTGCGGCGCCGCCAGCAGAACCACGATGAACAGCGTGAACACGGCCACCGAGGAGAAGATGCCGCCGACCAGAAAGTTCGCGGCCTGCTGGAACAGGCCGAGCGCGATTCCCCCGATGATGGCGCCACGGTTGTTGCCGAGGCCGCCCAGCGCCACCGGCACGAAGCCGTAGAAGTTCAACAGCGCGCCATTGGCAAAGAACGCCAGCAGCAGCTCGCCGCCGGAAAACCCGGCGACCCCGCCGATCACCCCGGCTAGCGCGTAGCTGGCGACGCGCAGATTGCGCTCGGGCAGGCCGAGCGCGCGCGCGGCGAAATTATCCTCCGCGATCGCCAGGAAGGCGCGGCCCACCAGCGTGCGGCGATAGAGATATTCGAGGCCGATGATGGTGATCGCGCAGGCGACCACCGGCAGCCAGAACTTTTCGTCAAACACCCCACTGCCCCATCCGATCAGGCGCGGGAATGGCTGCGGCTCGGTGCCCCATTTGATCGCCGCCACCTGCTGGATCATCAGCGCCAGCGCCAGCGTGGAGAGCACATAAAGATGCTGGTCGAGATTCTTCAGAACCGGCCGCACCGCGACGAATTCGGTGATGACCCCGATGATCGCGCAGCAGAGCAGTGTCAGAAGAAATCCGACTGCTATCGGTATGCCCAGCTTCAGCGTGAACATCGAGCCGAACACGCCGCCGAGCATGGCGAGCTGGCCGGCGGTGAAGCTCATCACCCGCGAGGTCGAGAACATGGTGTTGTAGGTGACGCCGACGAGCGCGTAGATCGCGCCCGCCGCCAATCCGGATGCGAGTATCGAGGCGAGCATTGGCCGCGCTCCGCGCGACCGCTATGTGTAGCCCGGCGCCAGTGCGAAGGTGCCGTTCTTTGCGGTAGAGGCCTCCGACATCACGATCTCGTCGGTCGAATAGCCGTTGTGCTGGGTCGGCGTAAAGGTGTAGTTGCCGAAATAGCCCGGATATTTCGACAGCGTATTCCAGTATTTGATGATGCCTTCGCTGTCGGTGGATCCGCTTTCCGCGACGCCCTTGACGATCAGCTCAATCGCATCGATGCCGCCGGCGATCCACCATAACAGCGTATCGTTGATCACCACATTGGCCTTGAGCAGACGATCGACGAGATCCTGGCTCTTCGCCGGCAGCTTGCCGGCGGCATCGTAGCTGCAGCTCTTGTAGCCAATGGCGTAGACTTTTTTCCAATTGGCGGGCTTTTCGACCAGACCGGCGATTTCATTCGAAGCCATGGCGGGATGACCGACGAACGGAACGTCCCAGTTCAGCACCGCGCGGGTGTTGAACATTCGCGCTTCCATGCCGGTCGAGACGCTCCAGACCACGATCGCTTCGGCGCCGGCGTTCTTGGCGCGCAGCATGTCCGGCGTCGTGTCGGGCTGGGTCGCGTCGATGTTGGCCTGATAGACCACTTCGGCGCCGTCCTTCTTGAACGCCGTCACCGACGCGCCGACCGCGGTCACGCCGTAGCCCGTGGTGTCGCCGAGCACGGCAATTTTTTTCGCCTTGAGGATATTGAGGCAATAATTGCGGACGGCGTCATCCCATTGGCCGTTCGAAGGCGCCATCCGGAACGCGTTCGGAAATTTAGCTGGATCGATCAGGCTTTCGACCACGCAAGGATGGATGTCCGGCATCTTGGCGCGCGCCATGATCGGCGTGGTGGCCAGCGCCTCGCCCGAATTGAGCGGCCCCCAGATGGCATGGACCTTGGCCTGGCTGATCAATTCCTGGGTGGCGTTCACCGCCTTGGTGGGGTCGCCCTGGGTGTCGCGCATGACGAGCTCGATCTTGCGGCCCTTGACGCCCCCGGCGGCGTTGAGCGCATCCACCGCGAAGTTGACGCCGCGGTTGAAGCCGATGGTCGGCGCCGAACTCGGGCCGGTCATCGCGGCAAGACAGCCGATCTTGATCGGCTCCGATTGAGCTATCGCCGGTTTTGGAAATGAAAATGTTGCAGCGCCCACCGCGCCCGCGCTGCCCAATAAAACGTCACGACGCGAAATGGCCATGTATTCCTCCCCGATTCTCTCATTTTTTCGGCGCCCGTCGTTCCCGCGAGCGCTCGCTATAGTCATTTTCGGCTTATCGCCGAAACCTGGTTTGCTTAAGTCAAATTTGAGCCTGATGTGGACGCCTTGTCCAGAGTTTCTGTCGGCCGGCAGGATATCGCAGGACGAGACGGGCTGATTTCGTCGAACAAGGCGGATCTCTTAGTGACCTTAGCGGACCCGAAATCCGAGAGCACCCGCGGTGGCGCCGATCGTCATTGTGACGAACGTCACGACGACGTTGGTCCAGCGGCAAAAAGGGAAGCGGCATCGGTTTGCGTATCACGTCATAGCGGGACGAACGCAGAAATCTCGATCCGATCACTGGGAGAGCCAAGCATGGTCCTTCGGACCATTAAGTAGTGACGAGGGCCAAGGGCCTTTAACTTGGCGTTTGCTGTCCAGCGTCCCACGCTCTGCATCTTCGAGGATCTGCAATGGACGGATCCCACGACAAAGGGGCTAATTGAATTGATCATCAGCCGGATCGACCACGCCCGCGTGCTGCTTATTGTGTCGTGCCGGCCCGAGTTCCGCCCCATGTGGATCAATTATGCGAACATCACCACTCTCTCGCTCACTCGATTATCGCACACCGAAGTGAAGACGATGATCCGAGATCTCTTGAGGGGCGCGAACATGCCGCAGCTGCTGCTCGACCAAATTATCGAAAAGGCCGATGGCGTGCCGCTGTTCATAGAGGAACTGACAAGCACCATGTTGAGCGCGCCTTTACGAAGTCGAGGCACGTCCGAGCGCGCAGCACAACCAGCATTGCTCAGGGTTCCGGACACGCTGAGTGACGCATTGATGGAGCGGCTCGACCGCGTCGCGCCGAGTCGCAGACTTGTACAGATTGCGGCTGTGATCGGGCGCGTGTTCTCCTTGGATCTCTTGTCGGTTGCATCGCAAATCGACGAAGACGATATGCTGCCGGCCCTGTCGCAACTCCAACGGGCTGACATCATCCATCAAGTCGACATTTGGCCTTCCGTTCGTTTCGCCTTCAAACATGCGTTGCTGTGTGATGCAATCCATCACTCTTTGCTCAGGAGTAAGAGGCAGCAGATTCATGCGGACATCGCGGCGAGCTTAGAGGATGACTTTCCAGAGCTCGCCGAAAATCAACCCGAGGTCCTGGCGTATCATCATCAAGAAGCAGCCCATCACCAACAGGCCATTCACTGCTGGCTCAAGTCCGGGCAGCGCGCGCTCGCGCACTCCGCCAACGTCGAAGCGATTGCTAATTTTCGAAATGCGCTTCAGCTTCTGAACGCTTTGCCGGAAACGCCTGAGCGGACTAAACAAGAGATCGACATTCAATTGGCGTTGGGAATACCGCTTATCGCCGTTCAAGGGTATGCCTCCGAGGAAACCCGCGAAGCGTTTTCTCGGGCTCTCGCCTTATGCCTACAACTTGGCAACATGCCCGAATATTTCCAGGCCCTGTATGGGTTGTGCATGCACTCCTGGATGTGTGCAAAGCATGATGACGCGCTTCCCATGGCCGAAGAGTTTCTGTTGCGGTCACGAGCGTTGTCCGACCCCGCGCTGCTAATGGTGGCACATAGAGTGATGGGTAGCATGCTATTGACTATCGGGGACTTCCAATCGTCAGCGAGCCATTTCGAGGAGACAATCAAGCTTTCAACCAGCAGAGGAAAACAGCCGCTATCCGGCCTTTACATGGTGGAGCCCCAAGTGGCTTCCCTGCTGCTCCTATCTTGGGACTTGTGGATTCTGGGCCGTCCGCATCAATCCGTTTTGCGCGTTTCGGAAGCGCTTGCCTTGGCTCAAGATCTTGGTCACCCATACACCATAGCGTTCGCTCATTACATGACTTCTGTTGTGCACCTCCTGCGCGGGGACGCCGCTCGCGCCTTCGAAAGTGCCGAAAAAAGCTTCGAAATGTCACAAGAACAGCGGTTTTCGCTGTACGTGATTTTGTCGAGAATATCGCGGGGCCGAGCCCTTGGCGACCTGGGCCGAGTTGAAGAGGCTCGGGCCGAAATAGTACGAGGACTCTACGAAGCGCGACGTAATGGCGTCGGCTTCATGCTTCCAATGATGGATAGCTGGCTGGCGGATATGCACGCCAAGGCTGGCGAAAACGAATCCGCACTATCGATTGTCGAGGGGGCCCTGGCCAATATTGGTGATGTGACAGGCAGAGCATGGGAAGCGGAACTGCATCGGCAAAGAGCGCAAATTCTTGTAGCACTCAACCCATCAAAGGTTGGAGAAGCTGAGTCTCATCTTAAGAAATCCATTGAAGTGGCGCGTGGTCAAAGCGCCAAGTCCCTGGAATTGCGAGCCGCGACAAGCCTTGCAGAACTCTGGCGGACGCAGGGAAGGTCTGATGAGGCGCGCGCACTGCTAGAACCGATCTGCCGTTGGTTTGAAGGAGTCGAAACGGCTGACGTCAGGCGCGACCTTCAAAGCGCCCTGCACTGATCCTCACCTCTTGCAGCGTCGATTGGTTAGTTTGAATGCGCCTACTGTCCACATTCCTCTCCTGTCGCAGTCGCGATTGAGCGGACCTTTAATCGCAACGCCAGCGTCAAAAATTTGGACAGCGGTCCGCTACGGCGCCTTGCCGAGAGAGTGGCGCGCAACAGGGAAGTCCTGGCCCACGTTATCCTTCCGATAGCAAGGCTGGGAGATACCTTGGCGATTAATCTCGGCCACTTCTGCTTCAGTGCAAGTGCGTTCTCCCCCTCACCTCACCCCCTGGGGCGGGTGCGGATCATGAAGGTTTCGTAGGAGTATTCGGCGACCTGCCACCAGAGATTCCCGTCGTCCCGGAAAGCCATCTGCGAATCGTAGATCTTCTTGAAGTCGGGGTTGGCCGCGGAGGTCTCGGCATTGACCTCGTTCGAGGCCTTCAAACAGGCTTCCATGATCGCCTGGCTGAACGGGCGCAGGATGGCTCCATTCGCCACCAGGCGCTTGATCGCCTGCGGATTGCGCGCGTCGTATCGCGCCTGGACATCGAGGTTGGCGTAGCCGCAGGCTATCGTGAGCAGGGATTTATAGGCCTTCGGCAGGGCATCCCACTTGTCCGAATTGATGAAGAAGTGCAGCGCCGTGCCGCCCTCCCACCAGCCGGGATAGTAGTAGTATTTGGCGATCTTGTAGAAGCCGAGCTTCTCATCGTCGTAGGGGCCGACCCATTCGGTGGCGTCAATGGTGCCTTTCTCCAGGGCCGGATAGATGTCGCCGCCCGCGATCTGCTGCGGAATGGTGCCGAGCTTGGAAAGGGTTTTGCCGGCCCACCCGCCGATCCGCATCTTGAGCCCATTGAGATCGTCGACGGTGTTGATCTCCTTGCGAAACCAGCCGCCCATCTGGGTGCCGGTGTTGCCGCCGGAGATGCCATACAATTTGTACTTCTTGCCGAACTCGTTGAGCATGTCCTGGCCGCCGTGATCCTGAAACCAGGCATTCTGCTGACGCGAATTCAGCCCGAACGGAACCGAGCAATACAGCGCGAAGGTCGGGTCCTTGCCGATGAAATAATAGGCGGCGGTGTGACACATCTCGACCGTGGCATTGCTCACCGCATCGACCGCCTGCAAGGCGGGTACGATCTCGCCGCCGGCGAAAGCCTGAATCTGGAATTTGTTGTCGGAGGCTTCCGCGACGTATTTCGAAATCGTCTCTGACGCACTGAAGGGAACGTCGAGCGACTTCGGCCAGCTCGTCGTGCAGCGCCATTTGAGTTCGGGCATCGACTGCGCGATGGCGGGCGCGGCGACGGCGGTCGACGCGGCGAGCCCGCCGCCTGCCGTTTTCAGAAATTCACGACGTTTCATGATGGTTCCCCCTTTTTGATTTATGTTTTGAAGCAGCAATCCTGCGGCGATTTGGTGCGGCGCCACCCGCCAGCAATCAGGTTTTCATCTCGACCGACATCCCCCGGCGGCTCCCCGGAAAGCCATGGACGATACCAGAGGTTGAGATTCCGGGGTAGCGTTACTGGCCGGACATTGATCTCTCGGCCAAGGCATCTGCGTCGGCATGCCGCAGCAGAGCCGCATGCCGCGTGTCTATTTGGCGGCGTATTTCACGATCCAAACTCATCGCAATCGTCATGGAATCATGGGAGTTCTGCGTGAATAGCGCTGGTGGCCGCGTCCGACATTCGCTTGCCGGCTGCCTTTGCCGCGGACTTTGCTAAATCGCCGGCAATATCTTGCCGGGATTGAAAATATTCTGCGGATCGAGCGCTTGTTTCACCGCGCGCATGGCGTCGATCGCCTCTTGGCCGAGTTCGGCTTTGAGATATTTCTGCTTGCCCTGCCCGATGCCGTGCTCGCCGGTGCAGGTTCCGCCCATCGATTGCGCCCGCTCCACCAGGCGATGCATAAAATCCTCGCCGCGCGCCATCTCGTCGCGATCGTCGACGTCGCATAGCAGCGAACAGTGGAAATTGCCGTCACCGACATGTCCGACAATCGGAGACTGCAGATTGAGGCGCTCAAGATCCGCCTCGGTTTCGGCCACGCAATCGGCCAGCCGCGAAATCGGCACGCAGACATCGGTCGCCACCACGCCGGCGCCGGCACGCAGGGCCTTCACCGCCCAATAGGCGTCGTGCCGCGCCTGCCAGAGTTTGGTGCGATCTTCGGGCTTGGTGGTCCAGGTGAAATCGCCGCCGCCGCACTCTTGCGCAATCTCGCTGAAATTCCTCGACTGTTCAGCGACTTCGTTGGCGCTGCCGTGAAATTCCAGCAGCAGCAACGGCGTCTCGGGCAGCGATAATTTTGAATAGGAATTGCAAGCCCGCACCTGTGCCGCATTGAGCAGTTCGATACGCGCCACGGGAATGCCGGTCTGGATCGCCAGGATCGTGGCCTGGCAGGCGCCGCGCACGCTTTCGAACGAACAGGCGGCGGCCGCGATGGTTTCGGGAATACCGCGCAGCTTGATGGTGAGTTCGGAAATAATCCCGAGCGTGCCTTCTGCGCCGACGAACAGATGCGTCAGGTCGTAACCGGCCGAGGATTTTTTCGCACGTGTCCCGGTGGTGATGATCTCGCCGTCGCCCCGCACCACCTTGAGCGCCAGCACGTTGTCGCGCATGGTGCCGTAGCGCACCGCATTGGTGCCGGACGCCCGCGTCGACGCCATGCCGCCCAGCGATGCATCGGCGCCGGGGTCGATCGGAAAGAACAATCCCTGGTCGCGCAGATGCTCGTTGAGCGCCTTGCGGGTGACTCCGGGCTGGATCACACAGTCGAGATCCTCGGCGTGAACCTCAAGCACCTGGTTCATGTCGCGCAGATCGATACAGACACCGCCCGCCGGTGCGTTGACCTGTCCCTCCAGCGAGGTGCCGGTGCCGAAGGCGATCACGGGCACGCCGTATTTGGCGCAGATCCGCACCGTGTCCTGAATGTCCGATGTCTCCTGCGCCATGACGACCGCGTCGGGCGGCTGCGATGCCAGCCATGTCGTGGTATGCGCGTGCTGGTCGCGGACGGCCTGCGAGGTGATCAGCCGGTTGCCGAACCGCGCGGCGAGCGCTTCGACGGTGCTGGCCAGCGCCTGCGGCTCCGGCCGCTTCAATTTGTTGGTGATGGTGAGACCCACGCGATATCCTCCCGGCGGAAGACCGTGACAAAGGATATATAAAGGGTCAAGGGATCATGGACCGAACCGACAGGAACCAACGATGACGACACTGACCGCCGGCGACGATGTGCTGCTCCGGCCTGAACCGTTTCGGGCCTCGGTGATGCAGATCGAGCCGCAATGGATCGACTACAACGGCCATCTCAACATGGCCTATTATAATGTGATGTTCGACCGCGCCGTCGACGAACTATGGCTCAAGATCGGGATCGGACCTGGCTACATGAAGGAGCGCAACGGCTCGACGTTCACCGCCGAATGCCACGTGCGGTACTTGCGCGAGATTCATCTCGGCGATCCCGTGCAGGTTTCGATCCTGCTGGTCGCCGCCGACGAAAAGCGGCTGCATACCTTCAAGGAATTGCGCCATGCCACCGAAGGCTGGCTGTCCGCGACCTCGGAAAACATGACCATTCACATCGACATGGCCGCGCGAAAGACCGCGCCATTTCCGCCTGATATTCGCGCCCGCATCGCTGCGTTGGCCCACGCCCATTCGGCGATCCCGCGTCCCGAGGGCATCGGCCGAAAAGTCACGATGCCCTCGAAATAGCGTTCAATTAGACCCGGGTGCGCCCGCGGGCCAGACCGACCACGGCCGATACCAGAAACAGCACTACCGCGACGAAGAAGATGATCTTGGCGATCTCGATGGATGCTCCGGCGAGACCGCCAAAACCCAGAATGCCCGCGATCAGCGCGATGACCAAAAACGTAACGACCCAGCTCAGCATGACACCACCTCTGTTTGCACCTTCGATTTCAACTCAGCGCGACGAGAGCATCGCGCATCGGCCGCGGAAATAATCCGCATTTGGAACAAATGTTCCGCGTAAGGCGATGCGCCCCACGGACTGAAAAATGCCGCTTCCCGGGGAACAAAATGGAGGCTGGATGGCGAAATTCGCTCCTGCGGGGTGAGGGGATAAATCTGTCAAATCCGCCGCCCAGTCCCCATATGCCTTTCAATCCTGCTATGAAGGCTCCCCTTTAAGGGCCCACGGTGCCATCGTGGGCGGATGACGATTCGCATGACTGAGCCGAACAGGCTGACCGATCACGGCGTTCCCGAGCATCAGCCTGCGGCGGGTGGCATTGCCGCGCGCGCCCGCGCGGCTACGACCCCGCAATATCTTGCCGGGCTCAATCCCGAGCAGCGCGAGGCGGTCGAAACGCTGGACGGACCGGTTTTGGTGCTGGCGGGCGCCGGCACCGGCAAAACCCGGGTGCTCACCTGCCGAATCGCCCACATTCTCAGCATGGGCCGCGCCCGGCCCGCCGAAATCCTGTCGGTCACCTTCACCAACAAGGCGGCGCGGGAGATGAAGCTGCGCCTTGGCCAGATGCTCGGCCAGGCCGTCGAAGGCATGCCGTGGCTAGGCACCTTTCATTCGATCGGCGGACGCATCCTGCGCACCCACGCCGAACTGGTGCAGCTGAAATCCAATTTCACGGTGCTCGATGTCGACGATCAGGTCCGCCTGCTGAAACAGCTTCTGCAGGCCGACAATATCGACGACAAGCGCTGGCCGGCGCGGATGCTGGCCGGATTGATCGACGGCTGGAAGAATCGCGGGCTGACGCCGTCGCAGGTGCCGCCGGGCGAAGCCGCGGTATTCGGCAACGGCCGCGGCGGCAAGCTCTACGCCATTTATCAGGAGCGGCTGAAAATCCTCAACGCCGCCGACTTCGGCGATCTGCTGCTGGAAAACATCCGGTTGTTTCGCGAACATCCCGACGTGCTCCGGCAATACCAGAACCGATTCAAGTTCATTCTGGTGGATGAATATCAGGACACCAACGTCGCGCAGTATCTCTGGCTGCGGCTGCTGTCGCAGGCGCCTGCAAAGCCGGGCGTCCCTCTTTCTTCCGTCATTCCGGAAGCCGCGCAGCGGCTGTCCGGAATCCATACTCCCGGCGCTGATGATAAAACTGAGACTGGGGTTATGGATTCCGGGCTCGCACCTGTCGGTGCGCCCCGGAATGACGACCGAAATATCGTCCCTCCGCCCTCCTCCCCATCGCAGTCTTCCCTCAAAAACATCTGCTGCGTCGGCGATGACGACCAGTCGATCTATGGCTGGCGGGGTGCCGAGGTCGACAACATCCTGCGTTTCGACCACGACTTTCCCGGCGCCAAGGTCATTCGGCTGGAGCGCAATTACCGTTCCACCGGTCACATCCTCGCCGCCGCCTCGCATCTGATCGCGCATAATGAGGGACGGCTCGGCAAGACGCTGCGCACCGAAGATGTCGACGGGGAAAAAGTTACCGTCACCGGCTCCTGGGATTCCGAAGAGGAAGCTCGCGCCATCGGCGAGGAAATCGAGGAGCTGCAGCGCGGCGGACACAAGCTCAACGACATTGCGATCCTGGTGCGGGCGTCGTTCCAGATGCGCGAATTCGAAGATCGTTTTGTGACCCTCGGCCTGCCCTATCGCGTGATCGGCGGCCCCAGATTCTACGAGCGCGCCGAAATCCGTGACGCGCTGGCCTATTTGCGCGTGATCAACTCGCCGGCCGACGATCTCGCCTTCGAGCGCATCGTCAATGTGCCGAAGCGCGGTCTCGGCGATGCCACCGTGCAGATGCTGCACGATCACGCCCGCAAGCGCCGCATTCCGCTCTCCGAAGCCGCCCGCGCCGTGGTCGAAACCGACGAGCTGAAGCCCAAGGCACGCAGTTCGCTGCGCGATCTCCTCATCAATTTCGATCGCTGGCGCGCGCAGCGCGAAGTGACCTCGCACACCGAACTGGCCGAGATCGTGCTCGACGAAAGCGGCTACACCGAAATGTGGCAGAAGGATCGCTCCGCCGACGCCGCCGGTCGCCTCGAAAACCTTAAAGAGCTGGTGCGCTCGATGGAGGAGTTCGAGAACCTGCAGGGCTTTCTCGAACACATCTCGCTGGTGATGGACCGCGACGGCGGCGCCGAGGACGACGCGGT
>Ga0066789_10001130_pt1 | contig 11411 bp, 8 predicted proteins | sample OrgsoiDNA2013049_FD_70960 | JGI IMG/M metagenome (GOLD analysis project Ga0066789, IMG submission 70960) | Permafrost soil microbial communities from the Arctic, to analyse light accelerated degradation of dissolved organic matter (DOM) -... | ecosystem: Environmental > Terrestrial > Soil >...
GAAAAGCAGCTTCGACTCTACCTTCTACTCGTCCTGGGCGCATTCATGATCTACCCCGCGCGCGGCGCGCTGCTGAACTATGTCCACGGCGACACGCTGTTCGGTCGGGCGATCTGGAATAAGACCTACGCTAACCCCAACGACCTCGCGGCCCTGGCGCTGCTCACCATGGGAGCAGCGTTGGCTATCGCGACTCGGAAGAGCGAACGTATGAGTGTGCGATGGGGAGTCGCCTCATGTGCGGTAGGCCTTCTGACGGTCGTGCTGCTGACGCAATCGCGGGGTGCGTTCCTTGGGCTCGTCATAGGCTTCGGTCTGCCCTTGCTGGCGCGCGTGATGAAACGGCCGTCGCTCGTCGTCTACGTTCTCATCGGGGGCGGTATCGCCGCGACCCTCGTGCCGGATACCGTCTGGCATCGGCTGGCGGGGATCAGCAAGCTCACCAGCACTGAGACAGTCGCGCAGGCGGATCCCGAAGGCTCCGCCGACCAGCGTCTGGAAGTCCAAAAGACGGCCTGGCGTGTGTTTGAGGATCATCCGGTGCTCGGGGTCGGACTCGGCTGCTACCCGCAGGCCAACGCGTTGTATTCACCCGTCCTGGGGCACCGTGATACGCACGATACCTACCTGAATCTTGCGGCGGAGCTCGGCGTTCCAGGCCTGCTTCTCTGGCTCGCGCTCGTGGCGTCTGTCCTGCGCCACGTGAGGCGTTGTCGCCGTAGCACAGCAGCTGACGCTCTATCGGTCGAAACCGTATGGATCGAGTGCGCGATCATCGGGTATCTGGTCGCCGGCCTGTTCGGCAGTTACTCGGGGCTGACGATGTTCTATCTGATCCTCGGGGCGCTCTGGTGTGCGGCGACCCTCTCAGGCAGCGTACGTACTGCTGCGGCGGCGGAGCGTGCCGCGACGACAGGGAAACTCTGAGGTGTGCGGAATCGCTGGATTTGCCGGGATCGGCCTCAGGGGGGAGGAGTCGAGGGAGCGCGTCCGGGCGATGTGCGATGCCATCCATCATCGCGGTCCGGATTCAGACGGATACTTCGTGGCGAATGGAATCGCCATGGGCATTCGTCGCCTCAGCATCATCGACGTGGCAGGCGGTCGCCAGCCAATCTCTAACGAGGACGGCACGGTCACGGTAGTGTTCAACGGCGAGATCTACAACCATCACGCGCTGCGTCGCGAACTCGAGGCGTCGGGACATCGATTTGCCACGCGCAGCGATACGGAGGTGCTCGTGCACCTCTACGAGGAGTTCGGGACCGGCATGGCCCGGCATCTGCAAGGCATGTTCGCCTTCTCGATCTGGGACTCGCGCAATCAGCGCCTCTTCATCGCCCGCGATCGGACCGGGATGAAGCCTCTGAGCTATACGGATCGCAGTGGAGGCATCGTCTTTTGCTCCGAGCTCAGGTCGTTGTATGCCTTCGATCGCTCGACCCTAAAGGTCGCGGCGGGCGCGGTTATGGAATACCTCGCGTTCGGGTACGTCCCGGACCCGAGCAGCATTTTCGAGGACGTGAAGAAACTGCCTCCCGGTCACTTCCTGGTGTGGAGCCCGGGGAGAGAGGTCGCAGTCCATCGCTACTGGAGTCCTCCGCATCCAGAGGCGGCCGTTCGGAACGAGCAAGAGTTGGTCGAGGAGCTTCGCCATAAGCTCGAGGCGGCGGTCGTGTCGCATCTCGAATCCGAGGTGCCGCTCGGCGCCTTCCTTTCCGGCGGTCTTGATTCCTCGACGGTCGTTGCACTGATGTGCCGGCATGCCTCCGGCCGCGTGAAGACCTTCTCAATCGGTTTTGCCGAGGAGGAGTACGACGAGTCCGCCGCCGCGCGGGCCGTGGCGGCGCATTTCGGTACCGAGCACACCGACCTCGTGGTGCGACCGGATGTGGAGCAGATTTTCGAGAGCATCGCCACGATGTTCGATGAACCGTTCGCCGACCCGTCGGCCATCGCGACTTTCCGGGTCGCCCAGCTCGCGCGCCAGTCGGTCACGGTTGCCCTGTCGGGAGACGGTGGGGACGAACTCTTTGGCGGCTATACGCGCTACGGCGACACCCTGCGGCGCGCTGGCGGCCGCCGCGGCGTGGCCTCGCGCCTCGTCGCAGCGCTCGGGCTCATGCTGCCGCATGCTTTCCTAGGCCGCAATTGGCTCGTCGACCTCGGTCGATCGAGGGTGGGACGTTATGCGAGTACGGTTGTGCAGCCGGTTCGAGTGGACGAAGGCGGCGTTGCCTCCGCGATCCATCCTTTGGGGCGCGTGGCTGTCGATGAGCAATTGAATCGCTATTTTTCGTCCGAGCTTGGCGAGGATTTCGCGGCGGCGATGATGCGGGTGGACCTCGAGACCTATCTGCCCGGTGACATCCTCACGAAGGTGGACCGCACCAGCATGGCGGTGTCGCTCGAGGCCCGGGTACCGCTGCTCGACTACGAACTGGTGGATTTCGCGCTGCGGATACCCGGTAGCCTGAGGGTAACTTCCGGCGAGACAAAGCGCCTCTTTCGCCGGGCGATCCAGGGCATCGTTCCCGACTTCGTGCTGTCGTGTCCGAAAAAAGGATTCGCGGTTCCTCTGGCGCGCTGGTTTCGCGGCCCTCTGCGCCACCGGATCAAGGCGCTGCGAACGCCGTCGGCGGCGATGGCGCCCTACATTAACCGTCACGCCGTGGAGCGGCTGGTATCGGAGCATTCGGTCGGACGGCGGGACCACAGCACGGTCCTGTGGCGCTTGATCGTGCTCGAGTACTGGCTTGCGGCTTTCCGCGATGGGCGACTCGGGCGGCCCCCGATCGTCCCGAGCTGCGCATCAACGATGCCAGCAGCAATTGGCACGTGGTCTTCTGGTCGATAGGGACGCGATCGTAATTTTGGAAGTATTTGCCGAGAAGACTGGAACGACGCCGAAAGCCGTGATTACCGCGTGCCGCAAGCGCCTGAAGGAGTACGACGATGCGGGAAAGTGAACGAGAGAAACTTGAAGCGTAGGGCTGGAGAATCGGGACTCCAAAGGACGTCTTCGAGATGTCCGATGAGGAGGAAGCGTACGTCAATCTGAGGCTGAAACTCGCCGACGGCCTGAAGGCGCGATGCCAAGCACACGGCATTACACAGCTGGACCTGGCGCAAGCTATTAAGTCTGGCCAGTCGCCCGTTGCCAAGAGGGAAGCAGGTGACCCCCGCGATACCCGTTTCCGGCCGGCCTCATTCGGGCGACTCCAACTGCGCGCTCTGGTACATTAAGATATGCTTTGATACGTTATGCAAGTTATTGATTAGACTATCTCATCGGCCGGTACAGGGCCTGCCGCAGTGAGATGACGACAGTGATGACGCTCTCCCAAGCACTCAGTGTGATTCGACAACAGCCGCCGACGGGGTCGGCGCGACGGCTGTTTCTCGCGTGCGGGTTTCAGCCGCTCCACCTGCTCACGTTCCTAAAGGCACAACTTGGCGTGCGCTTCCCGGGCGCGTCCATCGGCGTCGAGACGGGATTGTACGGGGACCTCGAGGGCACGCTTGCTATCGCTGCCCGATCCGGTACCGACACTGCAGTGGTCGTCGAATGGAGCGACCTCGACCCGCGCCTCGGCTTGCGGAGTTCCGGTGGCTGGGGCCCGTCGGTGGAGCAGGACATCCTCGCGACCTGCCGCGATCGGTGCGCCCGGCTGCTCGCCGCGCTGTCCGAGCTGGCATCGAGAGTGCCGGTGGCTCTGGCGGGGCCGTCGCTTGCTGTGCCGCTCTTCGGACATACGGCTGGATGGCAGCTTGGCGCCGCGGAAGCAGAATTGCAGCTGCTCGCGGCGCGTTTCTTCGCCGATGCCGCGCGCCTTGATAACGTCGCTGTGTTGCGTCTGTCGAGGCTCGCGGCGCTGAGCGCCGAGGGCGCGCGCCTCGACGGCAAGATGGAACTGGCGGCGGGTTTCCCATACAGCCTCGACCATGCCTCGGCGCTCTCATTGCAACTCGTGAAGCTTCTCTATCCGCCAACGCCGATGAAGGGATTGATTACCGATCTCGACGACACGCTGTGGTCAGGCATCATTGGCGAAGTCGGAGCGTCAGAAGTGAGCTGGCGGCTCGATGACCGCGCCCAGATCCATGGCCTCTTTCAGCAGCAGCTGCGGCAGCTGTCTGAGACCGGCGCGCTGCTTGCGATCGTGTCTAAGAATGAGCCGGCGGTGGTGGACGAAGCGCTGCGTCGGACGGATCTGTACGTGCCGAAGGACGCCTTTTTTCCGGTGCGTGCCGGGTGGAACCCGAAATCCCAGGCAGTTGCCGAAGTGCTGGCCGCGTGGAACGTGGGGCCCGAAAGCGTCGTATTCATCGACGACAGTCCGATGGAACTCGAGGAGGTGCGCACGGCATTCCCCGCCATGACATGCCTGCGATTCCCGGCAAACAACGCTGGCAAGGCACTGGAACTCTTCACCGAGCTCCGTGACCTGTTCGGCAAGCGGACGGTGCAGGCGGAGGATCGGCTGCGGCAGACTAGCATCCGCGCAAACGCTGAGTTCGCGCAGGCGCGCACGGCGGACGGGGGCTTCGTGCGCAGCCTGCAGGGCAGGATTTCCTTCGACGGCACGAAGGATGCGGATAACAAACGGTTGCTCGAATTGATCAACAAGACCAATCAGTTCAACCTGAACGGTGTGCGCCTGAGCGAGGGAGAGTGGCGCAAGAACCTCGCCACGGGGGACAGCATCGTGACGGGAATTTCGTACGAGGACAAGTTCGGTCCCCTGGGCGTCATCGGGGTCGTCGCGGGAACGCTGACCGGGAAGCATCTGACGGTGTCGGCCTGGGTGCTGAGCTGTCGTGCTTTTTCGCGGAGGATCGAACACCACACGTTCGACTATCTTTTCCGGAGCACCGGGGCCCATACGATCACCCTTTCGTTCCGGCCCACCGAGCGGAACCATCCGCTGCGGCAGTTTCTTCAGGAGTTCGGGCTCGCGGCCGATGGGCCGCGGGAACTGTCGCTGAGCAGAGACGACTTCGAACGGGTAGGCGCCGGCCTGCCGCATGTAGTCTCGAGCGATGGCCCCCTCAGTCGGCCGAGGCCGCATCCGGGTAGTGGTCAATAAGTCCACATTTCGAGCGACGACCGCCGCCGATGAAAGCAAAATCATTGAGCTGGCCGCCCGTGCGTTCGGCGCTTCTGCAAATGCGTCGTTCGTTGACCCGATTCTGTTGCGCTGGAAGTACTGGCTGCCCCGCGAGGACTTCCCGGGACCGCGCGCGTATGTCATCGAGCGCGACGGGCGCATTGTCGCCCACGCCGGCCTCTGGCCGGTGATCGTCGGCGACGAATGCGGCGTCCACATGATCGACTGGATGTCGGATCCGGATACGCCGGGCGCTGGTGTGTCGCTGCTGCAGAAGCTGACGCAACAGTTTGACTTCATCTATGGGATCGGTGGGTCGAACATTACGCTCGAGATCCTGCCGAAGTTCGGCTTCAACATTGTCGGCGAGGCTTATACTTGGGCGCGCCCATTGCGCCCATTCCAGCAGGTCCTCCATCATCAGCATAAGGATTGGCGGATTGGAGCCCGGTTCGCACGCAATCTCTGGTGGTCGCGGTTTCCCGCGAGATCCAAACACCGCGGCTGGGTCGTCGTGCCGACGGACGCCGGCTCCGTCAAGGAGCGGGACGAGGGTTTCTTTCGTTACCTGCGGGCCTGCCCGACGACAGTGTGTCAGACGTTCCAGCTGCGAAATGGCGAGCGACAGGAAGGATTTCTCGCACTGATGACCGCGGAAAAGCAGGCGCGGATCGCCGGCATCTGGCTACGGGAGCAGTCTACTGAGAATCTCCGGATGGCCTTTGAGTTGGCGCAGGAGGCCGCCGTCAGTCACACGGATGCCTGCGAGATCGTCACACGGGGCCTGCCGGAACAGAGCCGAATCGCCGCGGAATCGGCCGGTATGCGCCTGCGGGAAAACAACTCAGTCTTCCTTTACAAAAAGCACGGCACCACCGATGGGCTGGCGCTCGGGTTCCAGATGGCCGATAACGATGCCATCTTCCTAGGCGAGCGGGCTCCGAGGTTTCTCACCTGACTGCACGAGCGTGCGTTCCAGGTATTCGAGCAGCAGGTCATCCCTGGTACGCATCCAGGCGATCCGCCGGCCGCGGCGACCCTATCAGCATGGCCTTGAGCGACTGCCTTCTGAATCGGATCCTGGAACACCTCCGACACGGCGGTGGCCCCGACCGAGGCACGAAAGCTCTCGACGCGGTTCGCGATCGAGTCGACGACGTAACCGATGTGATGGAGGACAGGGTTACCGTCCATGCACGGATTTTTCGCGCACTGCCGGCAGCAGGGTGGCGAACGACGTGGCGCCTTCGAACTCCTCGAAGTCTATGTCAAGTTCGAATTCCTCGGCGATCAGCGTCAACAGTGTGACCTGAGCGAGGGAGTCCCAGCCCGTCACGTTGTCGTGCGTGGCGGCCGGGATCGCTCCTTTCGGGAGCTCTGGAAACACGTTTTCGAAACAGCCCACGAGTTTGTTGAATATGGGGTCCGACACCCGAGTGTCTCCTTTGGTCTCCTTTCCACTATAACATTTAGGTCGCACGGACCAGGCGGATGCCGTCGACGACCTGCAGTAGGCTCGACTCGTTCCACGTATGCGTGCACAAGAGGCCGGGCGACCAGCTGGGCGGTACCCATGCGACCGGATGTTCGGCAAAGTCAGTCGGCGTCAGAAGCGTGACCTCGTTCACGGTCATCGCATAGCCGTAGCGCACGGAACAGTCCTGCGTCGGACGAAAGAGGCGACCGTTCTTCCAGAAGAGCTTTCCGGCGCCGCGGCTGTTGCGGACCGAGCAGGAGATTGGGCTCGCCAGGTGGAGCCTCCAGGGGCCTTCGAGGCGGTCCGCCCAGAAGAGCAGGGATTCCATGAACGGCTGCGAGGTCGTCGTGAAGAAGTACCAAATCCCGTCCAGATGAATGGGCGTTGTATCGACGAGGGGGAGTCCCTCGATTGGCGTCGCGACCCGTTCGGGAGCGAACGGAAACCGTGCGAAGCGGTACAGTTCGACTCTGTCCGCCTCGCACGACTCGGGGATCATGTAGATCGCGCCGTCCGACTCGAACACGCACGGATAGGAGAGGTGGTAGTCGCGCTCGAGGATGACGACGACGTTGGAGTAATGGCCGTCGGCGAAGATCTCGGCACACGCGAGGCGGCCGCGCGTCGTTCCGGCCGGGACGTCCTCGAACAAAAGGTACGTCCGGCCGTCGGTCTCGAAGAGGAACGGATCCGCCATCTGCTCGCTTCCCGGAACGAGCGGAAGATCGCGAAAGCCGGAAACATCCGGCGCGCTGCAGCCGGCGATGGACTTGCCTTCGTTCGCCCTCACGGCAATGAACCAGCGGGGCTCCCTGCCGCGTGCCGTGGCACGCAGCCTCGCGCTGCGCAGCACTTTCTTCGCGATGAACCGCCCCATCTCGAGCGCCGATGGCCACGCGGCAGGTGTCAGCGCAAGTGTGGCCACTTCAGGGACCGCTCGCAGACGCTCCGTGCCTCGAACCACGTCCCGCTGGAGGTCAAGGCAGAGGCCGGCGAGCAGGCGGATCGTAGCGATGAGAGGTGCTTCAGTATTAGCGGTGATCTCGAGGCCCTGCGAGGTGGACGTTTCCACCTGCCGAACCGGGCGGCCGACGGCGAGCGAGCGGTCGTGCCAGAAGATCGTCGTCGCCGAGGTAGCGTTACGACCGGAGACCTCATCCCAGAATGGGATTCCCTGCGGTCGATGGCCAAAGGCGACTGTGAACACACCGTTTCTTGCGAGGGCCTCTGGCGGGGAAGCGGAGTCCCGCGTCGATGCGAGCCAGACGACGACGTCGCAATTCGCGGCAGCAATTGATTCCGCTGGCCGCTGACCGGGCAGCGGCTGCGTTGCGTCGAAGGGATTCTGCATCCGCTGGGTGGCCGTGTAGAGCTGCCTCGCCAGCCAGGGCGGGTTCGGGGTCGCGCTCGGTCGGGCCGTGACCGTGAACGTGAGCGTCTCCATCCCCGACAGACCGCCAAAAAAGTCAACGAGCGACGCTGCCCAGTGGGGCGGCCGTGGACCATCGAATGTGATTCCGACGCGAAGCGAAGGCCCGCCGATGCCGCGGAATCTCTGCAAGGCGGAGGAGGGAGCCAGAGCTAGTCGCTCGCGCAGCTTCTGAATCATAAACGTCGACGCGCCCCAATAAGGTTGAACGCAGTTGCGCACCCGCGAGATGCCGGGACATGTCGCAAACAACTATAACACGGTGCCGGCAGCCAATTCTTCCGTCGGGACCTGGAGCATGGCGCCAGATATCGGATTACCTTCATAAACTTCCCAAAAGTGCGCCGGCCCACCGCGGTAGTAATCGCCATCGCCGTGGTTATAGGACCAGACCCCGTGCTTGGCTGCGGTGAGGATCTCCCCGCGCAAAATATTGAAACCAAAACGGATCAGAACATCCAACTGTTTTTGGCGGATCCGCTCGACCGCGTCGACCGGGAGGCGCTGCACTAAGCGCCTTCCGATCGGAGTCACTGAGACTCCGTCACCGACAATATCGAATTTCCACAGTCGATCGTCGGCGCTATTGCACAATGACTTTGGTAGAGGGATTAGGGGTGACCGCCTGGGTTAGGTTTGCCCCAATATCAAGGCCATCGGTGCCCGCATGCTTGTATGGACTTCCCTGTGCCACGCTGTAGTTCCCGCCCGAGTAGTTTGTGAATTGCACGGCCGCTATAGTCACAGGAAAGAAGTTTCCCGTCGGGTAGATGGCTGCGTTGGCTCCGATGATCGCGTTCTTTGCAAAGATCCAATTCGTGAATTCTCCGTTGAGCGCCCTAGTGCCCTCTCCGAACACCGAGCCCAGAAAACCGTAGGCAGTCTGCGTAGACAAATTGTTGGTGAAGACGAAGTTATTGGTCTTCAGGGGAGCGTTGTCTGCCACCATCAGGGTGGAGTTGGGTGAGCCCGGAGCCGTGGCCGTGTTTATGATCGTGTTGTGATCGATGGTTATGTCGGTTCCGCCGCCGGTGATCTGGAACGCCCGGCCAGGCGAACCGTTGAGACCGGTCACGCCGACCACGTTGTTACGGATCAGGAGTCTTGCCGTTTCCTGGCTGGAATGAACGTCGTCCGTTCCAAGGATATTGAAGCCACTCCCCACGTTCATGAAAGTATTGTCGATAACGGTGATGTCGGAGGTGATGGTCCAAGGCGCGGTACCATCGTCATCGCGAGGCGTAACGAGGAGCGCGAAGCCGTTCTGATTCTGCAACGGATTGTTCTGGAACGTGTTTCCCGATACGAGGACGCGCTGGGCATCCTTGAACTCAAGAAGGTTCTTTACGTCCAGCGACGTGCCGATCCACTTAAGCGGCTTGAAAAAGGAATTATTGCGTATCTCGATATCCGCCGGAACGAGTGATGCCGCGAGCGACTGTTCACCGCCAAACATTACGTTTTCGCCCGCGGCCTCAATGTAGTTGTCAACGATCTTGAGGGGGCCCCTGGTGTTGTAAGCCCACAATCCCTGGGTGTCCTGCCCTGCCTGCTTGAAATCCGAAATGTAGGAATCAACGACGGCGACGTAAGTGCCATCCATCTCGATGCCGCGTCGATCTTCCACCGTCGGGTCGCCGTGAACGTAACAGCGATCGAACACGATGTTGCTTGGTAGGGTAGCAGGGGAGGTATCCTGGTTTCCGATAGCAATCACTTCGTAAACATAGGCGCCTGCGACCGGTGCAAACTCTATCCCGACGAAGCGGAAGTGGTTACTGTTCGCGACCGTCACGATCGCATTGATTTTCGCGGGAGCGACAATCTTCGGCATGTGCATAGCGTCGCTCGGACCGACCCGCTGACCCGGGCCCGGCAGGCTCGCGTAGTTGCTCGAGATCACGTAGATCCATCCCGTTCCCGCGGTCTTTTTCGGAAGAGTAAACGGCCCTGTGTACGTGCCGCCTGCCTGCAGGACGATCGTGTCGCCGAATCGCGCATTGTTGAGTGCAGCCTGAAAATTACCGCCCGCGGGCACGTTGAGCATTGGCCCTGTCGGCGCGACGTAAGTCGCGTCGAAAGTCTGCGGCGGCCTCGGAAGGGCTGCGGCGACGCAGAGCCCGCAAGCGAAGCAAGCGGTTGCGACAGCGAGAAGTTGCGTTGCGAAGAACCTCGAGATGGAGCTGGGCGTGGTCGAAGCCAAAGAGGGCATTCGAGTCTCCTGCATAGTTGCGTTACCGCGGGTGCCGTGATGTCAGCGGGTCTGAGGTCTATGGAAAGTGTGATTTTGCTACTATTCAGGTCCAAAGCCTACCCATCGACGAACCCCCTCGGGGCAGGAAACAGTTTTCATGTGCGGAATCTGCGGGATCGTGAATGTGAACCCGAGCACAGTCCCGGACCGGGGCCTCCTCGAGCGCATGCGCGATACCATCGCCTACCGGGGGCCCGATGGGGCCGGCTTGCACATTGGGCCGGGGGTGGGTCTGGGCCATCGACGGCTCAGTATCGTCGACGTGGCCCACGGCCAGCAACCGATGTACAGCGACGACCAGCGCTTGGTGATTGTCTACAACGGCGAGGTCTTCAATCACCCGGTGCTCAAGCCCGAACTCGAGGCGGCGGGGGTGCACTATCGAACACGCTCGGACACCGAGACGGTGTTGCACCTCTACGAACGCTTCGGAGAGCGGGCGGTCGAGCGCATGCGCGGCATGTTCGCCTTCGCCATCTGGGACAAGGCCGAACGCCGGCTCTTTCTCGCTCGCGACCGGTACGGGGTAAAACCTCTGTATTACGTGCATCAGGCCGACGGGACTCTCATATTTGGGTCCGAGATCAAGGCGCTGCTGCCCGCGCTAGGCGCGCGTCCGGCGCTCAATTTGGTCGCTCTGCCCGACTTTCTCGCCAACCACGCCCCTTCCGGCGACGAGACGCTATTTGTCGGCGTCAAGCGCCTTCCGCCCGGGCACACTCTGGTCTGGGAGGATGGCCGGATCACCCTGCGCCGCTACTGGGATCTCGCGATCGCTGACGCCGTGAGCGGCCCGGCGCCCGGTTCTGCCGCGGAACGGGCGTTGGTCGAGGAATACCTGCAGCGCTTCACGGAGGCGGTCCGGATCCGGCTCATGAGCGATGTGCCGCTCGGCATGTTCCTCTCGGGGGGCATCGATTCGGCGGCCATCACCGCCACGATGGCGACTTTAGTCAAGGAACCCGTCCGGACTTTCTCGGTGGCCTTCGCGGAGCGCGAGGCGAACGAACTCGAGTATGCCCGGCTGGTTGCTGAGGCCTATCGCACCGAGCATCGCGAGATCGTCGTCTCGCCCGAGGAGTTCTTCGCGGAACTCCCGCGACTCGTGTGGCACGAAGATGAGCCGATCGCGCATCCGTC
>Ga0066789_10001131_pt1 | contig 11410 bp, 6 predicted proteins | sample OrgsoiDNA2013049_FD_70960 | JGI IMG/M metagenome (GOLD analysis project Ga0066789, IMG submission 70960) | Permafrost soil microbial communities from the Arctic, to analyse light accelerated degradation of dissolved organic matter (DOM) -... | ecosystem: Environmental > Terrestrial > Soil >...
GTCTTCTGACCTCGCTGTCCGAGATTCAGACCTTCCGCCAAGCCACGCTTTGGCGTCTGCTGGCTACGGGCGCTGCGACCTTGCTTTCGACCGCCATCGTCGTCTTCGTTCTGTGGCGACAGAAACAGCAAGAGCACATCTTGCGGGAGCGCCTACAGCACGCCGAAGAGCTCAATCGCCTGGAGCACCAGTTGGTGCGCGCCGAGAAGCTTGCGACCGTCGGCGTATTGGCCGCTGGCCTAGCCCACGAGCTCGGAACCCCGCTTGCGATCATTCGCGGTCGTGCCGAGATTCTGGAAGAGAAAACGCATTGGCCGGAAATTAGGACGATTCTTGAACAGAGCGACCACATCTCGACCACTTTGCGCCAGGTCTTGGATTTTTCCCGTGAGCAGCCCGTGGAACTTCGCCCAACCGACGTGCTCGCGAGCTTTCAGTCGGCCTTCGGCCTGCTCGATTTTCGCCTACGACAAAAGAGGATCCAGCACCGGGTAGAACCGTCTGAAGGCGCGTTCGTGATTGCGGCCGACCCGGATCAATTTCAACAAGTATTGGCGAACCTCGTCCTGAACGCCTGCGATGCCGGCGCTCCTGGGGGCACCATCGTTCTGCGCGCCAGCATCGACGCGGAAGAGCCGGGTCAGGTGCGCATCGACGTCATCGACGACGGTTGCGGCGTTCCCGACGCGAACCTAGACGCCGTCTTCGACCCCTTCTTCACCACCAAGCCCAAGGGCGAGGGCACGGGCTTGGGTTTGCCGGTCGCCGCCGGGATCGTACGCAACCACCGCGGCAAGATCAGCATCGCCAGCCACGAAGGCAAAGGCACAACAGTTACCGTATTTTGGCCAACCAACCCAACCCACGACAAGACAGCGCATGAGTAAACATCGCATTCTCATCGTCGACGATCACCTCGAGATGGCTCGCACCATCGCCGACTATCTTGGACAGCGGTCTATGGAGGCCGTCGCGGTCTCTTCGGCCGAGCAGGCTCTGGCGCAACTTGGGCGGGAGAGCTTCGATGCCCTTTTGACCGATTTGCGCATGAAAGGCATGGACGGTCTCGACCTACTGGATGCTGCGCATCGACTGGATCCCGAGTTGCCGGTGGTCGTGATGACGGCCTTTGGCGGCATCGACAACGCCGTGGCATCCATTCAGCGGGGCGCCTACCACTACGTCACGAAGCCTTTCAAACTGGACGTCGTTCGCGTTCTTCTCGATCGAGCGTGTGGGGAGCGGGAACTTCGCAATGAAAACCGGCGTCTCCGACAATCCGTCGACGGCTCCTACGCCGCCATGATCGGCAAGAGCCAACCCATGCAAGAGCTCTTTGTCCTTCTCGATCGCGTGGCACAAGTGACAAGCCCGGCGCTTCTACTCGGCGAGACTGGTACAGGCAAGGAGCTGGTGGCACGCGCCCTCCACCAGAAGGGCCCGCGTGCAAACGGTCCGTTCGTGCCAATCAATTGCGCGGCGCTACCGGAAGCCTTGCTTGAGAGCGAGCTGTTCGGACACACACGAGGCGCTTTTACAGGTGCCACCCAAGCACGCCGAGGACAGTTTATGGATGCCGATGGCGGGACGCTATTGCTCGACGAGATTGGCGAGCTCTCTGCCCCGCTCCAGGCGCGACTTCTGCGCGTCCTCGAGTCCGGTGAAGTGCGTGCCCTTGGCGGCGACACAGTCCGCAAAGTCGATGTACGCATTGTGGCAGCCACGCACCGGCCACTGTCCGACCTCGTCCATCAAGGCGAGTTTCGCCAGGATCTCTACTTTCGCCTCAAAGTGTTGCCTATCACCCTGCCCCCCCTTCGGGAGCGCGGCGACGATATTCGTCTATTGGCGGAGCACTTCTTGGTTCACGCCCGCCAGCGCTTGCCCCAGGCGAAACCGCGTTCTTTCAGCTCGGATGCCATGGCATGTCTGTTGGCCCATCGCTGGCCTGGCAATGTGCGGGAGCTCCAGCATGGGGTGGAGCGATTGGCGGTAACGTCCGACCTCGAGGTCCTCGATGGCGCCTCAATCAAAGGCGTTCTGGAGGTGCCCAAGTCGGACAACGCCCATCCCCCTGCCGCATTCGAGAATATGCTGTCGCTGCGCGAGCTGGAGAAGCAGTACATCGACCATGTGCTGGAAAGGACATCCGGTAATAAGACGAAAGCCGCCGAGATTCTCGGCATCGATCCCTCGACACTGCACCGTCGAGAGAAGACCCGAGGTTAAGAGTCCCGGCAGTGCCAAGAACAGTGCCTGATCGGCTCACAGATACGGCACTGGACGAAACCCACAGTCGCGACACGGCGCTTACAAGTGGTTGCCGGACCCATCAATAAATGCTCGAACTACTTGCAATTGCCCCATATTCGCAGCTAGTCTGCGCTCATGCCCAACATCCCGACTGAGATCGAGAAACTGATCCGTGAATTCACCAACCGTATCGAGGCTGTGGCTCGCGCACAAAGCGCTGAACGACTGTTTTCAGTTGTAGCCGGTGCACTCGGTACAAACGGCAAAGCCGCCCCACAACAGGTGTCTGCCAAGGCGAAAGCGCCGAAGCCTGCCGTCCCAGGAAAGCGCAAGCTGAACCTCAGCGCCAAAGGCATGGCTGCGCGCAAGCTGCAAGGTCAATACCTCGGCATCCTGCGCGGTCTCAAGCCCGGCGTTCGCGCGCGGGTCAAGAAGGTCGCTCACGAAAAGGGCGTAGCCGAGGCGATTAGGTTCGCCGGCTCGCTCAAGTAACCGACGGACTCAGCCCGTTTCCTGAACCACCCGATCCTCCCGGCTCGGGTGGTTTTCTATTGCCCATGCGTCCTCGACGAACCACGGCAGGGCGCCTCCAAAACGGGACTGGTGGCGTATTGAAGGATGCCGCGCGGGATGGACGCCACCAAAGGTTCCGGGACCTCTACGTTCTCCGTGGCGCGCAACTGTCCGATGGCAATCTCTGCGCGCGCCGTCATACTGATGGGACATCCCATGAAACGCGGTAACCCACTCGCCATCTCCCTGGTCCTCGTGCTCGCCTGGGCTTCGCATTCAAGCGGAGTAGCCTCGGCACGTACGGCAACTTCGGATAACCACGCCACGGACGTGAACGTCGTCCGAATCACGACCGAGCTGCTGGAACACTCGCAGTTCTCTCACCATCCGCTGGACCACGAGCTTACCAAGAAGTGGCTCGACCACTACCTCGACGGTCTCGACAGCCGACACTCACTGTTCCTGCAATCGGACCTCCAGGAATTCTCCGCCTACAAGAGCGATCTTGCAGGCGAAAATCGCGGCGAAGCGGAAGCCACCGCCGCACAGAAAGTCTTCGCCCGTTTCCTCGAGCGGCTGGAACAGCAAACCAATGCGATGACGGCGGCGCTGAAAAGCGAGCTGTTCGATTTCACCGGGCACGACCGCTACGCCCTGGACTGGGAGCACGCCCCCTATCCGCGCGATTTGGCGGCCGCCCGTGCGCTCTGGCGTCAGCAGTTACGTGCCGAATACCTGCAAGAGAAGCTCGCGGATAAGAAACCCGCCGAGATCGTCAAGTTGCTCAGCCGTCGCCATGCGCAGCAGCTCAAGACGATGAAGGCTTTGAGCAGCGATGAAATCCTCGAGGTCTATCTGAACGCGCTCGCGCACGTCTACGACCCTCACTCGAACTATCTTGGCCACGAAGAGATGGAGAACATGTCCATCTCCATGAATCTGTCGCTTTTCGGCATTGGTGCCAGCCTGCAGAACGTGGATGGCTATTGCACGATTCACGAGCTCATTCCCGGCGGCCCGGGCGCGCGCAGTGGGCAGCTGAAACCCGGCGATCGCATTGTGGCGGTCAAGCAAGCCAAAGGCGATCCGGTCGACGTGGTCAATATTCCGCTCACGCGGACCGTCCAGATGATCCGCGGTCCCAAGGGCACCAAAGTAACGATCACCGTCTTGCCCGCGGGCAGCGGCGAGGGCGCGCCGGCCAAGACAGTCATCCTGATTCGCGATCAGATCAAGCTGGAGGACCAGGCCGCCAAGGCCGAGATCGTCGATCTTCCAAACGGAAGTGCGCCCTTGCGAATCGGCATCCTCGATCTGCCGTCCTTTTACGCCAACATCAACAGCACCGGCAAGAGCGCCCCTCGCAGCGCCACGGCCGACGTCGCCAAGCTGCTTGGCAAGCTCACGACCGAGCACGTCCGCGGCCTAATTTTGGACTTGCGTCATAATGGCGGTGGCTCACTGGAGGAATCCATCGGCTTGACCGGTCTTTTCATCCGCAAGGGTCCGGTCGTGCAAACGCGCGACCTCAGCGGCAAGGTGGACGTGGAGTCGGACGATGACCCGTCCGTTCTCTTCGAGGGCCCGATGGTAGTACTGACCAGCCGGTTCAGTGCCTCAGCCTCGGAGATCGTCGCCGGCGCATTGCAGGACTACGGCCGCGCTGTCGTCGTGGGCGACACCTCGACGTTCGGAAAGGGCACAGTCCAAAGCATCGTTCCACTCGGCGCGGTCATGGACGACAACCACCTGGCTCACAGTTACGATCCGGGCGCTCTGCTGGTCACCATTCGCAAGTTCTACCGGCCCGGCGGTGCCTCTACGCAACTGCGGGGGGTCGCCGCAGACATCGTCTTGCCGTCGCTGAGCGACTTATCCGACGTAAGCGAATCATCGTTGCCAGATCCCTTGCCTTGGGACTCGGTGCCCCCTTCCCGCTACCAAAACCTCAATCGCGTGCAGCCCTACCTGGCCGACTTGCGGACGAGCTCGGCGAACCGTGTCCAGCGCGACAAGGGCTTCATGCTGCTTGCGCAGGCCATCGCTCGCGTGAAGAAAAGTCTGGCGAACAAGTCGGTCTCGCTGAACGAGAAAGAGCGGCGCGACGAGGTGGAACAGAACAAGCAGCTGGAGCGCCAGATCAAGGACGAGAGCCGCAAGCTCCACGCCGCGCAGCCGCAGACTTACGAAATCAGCTTGGCCAATGCCGGCCATCCTGGCCTGCCAACGCCGACCAAGGCTGACGCCGAAAAGGCGCCAGCCACTGCCGCCAAAGCGGATCGCGGTGAGCGCAATGACGAAGACGCACTGGCCGCAGACGGCGAAGGCCACAACGCCGCTGACGAGATCGTCTTGGCCGAGAGCGAACGCCTGCTCGCCGACTACGTCAGGCGCGCAGCTTCGCAGAAATGACAAACGACCAGTGGACCCGAAGGTCCAACTGGTCGTTTGTCAGTCGCTGCGCGAGATTAGCAGGAGCAGGAGCCGCAGCCGCGCATCGAACCAGCGCGTGCGCTGCGGAGGGCAGCCTTACCTGCCGGCTTCGCCTTCTTGGCGCCGGCCTTCTTGATTGGCTTCTTGGCAGGAGCCTTCTTCTTGGCGGGAACCTTCTTGGCTTTGGTTGCTGACTTGGCCTTGGTGGATTTCTTTGCTTTAGTGGGCATGGCGCACATATTGCCGTTATGTGGGCTCGCGCGCAAGATTCAAAGACGTTTGCGCCAAATCGGCCTAGGCGAGTCGACAAGCAGGGACTCGCGCAAGAGGGTATCATCGAGCTCTCCATGGCAACGAGACGAGCCCATCCAAGTCTATTGCTAGTCGTTCTGATAGCAGGCGCTGACTGCGCGAGCACTCAGGTCGCGGAGCAACCAGCACCCCTACCCTTGCCGGTCGAGGAACGCACTTCAAACGCGGAGCCGACGGTGGCTGTCGGAAAGACAAGGGATGGCGATGCTTCCAGCGTGCAGGGTGCCGAGGGACTGGTGGCGCTTTGCCAATCGCTGCGCGACGAGCCCTTGAGCACCGCAGGCGAAAATCCAGTCGAGCAAGCACGCGCAGCCGAGCTCCACGCCCAGCGGCGGCAGGCAGCCCTCGCGGCCCGCTACGTCGCGATGGTTCCCGCCGCGGGGTTTGCTTTCACCAGCTACGAGCTTGGTGAACGACGCTTGCTCCTCGATACCGAGCACGGCCTCGCACTCGACGATGGCGCCGAGCTGGTGGTACCGAGCAAAGAGGCGGCGCCCGGATTCGTGCTGGCGCCCGAGCTAGCAGAGCGACTCATCAGTCTGCGTGCGCAGGGAAAGCTCGCCTTGCGCCTCATCTTCAAGCCCGCCGGCTCGCAGCTGCGCAAGGACGCCTGCATGTGGCTAGGCGGCGGCCGGGTCGTGAAAATGGAAATCGAGATCCTAGGAAGCGCGCTCTTGGCGCTCGACGGAAGCGTGCTGTCGCGGGGGGATACGGGTGAGTACGCGGATACTTCTCCGCAACTGCCCGTACGCTCGCCGAAGGTCAGCGTCCGCAAGACCCGCTTCGAGGATGGCCGAGACATCCCAGCTGTCCTGTCGCCTGGGTTCGAGGTCTTGGCCGAACGGGCGAAGCCCTGCTACGAGCGACGCCTCGCTGCCAGACCCGCCCTCCGCGGTACGCTGGTCGTCGGAGTCCGCATCGGAGCCGGCAGTCGCGTGGAATCACTGCACGTCGATATGAGCTCGCTCGGCGACGAGCCGCTGGTCACCTGCGTGACCACCGCCGTCGGAAAAGCAACCATCGCCGGCACAAGCGGCGGACAGCGCTTCAGCATTCCCCTCCAGTTCGGCTCGGCGGAAGAGCGGTAGACTTCGGACTAGACGGCCTTCCACTTGATGCTGCAGCCGATGCTTGCCTTTTGCTCGGCCGAGGGCTGCCTGCCGCCTAGAAGGGCCTCCACGGCGGCGCGGGCATCGCGGCCAGTGACGGGAATGGCGTTGCTCGGTCGCGCGTCGTCGAATTGTCCGCGGTACGCCAGTCGGCCATCGGCGCCGAAGATGAAGAGGTCGGGCGTGCAGCGAGCGTCGAAGGCTTTCGCAACGGCTTGAGTCTCGTCGTAAAGATAGGGAAAAACGTAGTCGGCCAGCGCCGCTTCCCGCGCCATGGCCTCGGGCGCATCGTCGGGATAGGCGGTGGCATCGTTCGAGCTGATAGCGACCATGGGCACGCCGCGATCTCGACAGAAACGACCGAAATCAGCGAGCCCAGCCCGGATGTGTTTTACGAACGGGCAGTGGTTGCAAATGAAGATGACGACGCTCGGCTTTCCGGCAAGCGACGACGAATCGACGACCTTGCCAGTCACCGTATCCGGAAGTGAGAACGCCGGCATCGCCGTGCCTAAGGCAACCATCCTTGAAGGTGTCGCAGCCATTAATATCCCCCTGCTAAAGCAAGAGCCGTTTGATGTCGGACAGCATCTGGCGCAGATAGGTCGTGAACCGTGCGGCGTCGGCGCCGTCGTTCACGCGGTGGTCGTAGGAAAGCGACAGCGGCAGCATGAGTCGTGGCACGAAGGCGTTGTTTTCCCAGACTGGCTTCATGCCTGCGCGCGAGACGCCAAGAATGGCCACCTCAGGTGCATTCACGATGGGCGTGAAGGCCGTGCCGCCAATGCCGCCCAAGCTGGAGATCGTAAAGCTGGCACCTTGCATGTCTCCGGGCATGAGCTTGTGCGCTCGCGCCTTTTCGCTGACCAAGGCCAGCTCCGCCGCCAGATCGTAGACACCTTTGCGATCCACGTCGCGAAGCACCGGCACCACCAGTCCCTCGGGGGTGTCGACCGCAACACCGATGTGGAAATAGCGTTTGAGGATGAGGTTCTCTCCCGTGGGATCCAGCGACGCATTGAAGGTCGGAAAGGCCTTCAGCGTGGCAACCACCGCTTTGATGATGAACGGAAAAATGGTCAGATGGACATTGCGCTTCTTGGCTTGCTCGGCTTCGGACTTGCGGAAGGCCTCGAGGTCGGTGATGTCCGCCTCGTCGTGCTGGGTGACGTGCACGACACGCAACCACGCCCGATGCAGATTGGTCGCCGTCACGCGCTTGATGCGCGAAAGCGGCTGCGCCTCGATAAGACCGAAGCGAGCGAAATCGACGTAGGGGGCCTCGGGCAGAACAAAGCCATCCTGGGCAGCAACCGCCTTGCCAACGTGCTCTTTGACGTAGTTCTTGATGTCTTGTTCGAGGATGCGGCCACTGCGACCGGTACCCTTGACCAGCGACAGATCAACGCCAAGCTCGCGGCCCAAGCGACGGATGGAGGGACTGGCATGCGATTTCGTCTTCAGCGTGGCCAGCGGTGGCGGCGGCGTCACCACCGTCAATTCCTCGGGCGCCGGGGTCTTGTGGGACGTCGGCTTGTGCAGTTGTGCTGCAAGGCCAGGCGCCTCTTCTACTACGGCCGGCACCGGGGGCTCCTCCGCAACGGATCGCATCGCCGGGGCCGGCTTGGCGGGGGCTGTCGCGGGCTCCGGCGCTTTTTTCGCCGGGGCCGGCGCGGCTTTCGCAGCAGGCGCCGACTTGGCCGCACCGTTGCCACCGTTTCCTTCCGCGACTTCCAAGCTGCCGATGCGCGAGCCTTTCGACACCTTGGTGCCGACGCTGACGAAGAGCTCCTTCAAGACGCCGGCACTGGGCGACGGCAAATCCATGGTCGCCTTGTCGGTCTCGAACGTAAGAATGGGCTGGTCCTTGTGCAAGGTTTCGCCCGGCTTGACTGCGATCTCGATGATGGCCACGTCGTGAAAATCGCCAAGGTCGGGTACGGTCACTTCAACTGTCTTCGCCACGTTCTGTCTTCCTCCGGAGGTGGGACTGCGAGAGTCTACACGGTTACCGGGTTGGGCTTCTCGGGATCGATCCCGTACTTCTCGATGGCCGCGCGCACCTTGGCCACGTCAATAGCCCCCGTATCGGCCAATGCCTTCAGCGCAGCGACCACGACATAGCGACGGTCCACCTCGAAGAAATGTCGCAACTTCTTGCGGGTGTCACTGCGGCCGAAGCCGTCGGTCCCGAGAACGGCGTAGTGCTTACCCGGCAGGTACGGGCGAATCTGATCGGCAAAAAGCCGCATGGAATCCGTCGCTGCAACGATGGGCCCAGGCCGATCGGCGAAGCACGTTTCGACGTAGCTTTGGCGGCGCTCTTCCTGCGGGTGAAGCATGGACCAGCGCTCGGCGGCGATGCCGTCCCGGCGCAGTTCATTGAAGCTGGTGGCGCTCCACAGGTCGGCGATGACGCCGAAATCCTCGGCCAGCATGTCGGCGGCCGCCATCACTTCGCGCAGAATGGCGCCTGAGCCAAGCAACTGAATGCGGGGCGCCTTCTTCTGCTTGTCCGCCTCGCGCAGCAGATAAAGGCCGCGCAAGATGCCCTCGCGAGCGCCTTCCGGCATGGCGGGATGGCTCCAGTTCTCGTTCATCATCGTGACGTAGTAGAAGACGTCTTCCTGGTCGTGGTACATGCGACGGATGCCGTCCTGGATGATGACCGCCATCTCGTAGGCAAAGGTCGGGTCGTACGACACGCAGTTGGGAATGCTCGACGCCGTGATTAAGTTGTGGCCGTCCTGGTGCTGCAGTCCTTCGCCGGACAATGTCGTCCGACCCGCCGTTCCTCCCATCATGAAGCCGCGCGTGCGCATGTCGCCTGCCGCCCACGCGAAATCCCCGATGCGCTGAAAGCCGAACATCGAATAGAAGCAATAGAAGGGAATCATGTTCACGCCGTGGTTGCTGTGCGCGGTTCCCGCAGCGATGAACGACGACATCGCTCCCGCCTCGTTGATGCCTTCTTCGAGGATCTGGCCGTCCTTCATCTCCTTGTACGACATCAGTTGCTCGGCATCGACCGGCTCGTAAAGCTGGCCAACCGACGAGTAAATGCCGATTTGTCGGAACAAACCTTCCATGCCGAAGGTGCGCGCTTCATCCGGCACGATGGGCACGATGTACTTGCCGATATTCCGGTCGCGCACCAGCTGGGTCAGGATGCGAACGAAGACCATGGTGGTCGACATTTGGTGGTCGCCGCTGCCCTTGAGCTGAACTTCGAAGGCGTCGAGCGACGGCACGGTCAGCGGCGCCGCTGTGCGACGACGTGCCGGCAGGTAACCGCCCAGCTCTTTGCGCCGAGCCCGTAGGTACTGAACCTCTTTGCTGGTGTCCGGCGGTCGGTAGAACGGCGCTTCGCCGATCTTGTCGTCGCCAATGGGAATGCTGAAGCGATCGCGAAACGCTTTGAGCGCTTCCTCGCCCATCTTCTTTTGCTGGTGCGTGGGATTGAGCCCCTCGCCTGCTTCCCCCATGCCGTAGCCCTTGACGGTCTTGGCCAGAATGACCGTTGGCTGGCCCTTGTGGTTCATGGCCGCGGCATAAGCAGCATAGACCTTGTTGGGGTCGTGGCCGCCGCGGTTGAGCCACCAGATTTCCTCGTCGCTCATATTGGCCACCATGGCGGCCGTCTCGGGATATTTGCCGAAGAAATGCTCGCGCGTGAAGGCCCCGCCCTTGGCTTTGTACCCTTGGTACTCGCCGTCCACGCATTCCATCATGCGCTTGCGCAAGATGCCCTTGGTGTCCCGCTGGAGCAAAGGATCCCAGTACGAGCCCCAGATAACCTTGATGACGTTCCAACCGGCGCCACGAAAAACCGCTTCCAGTTCCTGAATGATCTTTCCGTCCCCACGCACGGGACCGTCGAGGCGCTGCAGGTTGCAGTTGACCACGAAGACCAAGTTGTCCAAGCGCTCGCGCGCCGGTAATGAAATGGCGCCCAGCGACTCCGGTTCGTCCATTTCGCCGTCGCCCAAGAACGCCCAGACCTTGCGGTTGGAGGTGTCGAGAATTCCGCGATGTTCGAGGTAGCGCATGAAGCGCGCCTGGTAAATGGCCAGCATCGACGTAAGTCCCATCGACACCGTCGAGAATTGCCAGAAATCCGGCATCAGGTAGGGATGCGGATACGACGAAAGACCTGAGCCGTCCACCTCCTGGCGAAAAGCTCGTAGCTGCTCTTCGCTGATCCGGCCTTCGAGGAATGCACGGGCGTAGATGCCGGGCGCCGAATGCCCCTGGAAATAGACCAGGTCGCCGCCGCCCTCTGCATCGGTCCCGCGGAAAAAATGATTGAACCCGACGTCGTATAGCGTCGCCGCCGACGCGAAGCTCGCGATGTGTCCGCCCAGCTCGGACGAACTCTTGTTTGCGTTTACGACCATGGCCAACGCATTCCAGCGAATGAGCGAGCGGATGCGTCGCTCGATACCGGGATCGCCGGGAACGCGCGGCTGCTGCGTCACCGGTATCGTGTTGACATACGACGTGGTGGCATCGAAGGGTAGATGCGCCCCGGAGCGCCGTGCGTGATCTACCAGCTTTTCCAGGAGAAAGTGCGCGCGCTCAAGGCCTTCGCGCTCCAGCGTCGACGCCAGCGATTCGATCCATTCGCGTGTTTCCTCGGGGTCGCTGTCGTGCTCAACGCCCAGCGGGTCGGTTTCGTCTGCCATGGGGGTGCCCTGTGGATGGGGTGACGCATGCTCGGAGGCAGCCGACTCATCGGCGGGTTCATCCATCAATCCCTGGTGGGCTGAATTCGTCAAGTGATCCACGTT
>Ga0066789_10001132_pt1 | contig 11406 bp, 10 predicted proteins | sample OrgsoiDNA2013049_FD_70960 | JGI IMG/M metagenome (GOLD analysis project Ga0066789, IMG submission 70960) | Permafrost soil microbial communities from the Arctic, to analyse light accelerated degradation of dissolved organic matter (DOM) -... | ecosystem: Environmental > Terrestrial > Soil >...
TCGACCTTGCTTCCGATGTAGGTCAGTTGCCTCAGGATTATGAATTGTCACTATTCCGAATCGCTCAGGAAGCGTTGACAAATGTTCACCGCCATTCGGAAAGCAAGACCGCATTCTTGCGATTGGCACGGTCGGGGCAGAATATCGAACTAGCCGTGAAAGACGAAGGTAGGGGAATCAGTCCCGAAGTGCAGTCGAAAATTACTGCGGGTGCAAGCACCGGCGTGGGATTTCGAGGCATGCAGGAGAGGATCAAGCAGATTGGCGGCACTCTGACGATCGAATCCAATGGCAACGGTTCTGTCGTCTTGGTGTCGCTGCCGGTTGTCGAAAGCAGCTCTGGCAGGATCGAAGACGCCCCGCGTCCTCAAAGTTAGTTACCTCCGGCCGCTGGAACAACTCTGGCTTTAAGCCAACAGCTCGCGCAGGTCTACTTCGTAGAGCGCGGGGATGATTGGCGCCTATTTCGCATACTCCCAGCGGTTACCGGTCATCACCAGGGTCGCATTATCGGATGCGTTCGAGCCAAGCGCTGACGCGAGTCCAGGATAAGCAGTCTTCATTTCCTGCGAATTTGCCCATCCGGCGACATTTGCAATCTGATAATGGTAGCTGACAGCGACCGTCTTCGCACCGTTTCCGTTTGTGCCAAGCGTCGAATTGTCGATTGAGGTGACATCGCGGTTTCCGTAGCAAAAATTTCCATAGCCTGGCTGCGAAGAGTCGGGCGTCCATGAGGTCCGACCCTTCTCCGAAAGGTCGTAATTGTTCACCTGTTTTGACGCGATGATCAGGACTTTCTTTTCCCCTGTGGTGCGTGTCAGCAATCCCTCTTGCGTGAGGGCGTCGTAGCCCTCGGTTTTCGCGTCGTCAGAAGTAGCGGCCTGGACAGGGAACTTTTTGGGCTGAGACCAGATGCAGGAAGGAAAGGCCTTGAAATGGTCGTTGATTGCTGCCTTGTAATTAAGATCCGTGTTGCCACCATTATTGCAGCCGGCGGTGACGAGGAAAATAAAACCTATGGGTACTGTCAAATTCTTTAGTCGGTTGATTAGCATGAATCTCCTCGGCGGAATTACCGGTTCCGGATCGTGTGGTGCGTGGGGAGCCATTTCTAGCCTAAACCCTGGCGTGCGGCTCACAGCGTTCAGCCAATCTTCCCACTGCATTGTGGATGCCCGCATTCGCAAGCAAGCTCAGGGCCTGTCTTCAGGGTCTCGCAGTGCGGACTGCAGTACTTGCTGTCATTCCCCACGATGCAGCTGCATCCGGTGTGTGCGCAGCGATCTTTTTTCTTGTCGTCCATGATTCAATCCTTTCGAAGTTTCTATGTTTTCCCATCTTAATTACGTTGGATATGAAACAGAGCTGCCGTTCTCAGCGAAAACCGCCGAGCATGTAAGCGATGAGTACGATTAGTAGAACGGTTCCCAGTCCTACGCCGGCGCCCCCGCCATAACCCCAGCGGCTATGACCGTAAAATCCGCCGCCACCCCCCAAAACCAAGATCAGTACGATAATCAATATCAACATGCGCGTCTCCTTATTTTCAAAAACCTCGCATTATCAAAACTTCAGGCAGTCCCTCAACGATCTCGGCTTGAGTCCGAATGGCCGCCATATTATCAAGGAATGCCGACTCGTGTCTTGGCCTCTTCGGCCAGACGGTCACAAGAATCAGACTTTGAGAAGACGGCCGCGATGCCGGCACTGCGGGCTTCTTCTTCTACAAACTGGCCGACGGTGTTTGTGAATAGAAGCAAGGGCACTGCTGGCATCGACAGTTTCAAGGCGCGGGCTGCTTCGAGTCCATTCATAACGGGCATCGCCAAATCGAGAATAATCACGTCGGGGCGAAGCTCTTCGGCTCGGGAAATTCCTTGCGCGCCGTTAGAGGCCTCTCTGACATCAAAACCCAGAGCCCTGAATTTCGAGGTCAGGATGTTGCGGACTGCGTCATGATCATCGACAATCAGCACACTACGCCGCATCTCATGACGATAATGACCGGACGGCGTTAGCGGCCATAGATCACTTCGGGTACATAAACCGATTTAAGACCCTAGATCCAAGAAGTTACATATCAGGGAAGCTTCGGTTCTCGGGACCGCGGCCCGCACCCTGTGTCGGGACGGGGCGTCGGAAGCTTTCGGATGAAAATCCGAATGGCGGCCGCCTTTGCACCCGAGTGGTGGCAGTGCACCTTCGTTAGACATTCTTGTACCACTCGAAACGGGACCACTTCCAGGTTGTTGCCAAACGATCAAAGCCTTCCGACACATCAATGGAAAGACGTGAAACAAGATATCGAAGGCGCCCTGCAGGACTACGATCAGGCGATTCAACTCGACCCTCATAACGGCAATGCTTATGCGAGCCGTAGCCAAGTCAGACTAGTAAAGTACGACCTCGACGGGGCTCTTGTTGACGCGGAGAAAGCACTCAAGCTCGACCCCGCCATCGAAGCCGGTTATTGGAGCCGAGCCTACATCCTGTACGACCGACGGGCGTGGCCTGACGCAATGGCTGCGTTCCGTACGTTAGCGGAAAAGGCGACGGCCCAGGAGGAGTGGCTCCCGCTGCGTATGTGGATAATCCGCGTCCGGATGGGTGACATCGAATTGGCCAGCAAAGAACTTAGCAACGCGAGAAAGCAAATGTCCGAGCAGAGCGAGCCGTTGGCGCTTCAAATTGCATCGCTCTTGCTCGGGGAGCTGACCGAAGAACAGCTCCTCCAGGCCGCCGGTAACAATGGAAAGCGCGACACACAGTTCAATCTCTGTGATGCCCACTTCTATTGCGGAATTGTGCGATTGATCCGGGAGGACGGTCGTGGCGCCAAAGCCCACTTCCAGAAGTGCATCGAAACGAACTGCATGCAACTCTACGACTGGAGCAGCGCGCAGGCTGAACTACGGCACCTTGTGACCTGAGACAAAAGGACCACGGAATCCATCCGCGACTCGCAAAAGTTCATTCTGCCGCCACAAGACGAATTAGACGACTTCGCGTACTAGTCGATGGCCTTTCGCTACCGTCAACGACTGCAAAGGATCGCCTTGTCGCTTGGGTGGTAATTGAAATGGTCAATTTGTGGGCAAATTTCCTCAGATCTTACTACCTGTCCTCCTCGATAGAAACGCGCACTGGATCCGGGGCAAAATTGTCATTCACTTCCGTCACTTTTGTCGACGTTCAAGCCGCACTTCGGCACTCGGTTATTTTGCTTCGCGATCCGAAATTCGGGAAACCAGTTGTTGGGCGGCGCGACGAACCTGCATGGCACAAATCAAGAAATTTCTTGGCTCTGGCGAAGAATGTCGGAATTTCTAACCTTGCCCAGGTGTATGCTGCGTTCGGCTACAAGACTGCGTTCTTCGAGTTCTTGATTCCTGTCAGAAACTTCTACGCTCATCGATGCGACGAGACTCAACGGGACCCAGTTCACTGCACCGCTGTGGGGGCGAAAACAAAAAAGAGGGGTCTGCCATTGACACGGTAGAGTTAGAGTTCCAGTCTCTAAGATAGTTTGAGCGTTGCGTCTAAGAAGTCGTAGATGTCCTTAACGAGAGCATTTCGATGTTCGGGAGTAGAGAATTCCGCGACGGTTCATTCCACAAAGATAGAGCGGGCGGAGGTCCGATTGTTCAATTTCAATGACGATCTTGATTTCACCGTTTAAAATAATCGCAGCATCCACCTGAACAATGCGGGTTTTATTGCCCGGGGGCTCTTTTCCGTAGAAGCGAATGTGTTCGTCGCCTCCACAGGCTTTATCGAGAATGACCTCCGCGTTAGGGAGCTCTGCCGAGCGCAATATATTTCCGATGGCTACATGCAGTGGATTCATTCACTGATTGTACTGATCGTGTGATTCATTAGCAGTACGGGGCACGAGTACTGTGTGAAAGAGCAGAGATTCCTAAAGTTGGAGAAGCATGGTGGCGCTTTCCCAAACTCGCCATCAATTCGCCATCAAAACCAGGCCATTTTTGGGGCTCTTCAAGGTTCATGAAATGCGGAAAAGCTAGATGAGGAAAGGGTTTTGGGGTTCCGACCTCAAAATTGACACGGTAACGTGCGAGTCCTCACGCTTACTTCATGTCATCTATCTTGGTCTCACTTGCGGTGGGAATCTTCAGTCCTGTGATGTGAATGGAATCGTGGTCAGGGTAGACGTAAGCCGTCGCGTGTACGTAGTGTCCTTCGTGACCCTCAAGGATCTCCGGATTGTCCACATTCCAGACTCTTTGGTCGGTGACGAAGCTCAATTTGTCGCCACCTTCCTGAACTGTGCCCATGATGGTTGTCAGCCGAGTCCCCGCGGCCGCCTGAGTCTTCCGTTGCGCCTGATTGGCAGCGTCCTGGGAGAGAGCGACGACGACGCTCAGGCAAAAGCACAGAGAGAGAACGGCCAATAAAAGGGTTCTCATGGCAGGAACCTCCGTTCCAAGTGATAAATGCTCGTGCACTTTGTAAGCTGGGAAGGCGGACTTATACCGCCTTCCCATGCGAAAAAGCTCACGTTCTACGCAGCTGCGTGAACGGCGACTTTATGGAAGGTCGAGTTGACAACGTCAGATATTTGAACCTTGGGCGTGCCCTCGATAAATCTTGCCATCGTCTTCAACACTTGCGGATAGATTTTGGTGTTGTAAGCTTCGGCATCGGCTTTGTTCGCCCACAGACTGATTGCTGTCACGTCAACTCCACCGGGACCAGCGAATGTGATTTCGGCCTTAAAACCATTCTGTTTACGAAGCAAAGGAAGAACGTCATTCTCAAAAGTTCGCGTGCAATCGGAAAGCGTATTGGATTTCAGATGGATCGAGACAGTGCATGCAAACATATTCAACCTCCTAAAAGGTTGTAGTCGCTAATGAGGAGAGAGCTTCAGATGGGCTGACTTAGTTTCAGGGAGAAGGATGTCTCACTCGATTCAACTGGTGCATTTAAGTGGCCTTCTCCATCGACGCGCAACCTGTTGTATCGATACGTCAGAAAGCAGATCCGGCAACGCTGAGTCTAGGTTCCATCGTGTACCTTTGGCGGAAGCAAGCACAAGCAGCAGCCTTTGAAGCACTCCGGTTGCCGCCATCGCAATGCGGACCGCACTGCCGAGTGCTGGAAGATTTCGGAGGTCTTGAGACAAAACTTGCCATCAATTCGCCATCAAAACTAGCCTGTTTTGGAGCCCTTTTGGGGTCTATCATGCGCGGAAAAGCTAGATAGGGAAAGGGTTTTGGGTTGCTGACCTCAAAATTGACACGGTAGAGGTCAGGAGTTCGAGTCTCCTCGTGCCTACCATTTCTTTTCAACGGTTTGGATCCGTTGCCCCATCTCTTCAGCCCCGGTTTTATCCGTTCTTCAATCCGTTCTAGTTCACAGGCCCTTCGGAATGGCTGAAGATCGCGTCCAGCATCATCTGCCGCCCGAAATGCTTTCTTCGCAGGCCCCCAAGGGCGTCCGTCGATTCTGTCCGCGATTTTACGAGATGGACTCAGCAGACAAACGCACATTTTGGGCTTACTTCTTCCAGGCGCTTGCAGGCGCTGAAGCCGGCTTGAATCCGAACACGAGCGTCCGTCACACCGAGCCAGAAGTTGGATTGGCCAGCATCGCCGTCAGGCTTCCTAATGACAACCGCCAGTGTCGACCAACAAGCGCGGATTCACTCCTTTCGGTACAAGATCGGTACAACTGAGCGAGAGAAAAAGAGGTAGGCTGCTCCCTAAGCGACACCAGGTAAAGCACTTGGGATTTGTAGTTTCATAGTTCGGGACCAGGGGTCGGAGGTTCAAATCCTCTCTCCCCAACCATTTGTTTCAAGCACTTAAACGCTTCTTCTGGTTTTCCGTCTACATCGATGGTGTCGAAATTGTAGACGGTGCCCGCATCATTGATTTCCTTGAGGCTCTTCGTTGAGAATAGCGGATTGCTGTTCCTGCAGAATCTCGCTCGGGGAGAGGATGCGGGCGCGGTGTTGTCAAAATCTTGGGTGCGGCTGTTATCGAATCCGCTGCGTGTCCAGAAACAACTCCCAAGTAACGCCTTCGGAATCAGTGTGATCTGCGCCGCGTGCGATACTTCTCCAAGGCCAAACTCAATATTAGACTCTACGCGAACGATGTCTTGGCTCGTCCCTTACGTCGACACTGAACAGCAAGTGCAAACATGACCCATCCACGAACCGCCTAGGGCGTGCGACTGCTTTATAGTGAGCCGGGACTGGGCGCGACCTTCAAGATTTACTTCCCCTCTCTGGACAAATCGGTCCCTCTGCCAATCGTGCGGCCGCTTGCTGCTGCTCCAAAAGGCGATGGGACCATCTTGTTGGTCGAGGATGAAGCTCCCCTCCGCGTTTTGGCAGCGGAGTCTCTCAAGAGACTTGGATATACAGTATTGCAAGCCGGAAATGGCTTAGAGGCGTTGGCCGTTGCCGATCAGCATCTTGGGAGGATTGACATCGTAGTAACAGATGTCGTGATGCCACGGATGGGCGGTCCGGAATTAATCGACAAACTCCGACAAAAACGACAAGACTTTGCAGTGATCTTTATGTCTGGATATACGGATGCCGCAGCGCTGGAGAACGCCAAGGTCGAGTCGGGAGCGATCCTGCTCAACAAACCGTTTTCGACAGAATTGTTGGCCCGAAGAATTAGTGAAGTTCAAAGCGTAATCGATCCGAACGATAGAAGCCTGGCGGCACGAAACTCTGGATAGTTGCGTGAAAGTCCGCATGGAGATCGACAGGGCAAGAACCCTCCAGATACCGCCTCTACCTTTTTTCCGTTCGAACTCCGCGCCGGCGTAACTTACTCGCAACCGTCATGAGGGCGCGCTTCAGACCTCGTTCTTGTTTCCTGCAATCAAATTGGACCAAAGCCGCAGGCGCGGCATCCGGCCTTTTCCGCCAGAGATCTCGCGGCCGCGAGCCTGCTCCGCGATGCGGCGGTTTTCGCCTGCGCCGCATCGACTTTTGCAGCCGCAAGCGCGAGGTGGTATTTGGAGAGCCAGCTTGTATTCTGCACGCCTTGCGCTCGCTCCAGGCTCTGTTGGGCCGCCGCCAATTGTTTCCTGGCTAGAAATAATTGGACCTGAATGGTCAAAGCTTCTACCTCGTCCCCGCCGTGCTGTTCCGAGCTTACTTCACCAATAGAAGATTCGAGGGCCGCTTCGTCCACACGATCGGCGTGACCTTCCGCTAGCGTTACTTGTGCCAGAAGGATTCGGACAAAGGCGGCGTCTCCCTTGACGCCGGCGTCCTCGTCGATCTTGAGCGCCTCCAATAAGGCTTCGCGGGCTCCCGGTAGATCATTCTGCAAAATCAGCACCTTTGACAGTCCAGTGTCCACGGAGGCAACGCCCGAGCGATCGCCGATCTCGCGGAAGGTGCGCAGCGATTCCTTCAACAGGCTAGCGGAGCGGTCCAGTTGCCCCTGCACCCATAAGACGGCGGCCAGGTTGCTCTTGGCATAGCTCACAGTGCTCTTGTCCCCAGTGCTTTGCCGGACTTGCAGCAATGTTTCGAAGGTCTTTCTGGCCTCGCGAAAATCGCCGCTTTCAAAGAGCACGCCCCCAAGATTGTTCATAGTGGCATACTCGTTCTCCTTGCGTGAGGTCTTGCGGAAAATGCCCAGGGCCTCGCGGTAGAGTTCAGCGGCGCCGATGAGATCGCCTTGGGTGTGATCCTGTTCACCCAGATTGGTAAGGGAAGCGCCTAACCCGTTTTGGTCCCCAACCTGTCGAAACCGCTTCTGCGCTTCTTCCAGACTTTCGCGTGCGCCTTTAAGCTCCCCTTTTTTTTGAAGGATGATGCCAATGTCGTCAAGAATGGCCGCGGTGCTGTCGGTGTCTCCTGCGGCCTCAAAGATTGGCTGCGCGACGCGATAAGCTTGCAAGGAACTGTCGAGTTGGGCTTGGTCATCCAGCGCCCAACCCTCCACCATTTTCGCGCGGGCGAAGAGCAATTTTGATCCGGAAGCCTCAGCTTTCTGGGCGGCGCTGCGTGCTAGCTCCTGCTGCCCTTTGTAATCTCCACTGCGCGAAGCCGCCAACGCAGCCGCCAGGTCGACACGCGGATCGTCGCCATGATCTGCCTGCAACGACCGCAAACTGGAGATCGTAGATGCGGCATCGGTCAATTTGCCGGCGGAGATGTCGGCCGCCGCGAGCTTTAGTCCAGCTTCCAAATCATCGGGATAATCCAAGAAGAGATGCCGGTAGGCGGCAATGGCTCCATCCCAATCGTGTTGCGACTCGTAATATTGACCTTCAACTTTCATGCGGACGTTTTCAGGAAGGGCACCCGCCAGAGCCAGAGCCTTCTGAGCAGACGCCTGCGCGCGCGCATCATATCCCAGCGCTTGCCAAGCTTCAGCTAACGCAGAATGCCCGAGAGCGAAGCCGGGCTCGATGGCAAGGGACTGCTGTATCAGCGCGATTGCCGGCACGTTGTTCGCCTGCCGCAGGCGGGCAAGCCCATCGGAATAAAGCCGCGCGGCCTGTGGGTTCGACGGAAGGGCAGTGCGCCAGTCTGCGTCTCCTGCGCCTCCAATGGAACCTCCGACCTTAGCCCGCATCTCGATAGCTGCCCGTCTTACCAGGTCGAAGAGCTCTGACTGCTTACTGCTAACCGCGATGCTGGCCAAAGTTTCGCCGGAGATCGCTTCTTCCAACCGCAGGTCGAGGCGCACCTGCCCCATTTCCCTATCTCCCAAGGCCACATAAGAACCTGCCACGATGTAATCGCTGGCCAAGGCTTTGTTCAATTCGCGGAGTGTATCGCGCGGGTATCCGTCCTTCTCCTTCAGATTCAGGTCGCTCTTCGCGTGGGCTACTACCGCGTCAGGAATGATCCGAAGAGTGCCTCCGTTCTGCAGCTCTGTTGCCAGCATTTGCGAGATGGCGGGCGCGAGCCAGTCCCCCTCATGTTGCGAGGATAGATTCTTGAAACCGAGGATCGCGATCGATGATCGGATGTTGGGTCCTTTGGAAACTGGCGTCGCTGTGGCCGCGTTGGTCATACGCTGGCGGAAAGCCAGCATCAGCCCGCCAGCAATCATAAGAATGACCACTCCCACCAATACCCAGGTGAAAGAGCGTGAGCGGCCAGGGATTTTGGAATCGAAAGCGGGATTTGCAAGGCTCGCGACCGCCAAGGCGACTCTCTCCCCGGGTTCGGAGGCTTCAATTTTTCCCTCGTCCACTTGAGAAGCTGCCTCGATCTGTCCTATGAAGCGATAGCCTTTTCTGGGTTGCGTCTCGATATAACGAGGGTTTTCTGGATTGTCGCTGAGCGCGGCACGCAGTTTCTTGACCGCGCTATTCAGGCTTCGCTCGAAGTCGACGAAGACATCTTCCGGCCAGAGACGCTGTTGCAGTTCCTCGCGAGTCACCACCTCGCCGGCGTGCTCAACCAGAAGAAGGAGCACCTCCAACGGCTGGCCTGCGAGTTTCAGCTTGACGCCGTACTTGCGAACTTCCTCGTTCCGGCGGTCGACTTCATAGGGACCGAAGCGGACAGGATCGGAAGAAGGAAGATTGCGTAGCTTTTGGTCGGATTTTTCCACAGGGGTCCGATAGCATGCTCGCGAGAGATAATCCTTATTATTCTACCCGTTTCTCCCCTCCTTAAATGTCAACGAAATGTCATGCCAAGGAAAGAGCCCTCGGCCGCCGAAAGCAAGGAAATCACATCCCTCCTCGGCGCGGCCTGAAACGCCTAAGTCTATTGGTAACAATATTTTAAGCGGTCACATAAGTTCCATCTGAGAATCGCTTGTCCAAATCCACTTGCCACGATCAACTCACTCAGGCCAGCAAAATTCGCCGCAGTGAGATTCGATGCTATCAATCCAATTCAACGCGCTCGGTAAGTCGGCCCAAGCGGTCGCCATATTCGCAGTCACCGTTATCGTTGCGGTCGGCTCATCCGCCCGGGAGACTAATTCTCGTTCTGGCGCAAGCTCTGCGTCCCCAAGCCTGCCTCTTAGCTTTGAGCCGAATCAGGGACAAAGCAAAAACGGTGTGCTGTTCGTGGCTCGGGGACCGGGATATGTTCTGTATCTGAACGAACAGGGCTCATCATTTCAATTTTCTTCCGGTATAGGAATGAGCGACAGCCCGACGCCATTGTTCGGGATAAGCCTTGCCGGCGCAAAGAAATCAGAGAAATCAAAGACCAACATGCTCGGCATGGACGAACAGCCGAGCAAAAGCAGCTACTACACTGGGTCCGACCCGAAGAAGTGGTTCACCGGAATTCCGAATTTCAGCCGGGTCGAGCGCCGCGGCGTCTACGAAGGAATTGACGCTACCTACCGCGGCTCCCAGGGTGAACTGGAATGTGAATTTAAGGTCGCTCCCCAGGCAAACCCCGGAACCATTGCCCTGGAAATTGTCGGCGTACAGGGTTTGCGACGGGAGGCTCAGGGCGACATCGTTTTCACCATTGCCAATGTTGAGATGCGTCTGCATCGGCCGGCCGCTTACCAGGAAACGGACGGAAGCACCCAGTCGGCGGTGACCTCGCGTTACGTGCTCACCGGAAATATCGTCACTCTTCGGTTGGGTCCGTATGATCGGCGCAAACCTCTTTTTATCAATCCGGTTCTCAGTTATTCCGGACTTCTGAAACTGCAGGGCGCAAATTCGCTCCCCGGCGCACTGTCGCTCCCGCAGGAATTATTTTTCAACAAGCCCACTCCGTGCTTCGAACTTCGAACTCCGGCTCTGTGGCCTTCCACCAGTTTGCGGTCCAACGATCTTCAACCAAATACATATAGGAGCAATATGCCTTTCCGAACCCTAGCTAACTCTGTTCTTTCTTTGGCCATCTTGATGACTGCTGCAACGTTGCCTTGTGCGGCACAGGGCAAAACCGGCGCCACAGTCGTTGCCACCATTCCCGCCGACGCATTCCCGGTCGCTGTGGCTGTCAATCCCAGGACGCGCAAGGCTTATATCGCGAACAATACCGGAGGCGACGTGACCATCATCGACGAACGCACAAATGCGTCGAAGACGATCGCCGATATCGGTGGCTCATTTGCAAACGCGATCGCAGTGAATACGGTCACCAACAAAATTTATGTGGCGAATACAGAAAGTGGAAATGTTCTGGTGATCGACGGCGCCACCAATCACCGGACCGAAGTCAGCGATCCCAACGGAGGTTTCCCTCTCTCCATCGCCGTCGATCCGGGCCTCAACAAGATTTATGTAGGGAATTACACCACGAATAACGTGACGGTCATTGACGGTAGGACCAACGCCACGACCACGGTAGCGGATCCCAACGCTCAGGGTCCGCGGTGCGTCGCCGTGAATCCCGTCACACACAAAGTGTATCTGGGCAACGATATCACCGGCAACATCACCATCATAGACGGTCTTACCAAC
>Ga0066789_10001133_pt1 | contig 11405 bp, 10 predicted proteins | sample OrgsoiDNA2013049_FD_70960 | JGI IMG/M metagenome (GOLD analysis project Ga0066789, IMG submission 70960) | Permafrost soil microbial communities from the Arctic, to analyse light accelerated degradation of dissolved organic matter (DOM) -... | ecosystem: Environmental > Terrestrial > Soil >...
CGTGTTCTGCCTGCTCGAGCAGAGAAAGCTCGGTAACCGTTGGCCATACATCGGTAGCCGCCCAACCGAACGCGCCGGTGCCGGCACCGAAATCGACGAGCGTTTCCGGCTGCACGTCGGGGTCCGCAGCTTGCGTCGCTGACAGAACCGCGTGTGCAACGGCATAGGTTGCCGGCATGCGGTACGCCGCATAGGCCAATGCGTCAGCGGCCGTCGAAAGAATCGGTGTCGTTGCGGCATCACCGGCTCGGTACGTCGCGGTCAAACGCTCGACGGTCGGCGCGAGCCGCTTGGCCGATGTCGCCACGAGAGCTTCGTCGATGCACGCGCGAAGGCTCGGCACAGCCCGACCTTACGGCACCCTGTCCGCCGTGCTTGCGCCTCGGCTAGGGTGCGGTCAATCCACTCCCTGAGGAGCACGCGTGACGATCGAGACCGGTCGGCCCATTCGCTGGGGCATCATCGGTACTGGCGGGATCGCCAAGGCGTTCGCCCGCGATTTAACCCGGCTGTCCGACGCCGAGCTGGTAGCCGTCGGTTCGCGCAGCCAATCGTCGGCCGACAGCTTCGGCGATGAGTTCGCCGTCGCCCGGCGGCACGCGAGCTACGAAGACCTGGCCACGGATCCCGAGGTCGACGCGGTCTATGTCGCGACGCCGCACCCCAGTCACCACGACAGCGCGATGCTCGCGATCGACGCAGGCAAGGCGGTGCTGGTCGAGAAGCCCTTCACCATCAACGCGCGCGAGGCACGCAGTCTCATCGATGCGGCGCGCGCGAAGGGCACGTTCTTGATGGAAGCGATGTGGACGCGATTCCTTCCCCATGTCGCGCGCATCCGCGAAGTGTTGGCCGAAGGACGTTTGGGCGACGTCAGATCGATGACCGCCGACCACGGTCAATGGTTCCGCAACGATCCGAGCCATCGGTTGTTCGCACCCGAACTCGGTGGGGGAGCGTTGCTCGATCTCGGGATTTACCCGCTCTCGTTCGCCTCGATGGTGTTCGGGTCACCGACGCGGGTGACCGCGACGTCCGATGTGACTTCAACCGGCGTCGACGCACAGACCGCGATCGTGCTCCAGTACGAGGGTGGGCGCCAGTCGGTGTCGTTCACCACACTCGAAGCGAGGTCGGCGAACCGCCTGTCCATCAACGGCACGGACGCGCGCCTGGAGATCGACAGCGTCTTCTACACGCAGGTCAACTTCACCATCACCACACGCGATGGCGTCGCGGAACGATTTGAGTTCGAACACGAGGGCCACGGTCTTCGGCACCAAGCCGCCGAGGTCGGCCGGTGCCTGCGGGCCGGACTCACCGAGAGCCCGATTCTGACTCTCGACGAGACCTTGTCGATCATGGAGACGCTCGATGAGGTGCGCCGCCAGATCGGCTTGCGCTACCCCTCCGAGTAGGGCAACGACTCGTCGGCAACCGGCGCTGTCTGCACGGACGGCGTCAGCTTGCGGGCGCGAACGAGCGAGCCCGCGACGCCGGCCGCACCGAGCCCGATGAGGAGCAGCGGTACTACCCAGCGCAGTTCGAGGCTGCGGCCGGTGATCTCCCCCCCGAGGTAGGCGATGGCGATGACGCAGAACGTCAGGCCGGCGATCAACGACGTCCAGTCAGTGTCGTGACGCTTCATTGGGAAATTCTCGGTCCAGTAGGTGATGCGCTCGTGCGCGCAGGGACGAGATTGACGTCGACGCGTCCGAATCCGGTCCGCAGATCGAGGTCGAGCTCGCCGCCGCCACCCGTACCAGCCGGCGGCGCCCAGATCACGCGCCGGTCGACCTGCGTGCCGCCGCTCTGGTCGCCAAACAGGTGCACGTCTCCAGTGCCGGCCCGCGCTCGCACGACGATCTTGGTGTTGTCGGGCACGTCGACCTCGATCCGCCCGATGCCGACATTGGCCGTGACGCTGGCCTTGCCCGAACCAACCGCGAGCCCACCAAGGTCGATGGTCTGCTCGCCGATGCCCAGGTGGTACGCGGCCGGCAGCTGCGCGACCTGCGTCGGGTTTACGAATCGATTGCCGATGCCGCCACGCAGCGGGACGTCGACCGCGGCCGCGATGGCCAACGCGACAGTCAAGACGGCGCCAAGGGCGACAATGCCGCGGGCCCGACCGATCCATGCGCCGATCACGAGCGCGATGCCGATGGTCAGCAAAGCCGCGGCCAGGATTGTCTGGGCGCTGATGTCGAGAGCGTGCGAGGCGTTCAGTGCGAACAGCACCCCGACCACCACGATGCCTGCACTCAACGCCAACGGGCCGAGCACCGACGGCTGACGCGGTGGCCTAGGGGGCTTGGGGGAACGAGCCGGCTCGGGTGCCACCGGAGCGCCGAGTGGTCGCGAGGGCGCGAAGCCGGCGGGCGGACCGAGCGGCGGGTAGTTGCCCGGGATCGGCGGGGCTGCGTACGGCGTTGCGGTCGGCGCGGCGTAAGGCGCGGTGGATGCGAAGGGCGCGGTGGGCGCGTAGGGCGGTGCGTAGGGCGTTGGTCCGGTGTAGGGCGCGGCTACCCGCTGACCGCGTCGCCGGTTGATCGCGATGATCACGAAGACCGCAAGCAAGATGAGGACGACGGCTTTGCTGCGGTCGCCGTGATAGGCGATGTCGGTCAACGCGAGGACGCCGAGGGTGCCCACGACGAGCGCGGCAACTGTCGTCAGCGGCGTCGCGCGGCCACGGAATAGCCGCTGCGCCTCGGAGGTGTCGCTGCCGTCCTCCGCCACGAACAGCCAGCCGAGGGCGTACAGCAGGAGCCCGATGCCGCCAAAAATGGCGAGGGCGGCGAAGACGATGCGGAGAATGATCGGGTCGATGCCCAGGTACCGGCCGAGTCCGCCACAGACTCCGCCGATGATCCGGTCGTCGCGGCTGCGACGCAGATTGCGGATGTCGTGTCGGCCGCTTGGGGGAACAGAGCCTGCCTGGTTACCGGTAGTGAAGTCTTGTGTCATGCCACGATCTTGGCCCGCATGCGACGCGACTCCCATCGGGAACAACCCTGGCCCGACCCTGAGTTTGCGACCTGATCGCCGCTAAGTGGCTGCTGACGTGTGACGATCGTGGGGTGCCACCCACGATGCCACCCACACGGCCACCCCTGTCGCCAGCCGGGCTGACACCCACGCTCACGCGCGCGACCCAAGGCCAGCTTGTCGCCGGCGTGGCTCGGGGTCTGGCCACCCACCTTCGGGTCAACGTGCTCGTCGTCCGCCTTGCTTTCGTGGCCTTGACCTTCGCGGCCGGTGCCGGGTTCGCGATGTACGCCGCGTTCTGGGTGTTCGTGCCACCGCAGTCAAGCGAATCGGCGGCTCGCGGGCGGCGACTGGATGGGCGCGGCCAGTACGTGGCGATCGCGGCCCTGACCGTCGGCGGCGTCTTGGTCGTGCAGTCGTTGGGGCTCGGATTGCCCGGGGAATTGCTGTGGCCACTGGCACTGACCGGGTTCGGTGCGGCGGTGTTGTGGCGTCAAGCCGACGAGGCGCAACGGGCCAGCTGGCGCAATGCCGCGACCGGCCGGGGCGGCCGGTCGGCTTCCATCACGACCCTGGGCGGTGCGGCACTCGTTGTGGCTGGTGCTGCAGTCTTCCTTATCTACCAAGGACAACTGGACCAAGTACGCAATGGCTTGCTGGCGTCTGTCGTCATCATTGCCGGTGTCGCGGTCATCACCGGACCTTGGTGGCTGGGCACCTTGCGAGAGCTGTCTGCCGAACGCCGAGCCCGTATCCGTGAGCAGGAACGCGCCGAACTTGCTGCGCACCTGCACGACTCGGTGCTGCACACGTTGGCGTTAATCCAGCGACACGTCGACGACCCACGTGAGGTGCAGCGGCTAGTGCGGGGGCAAGAGCGCGAGCTGCGCAGCTGGTTGTACCGACCCGCGGCCGACCACACGCAGGATTTCGGCGGAGCGCTCGAACAGGCCGTAGCGGACGTCGAAGATGCGCACCGGGTCACGATCGAAACGGTGGTTGTCGGCGAGCGAAAGCTGGACGAGGGCTTACTCGCGATGGTGCAAGCTGCTCGCGAGGCGATGATCAACGCGGCCAAGCACGCCGGCGGAGCCGCGATATCGGTCTATGCCGAACTCGACGCGGCAAAGGCGACGGTGTTCATTCGCGATCGCGGCCGGGGATTCGACGCGGCCGCGGTGCCAAGTGATCGTCTCGGCGTGAAGGAGTCGATCATTGGACGGATGGAACGGCACGGCGGCAAGGCCATCGTTCGGAGCTCGCCTGGGTTCGGCACCGAGATCCAGCTCGAAATGGCGACGGCGATGGCCCGATCATGACGCGAACCAACCCGGTGCGCGTGGTGATCGTCGATGATCATCGGCTGTTCCGCTCTGGCGTGCGGGCCGAGCTCGGCGACAGCGTCGAGGTCGTCGGTGAGGCGGACGATGTCGCGAGCGCGGTCGCGGTGGTCAGCCGCACCGCACCAGACGTCGTGTTGCTCGACGTCCATCTACCGGGCGGTGGCGGCGTCGAGGTATTGCGTCAGCTGCTGCCCGCGCTGCCCGACGTCCGCTTTCTCGCTGTTTCTGTTTCTGACGCGGCCGACGATGTGATCGGCACCGTCAGGGCGGGTGCGCGGGGTTACGTGACCAAGACAATTTCGGGTGCCGAACTCGCTGCCGCGGTGAATCGTGTCGCCGACGGTGACGCTGTGTTTTCGCCGCGTCTCGCCGGCTTCGTGCTCGACGCATTCGCGGCGACCGACGTGCCATCGATCGATCCCGAACTCGACGCGTTGACCGCGCGCGAACGTGAGGTGCTGCGGCTCATCGCGCGCGGGTATGCGTACAAGGAAATCGCGAAGGAGCTCTTCATTTCGGTGAAGACGGTCGAGACGCACGTGTCGAGCGTGCTGCGCAAATTGCAGCTGTCGAACCGGCACGAACTCACCAGGTGGGCCACCGACCGTAGGCTGGTGTGACGGCCTAGGCGCTCGTTCCGGTTCCGGTCGGCGCCGTGCTCGCAGTCGGGACCGGGCCGGCCGACCCACCGGGCGCACCGGGTCCGCCGAAACCGTGACGGTCACCGAACGCCATGGTCGGCAGCTTGCCGTCGTGTAGAGCTGCGATCACGGTTCCGCCGTCGGTGGTGGTGCTGAAGAACACCGTGTCGCCAACCTTGACGTCGGCCAGGGTGGCCTTGCCGTTCTTGTCGATGCGGCTCGTGCTCGTGGTGGTGAACGTCGTTGTCGCTGTGCTGGTCTTGATGGTCACCGTGTCGGAACCGACTGCGGTGACGGTGCCAGTCTGCGGCTTGACGCCGGCGAACGGTCCGGCCGCGCCCCCAGGTCCGCGACCGGCAAAGCCGCCAGACCCGCCCGGGCCACCAGCGCCACCCATGCCACCCATGCCACCCATGTCACCAGGACCGCCGGGGCCACCCATACCGAAGCGGGCGCCGCCGTTGCCGTCGAGCAAGTCAGCGATCACGTTGCTTGTTGCCGTCGTCGTGGTGAAGTGCACCGAGTCGCCGACCTTCACGCCACTGAGTGCGCCCGCGCCAAGCTCGTTGATCGAAATGTGGCTGGTGCTGGAGACGCTGTAGGTCGTGGTGGCCGTGCTGGTCTTGATCGTCACCGAATCGGCCGCCACCGCGGTGACCGTGCCGGTGAGCAGGTTCGCACGGATGCCAGCGAACGGGCCGTGCTTCGCACCTGGCGCGGGCGATGCGGGCGCTGGGGCTGACGGGTTGGGTGTCGGGCTGGTGGCCGCCGAGGCGCCAAGCGTGCTCGACAAAATTCCACCGGCAACGGCGCCGCCGGCAACCAACACGATGGCGCTGGCGATCGCACGGCGCGATCGCATGCGTCCGCCGAGCGGTGCGGATGACAGCTCGTCGGGCAGCGGGCTTTCGGGTGACGTCACAGCGGGCTCCTTTGCGCGGCACGACAGTCGCGTCTGCGAAGGCTGCCGTTTCACCAAGCATCGGTGCCGAACCTGGGAATCAGCTGATCCTCGGCCCCCAGGTTGCTCTGATTTGCGCTCAGGGGGTCGAAATCACCAAGAAAGATTCAGCCTTTCGGCCCTCTGCGAAGCCGGCGGTCTTGCCTTGCGCAGTAAGCCAATTTCCGACGAATTCTTCGAGGTTGTCCATGTGTGCGGTCTGACTTTCGTGCGCGCGCAACGCGGATATCTTGCGGTCGAAGGTGTCGGTGACATCGACGTAGTGCAGCGTGTGCCCGGCGATGCCGCCCATGATCCACACCTCCTTCACCGACCATGCTTCGAGCTCTTCCTCGAGCCGCAAAATGCTGTGCGCAAAGGGGTTGCGTGCGTCGGGATAGATCGCGTCAAGCGCGGCGTCGCCGGCAGCGCGGTGGTCGGGGTGGCTGCGCCCGATGCGTTCGTAGTCACGCTCAGAACTCGGGATCAACATGCGCTGCGGTTGCACCTGACGAATCACCCGGCTGATGTCGCGTCGCAGCTCCATGCTCGCGACCAGCGCGCCATCGGGATAGCCCAAGAACCGAACATCATGGACGCCGACCCGCTTAGCCGCCTCGATCTGCTCGGCTCGTCGCAACGCGGCCATCTGGTCGCGCGGGAACTCGAGATCGAACCCGCCGGCGTCGCCGTCGGTGCAGATGCAGTAAACGACTTCGAGGCCGGCGTCGGTGAACATGGCGATCGTGCCCGCAGACCCGAAGTCGACATCGTCGGGGTGCGCGGTCACCACCAAGACGCGTTCGATCTCGGCGTCGGGCAGGGGCTCAGCAGGCATTGCGTCATTCTAGGTGTGTCCGCGCGGCTCTCTAGACTGGGCGTGATGTCCGCCGCCACCGAAGAGCTCCTTGCCGATCTCAACCCCCAGCAGCGCGCGGCCGTCGTGCACGAGGGGGGTCCGCTCCTCATCGTCGCCGGCGCGGGCTCTGGCAAGACCCGCGTGCTCACGCGCCGCATCGCGTACCTGCTGGCAGCGCGCCAGGTCGCGCCGTCCGAGATCTTGGCTATTACCTTCACTAACAAGGCCGCCGGCGAGATGAAAGAACGCGTGGCGGCCATGATCGGCAACCGGGCGAAGATCATGTGGGTGATGACGTTCCACTCCGCCTGCGTGCGCATCTTGCGTGAGAACGCGAAGCGGCTCGGCTACAGCACCACGTTCTCGATCTACGACTCGGCTGATTCTCAGCGACTCATGGCGTTGGTGTGCCGCGAACTCGACCTCGACCCGAAACGCTACCCGCCGCGGGCGTTCAATGCGCAGGTATCGAACCTGAAGAACGAGTTGGTCGACGACGAAGACTACGCACGCCGTGCCAAGAATCATCACGAGACAACCCTGGCCGAGGCGTACACCGCGTATCAGCGGCGGCTGCGCGAGGCGAATGCCTTCGATTTCGACGACCTCATCATGGTCACCGTCAACTTGTTCCAGGCTTTCCCCGACGTTGCCGAGCACTATCGGCGGCGGTTTCGGCATGTGCTGGTCGATGAGTACCAAGACACCAACCATGCGCAGTACACCCTGGTGCGCGAACTTGTCGGTGGCACCGCCGACAAGCAGGAGAAGCGCACGATCGACGGCGACATCGTGCGCGCCGCCGCTGACGCCGGTGGCGTTGACGGGCCGGCACCCGGTGAGCTCGTCGTCGTCGGCGACGCCGATCAATCGATCTATGCGTTTCGCGGCGCGACGATCCGCAACATCATGGAGTTCGAACGCGACTACCCCGACGCCACGGTCGTGCTGCTCGAGCAAAACTACCGATCGACCCAGACGATTCTCACCGCCGCCAACGCGGTCATCACCAAGAACGAGGGACGCAAGGCCAAGAACCTATGGTCAGACTCGGGCGACGGCGAGCAGATCGGCGGGTACGTCGCCGACGACGAAAGAGGCGAGGCGTCGTTCGTCGCCGAGGAGATCGACCGGTTGCACGATGCAGGGGCCGCGAAGTTCAGCGACGTGGCGATCTTCTATCGAACCAACGCACAGTCGCGCATCTTCGAAGAGATCTTCATCCGCGTCGGCATGCCGTACAAGGTTGTCGGGGGAGTGCGGTTCTACGAACGCCGTGAAGTACGCGATCTGCTCGCGTACCTGCGCGTCGTGGTCAATCCCGAAGACACCGTGTCGTTGCGTCGCATCCTCAACGTGCCACGACGTGGTATCGGCGACCGGGCCGAAGCCTGCATCGAGCAGTTGTCCGCGCGTGAGCGCATCTCGTTCTCACAGGCGTTGCGACGAAGCGACGAGGCGTACGGCATCGCCACCCGGTCGGCGTCCGCTATTAAGGATTTCGTTGCCCTGCTTGAGGAATTGAGGGTGTTGGCCGAATCGACGCCGCCCTCCGAAGTGATGGAATCCGCGCTGACGAAGAGCGGCTACTTGGCCGAACTTGAAGCGAGCATCGACCCGCAAGACGAATCGCGGCTCGAGAACTTGCGTGAGCTCGTGACTGTCGCTCGCGAGTTCGAAGAGGCGAACCCCGACGGTCGCTTGTCCGACTTTCTTGAACAGGTCGCGCTGGTCGCCGATGCCGATCAAATCCCGGACGCCGATGAGAGCAGCGGAGTCGTCACGTTGATGACCTTGCATACCGCCAAGGGTCTGGAGTTTCCGGTCGTGTTCCTCACCGGGCTAGAAGACGGCGTGTTCCCGCACATGCGGTCGCTGACCGAGCCGAAAGAGCTGGAAGAAGAACGTCGATTGGCCTACGTCGGCATTACCCGCGCGCAACGCCGGCTCTACCTCACCCGATCGATGCAGCGCAGCACGTGGGGGGCCCCCTCCTACAACCCCCCGTCGCGCTTCCTCGACGAGGTGCCTGACTCTCTTATCGACTGGCGGCGGCTCGCCCCCGCCCGTTACGTGCCGACGGGTGGCGGCCGGTCGTACGCCGGTGCGTCGCCGGCGACGTTGCCCGGCATGGCCACCAAACCGTCGGGCATCGGCAATCGACCGGTGCCGTTGTTGAAACCTGGTGATCGCGTCACCCACGACAGCTTCGGTCTGGGTACCGTCGTGTCGACCTCAGGTCTTGGCGACAACGCGCAAGCCAAGGTTGATTTCGGCTCGAGCGTTGGCGCCAAGACCTTCGTCTTGCGTTATGCGCCCCTGGAGAAAATCTGACCTAGTGGTGGTTCGGCCCCTGGCCGTTCCCCTGGCCGCCGCCGTCATGGCGTGAGTCGAGACCGGCCGCAGCGGAGGGCAGCGGGATCACTTTCGGATCCACATGGTGGCCGTCCCCAAGGCCGCCACACCAGAGCCCGAAGGCCCAGCCCTGGCCGTGGCGCTCGCCAAGCCGGGAATCGCCCGGATCCGACATCGGGGTTGCCGATGCGGTCGCAGTTGGGGTCGCGGTCGCGGTCGCCTTGACCTGCGGGCAGACGCCACACCACGGGCCCCAGTGCTTCTTCATCGGGTCGGCTGTCGCGGTGGCCGTGGCGGTCGCAGTTGCGGTCGACGAGACCGTGGGACACGTCGTCGGCAACACCGGCAGCGCAGCGCAGAAAGCCGGGATGCCGGCGGCGGTACCCGCGGCCTTCACCAACGTGGCCAGGCTCTTCGCATCGAGGGTCTTGCCGGCTGCGCTCGCGGTAGCGAACTCACGGCACAGTTGGTACACAACCAGCTTCTGCTTCAGGGTCGCCTCGGCAGCTTCGGCGGCCGCCTTCTTGGCGGCGAGGGCAGCTGCGGCCGCTGTGTTCGTCGGTGTCGGCGTCGGCGTCACCGTAGGAACGGCTGCCGGGCTGCTCGGGTCATCCTTGTCGGACTTCGGCTCCTGGCTGTCATCGGCCTTCACTGCGTCCGCAGCGAGCACGGCGGTGCTGGCCTGGTGGGTGCCGGATCCGTTGCCGCTGCGGAGCGGGGCGCCAATAGTGTCGTGGGCGAAGTTCTGGATCGGGCTGGGCAGGACGCAGGCGTACGCCGCTGTGGCGGCGCCGGTGAGCGTCACCACGCCGGCCACCAAGCCGGCGGCGAGCCGGCCGGTGCGGAGCGCGGAGAGTCTGGTCGACAGCATCGTCTTGTACCTCGCGATGGTTTGGGGTTGACGGTGCCGGTTCCCCACCCGCTCGTGCCGGAACGCAGCCAAAACAGCTGCCTCGCTCGCACGTTCGGAGGGGTCTACTGCCGACCCGGCGCTAGCGGCGGCCCGCAGCAGATCCGAAACCGACTGCCATTCCGGAGCCGGTGCCGGCAGATCGCTGGCACCGAAATTCGCGACGAACGTGGCGTCGAAATTGGATTCCGAATTGCCGGCCTCGAGCAGCGCATCGAGCTGCTGTTCGTCGGCCGGGTCGCCATGGCGTCGCCGGAAGGGCAGATTGGGCATCTCACCTCCCCAAACGTCATCGTCGTTCATCGCGTTACACCCCTGCCCGCGGTGACACCGGGTTCACCGGCGAAACGCCGGCTCACAGTGACACCGGGTTCACCGGCGAAACGCCGGCTCACAGTGACACCGGGTTCACCGGCGAAACGCCGGCTCACAGCGACACCGGGGCTCACAGCGACACCGGCGGGCGGCCGACCAGCTGTTGCAGCCGCCGCAGGCCGCGATGCCCGTTGACCCGCACTGCGCCCGATGTCTTGCCGAGGATGCGCGCGACGGTCGCGACGTCGAGCCCGGCGACCACCCGCAGCAAGATCACTTCGGCTTGGTCCCGCGGCAACACCGCAATGAGCGCGAGCGCCGAATCGGTGGTCAGATTCTCCATGGCCAGCAGGGCGGTGTCGTCGGGTGCCGCGATCGCGTCGAGCGCGGTGTCGCCCGTCGTGCGCGGCCGACGCCGGTCATGGCGCTGGGCGTCGGTCACTTTGTTACGCGCGATCGTGAAGATCCAGCCGCGGAAAGCGAGCTCGTCACCGGCGAACTTCGACAAATTGCGAATGACCTGGATCCATGTCTCCGAGGCCACATCGGCCGCATTGGACGGCGTCAACGTGCGCAGATAGCGCACCAGCCGGGGGTTCACCGACCGCCAGAGTTGGGCGAACGCGAGCTCGTCACCGCCCTGGGCGGCAACGAGAAGATCGTCAAACGGCGCTTCGGTCATCCCTGCCGATCATCGCGATGGTCCGAGCAAGACTTGAGACCCTAACCCGATCGAACCGCTCTGCGCAGGCCGATGCAGGCATATCGTCGAATCAGCGCCGCCTGGTATCGAGGCAAGCCGCGGGCTAACGTCGGCGCAAGCCGCGGGCCAACAGAGGCGTACCCGGCGGCAAACACAGAGGCGCAAGCGGAGGGCCCGCGATGACTGAGTTCACGCCTGGCTCGAAAGATCTTTCGGACGCCGGGCGGGTGCGGATCGTCGTCGCCAAGCCGGGCCTCGACGGGCACGATCGCGGCGCGAAGGTGGTCGCTCGGGCGCTGCGCGACGCCGGCGTCGAGGTGATCTACACCGGCCTGCACCAGACCCCGG
>Ga0066789_10001134_pt1 | contig 11403 bp, 11 predicted proteins | sample OrgsoiDNA2013049_FD_70960 | JGI IMG/M metagenome (GOLD analysis project Ga0066789, IMG submission 70960) | Permafrost soil microbial communities from the Arctic, to analyse light accelerated degradation of dissolved organic matter (DOM) -... | ecosystem: Environmental > Terrestrial > Soil >...
CCAGCTGCTCCAGTTCCCTGCGAGCCTTGCGATCAAGTACAATCAAGTCGTTTCTCATGCCGCGAGTGAATCATATTCGCGACAAGTTGGGATTCAAATGTCAGTGACAGAACACTAGGATCAAGTGATTTCAGTTTTCTGCACCTCAGCTTCAGAGGCCGACACACGGGGCAGCTTTGCGCCGAAGTGGTCGGTCGCGAATACTTTCTTGGGAGAGCCAGACTGCTCAGTCAGTATAAATCATACGCTCGCGATGGAGCGACGCGGAGGGCGGGGTGGCGGAGGATCCCCTATCCCTGTACGCCCTATCGACCGAGGGATTTCTCATCGGCCAGAAAAAACCTCTCGAGCCGAAGCACGTCTGGTCCATTCGAGTTCGCTTAGAAATCGCACGATCAAGGCGTGATCTCGTAATCTTTAACTTGGCAATCGCCAGCAAGCTTCGCGCCTGCGACCTGGTCAAACTGCGATTAGACGACATTTGCTCAGGAGTAAAAGTGCGGCATCGAGCAACGATCGTCCAAAAGAAGACAGCTCGACCAGTCTCACGGAGCAGTCGAGGAGTTCCGTTGAAGCCTGGCTACCAATGCTCCCGGCCACCGGCTCCCGATATCTCTTCCCAAGTCGACTTCATGCAAGTCCTCACATATCAACCCGCCAATATGCCCGGCTGGTGCACCGCTGGGTTGAAAGCATCGGCTTAGAGTCGGCCTTTTATGATGGCACGCACTCGATGCGGCGTACGAAGGCCACCCAGATTTATCGCAAGACCGGCAACCTGCGTGCAGTGCAACTCCTCCTCGGGCATACGAAGCTGGAGAGCACCGTTCGATATCTCGGGATTGAGGTAGATGACGCTCTAAATATTGCCGAGCAGATCGAGCTCTAATCGTCGACCACCGGCTTCACGCCGGTGGTCGCTTACGCGCTCAGAGGAGTCATCAGCTCATAAATTTCTTGAACCGGATGCGGTGTTCAACTGACTTGGTGCAAAACCGTTGAGTAGATCGTCATGCAGCCGATGACGATTGTGACTATTCCGACACTCCCTTGCACGCCGCGATTGGCCCAGGTAAGCCACCGCGCGGAAACCGCAAGCGGCACTGCAATTACAACAGACAAAGCGCCCATTCCAAGCATCGACCCGATGCCAAATAACAGGACGTAGAACATTCCGTAAGCGGGATTTGCGACTTGCGAAACCGCGAGAACCAGAAGCGCGGCTGAGCCGGCCATTCCGTGCATCAATCCGACAAGTAGTGTACGCCATCCCGTGCTGATGCAAATGAGCGCTTCTCTGGTGCGGGATCGTCTCATTCACATGGCTATGGACATGGATATGCTCTGTGCCATCGCCATGTCCATGCCGGTGAAAATGCACGCGGTCGCGCCATAGCCGCCACAATACGTGAGCGCCGAGGCCGACCAGCATGCCGACCGCCGTCTCCAGCGGACGCGTGAGCTATGCAGGGATCGCATGACTTTGCAGCTCCGGAGAAGACGAAGAGCGTCAGCGTATGACCGAACCCCCCAGGTCAGGCCGTGTTTGACGATGTCACGAACGTCGGTCCGGCGGGCGGCTATGCTGGATAGCGCCGCGATGTGATCGGCTTCGAGCGCATGCTGCATGCCGAGCAAGCCGAGCCCCAAAACCCCGAACATGCGCTCCCCGATTTCATCTGACGAAAAAAACGCTCACGCGAAGGCGGCCTCGCGGCTTTTGCCGATCTCGCTTCGCAGCCAGCCATACCGGCCTTCCAGCCCTTCCCCACTCCGCGCCGAGACTTGAAAACACCCGAATATCCGGGTTGACCTGACGTGCGTTGGCCACAGCAAGCGCTACGTCGAAATCGACAAGTGGCAACAGATCGGTCTTGTTGAGAATCATGATCTCGGCGGCACGGAACATATTGCTCCCACAGCAGCCATACGCTCATCCATTGTTATGGAACAAGCGTATGTCCGCTTTACGCCGACCGCCGTCATTGTGACATCATGAGTCTCGGGACCGATGGACGGAGACACCCGCGCCCATTTAAGGTGGTTATCAACGGGTCGGCAACGCTTGGCAATGCGGCCGGTCTAAGCGCGACCCTTACGCTTGATAAATTCGCCAATACCCTTTGCACCGACGAGCTTGCCGCCGCTGACGATGCACTGCCCGCGCACCATCGTCAGTTCCGGCCAGCCGGTGATCTCGAGTCCCTCATAAGGGGTGTAGTCTGATCCGTCCTTTAAAAGCGCATGCGTAAGCGTCAGTTGTTTTGTCGGATCCCAGATAGCGATATCCGCGTCCGATCCTACGGCAATAGTGCCTTTGCGCGGGTAGAGACCGTAGGTCTTCGCGTGATTGGTCGAGGTCAGCGCGACAAAGCGATTGAGGTCGATACGGCCCTTGACGACACCTTCCGAGAATAGAATAGGCATTCGGGTCGCCACGCCGGGGATGCCGTTCGGCACCCAGCGAAAACTGGTCTTGCCCCTCGGTGTAAGTTTTCCTTGCGCATCGTTATAGCGAAATGGACAATGATCGGACGAAAATACCGAGAAAACACCAGTCCGAATTCCGTCCCAGCACGCCGCCTGACTGGCTTCGTCGCGTGGCGGCGGCGAGCAGACGTATTTGGCGCCTTCCATGTTGAGTCCGTCGAGATCTTTCTCGGTCAGCATCAGGTATTGCGGGCAGGTTTCACCGAATACGGCCAGACCCTTGGCCTGAGCCCGGCGGATTTCCTCCATCGACTCGCGATTTGAAACGTGGACGACCATCACACCGACATCGACAAGTTCGGCCAGCGTTATGGCACGATGCGTCGCCTCCCGCTCGACCGCGATCGGCCTGGATGCAGCGTGATACCGGGGTGAGGTTTTGCCCGCGAGTTCGAGACGGTCGGTGAGAAAACGAATGGCATCGTAATTCTCGGCATGAACCATGACCAGCGCGCCGGTCTCCCGTGCGACGCTCATGACTTCGAGAATCTCACGGTCGGCGAGAGCCAAACCCTCATAGGTCATGAAAACCTTGAAAGAGGTGTATCCGTCGGCAACCAGTCCCGGCAATTCCTGACCGAGCACCTGATCGGTCGGGTCGGAGATAATCATGTGGAAACAGGTGTCGATGTGGCAATTGCCGTCGGCCAGGGCGTGATAATCCTTCAAGGCCTGGCGTAGTGACTGGCCTTTCTCCTGCAAACAGAACGGCATGATGGTGGTGTTGCCGCCGAAGGCTGCCGAACGCGTCGCACTCTCGAAATCGTCCGCCATGACGATATCGGGCCCGGACGGCTGCGAGATATGCACGTGGCTGTCGATGCCGCCTGGCAACACCAGCCGGCCGGTGGCGTCGATGACCTGATCCGCTACCCCAAGATCATGGCCCAGCGCGACGACGCGCCCATCGCGAATACCGATATCGCAGGAAAAAATGTCCGACGCCGTCGCCACCGTGCCGCCATGAATAACCGTATCCAGTCTGGTCATGTTTGCTTCCTCATCGCGAGCTGACGGCACTGTCTGTTTTACGATCGAGTTGAAAGTCGTGCATCCCCAAATAGCGGGCCTCGGCTATTATCCGGTGCCTGTCGATGCCGGCCAACAGCAGGCTCCTCCATATGGTTACGGCAATCGAGTCATAAGGCCCGGCGAGGCGCCGCGAGCCGCGGCTTGTGCCGTGCCGTGTTCAAAGCCGGAGTTCCGAGTCAGACTTTCGGCCGCGGCGGCGCATAGGCTCCAATCTTCGACGTTTTGAGATCCTGCGCGCCGAAAGCCTCCCCCAGCTTCACCGCGCTCGCTACCCCGTCGATCACCGGAAGCCCATGCCGTTCCGAGAGACGCGCAGCCAAGTCCGCCATCCCTGCACACCCGAGAATAATTGCTTCGGCCCTGTCCTCTCGCTTCGCCAATTCGATTTCCGCGCCAATCCGTGCGGCCGCGTCTGACGTCGGATCATCGAGTGAAAGAACCGGTATTTCGCATGCCCGTACTCTGCCGCAGCGACTGGCAAGCCCATACTTCAAGAGGTTGTTTTCGATGACCGCGATGGAGCGTGAAAGTGTCGTGACAACAGAGAAGCGATGACCCAGCATGGAGGCCAGATGAAATGCGGCCTCTCCAATCCCGATGACAGGCGCCGACGCGACGCTTCGCGCTGCCTCGAGACCGGTGTCATCGAAACAGGCAATGATGTGCGCGCAAACTCCGAGCGCGTCGCCTTTGGCGATTTCGGACAGAAGCCCGGGCAGTGAAAGCGCCGCGTCATAATAACCTTCGATCGACACAGGCCCGTCCACCGGGTTGACGACGATGAGTTCGGTTCCCGAGGCCGCCACCGCACGCGCCGCACCGCGGATTTTATCGGTCATGGCGACGGTGGTATTCGGGTTGACGATGTGGATGCGCATCAGGCCCTAAACCATTCCCTTGCCGGCATCCGATCCGTGACGCCGTTGCCGGGCTTGCAGCACAAGAATGACCATCAGCGCCAGGAAAATCACGAGAAACGACACGGCGCTGGTCAGGGTGCCAAGCGCGTAAATGTCAGGCTTAGTAACCGTTGTCGTCAATCCCTGTAATTCAAGCGGCAACGTGTTGACGGAACCGATGGCCTGGCTCGAGCGCGCGAGCTCGTCCCAGGACAGTGTAAAACCAAACAGGCCGATACCCACCACCGACGGCAGTATGATCGGCAGCACGACGTGCAGGAATGTCTGCCACGGCGTTGCGCCGAGATCGCGCGCCGCTTCTTCAAGTCGACTATCGAACCGATTGAAAATCGCGAACATGATCAGGAGGCCAAAGGGCAAGGTCCAGGTCAGGTGAGCTCCGAGACCCGACGTAAAAAGACCCATTGCCGTGGTCCAGCCTTCCGCACCGTGTTTGATGATAAAATCGTCTAGCAACCGAAATTCCAGGGCGATGCCGAGCGACGTGATGATCGATGGCATGATCAGACTCGCGATTGCGACATAAAACAGGAAGGTCGCGCCGCGGAACGATTTGCGAAACGCCATGCCGGCCGAAACCGAGAGGACGACCGTCAGCACCATGACGACGAGGCCGAGTTCCAGCGACCGCTTGAAAGCCGCACCGATGTCGACAATGCCCGTGCCGGAGAAGACCTTGCCGAACCACTGCAGGGAAACGCCGTTCATCGGGAAGGTCAGCCCGCCGTCAGGCCCCTGGAACGAGAGAATATAGATCGCAAACATCGGTCCATACAGAAACAGGACATAGGCGGTGAAAAACGCCGCAAGAAAGTAAAATGAGCGCGGTCGCTTCTCGCCCATCTTACAGCTCCTTGCGGATGTCGATGATCCGGGTCAGCGAGGAGATAATCAGGATCGTGATGCCCAGCAGGATGACCGCATTGGCTGCGGCAGCGGGAAATTGCAATGCATTGAGGCGCGATTCGATGATCTTTCCCGCCGAAGCGATCTGCTGGCCACCCATCACCCCGATCGTGACGAAATCGCCCATCACGATGGTGATCACGAAGATCGAACCGATCACAATTCCTGGCTTGGCCAGCGGGATAACGATGTTGGTCAGAGTCTGCCACCCTGTGGCACCGGCATCGTAAGCGGCTTCGATCAACCGCTTGTCGATTCGGATCATCGAATTGAAGATCGGCACCACCATGAAAAACGTGAAGAGGTGAACGAGGGCGAGAACGACGGAGAATTCGGAAAATAGCAACCATTCCAGCGGCTGCTGGATCAGTCCCGCCCCTTCCAGGCCTTTGTTCACAAGTCCATTGCGGCCGAGCAGCGGAATCCACGCAATCATGCGGATCACATTCGAGGTCCAGAATGGAATCGTGCAAAGCAGAGTAAGCACGATCTGCCAGGTCTTGGATCTGACGTGGAACGCGAGAAAATAGGCAACGGTAAAGCCGATAACGAGCGTCAGGCTCCACGTTAGCAGGCATAGTTTCAGTGTTTTCAGGTAGGTTTTCAGAATCGTGCATAGATCTGGCAGACCGGCGATACATCCTTCGAACGTATCGGTGTAGCCGCGCAAACTGAAGGCGGGAATCATCTCATATTCATTGTAATCCCAGGCGCTGACGATCGTCACAAAAACCAGCGGCAATAGAAAGAACAGCGTGAAGACCAACATCATCGGCGCAGCTTGAAGCCACGCAACAGGGGATTTGCGATTTTGCATCATGGAAGCGCCGATCTCGGATCTCATCGAACAAGGACTTGCCGCATCCGTTGGTGCGGCGAGTCCTGAGATGGCATCAGGCGGCGATGAACTCGTTCCACTTGCGGACCATGTAGTCGTTCTCGTCCATGACCGCGTTCCAGCAGGCAACGGCGCCCATGCGATCGTCGTAGGAGCCGCCGTCGCGGACGGGCTCCGGCCTTCTCAAGGATGGTACCGTCCGGCGCCTTGATGTCACCCACGGCTGGCTTGCCTTCCATCCAGTAAGCCCATTCGTCGGCCGTCATGTTGGCCCTGGCGGTGGAGAGGACCGCGGAATAATAACCCTGGCGGTTGAGATAGGCGCCGGCCCAGCCCGAGAGATACCAGTTCACGAATTCATAGGCCCAGTCGAGCTTCTGTCCTGCGACTGCCTTTGAGACGCAGAACCCGGAAGCCCACGAACGATAACCCTCCTTGAGAGGCTGGAACGTGCAGGCGATTCCCATCGAGCGTACCTTGGTCACCGCGGGTGACCACATCGATTGGATGACGGTTTCGCCCGATGCCATCAGGTTGACGGATTCGTTGAAATCCTTCCAGAACGCCCGGAACTGGCCAGCCTTCTTGGCCTCGGTCATGATCTTCATGGTGAGGTCAATCTCGGCCTTTGTCATGTTACCCTTGTCTTCGTACTGATGCTGGCCCGAGGCTTCGACGACCATCGCTGCATCCATGATGCCGATCGACGGAATATTGAGGATCGAAGCGTTGCCCTTGAATTCGGAGTTGAGCAGTTCGGTCCAAGAAGTAATAGGGCGCTTGATCAAGTCCGGCCGGATGCCAAGCGTATCGGCATTGTAGACCGTCGGGATCAGCGTCACGAATTCGGTTGGGGTCTTTGAAAACATCCTTGAATTCGCGCCCTCGAGATAGAGCACCTTCCATGGCGCCGTACCCTGGGCGCCGATCTTCTTGCCGTTCGGCAACTGTCCCTTGGTGAAGACCGGGGTGATATTGTCGAATTCCTTGATTTTCTTGGCATCGAGCGCGAAAATATTGCCGGATGGCACCAGCTTCTTTAGCGAAAAATATTCGGTATCAAGCACATCGAACGAGTTCGGCTGTGTGATGACACGCTTGGTTACATCGTCAGTCGTCGCCGTAATGTACTCGATCTTGATCCCGGTATCTTCCATGCATTTCTTCGAAATCTCGTCGCCTTCGTTCACCGCAGTTCCGAGGTAACGCAGGACTTTCGGCTCGGCTGACCTGACATAAGGAAAGCCGGTGATTGCCCCCGAACCCGCCACAATACCGACCGCACCGGCGGCCCCCTTCAGCACGACGCGACGGTTGACGCTTTTGTTCATTTTCGAAAAAGTGCTCATGGTCGCCTCCAAGGATATCAAGCCGCCTTTTCGGGCGACACGAGGGTTGCAGAACTGCGGGTCTTCAGCGGGCTCGCCTGCGCCGGGTCCCAGGTGGCCACGACCCGCTCACCGACAATGTAGTTCGCCGCGTCGAACTGACTTTCCGAGAGCTGAACCGAGATATCGGCGCCGCTGTCGGCGGCAATTGCGACGAGGACGTAGGTGCCCTGGTATTCGACCTCGCTGACGGTGCCTGCGATCGACGGACCATCGATGGCGCCGGCGGGGTCTTTCAGCATAAGACGATCGTTCCGAACGGCGAAGGTGTCGCCCCCAACGGAAATCACATTGTGGCCGCCGATGAATTTCGCGGTAAATTCCGTGTGTGGGTGATTGAATATCTCCCGCGGAGAACCTTGCTGTTCGATCCGTCCGCCATTCATCAACACCACGATATCTGCCAGCGCCATCGCCTCATCCTGGCCGTGCGTGACGTGAATGAAGGAAATTCCAAGTTCGCGCTGAAGCTTTTTGAGCTCGGACCGCATGCGCAGCCGCAGGAAGGGATCGAGTGCCGAAAGTGGCTCGTCCAGCAGAAGTATCTGCGGAGAGGTAATCAGAGCGCGCGCCAGTGCCACGCGTTGCTGCTGGCCGCCGGAAAGCTGCCCAGGCAATCGAGCGGCGTAGGCCTGCATGTCAACAAGCTCGAGCAGCCTTTTGGCTTCGGCGTGACGCTCCGGCTTGGCGACGGCCTTCATTTTCAAGGCGAAGGCGACATTGTCGATAACCGAAAGATGTGGAAACAGCGCATAAGACTGGAACATCATCGCTGTGCTGCGCTCGGCGGGCGGCAGGTCGGTCACGTTTTTCGGACCGACGATGATATCTCCTGACGTCGCGGATTCATGGCCCGCGATCATTCGGAGCGTGGATGTCTTTCCGCAACCGGACGGTCCCAGCAGACAGCAATAGGAACCGGCGGGAATCTTGAGGTTGATGGCGTCAACGGCGGTTACACTGCCGAATTTCTTCGTCAGTTGCACAAGTTCTAGCGCCGCTTTGGTTGTCATCCGCGTTGGTCCACATGATCCGCCGAGGGCCTGAGCGAACTCAGTGCCTCAGAAAATGATGCAACAGATGTGCCAAAAAGCAACCAAATCTCGATTGTTTGATAGATTTTACGATGATGTTCGAAGGCAATGTGACCGGTCGGCCAAGTTACACCCGCTTCGCGCATTTATTCCACGCCATAAGCAATTGAAGCGATGTTAGAAATCTCAATCGTCGAAACGCGTTTTGATGCCGGGTTAGTCGTTATCCCTTGTTGACGGCGGCCTGCCATCGAACGACCGGCAGGCTCGGGGCGCAACGGGCTTGCCGGAAATGGCGATCCAGTTGCTGCCTGGCCTATACGTCCTGCCTCTTGAGGATATCATCCCATCGCCATTGTCTGCCTGTTCGACGGCGCTGCCGCATCGCAGGAGATTGCGATGTTCGGACGCCCAGTATTCTGTTGCAAATGGATAAAGCATGCGCACAATCTTGGTCGATGTCGTTCGCATTCCTACCAGCGGCCCCGGCGATGTGTCGGGACTGATGAATTTCATCAAATCAGGCAAGATTAAACCGCGGTCGATCATCGCCATCCTGGGAAAAACCGAGGGAAACGGCGGCGTGAATGACTTCACGCGGGAATACGCCGTTTCAGCATTATGCAGCGCCCTGGCGCCCTATATCGATCTACCTGCGAACCGTATCGAAGAGCAGATCGCATTCGTTATGTCCGGTGGCACGGAAGGTGTGCTGAGCCCGCACATCACTGTTTTCACGCGCGACAAAGCCCTCGATCGTCAACCCGACAGCATTGCCGGGAAGCGCTTAAGCATCGGTATCGCTCAGACGCGTGATTTCCTGCCCGAGGAACTTGGTCGTAGCGCGCAAATCGATCAGACGGCAACGGCTGTGGCGGCCGCCATGGCCGATGCCGGCATCGTCGATCCTCAAGATATACATTTTGTGCAGATCAAGTGCCCGCTCTTGACCAGCGACCGGGTCGAATCCGCGACCGCTCGCGGGTGCAAGACGATCACCGCGAGCGCCTACGGTTCAATGGCGTATTCACGCGGCGCTTCCGCGCTCGGGGTTGCAGTTGCGCTCGGGGAGATCGAGGGCGATATTGGCGATCAACACGTACTGCGAAACTTTGAGCTGTTTTCGTCCGTGGCGTCCACCTCGGCCGGTATCGAGCTTATGCACAATGTCATCATTGTCCTGGGCAATTCCACGTCGTCGGCGAGTCCATTTGCGATCGGACACGCAGTCATGCGCGACTCCATCGATTCTGCCGCGGTTATCGACGCGCTGAAGAGCGTCGGGCTCGGCTTTGGACAGGTCGCCGAGCCGCCCGCGAGCCGCGAACTCGTCAACATTTTCGCTAAGGCGGAGGCCTCGCCCAATGGCAGCGTGCGCGGGTCTCGTCACACCATGCTCGACGATTCGGACGTTGGCTCCACCCGACACGCGCGCGCCGCCGTTGGCGGCCTTATCGCCGGCCTCTCAGGAACTGGCGCCGTTTTTGTTTCCGGCGGGGCCGAGCATCAAGGTCCGCCTGGCGGTGGACCTGTAGCTGTCATAGCCCGGCTATTGGCGAAAACTTCCGACTGAGAGACTGAGTGTCCTTTTGAGATACTGGTCGAAGATCTGGGTTTTCGGTGAGTTACTGGCAATGTGTCGCCAGTCGAATGTTATGGAACATCTCCTTTGCACCGGGCCATTGTCTACCCTACAAAGCCAATCGCCATGAGCGCCGAAAACTTGTTGCACGCGCCCGCGGCGCGTACATGCGCGACAAACGAAAGGAAGCCGAGTTTTGCTATCGCCGATCGCGTAGAGCGACGCCAAAATGCGTCGCATCGGCGAGCATTAGCCAGGAAGGCAGCAAGAATAGCAGCTAGATGGGCGAGTCATAGTGACAGCGGTCCTTTAGCGCCAACCAAGAGTTCATCGGCGGGTTCTATGAAGAAGGCCATCGGTATATTCGATAGGTGCCTCTCAGAGTTCGACATCAAGAGAAGGCGGTTGACAGTATTGTCCTGGGTACCTCCCGGTGGGAAGAGACGCGAAATGCGGCTGCCTTTTACGAGAACGCTCGACTTTTGAAGAGCGCCTTGGGCTGCCGAATGCGTTTTGGCGAACCGGCCAATCATCTGCGCTTCGCGATTTGGTTTCGTCCCGCGATCTTCAAGTTTGGAAAGATACTTGAAGAGGTCCCGAAATAAATCAGGGTAGCCGGCGCCGGTCTTTTTCAAGGCAGCGGCGACCACATCTGTCACGTTCTGCGGAGAGGCGAATCTCGAACGCTCGATGTTGCTAATGAGCGCTGCGAGACCGGGAGTCGCCGCCTTGAAGCGCTGGCGTATAGCACTCTTAATCTCAGTCCAGCGAAACGGGCTATCCGTGACGACGCAGGCCCCGGTTGCCTGTGCCAAGTACATCGTCATCTCGAAATTCGGGGCAAGCTTGAACATGTTCATCTGCCCGCCGTCTTTGCCGCCTTCTAGAGAGCCTTCCTGGAGAACGGCTAAGGGGTCCTCCTCCCTGGTCCGATCGGTGTAGCGCATCGTCGCCTCGACCTGTGCCTCATCCAGATGCGGCATGAGTTTGCGGAGCTGCCTGCGCATTGCGTCCGGCGGCATCAGCATCATGCTGCGCCGGTTGTCCTCTTCCATCTGCTTTTGCAGGCGAGGCTCCTTCTTCGGGTCAAACTGTGTCGCGGCGGACCGAGCCTGGGCCATGCTCATCATCTGCTGGCGGAGATGGAAATCGAAATCGCAGGGGTCGGGTATGAGGTTGATTAGGCCCAAGTCTACGAGCGGCATGACGTTCA
>Ga0066789_10001136_pt1 | contig 11383 bp, 6 predicted proteins | sample OrgsoiDNA2013049_FD_70960 | JGI IMG/M metagenome (GOLD analysis project Ga0066789, IMG submission 70960) | Permafrost soil microbial communities from the Arctic, to analyse light accelerated degradation of dissolved organic matter (DOM) -... | ecosystem: Environmental > Terrestrial > Soil >...
GGGGGGATCCTGATGCCGCTGCGCAACCTGATCGCCAATTCCTGGATGATCCACGCCGACGGGCCCGGCCTGCTGGCGCTGGCGCAGAGCCTCGAATATGCGCTGATCGCAGCCCTCGGCGTGCCGCTTCTGACGCTGTCGCTGGCGGCGATCGGAGGCAACATGATACAGCACCGGCTGGTATGGTCGGGCGAGTCCCTCAAGCCGAAATTCAGCAAGGTCTCGCCCGGAGCCGGGTTCAAGCGGGTCTTCGGCAAGCAGGCGGTGGCGAACTTCGCCAAGGGCCTTTTCAAGCTTCTGGCGCTGGGCGCGGTGATGCTGGCGGTGCTTTGGCCGGAGCGCCACCGTCTGGAATCGATGGTGCGGTTCGACCCGGCGGCGGTTTTGGGCGCGACCACCAGCCTGACGCTGCAGCTGATGGGCGCCGTCGTGGCGATGCTGGCGGTTGTCGCGATCGCGGATTATTTCTTCCAGTACCGGCAATGGTATCAGCGGCAGAAGATGTCGCTGCAGGAAATGAAGGAAGAATTCAAGCAATCCGAAGGCGATCCGCACGTCAAGGGCCGGATCAGGCAGTTGCGGCACGCGCGCATGAAGAAGCGCATGATGGCCGCGGTTCCCAAAGCCTCGGTGATCATCACCAACCCGACCCACTACGCGGTAGCGTTGAGTTACGAACGCGGCATGCCGGCGCCGATATGCGTCGCCAAGGGCATCGATACCATCGCGCTCAAGATCAGGGAGATCGCCAAGGCGCACGATATCCCGATCGTCGAGAACGTGCCGCTGGCGAGGGCCCTGCATGCCACCGTGGAGATCGACCAGGAGATTCCGATGGAACACTATCATGCGGTCGCACAGATTATCGGCTACGTGATGGGTCTCAAGCGCGGGGTTTTCAGCCGCCGGGCCTGAGCCTGCTCGCGACCATTTGTTGGCGCCCGCTTTAGCCGCCTTCGGATCGGAAAGGATGTCCGAAAGCTGTGATCCCGGTGTGGGTTAGGTTCAGAACCTCGCTCGACGGACCAGCCGCGAAAATAACGAGAAGGCGCCGGCCTTCACCATGGGAGCGGGCTGATTTGCGCAAAACCTGCTGGTAACACCGGGGAACGCGCGAAATAGCCGCCCGATGGCCTTGCGCTCGCCAGTCCGATTCAGGCACTCAGGAGCGGGCGCGCTATTAGCGCGTCATATTCATTTCGACAGGCCGCGTCCTCGTATGACCGCCGATACTGGCAACGATCCGTCAGGAGCGCCGACGACCGTCCATGAGCCGGCGCGGCGTAGCGGCAGCATCGTCCTGGTGCTGCTGGTGGCCGGCGGGATCGTCGCCGTGGCGATCGCGCTGATGACCATCGGGCGCGCCCAGGCGCAGCCCTATATCCTGGTGCTGCTGGCGCTGCTGGCGATGGTCGGGCTGTTCAACCTGTTCGCCTTCGCCGCCGGCATTATCCGTTTCGCCGACCGCGCCGCCGACGATCCGGTGACCGGGCGAATCGCCGATCAGGCCTATGACGGGCTGGCGGTCACCGATCCCCGCGGTCATGTCGTCTATTCCAATGCGGCCTATCTCGCGCTCACGGGGGCTGCGACCGCGCTCGACGCGCGTCCCGTCGAGCGCGTCTTCATCGGCAATCCCGACGTGTCGGAAGCGGTGTTTCGCCTGCTCAAGTCGGCGCGCGAAGGCAAGCGGCAGCAGGAGGAAGTCCGCATTGCAGGCCAGGATGGCGCGCAGGGCCGCTGGCTGCGGATGCGGGTCCGGCCGCTCGGGCAGGCCAAGCGCCAGGCCAAATACGCGGTGTGGTCGATCGAAGACATCACCCGCGACCGCGAGCGGCAGGAGGACGTGTTTCAGGAGTTGCAGCACGCGATCGAATATCTCGATCATGCGCCGTGCGGGTTCTTTTCGGTCAATCCGGCCGGAGACCTGGTCTACGTCAATGCCACGCTGGCGAACTGGCTGGATCACGATCTGGCCGAAATCGGGTCGGGCGGCCTGAAGCTGACAGACATCGTATCTGGCGACGGCGCTTCGCTGCTGACGTCGATCGTGGCGGTGCCGGGCGAAGTTAAAACCGAGGTATTCGACATCGATTTGCGGATGCGCGGCGGCAAGACCATGCCGGTGCGCCTCTATCACAAGCTGGCGTTCGGCGCCAACGGGGTGCCCGGCGCGTCGCGTACGCTGGTGATCAGCCGGGCGCGCGACGAACGTGCCGATCCCCAGCGCGCCGCCGAAGTCCGCTTCATGCGCTTCTTCGATCACACCCCGATGGCGATCGCGACCGTGGACCGGTCGGGCGCGGTGGTCCGCGCCAATGCCCGCTTCGCCAAACTGGCGCAAAGCCTGAGCGCCGACGGCGCGGCCGGCAAGTCGATTTTTGCGGCGGTCAGCGCCCGCGATCGCAACCTGCTGATCGCGGCCATCAACCAGGCCGCCGAGGGGCAGGGCGATATCCCGCCGGTCGAGGCGATGCTCGATGGCGCCAAGGAGCGATGGGGACAGTTTTTCGTCACCGCGGTCGAGGAGGACGAACGCGAGACCGAGGCCGCCATCGTCTATCTCCTGGAGACCACCGAGCGGCGCGCGCTCGAGAACCAGATCAACCAGTCGCAGAAGATGGACATGGTCGGCCAGCTCGCCGGCGGCATCGCGCACGATTTCAACAACGTGCTCTCGGCCATCATGATGGCGAACGATTTTCTCCTGAACGCGCACAAGCCGACCGATCCCTCGTTCCAGGATATCATGCAGATCAAGCAGAACGCGACCCGCGCGGCGACGCTGGTGCGTCAGCTCCTGGCGTTCTCGCGCCGCCAGACCCTGCGGCCGCAGGTGCTCGATCTCGGCGACGCCTTGAGCGATCTCACCATGTTGTTGCGCCGCCTGATCGGCGAAAAGGTCAAACTCGATCTGGTGCATGGCCGCGATCTCTGGCCGGTGAAGGTCGACGTCTCGCAATTCGAACAGGTCATCGTCAATCTGGCGGTCAACGCCCGCGACGCGATGCCCGACGGCGGCAAGCTCACGGTGCGAACCGGCAATGTGACCACGGAGGATTCCGAACATCTCGCCTACAAGGGCATGCCGGCGGCGGATTATGTGCGGATCGACGTCGCCGACACCGGCACCGGAATTCCGGCCGAGATCGTCGACAAGATCTTCGAGCCGTTCTTCTCGACCAAGGAAGTCGGCAAGGGCACCGGCCTCGGCCTGTCGACGGTATATGGCATCGTCAAGCAGACCGGCGGCTTCATCTATGTGGACTCCGAGGCGAACCGGGGCACCTCGTTCCACATTTTTTTACCGCGACACCATGCTGCGCTGGAAGTTCATGCCGAGGCCGCGGCCGTCAACGGCGCGGCCAAGGAGCCGGCCGAAGCCAAGCCGCGGACCGATCTCACCGGGCAGGGCACCATTCTGTTGGTGGAAGACGAGGAAGGCCTGCGCTCCCTCAACGCGCGGGGCCTGCGCTCGCGCGGCTACAGCGTGATCGAGGCGTCGAACGGCATCGAGGCGATGGAGGCGCTGGAGGAGAAGAACGGCGCGGTGGATCTCGTCGTCTCCGACGTGGTGATGCCGGAAATGGATGGCCCGACCCTGCTCAAGGAGATGCGCGGCCGCAATCCGGACCTCAAGATCATCTTCGTGTCCGGCTATGCCGAAGATGCCTTCGAGAAGAGCCTGCCGGAAAATCAGCAGTTCGCGTTCCTGCCCAAACCTTTCACGCTCAGCCAGCTGGTGGCGGCGGTGAAGGAAACCATGGCGCCGTCGTAACTGCTGCGCGCCGGGCCGCCCGCCCAGGCTTGCGGGAATTCCACACACGACACGGTCGGGAACAAGAAGACACCGGAAGGCGGCTTTCTGAATTCGGAGTATTTGGCACAACCCTATGGAACGAGGGCAACGCCATCGATAGTCAGATAGGTGACGGCCGCCGGTGAATCGACGCCGATGGTGGAAATGGTAACGGTGATCGCGCCGCCATCCCACTGCCCCTTGGCGCGCTGTCGCTGCAGCACTTCGGTGACGTCAAATCGCGCATCCGGTCCGGTCATCTTGTGATCGGAGGTCATGCCATCGTCCGTGTGCTCCATCGTAACGCCGGTTCCGAGATCGAAGTTGAAGAGATTCAACGTCCCGACATAATAGGGGTCATTGGGCCGGGGAGCCGTTCCTTTCGGCAGATTGATGAATACGCTGAGAGGAGCACGCCGCCGCCTGAGCAGCTTGATGCCCTTGAGAACCAGGGTTTGAGGCGTGTTTGCCGGCGCGTTGGCCGTTGGCTCCGACAATCGTTCTGCTGCCGGTGCTGCCGGCGTTGCCGGTGCAAGGGTCACCGTGGTACCGCCGCTTTCGACGTTGAATTTCGGTGCCTCCATCGCCGCGACCACCAGGCGTGTCGTCGGGCGAGCGCGCCCGGCGAGAAGCGCTGCCAAAGCCGGCGCCGTCGGCGGGACCAATTTGTCGTAACTATAGTTGAGCGCGCTGGTATCGATCGCGCCGCCGAGTTTCACTTTGATAAGTTGCCCATTCTCGTCGACGTACGATCCCATTTTAAGGTTCTTCCACGTATTTTCATCGGGTTGCGTCGAACCGCTCCCGAAATTGTAGGATACGCCGGGCTGCGCCTCCCAGGAGGCGTAGAGCCGGTCGATTTGACAATGATGCAGGTAGAAAATCGGGTCGCCCGCAGCCGAGGGAACGTTTTGCATCCAGCCGCCAACGAAAGAATGCACCATGTCGTGCGGCACGCACTCCACACGGCCCGTGAAGCCAAGCGCTAGATAGGCGGGATCTGCAGGATTGAAGGAAGCATTGTTCTGGTCGTCTGAGGGAAACATTTCCTTTGCAGTGAGCGCCGGATCATGCTGGGCGATCGACGGCATGAAGCCGCCTTCGTTCATCGCGACATTCTGCGGACCGGTAGCCTGTCCGTCCGCAAATCCCAATCCACGGTCATCGAAGAAGAGAACATTCTGGGGCGCGCCCTGCGGGGAAAGATCTCTGAACGGGCTGGGAAGCTGCAATGACGAACCGGAATCGGAGGCGTAATTCCAGTACGGAAGAACAAAATCCGGCTGGTTCGACATTTTGCGGCAGATACGCTCGAAGTAGTAAAGATACCAGCGGTGCCAGGTTGTAAAATGCGGGCTCGAATGTTCGCATGTGGCCCAGCATTGAAGCGCGGCGTTTTTCCAGGCGGCCTGAGGTGTATTGGCGGCCGGCTGGCCGTACATTTGATCGATCCGTGTCTTGAGGTCCGATGTTCCGCCACGGATGCCTCCGGAGTTGGCAGGATCGAATGGATTGCGCGGGACCGCATGCATATAGGCTTGAAACGTCCAGCTCTGTGGCTGAGGGGGAAAATTGATGCCCGGATCCTGCATTGCTTTCACTGCGGCGGCATAGATCTCAACCATCCTTTGCCCGTCCGGCGATGCGATATCGGGCCTGACCGTCGCGATAGCGGCCCGACCTTTCCTTACCTGGGCAAAGCAATGCTGTCATCGTGGCTGTTCCCAACAGAGCGCTTCTGCGGGTCAACATGATTTTTGATCCCATGATCGCACCTCCACAATTCACCAAATTTGAATCGTTTCGCCGGGCCTTGCGGCTCGAGCTCGGTTAGCGTTTCGAGCGGGAAAGTTTCTGAACGTTCTAAAACAAGCCTTCTAAAAATAGGGCCCGCGCGCGTGGTGAAAAATCGATCCAGGAAAATTATACTCTATCATTAATTGCATATTCTATCAAGAACTACCCCGTGGCGTGGATGCTTGAATGCTGCTGGAGTAGGTGCCCCGGCAACGCCACGCGCTGGGCGCGCGCAGGTGTCGAACAGGCCAGCGTAATGAGCAGCGTTACGACGACGCCGACGAACAAGCCCAATTGACGCGCCCCCGCGACCGAGGGCCGCAGCCGCAAATTACGATCGCGGCTTCACTTTTAGGCAACGCTGCCCATCTTAATAGCGCTTCCCCCCTGCCGGGGACTTTGAGGGAAATTGACATGAGATTCACGCATCGCGCACACGGCATTGTCCGGGCCATTGCCGTGGTTTTATCATTAGCGTTACCATTGGTATTCTCGTCGGCCGACGCCCGGATCGGCGGTGGCATGAGTTCAGGTTCCCGGGGCGCGCGGACGTTCTCCGCGCCGCCGAGCACGTCGACAGCGCCCGGTACCGCTCAGCCGTTCAACCGCACCATGACCCAGCCGGGCAGCCCCGGCGTGGGCGCGCCCGCAGCCGCTGGCGGCGGCTTCTTCAACCGGCCTGGCATGGGCCTGCTCGGCGGCCTCGCTGCGGGCTTCCTCGGCGCCGGCCTGCTCGGCATGCTGTTCGGCGGCGGCATGTTCTCGGGGCTCGGCGGATTGTCGTCGATCTTCGGCCTGATCCTGCAGATCGGCTTGATCATCATCGTGGTCCGCCTGGCGATGGCGTGGTGGCAGCGCCGCCACACGCCGGCATCGGCCTATGCGGGCGCGGCGGCGGGGCCAAGTGCAGCCACCAGCTTCCGGACCGGAACCGGTTTTGGGCTGGGATCGGGCGGCAGCGCGCCGCTTGAGATCCTGCCGGCCGACTACGAAGCCTTCGAGCGGTTGCTCGGCGAGATCCAGGCGGCGTGGTCGAACGAGGATGTCGCCAAACTGCATACGCTGGCGACCCCCGAAATGGTGTCGTATTTCACCAGGGATCTCGAGGCGAACAAGGCGAGCAACGACATCAACAAGGTCTCCGACGTCAAGCTGTTGCAGGGCGACCTCGCGGAAGCCTGGCGCGAAGGCGATACCGACTACGCCAGCGTGGCGCTGCGCTACTCGCTGATCGACAAGACCTTCGAGCGCACCACCGGCCGGCTGGTCGTCGGCACGGGGCAGCCGGAGGAGGTCACGGAAGTGTGGACCTTCGTGCGGCCGCGCGGCGCCAATTGGGAACTCTCGGCGATCCAGCAGACCTGATCGCCCGTGACAGGATGACGATAGAAGGCGCCGCGGTTCAGTCCGCGGCGCCTTTGATTTACCGGAGTTCGCGCCGCTTCATTTCGCTGCCGTGCTGCCGGAATAATATTTCCGGAGACGTGTTGGTATCAGACCAAGCCCGCTCATCAACGAGCCGGCGGTTCAAAAGATAACCGGAGGATGAGATGCCCGTTTTCAGCAAGCTTTTTACGTGTTTCGCGATTGCAGCTTCGTTCGCGATGGCTGCGGCTCAACCGGCACAGGCGCAATCGGCCGACACCAGTTTCTTCCTGACCTCGACCGGCATCGGCAATGGCGGCAACCTCGGCGGTCTCGCCGGCGCCGACAATTACTGTCAGACCCTGGCGCAGGCCGCCGGCGCCAATGCTTCCGGAGTTAAGATCTGGCGGGCCTATCTCTCGACCCAGGCCGCCGACGGCCAGCCAGCCGTGAATGCGCGCGACCGCATCGGCAACGGACCCTGGCAGAATTCCAGGGGCGTCGTGATCGCCAGGGATATCGCCGAGCTGCACGGCGCCAACAACCTGACCAAACAGACCGCGCTCTCCGAAAAGGGCGATGTCATCAACGGCCGCGGCGATACCCCGAACCGCCATGACGTGTTGACGGGATCGCAAGCCGACGGCACGGCGTTCGCGGCGAGCGACGACCGCACCTGCAAGAACTGGACGAGCAGCACGCAAGGTTCGGCCATGCTAGGTCATTCCGACCGCATCGGCCTGCGCGACGATGACGCGTCGAAATCCTGGAACAGCTCGCACCCCTCGCGCGGGCCGGACGGCGGCTGCTCGCAGGCCGATCTCAAGAGCACCGGCGGCGACGGCCTGCTGTATTGTTTCGCGGCGAATTGACCGACAAACATCGTCATTGCGAGCGAAGCGAAGCAATCCATCTCGCTCGCCAAGGAAAGTATGGATTGCTTCGCTTCGCTCGCATTGACGGCGGTTTCACCAACCTTGCTAGGCAACAGCGACCGCGAGCGGAGTGTCGAGGGCTGCTGCGTCATCACGGTCGAATTTCGCCGCGGCCTCGATCGCCGCCGGCAACTGTGCCAGCGCCACCGGCCGCGCGAACAGATAACCCTGTCCCTTGGCGCAGCCTGCATTGGCAAGAAATTGCCACTGTGCTTCGGTCTCGATGCCTTCGGCGAGTACCGGGATGCCGAGGCTCTCGCCGAGCGCCAGCACGGTGCGCACGATCGCGGCGGCGGCGGCGTCGTTCGGCAGCCGCTTCACGAACGACTGGTCGAGCTTGATCTTGTCGAAGGGAAACGCGTGCAGCGTTGCCAGCGATGAATAGCCGGTGCCAAAGTCGTCCATCGCGACGGAGATGCCCATCGCTTTCAGCTTGCGGAGGATATGCAGACCGCGAGTCTGGTCCGACATGATGGTCGATTCCGTGACTTCGACTTCAAGCCGCTTCGGCGACAGGCCGGAGTTCACGAGGATCGCGTGGATCGTCTCGGCCAGGTCGTCGCGGCTGAATTGCACCGGCGACAGATTGACCGCGACCATTCCGGGGATTCTGCCCTCGGCGGCGTCGCGACAGGCGGTGCGCAGCGCCCACTCACCCATCGGAATGATCGCCTCGGTTTCCTCCGCCAGCGGGATGAAATCGGCCGGCGAAATCATTCCGCGCTTCGGATGGCGCCAGCGCATCAGGGCTTCGGCGCCGCAGATCTTTCCGTTCCCGAGCGATGTCTGCAATTGGTAATGCAGTTCGAGTTGATTGCGTTCGGCCGCGGTCTGCAGATCGCGCGCCAGCGCCCGGCGGGCGCGCGCGGTGTCGTCCATCTCGCGTTGATATTGGCAGATCGAGCCGCGCTGCTTGCTCTTGCCCCGGTACATCGCCAGCTTGGCGTTGCTGAGCACCTGGTCGCGTTCCGGCGTATCGGTCGGGAAGATCGAGAAGCCAATCGAGGCGGTGAGGTTGACCGGCTGGCCCCCGACCTGGAAAGGTCGCGCGAACACCCCGGCGATGCGCGCGGCAAAGGCCTGGGCGTCATGCGGGTGGTTGCCGGACATCTGCAATCCCAAAAACTCGTCGCCGCTCTGACGGGCAAGAAACTCGCCCGGCCCGAGCAGGCCGCGCATCCGCTCGGCAACCTCGATCAGCAGCAGATCGCCGGCGCTGTGGCCGAACACGTCGTTGACATCCTTGAAGCCGTCGAGGTCGATCGAAAGCGCGGCGAGCTTGTGGGCTTTCTCGTGCGCCTCGGCGGCGTCGAAGGAAAGCCTTTCATTGAACGCGATACGGTTCGGCAACCCGGTCATGGTGTCGTTGAATGAGAGCTGATGAATACGGTCAGCGGATTCCGTGCGCAAACGCAAATCGATGATGTAGGTCGAAAAGCCGCTGCCCATGACCAGCAGGACGGCAATGACCACGGCAGCGCCGAGCGTATAGGCCGGAATCAAATAGGATGGCAGCGCGATCGAAGCATCGGGGATGGTCGTGGTCGCGGCCGTCAGCGCGTAATGCATGACGCAGACCATGAACGCCAGCACGATCGCGGCGCCATGGCGGCACCAGCGCGTCACCGGCCGATTGGCGCGGTTGACCGCAAGCGCGCTGAGGCCGAGGCCGAGCGCGAAGGTCATGACGACGCCATAGACGTTCCACCGGGTGGTGCCGGCGATGTGCCAGCCCTCCAGGGCGATGAAATGCATGGCGAGAACGCCTGCGCCCATGATGAGCCCGCCAACTTCCGGAGCCAGCGTAAAGTGCCGGCTTCCGACCCCGAAGCCGACAAGACAGGCGACCACCGCGATGACCAGCACGACGCCGGTGGCGACCGGCTCGAATCCACTGCTCAAGGACGGATCGAGCGCCAGGATCGAGATGAAGGTTGAAGCCCACAATGCGGCGCCGGTGCCGACCGACGCCATGAACAGCCAGCCGTAGCGCGTCGTTCCCGATGTCGCGCGGGCCCGGGCGAAATGCCGCATGCCGACCCAGGTGCCGAACAGGCACACCGCGCCGGCGACAAACACCAGCATCTGGTGATACGCAAAAGAGATGGTGGCCGCTTGTGACATGGGGCGTGTTTTCCTGCGCGTCCAACCTAGTGAGCCCCGAGTTAACACGATGTGCGATGGTGGCCGTATGTGCCTTAAAGACATGCGCTTCGCGAGTTAGCGTTGAAATTCCGTGAGTATTTTTCACCGCTGCCGCGGGTACCCTTCCGGCGAATGCGGCGAACGGAAAGCGGAACGATTTGTTAAGCTTATGACCAACACCGGAGGAAGCCGTCGATGCGCTATGAACTGTATTACTGGCCGGGCATCCAGGGCCGTGGCGAATATGTCCGGCTCGCGCTGGAGGATGCCGGCGCCGACTATGCCGATGTCGCGCGCGGCAATCGCGGCATGGCCGCGATGATGGGGATGATGGAGGCGGGCAAGGGCACGCCGCCATTCGCGCCGCCGTTTCTTAAAGCCGGGAAACTCGTGATCGGGCAGACCGCCAACATCCTGCTCTATCTCGGATCGCGCCATTCCCTGGCGCCGAAGGCGGAGGCAGGACAGCTATGGGTGCATCAGCTGCAGCTCACCGTCGCCGATTTCGTGCTGGAAGTTCACGATACCCATCATCCGCTCGGCTCCTCGCTGTATTACGAGGACCAGCGTGCGGCAGCGAAAAAACGCACCGAGGAATTCTGGAAGCAGCGGGTGCCGAAATATCTCGGCTATTTCGAGCGGCTGTTGAAGAGCAATGGCGGCTTCTATCTCACCGGGCGCCGCGTGACCTATGCGGACTTGTCGCTGTTCCAGATCGTGCAAGGGCTGCGCTACGCATTTCCCAACCGCATGAAAGCGTTCGAGCGCCGGATCCCCGGCGTCATCGGCCTGCACGACCGCGTCGCCGCGCGACCGAACATCAAGGCCTATCTCGCCAGCGACCGCCGCATCGCCTTTAACGAGGACGGCATTTTTCGTCATTACAAGGCGCTGGATGTTTAGGCAAGGTTCGCGTCATTCCGGGGCGCGCGAAGCGCGAGCCCGGAATCCATTACCCCTGCAGGGAGTATGGATTCCGGGCCTGCGCCAAGTGGCGCATCCCGGAATGACGAGGCCTACCGGTTCCTGCCATCGATCGGCGTCATCGTCAGTTTTGCCAGCTCGATGCCGTCGATGCAGCTGACGTTCAGCGCCACCACTTCGGTGCCGTCGGGTTTGCTGCCGCGCGCGAACACGTCGACGCCGCAGTCGTTGCAGAGCTGATGCCGGATCGCATGCCTGTTGAAGACGTATTCCTTCAGATTGTCCTCGCCGGCGCGGAGTTGAAAACTCTTCGGCGCCAGGAACGCGAAATGCAGGCCCTTCTTGGTGCAGATCGAGCAGTTGCAGGCGGTCACCATCGCAAGATCGGTGGTGCATTCGAAGCGCACCAGGCCGCAAT
>Ga0066789_10001137_pt1 | contig 11382 bp, 18 predicted proteins | sample OrgsoiDNA2013049_FD_70960 | JGI IMG/M metagenome (GOLD analysis project Ga0066789, IMG submission 70960) | Permafrost soil microbial communities from the Arctic, to analyse light accelerated degradation of dissolved organic matter (DOM) -... | ecosystem: Environmental > Terrestrial > Soil >...
CGGGCGCAGGCATGACCGCTGCCGGTCCGGGCGATGCATCCGACCCAGCCGCTGCGGCGGGCCCAGGCGATGCGGCGAAGGTCCCGGCAGCAGCAGCGAGTTCTGCGGCGGCAGCACCGGGTCCTGAAGGCGGCGCGGCGCCCTACGACAGTGACAGTCAAGGCGACCAGAACGTGAGAGTGGGCCTGCGAGCCGGCAGCGTCGACGACAACGCTCACTTCGCCGACTACCTCGCCTACCGGAATACGTTCGCGACACTCGGTCAGGACGTTCACGAATTCGACGTGACACGACGCCACGTATTCACCGTTACGAATCAATCCGGCTATCCGCTGCTCGGTGCCCACATCGTGATTAGCAACTCCGGAAACTCCAACTCCGGTGGCACTGTCGCCGACCTGCTGACCGACTCCAGTGGCCGCGCGTTGTGGTTCCCGCAGAACTCCTCCGCGAACGCGAACTCCTCGTTCAAGGCCGTCGTCTCGCAGGGCGGCGCGACCGCCCGCGTTTCGATCGATCCAACCAGCAGCGTCTATCAAGTCACTCTCGATGCGCCCGCGACGACCGCGCCCGTGCCACTCGACATCGAGTTCGTCGTTGACGCGACCGGCAGCATGGGTGACGAGATCGCACAACTCAAGGCGAGCCTGTCCGACATCGCGGCCCGCATCGACGCGCTGCCGGCCAAGCCCGACGTCCGCTTCGCGTTGACCATCTACCGCGATCGGGTCGACAGCTTCTTGACTCAGACCTGGAACTTCACGCCTGACCTGGCCGGCTTCGAACGAGAAATCGCGGGGGTGACCGCCGACGGCGGCGGCGATGACCCCGAGGACGTTCAGCAGGGTCTCTATGACGCGCTCCACAAGCCCGCTTGGCGAGCGGGCGGGGCGGCCAAGCTGATGGTGCTGATCGGCGACGCCCGGCCGCACCTCGACTACGCGAACGACCCCGACTACGTCACGACCGCGGTCGACGCGGCTCGAATGGGCGTCAAGATCGAATCGCTGGCCGCCAGTGGGCTCGACGACACGGGCGAGTACATCTGGCGACAGCTGGCGGAGATTACCCAGGGCCAGTTCCTGTTCCTCACCTACGGCCCGAGCGGCGGTCCCGGCGACACGACGACCCATCACGTCGACGGCTACACCCCGATGAACCTCGAGGACCTCGTCGTCCGGCTCGTCAGCCAGGAGCTCTCCCCACTCGGCAATCGCCAGCCACCGACCCAGCAATAGCGCCCGAAATCCAGCTGCGGATGCTCCTGCGCGAGGTCTATTCGAAGCGAGCCGGCGTGACCCCCCACTTAAGGCCGCCAGTGCAATCGTGAGCGGCGGCACACCAAGTCCGAGCATGGCCGCCGCAACGAAGGGCACGCCGTGTGTCAGGGCGATGGCGCCGTGACGGCTTACGTCATGTGGCCCTCATGGCACGAGTACCGTTAGCGGTTTTTCCGACCCCTCAGGCCGCGGCACCGACCCGGCGGGATACGGCCTAGGCCAGCGCATACCAGGGCTTACGGTGCTGTCGTGATCGTCCATGTGTTGCCTTTGCCGGCGGCGTCTTCGCAGATCGGTGACGGCTTGCGTGCAACGATCCCGCCCGCCGCGTCGGTGGCGACGAAACCTACAGTCAGGCATGCCCCCGGCTGCAGGTCGAGTCGGCAGCCGTCTTTTGCGCCGGGGGCGAGGACGAGCTTGCAATTTGATGGTCTAATCCTGGGGGCGCCCGTCGGGGTGACCTGCGTATAGCCTTGTATCGTCCGCGTCAGCTTGGTCGAGTTGGTGATTAAAAAGACCGTACCGCCGTCTACCGGTAGGCGACAGCCCATAAGCGCGAGACAGGCTAACGCCGTCAGTGCTCTGGGCAATGGGAGGGCGGTCCCGCTCGAATTTGTCACGACCTCACACCAGCCCTCTCACTTGTCATCAGACTCTCAAGCAGGATGGACCGAAAAACGGGGGGCCGCACAATCGCTAAGCGATAGCGCCTACGACCAAACACAGGGCCTCTGAACTGGTCTCTTAGTTGTAGCCCCGACGGGATTCGAACCCGCGCTACCGCCTTGAGAGTGCTATCCCACAGTGATTGACTGTTATTGGTTACCGTTGAAAACCCTTACTTCACAGGGATTCCATGGTGTGTCATCGTTGAATAGCGTTGGCTGGTTTTGACTGTGGCGTTGCCCAACTGTTGCCCGACGGTGATCAACTTCTCCCGCACCGATCCCCACCAATCCCGGTCGCAGCTACGCCTTGGCGGAACTCTTGGCTGCGACGCCACTCCGCTTTCGGGCAGTCCTTACGTTCGCCGATACCCGCTTCGCCGCAGCCGCAGGGACAGCCTTCGCCGACGCTCGGACACGGGAAGGTTTGGTAGGACCAACGTCCTGGAACGCCGGGTTCGTGACGCGCCCTTCTCTCCCTACCTCACCTCGACGGCGAGGCACGCGGCCAGATTGGGGGCGAAGCGCGACAACCGATGCACCGGCCAGCGGCAATACCAGTCCTTCGCTCGGGCGATCTGGTCCCGCGATGTCGGGTGCGATCGAACAGGTGCATGATGCTTTTCGGCTGCACCTAGCAGCCCGTGGGCGGTTGGAGTCGATTCGGTTGCGTAGCAGGGTGCAGACAATCACGCCGACCAAGGCCGCCGAGTTGTTGGAGGCCAACACCACTAACCGGCCAGTGTCACGGTCAGTGGTCCGTTCGTTCGCCGAAGCGATGCAACGCGGGGAATGGATCGTCACCCACCAAGGGATCGCGTTCGACGTCAACGGCGTCCTCATCGACGGGCAACACCGGCTCGCCGCGATCGTCGAAGCCGACGTGCCGGTCGACCTAACGGTATTCACCGACGTCGACGACGGCACCTTCGACGTGCTGGACACCGGGAAGCGCCGCAACGCAGCAGACGTGCTCGCGATCGAGGGTGAGAAATCCTCGACGATGCTCGCCGCGATGGTCCGAACCGTGTGGTTATTTGAGAACCGGCCAGACCTGAACTGGTCCGGCGGCGCCGCCGCCGTAACCAACCATCAGATCGTCCAAACGTTGGAGGAAAACCCGAAACTGCGGGACTTCCTCGGCCGCGGTGAGCAGATCGCGGCCGCCACCGGAATGATCAAAAGCGCGGCCGGCGCCGCCAGCTACCTGGTGGAGCGCGCGAACAAACGCGCCAACCTCACCGACTGGTACGACGGCATCATCGACGGCGCCGGCCTGCAAAAGAACGACCCGAGGTTGCTGTTTCGCCGGGTCATGTTCGCCATGGCCCGCAAACAAGCCGGCACCGTCATGCGCCGACGCGACACCCGCGAACACGTCGCCCTCTACCTCAAAGCATTCAACGCCTGGGCCACCGATGAGGACATCCCCCACCTGCGGTTCAACTCACGCGAACCCATGCCAGCGGTCGCCAAAATCCGCTAACCCGCGTGACCCCGCCCGTAAGGCACCTCCAGCTGGCAGGGTGACCGAGCCGCTATAGCCCGAGAGCGATGTTCTACTGCAGGCTTGTCCCGTGCCAGTACCCGTCGCAACGGCGCCCAGGCGTCATCACCAGGATATTCGGCGCGCTCAACCCGAGTGGCAACCCCGCACTCTCAACGCCGCAGCGAACGAATTGCTGTGGCGTCGCACGCGCGCGATCGCACGACACGCACTGCACACGAACCACGGTGTCGAACTCGTGCGGTCAGATACTGGCGAACGCTACGTTGCACGGTCGCCCGCCGCTGGTGAAGGCGGTCGGTCGTGGCGGGCGCGCCGCAGGAGCTGGTGTTGTACGTCTTCGGACGCTATGACCACGCGTTGGTGGAGCGCACGGGCGACGCGGAAGCCTTTGCGACGCTGGAAAATCGTGAGCCGGCATAAGCTTTCCCTCATCAGCCGATTTACGAACTATTTGAGGCTCCCCTAATAGTTCGGGTTGCAGCCCGCAATTTTGCGGGGAATGTCACACACTATTTTCCCGTTGGTAACCATTGCGAGGCCCTTGGCTGCCGATACGAATGGCAGAGTGGACGTACGGGCTAAGCAACCGAGGGAGGGCCCATGACCGACGAGATGATCGAAGACGAGATGTTGACCCACGACGTGTTGAACAACGAGATTGTGCAGACCGGCAGCGCGCTGGCCGAGATCGAGACGATTCGCGCGGCGTACACGCAGAAAATCAACGCGGCGATCGGTGCCGACGACGACAGGCTCGCCATCGAGCTGTCGAAGCAGTACCGCGATGAGGCTTTCGAAGCACTCATCGAGCGGACTGCGCGGCGACGCAACGTCGCGTAGGCCGCGTCTGGCGCAGGTGGCGCGCATTCCTCGATCAGCCGAACGTAAAGTCGCAAGCCTGCACGCCTGTGGGGTTCAATAACTGGCGGCGCTGTATTCGTTGATCAGTCAGCCGAGGATCTTGGTTCGGGTGATTCGGTCCGCTGGCAAGGGGATGACGTTCGGGTCGTCAGGGGGTGCCCGCAGACTCAGTCCGGTCCCCTTGGTGCGTCCGGCGTGCGTTGTAGTGAGTTGCGTATTCGTCGAGGACGACACGCAGGTGCCGTACGTCGGCAATGAGCATGCGGACGGTGCACTCGGCCCGGACCGTTCTCACCCATCGTTTTGCGAACGCGTTCATCTTCGGACACTGCGGGGCTGATTTCTTGACCTCAATGTTCTTGGAGGTGAAGACGGCGTCGAACGCCTCGGTGAAGATCGAGTCGCGGTCCCGGAGCACATACTGGAATCTTGATCCGACTGTTCGAGCCGCCCGCTCCCTCGCTCCCTCGCTCCCATGTCCCCGTCCAGCGCACGTCTGAGCCGGCGTGGCCAGGGTGCCTTCTACCGGGCCAGTCGGTTGGCCAGCCAGGACAGCGCGAGCGGGTAGCGGTAGTCGATACCGCCGTGCCCGGCGTCGAACAGCTCGAAGTGGACCCGCTCGTCGGGAAGCCCCACCCGGGCCACGGCGGACCGGAACGCTTCGGCGCCGACGTCGAGGAACCACTCGTCGCGCGTACCGGCGTCGATCCACACGGCCCGCAACGCGCGCACCGCGTCGGCGTGGCGCTCGACCATGCGCACCGGGTCCCAATCAAGCCAGCGCTGCCACACCGCGGGGACCAACTCCCCGGAGACCGGGTCGAACGGCAGCTGGGGGGTCCCGTCGGCGTGGGCGGAGAAGCATGCGGTGCACCCGAGCAGGATCAGCAGCACCTCGTCCTCGGCCTTGGTGAAGGAGGTCCGGGACCGGAAGTCCGCCCACCATCGCTGGATGTCCCCGCCGTAGTCGCGCAGCGCTCGGACCGCCTTGCCGAACTCCGCCACGTATGACAGCTCGTACAGCGCGTCCCCGGCGTGCGTGGCCAGCGCCCCGAACAGGTCAGGCCGAAGCATCGGCGTGATCATGGCCCCGAACCCGCCGGAGGACTTCCCGGTGACGGCCCTAGACTCCCGGTCGGGCAGGGTGCGGTAGCGCGCATCAACCCATGGGACGACCTCGTCGCACAGGTAGGAGTGGTAGGCGCCCGTCCCCGGCGAATCGACGAACTGCGAGCCGCCGTAGGCCGTCCAGGCATCGACGAAGACCAGCACGCAGCCCGGCGCCTGCCCGGAAGAGAACAGCGCGTCTGCCGTCTCGATGAACGGCTGGCGAAACGGCTGGCGGTTGGCCCACATTGCGACGTGCCCGGTATACCCCTGCAGCACGTAGACCGACGGGTACCGCACCGCCGAGTCGTCGTCATAGCCGGGCGGCACGTACACCCACAGCGGACGCTCGGGGGCGTCACCAAGCACGTTGCCCCGCAGCAGCTCCGAAACGATGGTCTCTCGGTCCAGACGACCGGCCAGCTCAACACCCCAGGGAAGCATGGCGTCAGCCAACCACCTGCCATGCCGGCCGGTCCAGACCCATCGGCGCCGCCCCTCCCGAGGAAGCGAGCCGGCGCCCTTTTACACTGCTGCCGCGGCCGGCAATCAGAAATACGAGCGCGCAGCTCGCAACCGATCCTGCGTGTTTCATCACGAGGCTCGCGTCCGCCCGATAGACATGCGTACCGCAAATCTGCCTCCTAGACGTAGAACGCGCCCGGGCGTTGCAGATCGCCGCGCAGCGCACTGCGGGACCGGACAGCGCGTGCCTCGCATTGCGCCCGTGCCTCGGTGACGTACTCCGCGACTAGCACGACGTCCTGCAATCACGACCGAACGCACGTCAACGCGGCAAATGAGGTCCTTCGGATTGCGGCACCGAACTGCTGGGGATATGAAACTCATGCCCTCGCCGACCGCGTTACGTCAGTTCGCGGCCGGGCTGCGACTCCTCGCGATCGTGGCGCTGTTCTTCGCCGTGCTCTGTGCGCTCGTGTTTGCAATCGGTGGCTTCGCCTCGTCGCGTCCCGCTGAGGGCATCGTCGGGCTCCTACTTGCGGCTGCGGCCGGTTCAATCGCCGCACTACGGCTTCGGCTCTGGCTCGAGGTTCGCCGTTCGAGCCAGTAGGTCATGCGCGCGCTGCCACGCGAGGTGCGGCAATTGCGGATGTCACGTGGGGCGGTGGCCGGGCTCCCAGGCGAGGTTGCCGTCGCTGTCGATATGGGCGAGTAGCAGCGTGCCCATCCCGTAGTCGTCGACGAGCTCCCATCGCGATCCATACCTGTCCAGCAGCTCCCCAAGCCTCGGATCCGCGACCGTTGCGACTCTCACGTTGGCTCTCGCCAGCTCAACCTCGGCACGTGCCGCGCCCTCCGTAGGCGTCGGCGTGGAGCTACGCACGACCACGCTGATCACACCGTCGGCCGTTGGCCCCGAGGTTGCACGGTGCAATTCCACTGACCCGAGCATCACCGATGCCTCGCCTGAATCGATCAGCGCGAGTGCAAGCTCCCACCGGGGACCAACCGGCTCATCAACTTGCAGACCACTGAATCCGGACACATCTCAAAGTGTCGCGCACGACGAACAGCTGCGCCGCATTTTGCGGACCTGCGGCGATGCCGCGTTCCGAGAACCCGAGACTGCTGAACCGCGCGCCGCGCCCCAGCGTTCAGCACGCTCGATGCGCTGCTAAAACAACATCCGCACATCGGCAGATGATCGCGTTTCGACGAGCCCGTTTTGGACCCACCGGTAGGTCGAGCGTCGCGGTCAGACGACGTCAGCGTGTTGTGGGCCCTCGGCGACGCGACCACGCAAACCCATGTAGCCAAGCCCCACCTCGGGCCGCCGCGGTCGCGGCGTACCTACCTTGATGCGCACGCCGTCTACTCCCGGGGCCGACTGCGTAAGCAGATCCGCACCGGCGGGTCGGCGAGGGCAATATTTGAAACTTTTTCGGTCCAGCTGGCCACTTCGGGTCCCCTCAAACCGCCTGTACTCCATGAGAGCTCGATGCCCACTCACCAGGAGGCCGACCGCGCCGACCGACAACTCTGCGAGACCAGTCGAAGCTGCTGTTGCACAGCTGTTGCCCAACGGCAAAAATGGCACCCCCAGCGGTGCCCGCAACCGGCGCCATACCGGCGCTGACCTGCGGTTATGTGAGTAGCCCCGACGGGATTCGAACCCGCGCTACCGCCTTGAGAGTGCTATCCCACAGTAATTGAACATAGTTGGAAGTCGTTGAAAACCGTTAGTTCCCGGGGTTTTCATCGTGTGTCGTCGTTGAACAGCGTTGGCTGGTTTTGACTGTCGTGTTGCCCATCTGTTGCCCGACGGTGATCAACTTCTCCCCCACCGAGCTCACCGACCCGGCCACAACAACACGGTCTCGGCGTTTCACTTGGCGGGCCTCTTGGCGACGACACCGCTCCGCGTTCGGGCCGTCTTTGCGCTCGCCGATACGCGCTTCGCGGCCCCTACCGGAGCTGCCTTCGCCGGCGTCCCGGCGCGGGCAGCTTTGGCAGGAACCGCGATCCGGGAGCGGCGAGTTCGTGACGCCACTTTGTCGCCCGGACTCACTGCGCTGGCAAGGTAGGCCGCCAACGCCTCCCGGATGATGTCACTCGCCTTGACATGGCGATCCGCCGCCAGAACCTCAATGCGGGCATCAACCTCGGTAGAGACCCGGACCTGCCGGACCCGCGCGTGTTGACCCGGCTTCGCGTCAGGGTCGATCGAAGGCCGACCACCCAACGCCTTCGCAAGAACCTCACGTCCGCGCTTGGCCGCGTCCTGTCCGCGCAGCGCAGTCGTCGAGCCGGGCTTCAAAGCCATCTCGCGCTCGGCCCAGTCGGCCGCCGCTTGGTAGTCCTTCGCGTTCGCCATCAGTTCTCTCCCATCCGGTCCAGGTGCTTCTTACGCGCCTGCATCACGTGGAATATGTGCAGACCTCTGGAACCTGCGATCTCCACCATCACCTCGAGCAGCGGACCACCACCAGGTGCCCGCGGCGGCCCGATGAACAACGTCGGGCGCACCCGACCGCCCAGCCGCGGCTCATCGAACTCGACCTCCACATACACCGCGTGTTCGATCGCGTGCAAAGCGTCTTCGTTCGGGACGCCATGCTTGTCCGCGCTGGCTGCCCAGCTGATCGCCACCTATGTAATGTACTACAGAACACGCGCGGTTGTGCAGCACAGAACCCGGACGTAGGACACGAGGCCTCGAACGCGGTCGGCGACGAAGGTGCGCGCTTCTGCATAGCTATTCATTGCCATGATCGAGGGCAAAGACGAGTCCAGACACCCACCGACCTTGCGGCCGCTCGGCAAAAATCTAAATGAGCCATGGACCGTCCAAGAAAGCTGACGCGGGACAATCGACACCTTCTGCGGCAACAACTTACGACGCGCCACCTCAGAAATCCCCTTCCTGTTCGCGCACCGGCGCGCCAAGCCAATGTTGGCCTTGAGCGCGTGCCGCAGCTTCGGTCGACTGCAGTTCCGAGTACAACGCTTCGGCGGCCAACCTCGACATACCCAAGATGTTCAGGAAGTCATGGTCAGGAAGTCGTACACCGTGGAGGACGTACGAGAGTACGAGGTCCACGAAGGCGAATTCTCGCGGTTCCAGATCGAGCCGGACGCCGTCCTTCCCAAATCGGGCGATCACCGCCCACTCACCGAACGAGCCATGTTGTCCGCCACTGCTTTGGCGAAATTATCTGGTCGGTAGAACGATCCTGGAACTCCGGCATTTGGGCCTCTGAAGATGATTGTCGAGTTGCTGTGGTCAACCCAGAACCGAGTCCCATCGTCACGCAGCACTCCCTTGCTTGCGTTCATCACACAATCAACCTCGCTAGGTCAACCCGGTGCCGCACCCAATCACACCTACGGCCCGTGCGCGACGGACTCCGCCACGTCGGAACCCTGATCGCCCTCCACCGCTGACAAACTCGGGGCGCTGCGCGAACCAAGGTCCAGGTTGAGCCAAGAAAAGTTCTCGCTCCAGGTGTCCACTTCGCGGACCCCAACAGCGCCTGTACCTAGTGACAGCACCTTGATCTCACCAGGAGGCCACCCGCACCGATCACCAACTTGCGACACCAGTCGAAGCTGCTGTTGCGCAGCTGTTGCCCACGGGCAGAAATGGTACCCCCAGCGGTGCCCGCAACCGGCGCCACACCCGCGCTGACCTGCGGTTATGTGAGTAGCCCCGACGGGATTCGAACCCGCGCTACCGCCTTGAGAGTGCTATCTCACAGATTGAACGTAGCTGGGAGCCGTTGAAAACCACGATTTCACAGGGCTTTCATCGCGGGTCATCGTTGACTGGCGTTGGCTGTGTTTGACTGTCGTGTTGCCCATCTGTTGCCCGACGGTTATCGACTTCTCGCCACCAAGACCACGCGCGGCGATGCGACACGGCATCGCGCCGGTAGCCGATCAGGTGGTGGGCAGATCCGCTCGCGTGGCGCAGTCGGCCGGAGTATGGCCAGTCGCGCCGCTAGCAATTTGCGGCGGCGCTGACGAGCCGGACGCCGAGCTCGGGGGCGGCCGCCGCCCAGGCAGCGTCGTTTAGTTTGAGCACCGCCGTGCCGGACCTCATCCAATCATCGACATCTCTTCGCCGCGCGAGTTCCACATTCGAGCGCGACCATTGCCCTCACCGATCGTAATCACATCTGGTTCGTGGATAATCATTCCAAGTAACGGCCCAGGAGCGTCCTCCCATTCGAATTCGTAGTAGTCACCCGGCTGCAACATATACTCGGCACCCGAAGGTTCTAGCACGACTGTGACTGGCGAAGTCCCTCTCGCGCCAACCTGGAAGCGCATGACTATTTCCTCCAATTATCGAGGTAGTACTGCATGAGTTGAGCGCGGTAGCCTGCGCTGGGATTCGTTCCGGTAGATGCGGAATCAACTGCCCGATAGTAGTCCCGAATCGTGTTTATCTCGGACTTGGTGAAGCCCCGCGCCTTGACTTCGGCGAGCTGCTCAGGGGTCTGCAGCGCAAGGTTCGCGTCTTTGTTCGCCCAGAGATATCCACCCCCAAACTCGGGAACATTGAGGCCATGATCCTTTGCGATCGCCCTGACACGATTAAACTTATCGGCAACTTTAGCCGACACCGATTCTGCTGCTTTCGCGGCCTTATCAGCGGCGCGGACCGCCTTCATCTCGTTGACGCGCGCTTTCAATAATTTGAGTCGCTCGGCGACCTTCGCCGCGGCGGCCCCTCCCCCGTATGACAGCGCCGCCTCGAACTGAAGCGTGCCGATATCTTGTCCAACTTGGCTTGGGCAACCGTTGTTGAGGTCGTTCCAGGTCTGCTGAATCTGGCCGCGAACGCCGCCGGCACCGAAGGGATTGACGTTGTCGATGCACTGCAGGAGCCCACCAGGACCATTCAGACCGGCCTGGCACGCGCTGTCCCATGCCTGCCACGTTCTCACCGGATGTACCACCGCACTCGCAGTGTCCCCCGCGGCTTTCGCTACGCCGATCGCTTCGTTCTCCACAATAGAGACGCTCTGGCAAAGGTCGAGGCCCCAGAAGGTTGTGAATGAGCTACAGCCGATTAGTCCGCTGGGGTCGCTGACGGGCCTGCGCATCACCGAAGTACCAACCGTTCTGTCCATCGCACAACGCCCACGAAAGCCACACATGCGCCCCTGGCGCGACGGCGTTCGGAACCTCAACTTATTGCTGAGGCTGTACGCAACGGCCCAACCGGAACCGATGCCGCCGCCAGGTCTTGTGACATCTGCTATTCGGAAATGATCGCGCTTCGGGGAGCCCGTTTCGGTACCCCGCCGGCGAGTTCCCGAGCGCGCTGTTGAGATTTTGTCGGTCCACGTGTCCGCTTCGGGCACCCCAACAGCGCCTGTACCTAGTGAGAGCACCTTGCTCTCTCACGAGGAGGCCACCCGCACCGATCGCCAACTTTTGCGAGACCAGTCGAAGCTGCTGTTGCACAGCTGTTGCCCAAGGGCAAAAA
>Ga0066789_10001138_pt1 | contig 11379 bp, 11 predicted proteins | sample OrgsoiDNA2013049_FD_70960 | JGI IMG/M metagenome (GOLD analysis project Ga0066789, IMG submission 70960) | Permafrost soil microbial communities from the Arctic, to analyse light accelerated degradation of dissolved organic matter (DOM) -... | ecosystem: Environmental > Terrestrial > Soil >...
GTGATCATGGTCGCGAGCACGTAGCGCCAGTCGAATTGCCACAGCAGCACGCCCATCAGCAGCGTGACTTCGACGATGGTCGGGGCGAGTTGCAGGATCACCATCCGGACAATGACTTCGATACCGAGCCGGCCGCGCTCCAGCACGCGCGTCAAGCCGCCGGTCTTGCGCTCCAGGTGAAAGCGCAGCGACAGCTCATGCATGTGGACGAAGGTGAGATAGGCAAGCTTGCGCACCGCGTGCATCGCCACCCGGGCGAAGATTCCGTCGCGCCATTGGGTCAGGACCGCCATCAGCACGCGGATGGCGCCGTAACTGCCGGTCATGATCAGGGGCGACGCGATCAGCCACAACGTCCAGTTCGATGACTGCACGGGCGCGGTATCCGCACCGGTCAGGGCGTCGATCGCCCATTTGAAGGTGAACGGCACCGATAGCGTCGCGAGCTTGGCGACCAGCAACAGCACCACCGACCAGACCACGCGCATCTTGAGATCGACCCGGTCGCCGGGCCATATGTATGGCCACAGATGCATCAGCGTCCCGATCAGGGTCGCCTGCTCGATGGATCGGTCGAAAGAAGGCTGCGCCTGGCTGGCGCCCGGAGACGAATCAGTATCAGTCATTAATCAAGAGCCTGAAGAATAGCTGTCGCGCGGGTGTTTTATGTTGATCTGCATGGTGTCCGTCATATAGAGCGTCTACCCCTCGCTTGCACCCTTACGGAGCAATTCTTTCGGGATTTGCAGGCACTTGCGGCTAAATTCAACTGCCATCGCCAATTCAATGGGCTTGACGCATTTACGCTGCAGTGCCACATGCCAGTATGAGCAAGATCAAACCCAGCATGAACAAGATCAAAACCGTCTGTGTCTATTGCGGCTCCGGCCCCGGCACCAATCCCCGTTTTGTAGAAGCCGCTATCGCGCTGGGAAAGATCTTCGCCGATAACGGCGTGAGCCTTGTCTATGGCGGCGGCTCGAACGGGTTGATGGGCGCCATTGCCAAATCCACTCTGGATCATGGCGGCAACGTGATCGGCATTATTCCGGAGTTTCTGATTTCCCGCGAAAACGCCATGGCGCGCGTTCAGGAACTGATCGTGACGCCGGACATGCACGAACGCAAGCGGCTGATGTTCGAACGCTCGGACGCGTTCGTCGCCCTGCCCGGCGGTATCGGCACACTGGAGGAACTGGTGGAGCAGCTGACGTGGCAGCAACTTGGCCGCCACTCCAAGCCGGTCCTGCTCGCCAACATCGATAGTTTCTGGGAGCCCCTCCTCGCGCTGCTCACGCATATGCGTGCGACGGAATTCATTCGACCGACGCTGGCGGTCGAGATTCTGCAAGCAGAACGGGCCGAGGATATCCTGCCGCTGCTGAGCGCCGCCGCCGCCCGCGTTCCCGAGGGCACCGGGGAAATGGCCGCCGACGTGGTACGCCGGCTTTAGCCGGCGAAGGATTATCGCGGCGGCGCCTCTGCATCGTCTTTCGGAAACGTCACCGCCTCGATGCGGTTGCCGTCGGGATCGATGACGAACGCGGCATAATAACGCACGCGATCGTGCGGACGCAGACCCGGCGCGCCGTCGGAGCGGCCGCCTGCACTCAGCGCCGCCACGTGGAACGCATCGACGTCAGCGGCTGCTCTTGCCCGAAGACAGATATGGACGCCGCTCTCCGGCGCGACCTCTGCCATGCCGGCACGTAAATTGATCCAGAACTCGGGATAGCTTTTCCCGAAACCGACCGTCACCGGCCGCGTCACCAATCGCGACAGCCCGAGCGGCGCCAACGCCGCCTCGTAAAAACGTGCGGCGCGTTCGAGGTCGCTGACGCCGACGGAAACATGATCGATCATGGGCGGCCCCCGTGATCTCTTCCGTCATTGCGAGCGAAGCGAAGCAATCCATGCGAACGCGGCAGCATGGATTGCTTCGTCGCTTCGCTCCTCGCAATGACGGCTGGAGTCATTCGTTTATCACGCCGGCGCGCCGGACTTCACCAGCTTGTAGATCACCGAATCCATCAGCGCCTGGAACGACGCGTCGATGATATTCGGCGAGACGCCGATGGTGGTCCAGCGCTCGCCTTCCTCGTCCTCGCTCTCGATCAGCACCCGCGTTACCGCCTCGGTGCCGCCATTGAGGATACGCACGCGGTAGTCGATCAGCTTCAGGCCCTCGATGTATTTCTGGTATTTGCCGAGGTCCTTGCGCAGCGCCACGTCGAGCGCATTGACCGGACCGTTGCCTTCGGCGGCCGAGATCAGTCGCTCGCCGGCGACATCGACCTTCACCACCGCCATCGCCACCGTCACGCGCTGGCCGTTGGCGTTGTAGCGCTGCTCGGTGTTGACGTCGAATTGCTCGACCCGAAAATATTCCGGCACCCGGCCCAGCGTGCGCCGCGCCAGCAGGTCGAACGACGCGTTGGCGGACTCGTAGGCGTAGCCCGCGGCCTCGCGCTCCTTCAGTTCCTCGACCAGGCGAACCAGTTTCGGGTCGTTCTTCTCGTAGGCGATGCCGGCGCGTTCCAGTTCGGCGATGACGTTGGAACGGCCGGCCTGATCGGACACCAGCACCTTGCGATGATTGCCGACCGCTTCCGGCGAGACATGCTCGTAGGTCTGCGGATCCTTCAGCACCGCGGAGGCGTGAATCCCGGTCTTGGTGACGAACGCACTTTCGCCGACATAGGGCGCGTGGCGATTGGGGGCCCGATTGAGCATGTCGTCGAGCGTCCGCGAAACCTTCATCAGGGTCGCCATCTGGTCCGGCGACACGCCGATGTCGAAGCGATCGGAAAATTCGCGCTTGAGCCGCAGCGTCGGGATCAGCGAACACAGATTGGCGTTGCCGCAGCGCTCACCCAGCCCGTTCAGCGTGCCCTGGATTTGACGCGCACCCGCACGCACCGCGGCCAGCGAATTGGCGACGGCCTGCTCGGTGTCGTTATGGGCGTGAATGCCGACATGATCGCCGGGAATATGTTTTATCACCTCGGTGACGATGGTCTCGACCTCGTGCGGCATGGTGCCGCCATTGGTATCGCACAAGACAACCCAGCGCGCGCCGGAATCATAGGCGGCTCTGGCGCAGGAAAGCGCGAAGCCGGCGTTTTCCTTGAAACCGTCGAAGAAATGTTCGCAGTCGAGCATGACTTCGCGCCCCGCTGACGTCGCGGCCTTCACGCTGTCGCGGATCGAAGCCAGATTTTCCTCGTTGGTGGTCTCGAGCGCGACACGCACCTGATAGGCCGATGATTTCGCGACAAAGCAGATCGCATCCGCCTTGGCCTCCAGCAGCGCCGCGAGACCCGGGTCGTTCGAGGCCGAGCGGCCGGGACGCCGCGTCATGCCGAACGCCGTGAAGCGGGCGTGAGCGAGGTCAGGCCTTTGGGCAAAGAATTCGGTATCGGTCGGATTGGCGCCGGGATAGCCGCCCTCGACATAATCGATACCGAGTTCGTCGAGCATCTTCGCGATCAGCCGCTTGTCGTGCAGCGTGAAATCGACGCCGTTGGTCTGCGCCCCATCGCGCAGCGTGGTGTCGAACAGATAGAGGCGTTCGCGAGTCATGTCGGAACTCCTGACGACGGGCCCTGGACAAGCGTCTTCTGCATCGTGGTGTTGGCAAGCCATTCGCCGTTGACGGTCACGGTGTTGCGCTGCTTGCCGACGTAGCCACGCTTTAAGAAAAATTCCTGCGCATTGTCGCTGGCATCGACCGAAAGAGTCTTCGCGCCGCGGCTGCCGGCGAGCTTTTCCAGCGCATCGCACAGCAGCGACGCCACGCCCTGCCCGACCGCACTGGGGTGAACGTAGAGCATGTCGATATGATCGGTGCCCTTCAGCGAGGCAAACCCGACCGGAGAATTCTGCAGCGTGGCGATCAGCGTGAGTTCGGAGGCGAGACGCTTGCCGAATTGCTCTTCGTCATCGGCGGCGCTGGCCCAGGCCTGCTGCTGCGCCTCGCTGTAGTCGTCGCCGGTCAACTCCTCGACGCTTGCGGCGAAGATCGCCGCCAGCACCGGCGTATCCGCCGCGAGAAACGGCCGCAAAGCGGGCTTGGGCAGTGCCTGTCCCATTACGCAATCTCGTCCAGGTAGCGGTTTCGCATTGGCTGCCAACCGCCGCGTCCGTCATGCGCGGGCTCGACCCGCGCATCCGTCCAAACGACGGCAAAAGAATTTTTTGATTGATGGATTGCCGGGTCAAGCCCGGCAATGACGCCAATTTTGAAGGGACTCATCGCGCGATCTCCCAGGTGGTGCCTTCCTTGGAATCCTTGATGACGACACCCATCGCGGCGAGCTCGTCGCGGATTCGATCGGATTCCTTGAAGTCTTTTCGCGCCCGTGCGGCGGTGCGATCCGAAATCAAACCATCGATTTGTTTCACGTCGACGCCGCTCGCCTGCTGTTTTCGGCCTTTCCATTCCGCCGCGCTCTCGGACAGGAAACCCAGAAGCCGCAAGGAAGCCACAAACGCGTTGCGATCCGGTTCACTTCCGGAAGCGGCGTTATTACGCAAACCATGCAGCGAGGCGATCATCTGCGGCGTGTTCAGATCGTCCGAGAGCGCCTCGATAACTGCCTCAGAAGGCCGTTCGCCTTTGTTATCCGCAGCGACCCAGTACCAGTCGTCGAGCGTCTTGGCGCTTTCTTCCAGCCCCTTGAGAGTCCAGTCGATCGGCGAACGATAATGCGTCTTCAACATATTGAGACGCAGCACTTCGCCCGGCCAATCGGCCAGCACATCCCTGATCGTCACGAAATTGCCGAGGCTCTTCGACATCTTCTTTCCTTCGACTTCCAGGAAGCCGTTGTGCATCCAGTAATTCGCCATGACGGACGTGCCGTGCGCGCAACGCGATTGCGCCAGCTCGTTCTCGTGGTGAGGAAAAATGAGATCGAGACCGCCGCCATGGATGTCGAAGACGTCGCCGAGATAGGCGGCGCTCATCGCCGAGCATTCGATGTGCCAACCCGGGCGTCCCCTGCCCCACGGGCTTTCCCAGCCCGGCTCGTCGCCGGACGATTGCTTCCACAAGACGAAGTCGGCCGGATTTTTCTTGTGCGCTTCAACAGCGACCCGCGCGCCGGCCAATTGCTCGTCAAGTTTGCGCCCCGACAGCATTCCATAGTCGGGCATCGACGCGGTATCGAACAGCACCTCGCCGCCGGCTTCATAGGCGTTGCCGCGCGCGATCAACTGCTTGATCAGCGTCACCATGTCCGCCTTGCCGTCCGAACGCGGCAGGACAAAATCGGTCGCGCGGGGTTCGAAGGTCGGCGGAAGCGAACCCAGTGCCGCCGCATCGTCGTGGAACTGTTTTTCGGTGACTTCGGTGACCTTGCGGATCGCTTCGTTCAGCGCCACGCCGGGAAAATCCCGCGCGGCGCGCTCGTTGATCTTGTCATCGACGTCGGTGATATTGCGGACATAGGTGACGCGGTCGGCGCCGTAGAGGTGCCGCAGCAGGCGGAACAGCACGTCGAACACGATGACCGGTCGCGCATTGCCGATATGGGCGAAGTCATAGACCGTCGGCCCGCAGACATACATGCGCACGTTGTTGCGATCGATCGGCACAAACGACCGCTTTTCCTTCGTCAACGTATCGTAAAGTCGCAAATCCATGGATATCCCGTCCCTTGCGGCCGGGCGTCGAGTGATCTCGAATGAGAAAAGACGGCCTCAGCCAGCGAATCGCTAGCTCATAATCTCGCGGCAAATGCCACAAATGGCGAGGAGACCGTTCATGGCGCCACCATGGGCCAGCCCGGGGGACGGCGTCAAGAGCTTGCTAACGGCGGATTTTCGCCATCAATCCGCCCCCGCTGCCATGGTTAATCATTATTAACGTTTTGAGCTTATCCAATGAGGGGCGATCCCCCTCATTTTTTTTGGTGCAGCATGCGATCTCTCCCTGCGCTTTTGGCCGGTATGTTCCTCCTCACCGCCTCCGCGGCATCGGCTGACAGCCGCGTTTTCATCATCGCCAACCAGGCCGACGGTTACGGCGTCGACCAGTGCCTCGCGAGGGGCGAACAATGCGGCGCCCACGCGGCCCGGTCCTACTGCCAGTCGCGGGATTTCACGCTGGCCTCGGCCTACCGGCGCGTGGATCCGGATGAAATAACGGGGTCGGTTGCCAAACCTGCCGGCGGCAGTTGTAACCATGCCGGCTGCGACGAATACGTCGCCATTACCTGTCAACGCTAAGGCCGTGGTCGCGGCGATCGAAGGTCGGGCCTGCCACACCGGCGCCCCGGAAACGACGTGACGGTGCCCCGAGAAGCCGTTATGTGAGGGCCGCGTTGGCCGCGCCTTTCGGTATCAAGCCCGCGCGGAGATGTTCTCAAGCATGATTCGGAAAAATGGGAACCGGTTTTTCGAAAAGGTCATGCGCAAACAAAGAGATCGCATCATGATCCGATCTAGTCTAACCGGATTATGATGTGATGCCCGGATATGCCTGAAACGCTGATTGCCCCCCTTTCCAGATGGATTTTGGCCTGCGCTGCGCTGTTCGGCGCGGCCGCGCTTAGCGTTGACGCTTCGGCGCAAATGAACCAGACGCTGACTCAGCCGCAACCCGCGCCGCAGCAGCAGGGAGCGCCGGTCAATCCGATGTGCCCGCGGCTGGAAGCGCAATTGGCGACCATCGACCGCGGTGGCGGCGGGGACCCGGCCAAGGACGAGCAAATCCGCCGCTACCAGGATGCCGCGGCCAAGCAGCAAAGCGAGCTCGACCGCGTTACCTCGCAGGCCAAGCGCATGGGCTGCGACAGTTCAGGGTTTTTCTCGCTGTTCAGCGGTCAATCGGCGCAGTGCGGTCCGGTCAACAACCAGATTCAGCAGATGCGCGCCAATCTCGAACAGATCACCACCAGCCTCGAGCGGCTGCGTAGCGGCGGCCTCGGCGGCGGCGATCGCGACAACCAGCGCCGTTCGGTGCTGTCCGCGCTCGCGCAGAACAATTGCGGACCGCAATATGCCAACGCCGCGCGGGGCCCGGGCAATTTCCTGGAAAGTCTGTTCGGCAACAACAATAACAACAACAATCCGATCGCGCCGCCCGGCGCCGATCTGGGGGCGCAATCCGGAACCTATCGCACGGTCTGCGTCCGCGCCTGCGACGGCGCTTATTTTCCGATTTCGTTTGCCACGGTGCCCGGCCGTTTCCCCGATGACGAAAAGACCTGCAAGTCGCTTTGTCCGGCGTCGGAGGCAAGCCTCTACAGCTATCGCAATCCCGGCGAGGACATGAACCAGGCGGTGTCGATCAACGGCCAGCCCTATTCGTCGTCGCCCAATGCGTTTCGCTACCGTCAGGAGTTCAATCCATCCTGCGCCTGCAAGGCCGCCGGACAGACCTGGTCCGACGCCTTGAAGGCCATCGACGACAAGGCCGAGGCCGAACAGCAAGGCGACATCATCGTTACCGAGGAGAGCGCCAAGAAAATGTCGCGGCCGCTGACCAAAGGCGCTGCAACCGCTGCGAAGAAGGGCGCCGCGCCCGCGGGCACCACGGCGACGGCGCCGGCAACACCCGCACCCGATGCATCGCCCCCCGCGGCCGATTCAACCGCCGCCGCGCCGGACAACAAGCCGATTCGTTCGGTGGGCCCGACCTTTATCCCCGCGCGTTAATCCGGTTAATCTATCCCTCGAACGCTTCCGCCGACCCGCGGCTGGCGCGCGAAACCAGGGTATCGTCGGGTTCTGGCAGCGCCTTGGCGGAATCGCGAAACTTGTTGGTGATGGGGTAACGGCGGTCGCGCCCAAAGTTCTTTTGGGTGACCTTGACGCCCGGCGCGGCCTGGCGGCGCTTGTACTCGGCGATGTTGAGCAACCGGTCGATCCGCGCCACCACTTCACGATCGAACCCCGCCGCCACGATCGACGCCAGCGGCTCTTCCCGCTCCACCAACCGTTCCAGGATCGCATCGAGCATGTCGTAAGGCGGCAGCGAATCCTGATCGGTCTGGTTTTCGCGCAATTCCGCGGTCGGCGGCCGCGTGATGATGTTCACCGGAATGACTTCGCCCGACGGGCCGAGCGCGCCGTCCGGCTTCCACGAATTGCGCAGCGAGGAAAGCCGGAACACCTCGGTCTTGTAGATATCCTTGATCGGATTGTAGCCGCCATTCATGTCGCCATAGAGCGTCGCGTAGCCGACCGACATTTCCGACTTGTTGCCGGTGGTCACCACCATCGCGCCGGTCTTGTTGGAGATCGCCATCAACAGCGTGCCGCGGGTGCGCGCCTGCAGGTTTTCTTCGGTAATGTCGCGCGGCAACCCGGCGAAGGTTTTCGACAAAATCTCCTCAAAGCCGTTGACGGCCTGCGCGATCGGCAGCACCTCGTAGCGGATGCCGAGCGCGCGGGCGAGCTGTGCCGCGTCATCGAGCGACACTTGTGCGGTAAAACGGAACGGCAGCATGACGCCGCGGACATGGTCCGCACCCAGCGCATCGACCGCGATCGCCGCACACAGCGCCGAATCGATGCCGCCGGAGACGCCGAGCAGCACGCCCGGAAATCCCGTTTTCCGGACATAGTCGCGCAAGCCCAGCACACACGCGGCGTAGTCGCCCTGGTCGCCCTCGACGACCGGCGCCATCGGTCCGGTGCAGCGCCAGCCGGCTTCGCCCTTGCTCCAGCGCAACGTCGCGATGTTTTCCTCGAAAGCCGGCAATTGCGCCGCCACCGACAGATCCGCATTCAGCGCGAACGATGCGCCGTCGAACACAAGCTCGTCCTGTCCGCCAATCTGATTGAGATAAACCAGCGGCAGGCTGCTCTCGGTGACGCGCGCCACCGCGATCGACAGCCGCACATCGTTCTTGTCGCGCGCATATGGCGAGCCGTTCGGCACCACCAGAATTTCCGCGCCGGTCTCCGCCAGGCATTCGACGACGTTTTCATAGTCTTCCGACTCTTCGAGCCAGATATCCTCGCAAATGGGAACGCCGACCCGGATACCCCTGACGGTCACCGGACCGGCGGCAGGCCCGCGCGCGAACAGCCGTTTTTCGTCGAACACACCGTAATTCGGCAGGTTGGCCTTGAAACGGATCGCCGCGATGCGTCCCTCGTCCAGCAGCGCGCAGGCATTGTAGAGCTTGCCGTCCTCGACCCATGGGCTGCCGATCAGCATCGCTGGGCCGCCGTCGGCGGTTTCCCGCGCCAGCGCCTCGATCGCGGCGCGGCACGCCGCCTGAAACGCCGGCTTCAGCACCAGGTCTTCCGGCGGATAGCCGCAAATGAACAATTCGGGCAATACCACGAGATCGGCGCCGTCAGCCTGCGCCCGTGCGCGGGCGGCGCGCGCCTTGGCGGCGTTGCCCGCGACATCGCCGACCGTCGGGTTCAACTGGGCCAGGGTGATCGCAAACTGGGCGCTAGGTTCGGTCATGGTGCGATGGTGCCTCGCGCGGGGGCAAACTGCAATTGCATGGTTTAGAACGCGCCCATGCGTTCGGCGATGGCGAACAGCCAGAACAGGCCGGCCATGACCAGTGCCACGCCCACCGCCGCCGACCCCATGTCCTTGACCCGCCCGATCTGTGGATCATGCTCGGTCGTCAGCCGGTCGGCGAGCTTCTCGATCGCGGTGTTGAGCAATTCGACCACCAGCACCAGGACCACCACCGCGATCAGCTCGACGCGGCGCATCGTGGTGACGCCGATCAGCCACGCCATCGGCAACGCCAGCGCCAGCGCGGCCAGTTCCTCGCGAACGGCCTGCTCCGAGCGGATGGCAAAGGCGAGGCCGTTGCGCGTATTGATCGTGGCCCGCCAGAACCGCAGCAACTCAGAGTCCCGCGGCGACCGGCATCGGCTTGACCTTGCCGCCGCGCTCCTTGAGCAATTCCGCGATCAGGAACGCCATGTCGATCGACTGTTCGGCGTTGAGGCGGGGATCGCAGACCGTGTGATAGCGATCGCTGAGGTCCTCATAGGTGATGGCGCGCGCGCCGCCGATGCACTCGGTGACGTCCTGCCCGGTCATCTCCAGATGCACGCCGCCGGCATAGGTGCCTTCCGCCGCATGAATGCTGAAGAACGACTTCACCTCGGACAGGATCCGGTCGAACGGACGGGTCTTGTAGCCGCTGTTCGAGGAGATGGTGTTGCCGTGCATGGGATCGCACGACCAGACCACCACCCGGCCGTCGCGCTGCACGGCGCGAACCAGTTGCGGCAGGTGATCGCCGATCTTGTCCGAACCGAAGCGATTGATCAGCGTCAGCCGCCCCGGATCGTTGTCCGGATTGAGCACGTCGATCAGCCGCAACAGCTCGTCCGGCTTGAGCGAGGGGCCGCATTTCAACCCGATCGGATTCTTGATGCCGCGGAAATATTCGACATGGCCGTGGTCGAGCTGGCGGGTACGGTCGCCGATCCAGATCATATGGCCCGAGGTCGCATAGTAACCGCCGCTGGTGGAATCGACCCGGGTGAAGGCCTGCTCGTAGCCGAGCAACAGCGCCTCGTGGCTGGTATAGAAATCGGTGGTGCCGAGGCTTGAATCGACCGCGAAGTTCAACCCGCAGGCGCGCATGAAATCCAGCGCCTCGGAAATCCGGTCGGCCAGGTCCATGTAGCGCTTCGACTGCGGCGAATCCTTTACCGATTCGAGCATCCACTGATGCACATTGTCGACCGAGGCGTAGCCGCCCTTGGCGAAGGCGCGCAGCAGGTTCAGCGTCGCCGCCGACTGCCGGTAGGCCTCGATCTGGCGCCGCGGATCCGGCGTGCGCGCTTCCGCCGTGAAGGCGATGTCGTTGACGATGTCGCCGCGATAGCTCGGCAGTTCGACGCCATCGATGTTTTCCATCGGCGACGAGCGCGGTTTGGCGAATTGACCGGCGACGCGGCCGACCTTCACGACCGGCAGCGCACCGGCATAGGTCAGCACGATCGCCATCTGCAGGAACACGCGGAAGTAATCGCGGATATTGTTGGCGCCGTGCTCAGCGAAACTTTCGGAGCAGTCGCCGCCCTGGAGCAGGAAGGCCTCGCCCGCGGCTACCCGCGCAAGCGCCCTTTTCAGGTTGCGGGCCTCACCTGCAAAAACCAGCGGCGGGAACGTGGCAAGCTGCGCCTCGACATCGGCCAATGCCTTGGCATCGGGATAGTCGGGTACCTGCTTGACCGGCTTGGCGCGCCAGCTATCGGGTGTCCACCGCTCGGACATGGCGTTAACTCCTGAGCAAAAACCGCTACTTATCGCGGGGTAGCAAGGGCCGGTTTATACACAGGCTGATGGCGGACCGCCAGTTGGATTTCCTGCGAGCGAAACCCTTGCGGCAAAAGCCGAATTCGCATTTGTTGCGCAGCTTGGCGAAAGCCCGGGGGACA
>Ga0066789_10001139_pt1 | contig 11374 bp, 9 predicted proteins | sample OrgsoiDNA2013049_FD_70960 | JGI IMG/M metagenome (GOLD analysis project Ga0066789, IMG submission 70960) | Permafrost soil microbial communities from the Arctic, to analyse light accelerated degradation of dissolved organic matter (DOM) -... | ecosystem: Environmental > Terrestrial > Soil >...
GCCCTGCGCGTTGAATCCTCTCTCTCCGTTTCGCTCTGTCGCGGAATCGCGGCGGCAGGTTCGATCTGATTTCCTTGCGAAGCCATGCCTGAGCTCTCGGTGGAAGCTGCGTGGCTTGACTGTTTGCCGGGCTCGATCGGATGTTGTCGCTCGTGAGTATCGAATCTCACTTTCAGAGACCGTAATCCGCGTAGCCCCAGATTCGTCCGCCAGATCAGATCCTGCGGCTCCAGTCGTAGGTTAGAGAACGCGCGGAGAAGCCCTTCGAATACAATTTGTCCTTCCATCCGAGCCAAGGGCGCACCGAAGCAGAAATGAGCGGCATATCCGAACGCCAGATGCCGGTTGTCCTGACGGGTGATATCGAAGCGATCCGGTTCTGGGAAACGTTCGGGGTCACGGTTTGCAGCCGCCATCACCGCAATCACCGCCTGCCGTTCGCGAATCCGCTTACCCCCCAATTCCCTGTCGCACGGCGCCAGACGCGCGGTGTGCTGACTGGGGCTTTCGAAGCGCAACATCTCTTCGATAGCGGATGGGATCAACGAAAGATCGCCGCGCAACTTTTTCATTTCCTCGGGATGTCGAAGCAACGTTAGTACGCCATTGCCGATCAGGTTAGTGGTAGTCTCTTGTCCTCCCACCATCGTGATGATCGTGTTGGCGACTACTTCTTCATCGCTCAGGCGATCTCCTTCAATCTCCGCCGTTAGCAAAGAGTGAATCAATCCTTCCCTGGGATGCTCCTTCTGCTCGGCGATCGCGTCCCGGAAGTACGCGGTCATCTCCTCCACGGTGCGCAGCATGACCTGGGCGTGATCGGGGTTGTGCTGAAAGTTACCCAGCATCTCCGCAAAATTTCCGGACCATACTTTTAACTTGCGATGATCGTCGACTGGCACACCCAGCATCTCCGCAGTCACAATCGCTGGCAAAGGCTCCGCCAGTTCAGCGATTACGTCCATACTGCCTTTCTCGGCGACTGCCGCCAGCAGGCGGTCCACAATCTCGCGGATGTGCTCCCGGTGCACTTGGATGCGAGCAGGAGTAAATGCCTTGGAAGCCAAGCCGCGCAGGCGACTGTGCGCAGGCGCGTCCATGAAGAGCATCTGCTTGACCATCAACTGCGCTGTGGGACTGATTTGGGATAATCCCATCGCTGCCAGCTGCGCAGGAGTGGGAGTTCGATCCGCGGAGAAGCTCTGCAGTACTTCCAGGACATCGGCGTAACGAGTCACAACCCAGGCATGGAGAAACGAATCCCAATGGACGGGAGCTTCGCGGCGCAGACGATGAAAAAGCGGGTAAGGATTGGCGAGGACGTTCGGGTCCAATAAGTGATACAGACTGAGAACCGCGCCTGGGCTCTCCAGCCGGGAAACGGGTTGGCCTTCGGAAGACATTACAGGGGCATTTCTCGCGAGAACGGAGATAGCACTGCCGCGGGCCAAATTACCCGGGCATGAGCGAGTATACAGCGGAGGCAGCGGAAAAGGGGATCAGGAGCGGCGGAGAATAAAAAGTGCGCCATTAAATCGGAGTCTTATCGGCATGAGCGATGTGACCTTCGCCACCCCTCGCTTGTTCGAGCTTGAGCAGAATCAAGTTTTCAATCACACTTGACATTTCTTCAAGCGTGGGATGATCAAACAGCTGCAGCAAAGGCAGCTCGACTCCGAAAGTCTCGTTCACTCTCGCGATGAGCTGCGTGCCCAGCAGGGAGTGTCCACCCAGAAGAAAAAAATTGTCATTCGCGCTGATCCGGTCAACATGCAGAAGCGAACCCACGATGCCGGCAAGGCGCAGCTGCACCACTCCGCTGGGTTCGACAAACACTTCGTCGCGCAAACGATTGGCCTCACTCGGCGCGGGTAGCGCGGCGCGATTAATCTTTCCGTTTGCGGTCACGGGCAAGGCTTTCACCGAAACGAATACCGACGGAACCATGTAATCGGGAAGACTCTCAGCCAGATGCGCTCGCAGCACCGTGGCCGTGAGAGCGGCGCCTTCTGCTGGAACGACGTAGGCCACAAGCGATGTTTCTCCAGCCTGATCGCGCGCCACTACCGCGCTGCACTTCACATCCGAGTGACCGTCGAGAGCGCTGACAATTTCAGCTGGCTCGACCCGGAAGCCGCGGATCTTCACCTGCTCGTCGAGACGACCCAGGAACTCGATTTCACCGCTGGGAAGATATCTCGCCCAGTCCCCGGTTCGATAGAGCCGCTCGCCTGGTCGTGAACTGAAAGGATTGGGCACGAACTTCTGCCGGGTCAAATCGGCACGATTGTGATAACCACGCGCCAATCCAGCGCCGGCGATGCACAATTCGCCCGGAGTTCCCGCCGGCACCTCGCGCATCTCCTCATCTACGATGTAAATCTGAGTGTTGTCGATCGGCCGTCCAATGGAAGGAAGTTGTTTCGACGAGTCACGAGGCGCGACCGTTCCGGAACTGGCCACCACCGTGTATTCGGTGGGACCGTAATTATTGACCAGCGCGAACGGTAGTTCCGGCGATGGGTAGTGGTGCAAAGTATCGGCACCGGTCAACAGAATACGCAGCGCAGTATGCGCCGGCCAATTCAGCAACAGCATTCGCTCGGCCAATGGCGTAGCCAGGAAGGTGATGCTGATGCGTTGAGCGACCAGCCAGTCGCGCAGGGCTTCAGTATTTATGCGGCAGGACTCCGGCGGAATATAAACGCAAGCCCCTGCCGCCAGGTACGGCCAAATCTCCCATACTGCGGCGTCGAACCCCAACGCCGCTTGGTGGCTGGCGCGATCTTGCGAAGTCACCTGGAAGGCGCGGCAGTGCCACGAAACCAGATTCGCCAACCCGCCGTGTGTGATCTCGACACCCTTGGGCTGGCCCGTCGATCCGGAGGTGTAGATTACATACGCCAGGTTCTGTTCCGACACTTCCACGGAAAAAGCATCAGAAGAGAAAGCGGCAATTTCCGCGGCCTGACGATTCACATCCACCGGACGCCAACCGCCAGCAGGCAACTTCAGGGCAGACGCGCTTTCGGTCACCAGCACGCCAACCTCGGCGTCGCGCAAGATGAAACTCCGTCGCTCTGCTGGCAGCGTGAGATCGAGCGGAACATAAGCACCCCCGGCCTTGAGAATGGCTAAGGCCGCCACCACCATCGACGGCGACCGCTCCATGCTCAGTCCAACTAACCGCTCCGGGCCCACGCCCACTGACTTCAAGTAGCGGCCTAGTTGATTGGAGCGGGCTTCAAGATCCGCGTAGGAAAGCGCTTCTGCGCCTGCACACACTGCCTTAGCCTGCGGCCGCCAAGCCGCTTCTGTCGTGACCGCCTGCGGAACAAGGGGTTGTGCCCACTCGCCATCCGCCACAGCCGCCGGAGCGGCAGAACTTCGCGAGCCAGGCAATCGGCTCTCGTCTTGGGGACAAGTCGAATTCATTGGTTAGGAGACAACTCCCGAAACTTAGCTTTCTTGTCTGGCGATTTACTTCTTCTTGCTTTTGCTGATCACCAGCGCTTCGATCTTGTCGACGCTCTGGAGATTATCGGCGCTGATTTCTTCATCACCAACTCGGACTCCGAAGTTCTCCTCGAGAAAAGTGACCAACCGGAAAATACCCAGCGAATCGATAATCCCACTTTCCGTCAGGGATTCGCTGTCGGTGAATGTAGCGATGCCCTTGGCGGCGGCTAGTTCTTCTCGGATAAACTGGCGCACTTGGTCCTTGATGGTGGTTTCATTCGCGGTCGTCATTTGATTCTGCTCCTCTTTCCCTTGGGATTAATGAAATTGCGGGCAAATTCTGTTGCAGCGGCCCACTGCCGCGTCACTTACACTGCGACGGGTACACTTTCCCGCGACAGCTGAACCCGATCCACTTTGCCGGTCGAAGTCTTGGGCAGGGTTTCGCGGAACTCGATGAGTTCGGGAATCATGTATCGCGGAATTCTCGTCCCGCAATGCTGCTGCAGCTCTGAGGCTTTGATCGATTTCTCGGAATGCGCGACGACCACCGCCTTAATTCGGTTGCCCACAACCTCATCAGGAACCGCGATAGCGGCCGCTTCGCGCACCGCGGGGTGACTGAGCAAAGCACTCTCTATTTCGCCTAGTTCAATACGGTAACCCCGGCTCTTAATCATGCTGTCGCGGCGCCCGACGAAATAATAGTTGCCGTCTTCGGCTAATGTAACCAGATCCCCAGTCCGGTAAATATTCTCCGTAAAATTCTTTTGAAAGCGGTTCGGGACCACCATCTTCTTCGTTTTTTCAACATCGGCCCAGTACCCATAGGTGACCGCCGGACCGCGAACATACAATTCGCCGGTCTCTCCCGGAGTGCTGACGATTTCATCCTGGTCGTTCACCGCAAACACTTCGGTATTTTCACAGGCGATGCCAATTGGAAGTTTCTCCATACTGCCCAAACGCTCGCGGTCGACCCGGTAATAGGTACACACGTTGGTTTCGGTCGGGCCGTACAGGTTGTCCAACTCCACCCCAGGCAATTGCTCCGCTAGCTGTTTGAGGTACTTCATGGGGAAGACTTCCCCGGCAAACAAAATTGTCCGCAGGTGTGGGAGCTTCTCGGCCTTCAAATCTGCATGAAGCAGTAGCAACACCAGGGCCGACGGCACCGAGTACCAGACTGAAATCTGGTGGGTTTCGATGAATTTCGCCAGAGTGGTCGGAAACAGCGCAATATCTTCCGTGACCAGGTGAACCGTCGCACCCGCCTCGATGGCATTGTAAATATCGAAGACCGACAGGTCGAAATGCAGGGGTGCGTGATTGGAGAGATGGTCTTCGTGCGTGATCTGGAACTTGGCAGCGCACCATTCCACAAAGGTCAGGGCGTTCTGGTGCGACAGCATCACGCCCTTGGGTCGCCCTGTGGAACCGGATGTATAGAGGATGTAAGCCAGATCGGTCTCAGTGAGAGTAACCACCGGCGGATGCGATACCGGATACTCCGACAGCGCAGACCAGGGAATCACGCCGGTTCCGTTCCCCGATTCGCGCGCGTGGTCGATTACCACGCACCGCTCCAGCGATTCCCGTGTCGCGGCATCGAGCGCGCGCCGCTTTTCATCCTGCGTGATCAGCATCTTGATTCCGCAGTTGCTGATGATGTAGCCAATCCGGTCTACCGGTACCTGCGGGTCGAGCGGCACGTAAACGCCGCCAGCCTTCATAACCGCAAACATGCTGATGATCGACTCTACCGACTTTGGGAAAAATAGTCCGACGCGATCGCCCTTCTTGACCCCACAAGTTTTCAAGAGGTGCGCCAGTTGATTGGACTGCTCCTCAAGTTCGCGATAGCTGATGCTTCGCCCGCGCGCCCAAACCGCCGTCTTTTCTGGAAATCGCCCCGCGCTGTGAGTCAGCAGTTGTTGAAGAATGTATGCCATTTACCCGCCCCTTAACCAGGAAGTTGCCGAATCAGGAAGTTGCTGGGGGAATCGTTTTTAGAAACCGTGCAATCCCGCGATGATGACCTTCTGGATCTCAGATGTGCCGGAATAGATTTTTCCAGCGATCGCGTCGCGCAGTTCCCGTTCAATCTGGTAGTCAGTCATGTAACCATAGCCGCCGTGGATCTGGATCGCGTCCAGGCAGCTCTGGATACAAGCTTCGCTCACATAGAGTTTTGCGATGGAGATTTCGCGCAGCGGATGCCGCCCTTGAGTCTTCAGCCATGCCGCCTTGTAGAGCAGCAGCCTGCCGGTCTCAAGCCTCACATCCATGTCTGCGATCTTGTTGCCGATGGCTGAAAACTTTCCAATCGGTTGACCAAACTGACTGCGCTCGCGAGCGTATTTCACGCAAGTCTCCAAAACGCGCTGCATCATGCCCAGATGGCTGGCTAGAATGCAGGTGCGCTCCCACTCCATCGAGGTCGTGAAGATCGCCTGTCCGCTACCTTCTTTATCGAGCAGATTCTCGACCGGAATCTTGCAGTCATCCAGGGCCACTTCACCCATCGGCGAAGTTCGTAAGCCCATCTTATGAAGCTTTTGGCCTACGATCAGTCCGGGTGTACCTTTTTCAACCAGAAACGCGCTGACGCCGTTGGCTCCTTTGGAGGGATCCACGTTCGCGAAAATGATGAACAGATCTCCGTGCTGAGCGTTGGTGGCGAATGTCTTCGAGCCATTGAGCACATAGCAATTTCCCTGACGCTCGGCCCGGGTATGCAGGCTATAGGCGTCCGAACCCGACATGGGCTCGGTCATCGCATGCAGCCCGATCCACTCTCCGCTGATCAGCTTCGGCAGATAGCGCCGCTTCTGCTCCTCTGTACCGAACGCCATAATGGGGATTTCCGTCGTCCACATATGGGCGTTGAGGGAAAACAGAAAACCGTTATCCCGGCAGCCATAACCCAACGCTTCCAGTGCGCACAGGGTAGTTAGCGTGTCGGCGCCTCCGCCTCCATACTCTTGCGGTACGGGCAGACCCTGAATGCCAAAGTCGGCGCATTTTTGCCAATGACTCCGGGAAAATTCTTCATCCCGGTCACGCTGAATAAGGTCGTCGTTCAATTCTTGCTGAGCAAACCGGATCACTTCCCTGCGAAATGCGGCTTGCTCTTCTGTCCACGCGAAGTCCAAAGTCCTATCCCTCGGGCGCTGGCCTAAACAATGATTTTTTGCGGCTCAACTGCATTGGGTTGCGGTTTGACATTCTTCTTGCCATCCAGCGTTTTCCAGGGCATCTTCCTGAGACGGCCTCCGGGCAGCTTGATGCGCGCCGGTACGCCCATGACCGTCGTGTTGTCGGGTACGTCGGTCAGCACCACGCTGTTGGCGACCACCAGGACGTTGTTGCCAATCTTCACTTCGCCGATGATCTTGCAACCTGGGCCAAAATAACAGTTGTCGCCAATGCTCTTGACCGCGGTCCCGATCAACACGTTGGAATTGAAAGTACATCCCGAGCCGATGGTTGTCGGTGAGATCTGCAATCCGTACGCGGTATGCAGCGTGAAGCCCGGGCCAATCTCCGCATCGGGAGCGATCAAAACTCCCGCCAGCATGATCTGGTTCCAGCGCTGCCAAACCAATGCAACGATCAGCAGTAATTGGCGAATGACCGGTATATGAAGTCTATGCACCCAGGCCGAAAACCTGTATTGCAGAATCACTTTTGTTTCCCGCCGTATAAAAACTCGCCAGGGACGCTCGAGCCGGCGATGGGCGCCAGCCGCCTTTAGATCAGCTCGCAAATTCTCGAACATTTTCTTTCCTTTGGAATGATGATAAACATCGCTGGAATCGGACTTGATGGTTCAAGACCATTGACACCCTGGGGTACGGATTCAGTTCACAATCTCTTGTAGACCGACTCTGGGATAGGGAAGGTTCTCTGATTCAGCACGGCTCCCAGAACGGATATTTTGGCTGCCTGCAATTCATGCACTGTTTTCCGGACGGTTTCCCGACGGGAGGAGTTTGCTTTCAATACGAGCACAACACCATCAGCAGCAGCCGCCAGCGTCGCTGCATCGTTGGAAACGTTCAGGCCAGCGGCATCGATCAATACGTAATCGGTCTGGGCGCGCATTTCTGCGATCCTTTGACGCATACGATCAGAACCCAACAAAGGCAGCGATAGCTCTGGAGAAGATCCGCTGCTGACCAGCCACAAATTGGGGCGGGACATCGCCTTGGCAAAGCTGCCCATTGGATCAGATCCCCGCAGGGCGTCAGCCAGTCCGTAATGGTTCTCCACTCCGAACTGCTGGTGCAAGCCCGGGCTGCGCAGATTCGCATCCACTAAACAAACGGAACCTGTAGCCTGGCTAGCCAGCAGTTCTGCCGCGCGAGCGCAGATCCAACTGCACCCGTTGCCTGATTCGGTCGCGGTAAACACCACAACTCGAGGAGAATTATCGGGCATCATAAAAATGCGCTGCGTCAGCTTGGTCAGCTGTTCCAGTTCCGCGGTATTCAGCTCAAACTGCGGCTCCGTAAGTACCGGCTCCGTCACCAGCGGCCGCGAAAGAATCGGCTCGGTCACGAGTCTTGGCGCCTTCTCTTCGACGACCGAGGCGGCGACAGGGTCTGCACCCAGCAGTACCTCTTCTTTGCCCAATTGTTGTAACAACTCGAAATTACGGCTCATTTGTCTTTTATCCCCATCCCAGAGAATGTATCGCTAAATGCCGGCATGAATCGACATACGTCGTGCAACACCGGCCACACTCGGACCATTTATGCCAGTCCATTACACGCTGAGCGTGCTGACCTGTTTGTTGGGCCTGGTTCGCCTACCAAACTATTCCGTGCTGGCGAATCTTGTACAGTAAGCCGCGATAGCTAATACTTAAGAGCTGGGCGGCCCGCTTTCGATTCCAGTCGGTTTCCCGCAAGGCGTGGGCAATTGCATTCGCTTCGGCGGCAGCGCGCACACTACGCAATGTCGGCTTGGGGTCCGATGCCGGCTTCTCGGGACCGGTGGATCCAAATGTCCTTGCGTCTTGCTCGCCAGGTTTTAGCGTGACACTACCGTCACTATTCATCACGACTCCTCTCATCTCTTCTTTTTTCTCACTCACAAGGTCGCCGGGGGTGACTAGCACTTCGGAAAGATCGTTGCTCATAGCTTCGCCCTCTCAGTCCCATTCAAGGAACAATCAAAATTAGGCCCGTGCCGCTTAGGCTCTGACCGCGCAATAGCCCTGACTTCGGGCGTAACTAGGGGGATTGGAGGGGAACCACCGAACGGGCTCAGTCGCGAACGACCTTAGCCGTTAGCAAGTGAATCCAGAGTACGAAAACTTGCATATCGCCGCAAGAGATCAAACGCCCTATAACGAAAGTCTCTATGACGCTTCATCGATACTCTGTCGCCCGACCATCCCCATGTCTCTGCACCGCCGATTCTCATGACTGCCAGCGTCTCAGCGATTGCGCCAGCTGCTGCAAATACGCTTGCGCCTCTGTCGGCGAGACGGGTTCGCCTTTTCCCCATCGCTCGCCACTCGGAACAGAGCCGGCGTGCGTATCGGCCCGGGCTCCCGAACTTCCATGGCCAACGGTCTCGGTGGCAGGCGGAATCGTCCAGCCATAACTATGATTGCCTTCTTCATTTGCCCGCGGAATCGTAGCCGCAGGGGCCGCCCCTGGCTGGGAAACGTATTGCGAGATATCCACGTCGGCAATAACTTCTTGCACAATCGCCTCATCAATCGTTGTCTGTTGAGTGGCGCAAGCCAGAGACATCGCATTGAAGCAAAAATTGTTGATGTTTCGTGGAATTCCCTCGGCAAAATAGGTCATGGTGGCTAAAGCCTGAGGAGTAAAAAGGCCGGCGCCCCGGTACCCTGCCACGTGCAGGCGATGCCGTATATAGTTTCGAGTTTCATCGATCGACAACGCCTTCAGGCCCCTCACCAGCGAGATTCTTTGCCGCAACTGCGCCAGGTTGCGCCCGGCCAGCTTGTCCGCGAGCTCCGGCTGGCCCGCCAGCACGATCTGGAGCAGCTTGGCGCGCGGTGTTTCAAAATCCGAAAGCAGCCGAATGGTCTCCAGCACAGACGCATCGAGGTTCTGCGCCTCGTCCACCACTATGATGAACCTCTTGCCCGCCCGGGCTTCTCGCAGCAATTGGCGGTTGAACTCCTCGTGCATCCGGACAAAGTCCTGGTCTGCTGTCTCATGACCCAGTTCGGCCAGGAGGAAGCGCATGAATTCACGCGAAGTACATTGCGTCTGAAACAAGAACGCCGTGCGCGCCGAGCTGCGGAATTTTTCCAGAAGATGGAAAAGGAGCGTGGTCTTCCCCATTCCCTGCTGTGCGATCAAGGCCAGAAATCCCCGTCCCGCCTCGATGCCATAAAACATTGAAGCCAGCGCTTCGCGGTGGGCCGAACTGAGGTACAAATATTTCGGATCGGGTGTGACCCCGAACGGTTGTTCCGTGAGACCGAAGAATTTCAAAAACATGCTCAATTGTCCTTAGCGGTGCAGGCCTTCCTGGTCAGCGGAGGTTTGAATCACTCTCACGTTTGAGGCCGTTCTTTTTTGCCGCCATTCGTTGTGTGTTTGGATGACTAGTCTCAATCTGCTCCCGGAACCATCGTCCGTTAGCGTCTGAAAATGCAAAAGCTAGACCGGTTCGACGGCATATCCTTGAATTCGGATGGATAGCGACCGTTGGATGGGCTCCAGCGAGATCACCAGACTCTGATCTTCGTTCTGCACCGACAAAATGCCCTCCACTCCGTCGAGAGATCCGCCACGGATTCGAACGCGCTGACCCACCCGAAGGTAGGGATGTTCTCGGAATGGTACGTCATTCGCCAGCAGCGTCCGCACGTCTTGAATTTGGCTGTCAGGAATCGGCTCTCCCTGGTTGTTGATGCCCACAAATCCTGCCACTCCTTGGGTCTTCAGAACCCGAAGGCGCTCCCGCGAGGAAGGGACTATACGCACAAACGTGTAACCGGAGAACAAAGGTAACTCGACCTCTTTTATGCGGTCGGTCCACTTTCGGGTACTCTTGATTAACGGCAAAAAGTTCTCAATTCCCTGCAGCTCTAGCTGCTCCGATACCATCTTCTCGTGACGCGAACGGGTACGGATCGCATACCACTGAGGCTCTAACAACGAGATACTTCCCGCTGTATCGAAGTTTGTCTGGATTTGCTGGATACTGCTGCTCATAGCTTCGCCCTCTGGGTAACATCAACATCCCGTGAGTCCGGTCGGGAAACACAGGGAAACACATCACCGCTAGCCGGCTCTTGCCAGCTCACTCGAACAATTGCGATCTGGGGGGAGAACAAACTGCTTGAAACTGCGAGAGGGGGGTCAGCCCCACATCTTGCTTCGTTGTCGGGATTCTAGGGCTAGTATGCAAATTACTGCAAGAGGAAGAAAGTAGGGAGACTAAAGCCTCTGTACGGCTTCATGAGTCACTCGATATAATTTTATTTAACTAACTGATAATGCGTGAAATCCTGTGCCGTACAGTCCTTTAGAGCTCGATCGTAAATCCATGTCGACACACCGGGTCGCACCCAGCCCTGTACCTGCCGGTCTTTATGCACGCGGCCCCGCCAGTCCCGGCCTCGGCGTCCAGCCTCGGTCCCAGTTTGGGTGCATTCTCGCCGGCCCTGGCCCTGCAAAACCAAATATCATTCGGCCCGGGGTTCCGCCACGGACGGGCTCTTCCTAAAGAGGGAGTTTCAATGGTAGGATATTGCACTTTGTGAGGGGCGTCATCGGACCTGCAATTCAACCCCAGGCCAAGTTCTTGGGGATGCTTTTGGGGCTGATTGTGCTGGCGGGATGTGGATCACGGTTGCTTTCCAAAACAATATGCCATCAAAATGTTTTATTACTTTATTGAATACCATCGCGCAAAA
>Ga0066789_10001140_pt1 | contig 11353 bp, 7 predicted proteins | sample OrgsoiDNA2013049_FD_70960 | JGI IMG/M metagenome (GOLD analysis project Ga0066789, IMG submission 70960) | Permafrost soil microbial communities from the Arctic, to analyse light accelerated degradation of dissolved organic matter (DOM) -... | ecosystem: Environmental > Terrestrial > Soil >...
TCGGCTTGGATTCTGAATTTCACCAGACGGCGACAGAGCCACTTCCATGCCTGAATAGCAGAATATGACCAACACCATTGCGCTACCTGCACTGGACCACGTGAATGTGGCCGATTCGTGAAAATTGGCTCGATTCAGATGAAGACCTCCGAAGAAGCTCAGCAGGACAAGCGGCAGCAGTTTGACTGTCGCGAGCAAGATGATGGCGAGCGCACCGGTTCGAATGCCACGTGCATTCAATACGCACAGAAGAAAGTACCCGGTGAGGGCAGCCGCAGCTCGCACTGCTGTTTGCGAGAACTGTGGCAGGATGAGTGCAGCCTGGTCTATCAGCGCGGCCGCCAAGCTGGCGGCCCCAGCAATGTTCGCAATCCAAAATACCGCTCCGGTCACGAAGCTGGGAAAGGGCCCAAACGCCGCTCGGACATAGATATACGGCCCTCCAGTTGCGGATATCCGACTACCGGCAGCGGCGAAGCACAGCGTGACGGGCACGAATACCAGCGCGCCAAGGAGCCAGATTAGCGGCGCCCCAACGCCCAGGATTCCCGCAAAGGTCCCCTGCAGGATGTAGATGCTACCGCCGATCGAAAGATTGACCACTGACGCTGTCAGTGCCCAAAACCCGATCGCTCGCAGCAGCTTCGCGTTGCCGTGTGGCGTCGTCGCTACTCCACTATTTTGTCGATAGCCCCAGTCCCTGTCGCGTCTGAATCGACGACGCCATCTCGCAGTTCAGCTCCTGCGCAATTCGCACCACGTGCTGTACCGCTTGCGCGTTGTCAGTGCGGCTGCGGTTGTGATAAATGTTGTTGGCCAAGCCGACGCGCGAGCCCCTATTAGAAGGGCAATGTCGTTACCGGTACCTGAATGCTCCAATGCCCGAGCACAGCCATACGGTCCGAGGGTGGCAGTTCCCATTCATGAATCACCCGTTAAGGAGTGGGATAACTGGCCGATTGTGTGCCCATTACAATATGGATCAAATACGGAGGATAGATCAGGCCACGTTCGATGAGGTCCCTATCCCCCCGCGCGCCTCCGACCAGTACGTCTAGAGATTTGATTTGATTCCTGGGCGCTGCATCCTCTATTCGGCGGCCTGTCAAAACGCTCGACGCAATTGCAAACCGACCGTTCGGGGGGTAGCGATTAGCCAGCGCGGCCTTCCGGTGAGCTCGCCCACCTCGGGATTCAGGTCGCCTATTTCGGCAGACGCATTGAACAGATTGCGGGCGAACAGCGCCACTTCCCAGGGTCCCTGGCTGACACCGGCTCGTAGGTCGACAAGGCTATACGAGTTCAGTGGCCGACCCCCCGCCAAGGGGGCGACGTTAAGAAAGCTGATTCTTGAGGCCGAGTACCTGTATTGGCTTCGGATGAAGAGCGAGCGCTCACCGAGCGGTACTGAATACTGCACGGTGGCGGAACCGTTCCACTTGGGGACTTCATTGATCGGCTGGCCCAGCACGGTGAGTGAGCCGGGGGTCACTTGCGTGATCTTCGCGTCCTCGTACCCGACGGCAAGATTCAGCGTTAGGCGCTCGATCGGCGCCGCGTCGATCTCCAGCTCCGCACCCTTGCTCACGGCGGCGCCGGAGTTGGTCGTCTCGTTGAATGTACATGCTCCGGTCGGGTCATACACGGACAAGTTCGTCGTCTGCTGGATGCCTTTCCAGTCGATTTTGTAGACCGATAGCCTGGACTTGACTCGATTGTCAAACCACGAATTCTTCGTCCCGATCTCGTAGCTCCAGAGCGAATCAGAATTGAACCCCTGACCGTTGGTGAGGCCAGCCCTGGCGAGCGCCGCGAGGCAGTTTGGCCCGTAAATAGGGTTCACGCCACCGATGCGAAAACCCTTGGCGGCGGAGGCGTAAAGCAACTGGTCGGGCGCTAGTTGGTATTTCGCTGTGAATCGTGGTGCGGTGTCGTTCTCACTATGATTACTGTAGCTGTTTGTTGAAAACGTCCCCCCGGCCGGCGGACCGTTATAGCCACTCTGGACGAGCGTGCCCTCGTGGTCGAGGTAGGCTCTGCGCACGCCGGCGGAGAACGCTAAAGCGTTCGTCACGTTGTAGGTGACATCCAGGAATGCCGCCCGCTGGCGATCGGCGTTCGGCGAATTCTGTGTGAACAAATTATCACAGCCGGGAGAATCATTCAGCGCCGCGCACAAGCCCGGAGCGGCAAAATTTTCGTGATAAAACCGTTCCTGCAGAGACGAAAAAACGCCGAGGACAAATTGCACCGGCCCGTGCAGGCTCGACTCGAATCGCGCCTCGCCAGTCGATTGTTTAATGTACAAATTGTTGTACAGGGGTTGGGCGACGTAATACGGAGTCCCGGGGAAGATGGCAGAACCAAAGTCGGTGCCATCCTCCAGGTCGAATCCATTTCGTTTAAGGTGAGTGCCCGATGCGATTATGCGCCCAAATCCCGTATCGTACGTCAACGTCAATGCCTCGAAATCCCAGGTGTCCCGGACCGCCTCAGGAACATTCAGGGGCCGGATTTGGATTAAATTGTCCGGCGTGTAATCGGCGAGCGGATAGCCATTAGAGTTCGAGCGCTGGTAGATGACCAGCGGCGTGACCGTCAACCCGGGCAAGCCGCTCGGGGCGATGCCCAAAGAGAGCATCAGCCCGGTTTGCTGGTCGGCTCCGACGGATTTCGAGCCAACCTGGACGGGCACCCCTGGTTGGTACGGCACGGAGGGTGACCGCGGGTCTTGCACGCCGCCCCACTCGCGAGTGAAGTAGCCGGGGTCGAACGCGCTGTAGGCGCTGACGCGCAGCCCGACGCTGCCCGCGATCAGCGGAACGTTCAAGGTCCCATCGGCGGAGTAGCCACCGCCGCCGTGATCCACATCGAATCCCTCCGCCTCCACCTTTCCGGAAGTCCGATCTAGACCCGGGTCACGCGTAATAATGCGCACCGTGCCGCCCATCGCGCTGGCACCAAACAGTGTGCCCTGCGGCCCGCGGAGGACTTCAATCCGCTCCACATCGAGCACGCGGGGATCCATCGATACGGGGATGGGTGTGTCGTTCAGGTAAAGGCCAGTCGTGTTATTGCCGGCGACGCCGCGGATGATGATCTCCCGCGACGAGGAGACTCCGAACCCGTTTCCCTGGCCGCCGGCACCTGTGCCCATACCCACCGCCAGATTCGGGATCGTGGTCGCGTAGTCGAAGAAGTTTTTGTCGCCCAGCTTCTCGAGCGCTTCGCCCGTGATGGCGCTCATGCTGATCGGAACGGTTTGCAGGGTCTCCGGGCGCCGCTCGGCCGTGACAACCACCTCCTCAATACCACCGCTCGATGCGGCCGGTGCCGCCACTTGCGCGAGCGCAAGACCGCTCGATAGCGCCAAGCCCGAACAAACAGCAAGCCGACCGACGCCACGACGATGATGATAACGACAACGATCCACCGCAGCGCGGAGCCATAGGAATCCCACAGCCACGTCTCGCATTCGCTACCTCCCCCGGCAGAACTTCCGCCAACCGCGCCACAGGAAATCTAGCCCGTTGCTACGCCGCCGGTAAAACGATGATTTGGAACTTCGATCGTTGATTAAAACTCACGGATCACTTCAGGCCCCTTAACCTGCGACCGCCGGATCTAATTGTACTCTCCCACCGATGAGCGATGATCACGCCACGATATTCCGCGATCCCGATCGCCTGCCGCGCCAAAATCGGCCATGCTTTTTGCGTAAAGGGCAGCGTTGGCAATGACCCGTCCTGGCGACACTGAACCGCCAAGTCCCACCCTCTGCGGCGGCTCTTCCAAGTCGAGATGCTTCTACTGGCGTTGCGGGTCACGGGCGGCACGAGGATGCCACTGAATGTCGCTCTGGGAATCCAAACCGAGCGTTTAGCTCAGCAAGCCGCGCCGGCATAACCGGCGCGCCATGAGTACGAAGAGTCGCGCGGCCGTCATGACGATGCCATTCGGGTCCTTGAGGAGGAAGGCCGAAGCCGTGAACCGCAGAGCGGTCGCGAGCACCTACCGCTAGGACAACCGCCTCGCAGCGGTCACCATCCGCAGCGAAGTGGCAGCGAGGGTCGCCACAGCGCGTTGCTGGCGATTAGAACCACGCGACAATAAAGGATCGTAGCGAACCTGATCGAGCCCCCAATCACGAGAGCATTCTAGCGCAGGCTGATGCGAGGACCGCCCCTCGATCGCCAGGAAATGACCTGAAGGCCATGTAAAGCGTGAGCACAGAGTCGAAAATCGCGCCGCTACCGAGGTCTTCGCAAGAAGCGGCACGTGTAATGCAAGCGCTGATGCGTGAGTTTAAATCAACGATCGAAGTTCCAAATCATCGTTTTACCGCTGGCGCAACAGCGAGCTATTACTAGCACCCGCTCGGCGTGCGCGGACGGAGAGGCGCGCCTTTAGGAGAGTGTGTGCAGATAGGGATCATTGCGGACGATCTGACGAGCGCAACCGACGGCGCTATTCAATTCGCGCGAGTCGGCTTCAAGTCAATCGTGACCCTGGATCCCAGCCACGTCCAAGACCTTTCGCGATGGCCCGTCATTTCGATCGACGCAGATAGCCGCTCCGGCACCTCCGCTCAAGCGGCCGCGCGTATCGCGGAGTGCGTGACCGCGCTGCGCTATCGCGACTTACTCTACAAAACGGTTGATTCGACGATCCGCGGCCACTTGGCAGTGGAATTGCTAGCGGCTCAAATCGCAAGCGGCCGGCCACGCACGCTCCTAGCGCCAGCGTTCCCCGCGAACGGTCGGACGACGCGGGGAGGTCGCCAGTATCTGCACGACATTCCGCTCGGCCGAACCTCGTTTTCGCATGATCCGTACCACCCGGTTTCGGATGATGATATTGGCTCCATTCTCGCGCGCGCGGGAGTGCACGGTGTGCGGCTTTTGAACCGCGCTGCACTTCGCGACCCCACTGCGGTTGATGCGGCTCTAGCCGGGGCATCCTGCGTCGTGGCCGATGCCGAGACTGATGAAGACTTGGAGGCTGTCGTCCGAGCCGTTGCTGATCCTCGTGAGGTACTGTGGGTCGGGTCCCCGGGATTGGCACGCGCTCTCGGCCGTTTTTTCGTCCCCGAGGGTGACGTTGCGGAGCAGCCGAGCCACGCTCGCCGTCTTCTCGTCGCGGTTGGCAGCTTGAATCCTACGAGCCGGCGTCAACTTGACGCGCTGCGCTGTCGGCTCGATTGCATTGTCGTTGAGATCGACGCGACACTTGCTTTGAATAACCCGGCCAACGCGGGACAGGTCGCGCTCGACGCCGTCGCCGTTACACCAACACTCTTGAGCGTCGCGCAGACAATCGTCGTGACGTCCTCAGGGGTATCGGCCGGATCGCAAACATCGGCGGTGGCGACGGTGCGGGTGGCAGATGCCATCGCATGCGCGGTCGAGACCTTGCAAGACATTTTTCCATTTGATGGATTTGTTCTGACCGGGGGGGACACCGCTGCCCACATTGCGCGCCGGCTTGGCGTTACGGCTATCCAGCTTGACCGCGAATTCTCCCCGGGGGTCGCGGTCGGGACTTTCACGGGCGCGATTTGCGCCCGCGTGCTCACAAAAGCAGGTGGGTTCGGTAACGACGCCACGCTTGTGGGGGCTTGCCAGTATTTGCGCGGCAATGGCGTCGCGGCCGGTACGTCTAAGGGAGACTTCGATTGACTGTTCCGATTGGTATCACGATGGGGGATCCGAGCGGTATTGGGCCGGAGATCATTGCCAAACTTTTCAGCGCGGGCGAACTCGGTACGGCCGCCGTCGTGATTGGGGATCGCGGCATCATGGAGCGCGCCATGCACATCGTCGGGGGGCGTATGGTCATCCGCCCCATCGCCCATCCTCGGCAGGCGATGCCCGCGCCGGGCGCGATCGACGTTATTTGCGAAACGGAACTACCTGCCGACCTTGCGTTTGGCACTGTCAGCGCAACTGCCGGGGCTGCCGCCTATCGGTACGTCGAACGAGCCATTGAGTACGCCATGGAGCATTCGGTGCGGGCGATTGTCACCGCACCCTTGAGTAAAGAAGCGATGACCGCCGCGGGCGTCACGTACCCAGGTCATACGGAGATTCTCGCCGCCAAATCCGGCACACAGGACTTCGCGATGATGCTATCGAACGGCGAGCTGCGCGTTCTCCTGGTCACCATCCACTTGTCGCTCGCTAGCGCGATTCGACAGATTACCCCGGCGGCGGAGCTGCGTTCGATCCGTCTGGCGCATGCTGCCGCACGTCGCTATGGAATTGCGCGGCCTCGTGTTGCTGTCGCGGGACTCAATCCGCATGCCGGAGAGAACGGCATGTTTGGCCGCGAAGACATGGACATCATCGCTCCGGCGATTGCGCAGGGACGGCAGGAAGGCATTAACGTCACTGGCCCTTGGCCAGGCGACACAGTATTCATGCGCGCCCGCCGCGGTGAGTTTGACATCGTCGTGGCTCAGTACCACGACCAGGGCCTCATACCGGTCAAGCTCCTCGGGGTCGAGCGCGGCGTAAACGTGACGGTCGGGCTGCCCTTTGTCCGAACGAGCGTCGACCACGGCACTGCCTTCGACATCGCAGGAACAGGAGTTGCCGATCACACGAGCCTGCGACACGCGTTCGACGAAGCGGTCGCCCTAACGAGCGCACCGCCTGTCGTTGCATCCGCGCCGGTGCCGGGCGTTGCCGTAGAGACAAGGCGGTGACAGTTCCAGATTTTATATTCATGTTGACGCGTCACGATCGCACGCTTAGCGATGCGCGCGCCCGTCTTGAAGAAGTCCTCGAAGCTGGCGTACGGCACATTGGTTTCAAGGACGTCGGGTTGAGCGCGATGGCCATGCGAGAGTTAGCCGAAGCGATTCGAGCGAGCGGTGCGCGTGTGTACCTGGAAGTGGTGAGTCTCGACGAAGCGAGTGAACTCGCCTCCGCCCGCGCCGCCGTGGGCTTGAACGTGGACTGTCTACTCGGCGGGACCCGGCCTCGCGCCGTGCTGCCAGTCATTCACGACACCGGCATCCGCTATTTTCCTTTTCCCGGAAGCATCGTCGGTCATCCGAGCCGCCTCGGTGGCTCCCTTGACGAGATCACCGCGAGCGCCAAAGTTCTTGCAGATATAGAAGCTGTCGACGGACTGGACCTCCTCGCGTATCGCTTTAGCGGCGACGTGCCAACGCTGATTTCGGAGGTGTGCAATCGCGTCGCACCGAAACCGGTCATCGTTGCGGGAAGCATTGACCGTGCAGAGCGAATCGCTGCCGTTGTGCATGGAAATGCTGCCGCTTTCACCGTGGGCACTGCTGCGCTAGATGGAGCGTTTCCGGCGGGCTCAAATCGCCTCACTGATCAGCTACGCTACATCCTGCTGGCAACGCACCGACTGGCCCATGCGTCAGACGCATCGCAGAAGGAAGCGCCGCGCTAACTGCGTCTTCCGGTTCCGATTCGGACCCGAGCAAACTTGCATCCGGACGCGAGTTACTGTGATCGCAGGAGCGGACCATGGCTGACGGGTTCGACGTTGGAGCATACGCGGTCGCGCTTGCCCAGGTCGATTGCCTCACCCTGACGTCCCGATTTGCTGAGCCGCGCTCAAGAAGGCAGCGGCAGACGTGTTGCGGGCTTGCCGGTTCCAGTCACGCCGCGGAAACAGGCCCGCGGACCTGAATGCGCAGCGAGCGTCAGCCGCTGTGGCAGGCTATCGTCATAGCCCCACCAGCTTGCGTTCCAAGCACTCGGTGACCTTGAGATGCCGACTTGCCCCTCGATGTCAAAGGCGGCCGCGCCGTGCGGCAGCGATACATTGGCGCGAAGCCTTGAAAGTGTTTTACTGCCGACTAACTGCCAAGAAGGTACGATGTGTGATGAAGAGGGTTGAACCACCCGTGCACAAGCAAACGCAGGTGTACGAGCAACTCAAGCAAGCGATTTTGCTCGCCAAGTTTCAGCCTGGCGAGGTGCTGTCGATACGAGCGCTCGCCGCTTCAATGGGCACAAGCACGATGCCGGTTCGGGAAGCGGCGACGCGTTTGATCACGGAGCGCGCCCTTGAGGCACTCCCGAACCGGGGCTTACGCGTGCCGACGCTCACTGCGGAGGAGGCCCAAGACATCTTCCGGGTGCGGCGTGTCCTTGAGGGAATGGCTGCTGGTCTCGCTGCAGATTTCATTACGGCGCGCGAGATCGTTCAGCTCGAGCGCTGCGAGCTCGAGCTGGAGCGCGCGGTAGGCAAGAGGCAGCTTGCCCTTGCCGTGGAATGCAACCTTAGGTTCCACCTGGGAATTTGCAGGGCCTCGCGGTCGGCGACGATAATCTCGGTCATTGAGATGCTGTACCTGCGCTATGCGCCGCGCACCCATAGGGTAATGCACCTGCTTCCGGGGCCGACGGCCTCGCAGGTGAGCTTTATGCATGCCCATCACGGGGCAATCATGGACGCCCTGCGGCGCGCTGATGCTGAGGGAGCGCGGGCTGCGGTCGACGCGGATTACGCAGACGCGGCGGGCCTTGAGTTGCTCGATGAATCCGCCGAAGGGGAGCACGCGGTATTGGGCAATCGCCAACGCACGTCCGGGCTGGCCAAGCGGAGCGCTCGTAACGCAACGCTACGCAGCACGAAAGATAAAAAGTAACACGGTGGATTCATGCTGCCGTTGGCTTCGCGTCAGCATCATCCGAATCTCGAGTGTACTGAGATCTCGGATCTCTCTACAATAGGGAAATGACGCCGGTTAAAAGCGGGATAGGAGCGACGGACGCCAAGGTCATTGTCATCGGAGGCGGTATAGCTGGTTGCAGCGCCGCATACCACTTGGCATCACTCGGAATGACCGATGTCGTGCTCCTGGAGCGCGCCGCTCTGAGCTCAGGTACGACCTGGCACTCCACGGGGAACATGGAAACGTACCGCGACGATCCGCTGATCTATTCGATGGTGCGTTATGCGGTGGAGTCGTTTCCACGCCTCCAGACAGAGAGCGGTCAGGATATAGGTTGGCGCAATGTCGGTCGCGTCATGTATACGGATCGCGAGGATCGTCTGGAGCATTTCAAGACGCTGCCGGAGCTCGGGCGGGTGCGGGGCATCGAGTTGCAGCTGCTCTCGCCTGACGAGGTCAGCCGGCGACTGGCGATCATTGATCCTCAAAGTCTGGTCGGCGGGCTGTGGGTGCCGAGTGACGGTCGTGTGAATCCAACCGATGTCGTCATGGCGTACGGGAAAGCGGCGCGTGCGCGTGGGGTGCGCATCCAGGAACAGGTCGAGGTGCTCGAAGTCACCGTCCGTGATGGAATCGTGCGGGGCGTCGTGACCAATAAAGGCGCGATCGCTTGCGACACCGTCATTCTCGCAGCGGGCTTGTGGTCGAGTGCGATCGCGAATTCTTGCGGCCTGAAGCTGCCCCTTTTTGCGCTCGAGCATCAATACATCATCACCAAACCGATCGCAAACCTAGATCGCAACATGCCTCTATTCCTCTCGTACGACGACCAGCTCTATGGTCGCGAAGAGGTCGGCGGTCTCATGGTCGGCAGCCTGGATGATCATGCGCTGGCAATTTCAACTACCGAGCTGCCGCAGAATTTTTCGTTTGGACTCCTCGCTGAGCGCTGGGAGCAGTTTGAGCCCTACATGGTGACCGCGATGCAGCGATTTCCAGTGCTACGCACCGTAAATCAAGATGCAATTGAACGGGCCGGAGAGCTTTACGCCGGATGGGCAGATGTTGCTCGGCCCCATTGCCGGGGTTGATGGTCTGTACAGCACATGCGGCTTTAATTCAAATGGAATCGCGCTTGCTCCGGCCGCGGGGAAATTCATTGCCGAATGGATCGTCGATGGGGCGCCGAGCGCCGATGTGACTCCGCTCGACGTCCGGCGCTTCGCAATGACTCAAACCGCTGACGCCTACATGCGCGAGCGTGTTACGGAAATACCGGGCTATTCCTGCCGTCTCCACGTTCCCGGCGACGATTACGAAACGGCCAGACACATTCGCCGGTCCCCAGTCCACGCTGAGCTCGCTTCTGCCGGAGCGCATTTTGCATCGGTGGCTGGCTGGGAACGACCGTTATGGATCACGGTTAGCGCAGGGAAGCGCCCCTGGATTGACTGCGTCGACGCCGAAGCAGGTGCAGCCAGTAGCGATGTGCTTGTTGTAGACCGTTCCGCCGACATGAAAGTGGTGCTCGTTGGCCCTGACATCGATACCTGGCTGAAGGCTCGGGTTGCCATGCGCGCACCGGTATCAAGCTCGCTCGCGAACGTAGTGGCCTTCCCGGGGGAACACGGTGAAATCGCCGCTTTGGGTCGCAGCCTGCCATGGGATGGCGGCCGGTTGTTAACGGTCGGGCCGGAGCAAGAGACGCGCCTTACGGATTGGATGCGCAAGTCTCGGCTCCCGTACGGTATTCAGACGATGAATGTGACCAGCGGTTGGGCGCTGTTCGAACTTATTGGACCCGGGTGGCCGGCGGCGGTGTTGGCATTGACTTTAACCACCGGCGTTGCCACACCCGTAAACTTGATCGAGGTTTGCTGGGCGGGCGCCGTCCAAATCCGAGTGATCGCGGATCCGATCCACGCATCGGCGCTCCTACTGCTGCCTGCCGACGCTGCGGTTTATGTGTGGCGTCGCCTTCTGAGCACTGGTACGCACGGGGGCCTGCGCGTAGGCGGACACTACGCGCAGGAAGCACTGCGCATTGCACGCGGCATTCCGCGTTTTGGTCAGGAGGCGACGCTCGGAACCCGCGTTACGGAGATCCTGGGCCCGGACCCCGAAGCGTGCTCCGGCGCGATAGCAGCGGCGACGCATGTGGCGCCCATTCATCGCACGCCTCGGATGTTCGCGGCATTTTCAAGCCCCGCGAGACTACCGGGCTTCGGCTCGCGTGATTCCATCGTTCACGGCGATCGCACGGTCGGTGAGGTGACCTCACGCGTGTGGCTGCCAGGCTGGGCAGAGACGCTGCTACTTGCGCATCTGAACGCCGAGCCACCATCGCTCGCATCATTGGAGATGGTCGCGGACGGGAGGCGTTGGCCGCTGCTGCCGCGTCGTACGACCTGGCAATCGGGCTCTAACGAGCCGTCGGTTGTCGGATGAGCGTTGCTGTCGAATCCATGCGCGGTTATGCGCATCCGTGGCTCTGCGACGTGATGGGCCACATGAACAGCCGACATATCTTCGCCCTATTTGACGATGCGAGCTTTCAGTTTTTCGCTTTGCTCGGCTACCCCTTTGCTGAGCAGCAGAAACGTGGACTGGGTTGGGCAGATGTACACTTGGAGATCGACCTCTCGCACGAAGTCGCGGCGGGAACGGCGCTCATCGTGCGAACGAGTGTCTTGA
>Ga0066789_10001143_pt1 | contig 11348 bp, 6 predicted proteins | sample OrgsoiDNA2013049_FD_70960 | JGI IMG/M metagenome (GOLD analysis project Ga0066789, IMG submission 70960) | Permafrost soil microbial communities from the Arctic, to analyse light accelerated degradation of dissolved organic matter (DOM) -... | ecosystem: Environmental > Terrestrial > Soil >...
CCGCCGCCATCGATGACAATGTCTTCGAAGCGGGTCGATTGCGGTTTCTGCACCACGTTGAAAACCGCGCGGCTCGACTTGCCCGGCAACTTCACCCAGCCCGGCAGGATATTGTCGAGCTTCAGCGCCGTCAGATCGGCTTCGATCCCCATGCGGCTGTCGCGATCGGGGCCGCCGATCTTGCCGATCAGCTTGATCGGAACGGCGCCGCTGACCGCGGAGCCGAGATCCATGCCGAGCCGCGTACGGCTGGCGTCATCGAGCGTCGCCTGCAATTTGATATCGGCGTCGCCGTCGTTGGGCTTGCGATAATCCAGTGAGGCCGGTTGCCCATTGATCTTGACGTCGCCCTTGACCTGATAGCCTTGGTTGGTGGCGATGACTTTCAGCTTGTCGGCTTCGAGCTTTTGATTCATCACCAAGCGGTCGGCGCCGAATCCGCCAAGGTCGGCCGTGATGGTGTAGGAGGTGTCGGCCTTGGTCAGTTCGCGCTTGATCGGCAGGCCGAGCGTGACCAAAGCGGCAACGGTTCCCTTGCTCGAATTGGGATCGATCAGGGTGCCGGAAAATTCACTGAGACGGTCGGAGGCGAGGATTTCCGCCACGGCCGGCACCGGGCCGTCGATCCGGAATTTGATCCGCGCGGGCGAGGGTTTTGGCGCCATGTCAGGCACCTCGAATACAAAATCGGTAATGTTCAGCTTGCGGCCCGCAGGGGTGTCGAGCGCCGCCTGGCCGATCGTCACGGTGGCGGTACGGCCGGTGACATGCGCTTTCAAATCCGCATCGCGCACCGACGGCAGCGTGTCCACCGGTCGCAATGTCACGCCTGACGCGACGATGTTGACGGCGAGACCGTCATCGGGAATCGGCGGGCCGCGCCGCGAGAGGTTGCGAACCGGTGAATTGACGCCAACCTCGATGCGCTGAAGGGAGCCGCGTTCGACCCGCTCGATCACCCATTCGCGGACCTCCGGCACGATCAGGATCGGCCACATCCGCTTCAGCGCGGCCGCCGACATCGGCGTTCCCGCGAAACCGAGCTGGAGCCGCGCCTCCGCCGAATAGTCGATGCTGCCGGTGCCGGCGACACCGATCTCGCCGTTGCCGATATCGGCCTGCGTCAGCACGACGCGCTTCTTGTCGGTGTCGAAGCGCAGCCCGATGGCGATGCGGTTGAAGATCAGGGGTTGTTCGCCGTCGTTCCCCGCAAGCACGATGGTGCCGCCACTGAAACCCAGCTGCCAGTCGGTAACACTGTCGTTGGGCGGCTCGAGATGGGCCAGCAGCGTGACCCGGTTCGCACCGGAAATGATCTTGAACGGCGCCACCAGCACCCGTCGTCCGGAATCCCATTCGACGCTGATTTCCGCCGAATCGATCGCCATCGGATAATCCGGCGTGTCGCTGTCGACGATGTGGCCTTCGCCGGCGGTGAGCTTGCCCGTGAAATAGGTCGGCAGCCCATCACGGCCCAGTTCGCCCTTGAGTTCGCCGGTCAGCGGCAAATCCGCGCTGTAGGTGAGGTCCTTCATCCGCAGCGCCAGCAGGACATTCCTCGTCGAAACCTTGTTGGCGCGAATATCGACCGATCGCACGCCGTTCGCGGGCGGGCCCACCGCAACGCGCAACGACCAGGCATTGCTGCCCTCCTCGCCGACGCTCAGCGCGACCCCGCCGCCGCTGGGCCGGCGAAGGCTGAGGGTGATGTTTTCGAAATTCCATTTATTGCCGCGCTGCTGATCGTCGACGATCAGGTTTCCGTTCTTCAACCCGATCTCGTTGAGGTTCTGCCCGTCGAGTCCGGTCAGGCTCAGGCTGTCGAGCCAATCGAGGCCGGCCAGCAGTCCGCTTGGCGTATTATCGGGACCCGCGGCGGGGGCCGGCGAAGTCGGGGCAACGGTTCCGGATGGCGCACCGGGGATTTGGCGCGGAAACGTGGCCGGAATGCCTGCGTCTTTCTTTGAGGTCACGCCGGTCGCCAAAGGTTTGGCGGTGTCACCGGCGGAAACCGACACATTGCCATCCGGGGTGATGCGCACCGCGAGTTCGGCATCCACCAGATTGAGGCTTTCGGCGCGAAGCTGTCCCATCAGTAGCGCGGTGCCTGAAAGTCTCACCTCGGCCTTGGGCGCGTTCGCCACGATGACATGATCGCGATCGCGGACGATGATATCGCGGATACGCACGGCGATGCGGATCCGGCCGGCGCGCTCGATCTGGGTGCCGCCGACCTCGACGGTGTTGTCGTGACCGATATTTTGCTCGATCGCCGCGGCCAGCCACGGCGTGGCCATATCGAGATTAATCGGACCCGCGCCAAGCCGCCACCAAAGTCCGCCGAAGCATCCCGCGAAGATCACCATCATGACCGCGATCACGACGGCGATGCGTTTGACCCAGCGTTCGGTAGCGAGCCAACGGCGCACCGATCCGGCATAGTCGCCGGCCCGGTGAAGCCCGGAACCCGGATTGGACAACAGCCGGCGCGCGCGATGGCCGGCGGCATCGTCATGGTCGTGATCCCAATCGGCATCATCCCACTGCGAGAGCCGGACGTCAGCACGTGGATTCGATCCCTTGGGCGACGTGTTCCTTGCCATTGCCTCTCGATGCGGGCGCTTGCTGTAAGATTGATCACCGCCAAGGCCGCGCCCGTCGACAGGTAACGAGCGCTTCGGTGCCGGCATCGCTGCTGCCAATCCCTCGATTAATACTGTAACTCGTCACCAGGCCCAAGGAATGCATTCAACGAGCGGACGCGTCGTGCGTCGAATTCCTTGTAACCATACTCCAAGGCCATCAGACTTGCCCAGCACTCGACCTCATTCCGGCACGCTGGCGCAAGGCTCGCAATACCCCCATGATTGATCCGCCGAAAGCGACGAAAGGAAGGCGTATGTCCAAGAAAACGCGTAAGAAATCCTCCAAACTCCCCTCCGGCAAGGTGACCCGCGTCCAATCGAAGATTTCGGGCAAAACGCCGGTGAAAACCGGCACGACAACGGCGAAAAAATCAGGCAGGAAGCCGGCCAAGAAACCAGCCAAGCGCGCAGAGAAATCCGGCAGCGCCGCCGCGCCAACGTCGCGCAAGGCCCCGTCAAAAAAGTCAAACTCGCCCCGCGCCGGCGAATCGACGTTGCCGGCTGCGGCCGAATCGAAGGCAGCCGCCGCTGCGAAGGCAAAAAATCCGGTGGCGAGGAAACCGCCCGGCGGGAAGCCGGATACCGATGCCGGCCGCAAATCCGAATTGGCCGAGGGCGCAAAAGCGCCCGCCTTCCGCCTGCCGCGCGATGGCGGCCAAACCGTCTCGCTGGCGGACTATCCGGGTAAGAAACTAGTGCTGTTCTTCTACCCGCGCGCCGACACCCCGGGCTGCACCAAGGAGGCCATCGACTTCACACGGCTGGCCGACGCCTTTGCGGAAAGCCAGACCGCGATACTGGGCGTTTCGGCCGACCCCTTGAAGGCGCAGGAAGCGTTCCGGGACAAGCACCAACTCTCCGTGCCTCTGGCTTCAGATGAAGCGCATGAGATGCTGGAGAGCTACGGCGTCTGGGGCGAAAAATCCATGTATGGCAGGACCTTCCAAGGCATCCTTCGCACCACGGTTTTGATCGGCGGCGACGGCCGAATCGCCAAAATATGGCGCAATGTAAAGGTCGACGGCCACGCCGATGACGTGCTTGCGGCCGCCCGTGCCCTTTAATTTGAGCAATTCCATTCGCTGAAAATTAACCATGACAAGGTCAGATCATACCCGCAAATTTGGCCGTACGGAATTCCTATCCGACCGGCGCGGGAGTGCCGATGTCGAACCGTTCCGGTCATTATTCCGATCATACCCAGCACCATCATCAACACGACCATGCCAAGCCGGCCCTGCGCCGCCCGGCGGCGAGCCAGACGTCAGTACCGTCTCCTTCACAACCCGCGGAGGCGGGCTATACCCTCGCCCACGCCGGCAAGCAGGTCCGGTTTGGTCCGGTGGTGTTCTGGATCGTGGTCGGGACGGTGACCATGCTCGGCATGTGGTCGGCCGCGACCGCGACCTATTTCGCGTTTCGCGACAATGTTCTCACCCGGCTGATCGCACGCCAGGCCGAGATGCAATACGCCTACGAGGACCGCATCGCCGAACTGCGCGCCAAGGTTGATCGCACCACCAGCCGCCAATTGATCGATCAGGAGCAATTCGACCAGAAACTCGACCAGATCGTGCGGCGTCAGACCGCGCTGGAATCGCGCGCCACCGCGCTTGGCACCATTCCGGACGCCTCGGTTACCGGATCGATCCGAGCGCCATCGCGAGGTGCGGCGGCAACCGACGCTGCGTCTTCTTCGGCTACCCCAAAGCCCTCGCCGATCAGCGATACCGTGATTTTCGTGGCGCCTCCGGACCGTGAAGCGCGCCTGGAATCGCGGGCCCCGGTCATCGTCAATCCCCGATCCAGCCAGTTCGCCAAGGTCCAGGGCGTCGATAACGTGCTGGTCCGCCTGCAGAGTTCGCTCGATCAAATCGAGGGCCGCCAGTTGGCGGCGCTTGGATCGGTCCAGGACAGCATGGAATCGCGGGTACGCCGGATGCGCGGCGTCATTACCGATCTCGGCCTCGACATGGCGCAATTGGAAGCCGCGACGCCGCGGGCGGGCGTCGGCGGCCCCTTCGTCCCGGTCAAACTTCCCGCCAACGCCGGCGCGTTTGAGCGCCAGCTTTACCGAATCAATACTACCCGCGCCCAGGTCGACCGCCTCAACCGCACCCTTGCCCTGGTGCCGTATCGCAAGCCGGTGGTCGGCGAAGTCGAGTTCACCAGCGGATTCGGGGTCCGCAGCGATCCGTTCCTCGGCCGCCCGGCCATGCACACGGGTCTCGATTTCCGCGCCGCCATGGGCGACCCGGTGCGGGCGACCGCGAACGGAAAGGTGGTGTCGTCGGGATGGGCTGGCGGCTATGGCCGCATGATCGAAATCGACCATGGCAACGGCCTGTCGACCCGCTACGGCCATCTGTCGGAGATCGGCGTCAAGGTCGGCGATCAAATCAGAATAGGACAGGTGATCGGCGCGGTGGGCTCAACCGGCCGGTCGACCGGTCCGCATCTGCATTACGAAACCAGGATCGACGGCGACGCCGTCGACCCGCAGAAATTCCTGCGCGCCGGGGTGCGGCTGAGCGCGGGCTGATTCGGCGCAACCGCGCCTCAATGGCTGGCGTCGTGGCCGATCTCGCCGGTGATGACGTCGCCGAACAATTCCCATGCCTCGCCGTTGAACTTCATCAGCTGCATTTGCTCGATCGGAAAATAGTCGTCGGGCGACGTGTTGACCTTGATGCCCGGCAGCATGAGGTCGGAGTGGAAATCCCTGAGGTTGGCGGCCTGCTTCATGACGTTCTCGCGCGTGAGAGTGTCGCCGCACTGCTTCAACACCTGCATCATCGCCTCGGCTTGCACATAGCCGTAGAGGTTGTTGGCATTGGCCTTGTCGCCGTCGGGATAGTACTTGTCCATGAAGGCGCGCCATTTGTTGACGGCCGGATCGTCCTTCCAGGTCGGATCGGTCGGGTCCTTGAGATAGGCCGTCGAGATGATGCCCTTGGAAAATTCCAGGCCCGCGGGCTTCAGCACCGAAGCCACCGAGGTTGCGGTATTGGCGAGGAAGAATTTCGGCTTCCACCCGAGTTCGCCGACCTTGCGGATAGCCTGCGCCGATCCTTTCGGCGCCGCCCAGGAGAAGAAGATATCGGCACCGGAATCGTGCAGCGCGACGATCTGCGAATCGATCGAGGGATCGCTTACCTCATAGGACTTGTCGGCGACGATCATGTTGATCTTGTCGCCGAGCCCGTCGCGCAGCCCCTTGTATTGATCCTTGCCGGCGTCGTCGTTCTGCCAGAACACGGCGATCTTGCTGTTGGGGAAATGCTCGACGATGTACTTTGCGTAGATGCGGCCTTCGCTCTGGTAGTTGGGCTGAAAGCCCATGGTCCAGGGGAAGTTCTTGGGATCGCCGAACTTGGTGCCGCCGGAGGCGACGAAGAGCTGCGGCACCTTCTTGGCGTTCATGTATTTCATGATCGCCGAGTTGGAGGGCGTTCCCAGCGACTGGAAAATCAACAGGACCTCGTCGCTTTCAACGAGCTTGCGCGCCTGCTCGATCGCTTTCGGCGGGCTGTAGGCGTCGTCGTAGGAGATGAAGTTGATCTTGCGGCCGTTGATGCCGCCTTCCGCGTTGATCATGTTGAAGAAGGCCGCTTCCGTCTTGCCGATCACGCCATAGGAGGACGCGGGCCCGCTATAGGGCATGATGTTGCCGATCTTGATCTCGGTATCGCTTGCGCCGGGGTCGTATTTCTTTTCCGCGGATGCCGCGGTCGCGGTGAGCGCGGCAGCGGCCGCAAATCCCGCCAAGGCGACAAGGCTCCTCATGCGAACGGGCATCGTTCTCTCCAGCCATTCATTTTGCGCAAGTGTCGCAAGTCATGCGCAGGCATGCAAGCGTCGACTTATTCCGCCTGACGAAACAGCATTGTTGCGCGCCGCCGATTATGATTGATGCGTGGCAGTATCTTAAATCCACAAGGCCCGCCGATTGAACCCGAAACTACGAATTGGTCCGCGGCATCCGAGGCTTGGCAAAGCCGGATTTCACGCCGCGCGATGGCTCGGCGCGCGTTTGCTGGGGGCCGCGGGCTTTCATCAGCTCGGCTCGGACTTTGCCGATGCGCGGATGGCGCGCGTCAGCGCAAAGCTCGGCCGCGGCGAGACCGTTTACCTGGCAGGAATCGGGCCTCCCGGCACCCACAATTCAGGCGTCGCACTGGTTGAAGTGAGCCAGGCGAGCGGCCCGCGCCTGATCGTCAACAATGAGGAAGAACGCTTTTCCGGCAACAAGCACACCACAGAACATCCTGTTGCGTCGATCGATGCGATGGTTGCGACGCTGCGCGGCATCGGCCGCGATGTCGGAGATATCGATGCGTGGCTGACCAGTTGGGATTATCCCGATCTGGCCGGCACGCTGGTCCGCTCGGTGCTGGAGGAGTTGCCGCAAAGCCTGAGGCTGCTGCGCACCACGGAAGCCGCCGGATTTGACGGCCGCCGGCTCGATCAAATGACCCGCACGCCGAAAATCCTCGGCAGGCAACTCGGCCTCCCGGAGAGAGTGCCGCTGATCTGCATGCCGCACCACGACAATCATGCGTGGTTTTCCTTCGCGGCGTCGCCGTTCGCAGATAGCGACGACCCCGTCGCCATCGCCGTGCTCGACGGCACCGGCGACCGCGGATCGGTCTCGCTGTATGTCGCCGAAGCCGGCGTCATGCGGCGGCTCTATTGCAATGACAGCGTGTTCGACTCGCTCGGCGCCTTCTACAGCGTGATTTCATCGACTCAAGGCGGCTGGACCTGGCTGTCCAGCGAGGGCCGCTACATGGGCGCCGCCGCCTGGGGCGACATGAATCGCGCCAGCAATCCCTATTACGCGCGAATGAAAAACGTTCTGCATTTCGACGAGCGTGGCGAGGTGCGCCTAAATCGCGCTCTTGCCAACTGGTATTGCGACCCGTTCGAGCAGCCCTACAAGCCCGCGCTGATCGAAATACTCGGGCTGCCGCTGCGGCCCGATCAGCTCTGGAATCCCGACGCGGTGCTGCGGGTCGAGGACATCAACCATCGGCCAGATACGCGCGATCGTCTCGATAAGGCCGCCGCGACGCAACTGGTGTTCGAGGATGCCATGATCCATGTGGTCGATCATCTCCTGCGCTTGACCGGCGCGAACCGGCTGGTGCTGTCAGGCGGCGTGGCGTTGAACGCGGTCGGCAACATGCGGCTGCTCGAACATTTCGACGAGGCGTGGTTCGCAACATCCCAGCAGCGCAAAGCGCGCCTGCATCTGTGGGTGCCGCCGACGCCGGGCGACCCCGGCGTCACCATCGGCGCGGCATGGCTGTTCGCGCATCTGGCGGGCGCGCCGCGCGGCGCCCCGATGACACATGCGTTCTATTGCGGTTCATCGCCATCGCAAGCGGAGATCGCAACCGCGCTCGGGGCCGGCGACATCGCCCCAACGCAGATCGGAGATATCTCGACGCCGGAGGGCCGCGATGCGCTGGCCGACCTGATGGCGTTCATGGTGGCGCGAAACGGCATCATCGCGCTGTGCCAGGGCCCAGCCGAAACCGGGCCGCGCGCGCTCGGCCACCGCTCGATTTTCGCGAACCCCTGCGATCCCGAGGCGCGCGAGCGTCTCAACCAGCGCGTCAAATACCGCGAAGCGATTCGTCCGCTGGCGCCGATGGCGACGCTTGAGGCCGCGCAAAAATATTTCGATCTGCAGCAGGGGGCGTCGGACGGCGACTATAACGCCTACAACTACATGGTGCTGACCGCGCAGTCGAAGCCGCCCGCTCGCGCAAAAATCCCTGCGGTGATTCATGCCGACGGCACCGGGCGGATTCAGATCGTGCGCGCCGAAGACGATCCCCTCACCTACGCCTATCTGAAGGCGCTCGGCCGCCACATCGGCGTCGAGATATCCGTCAATACGTCGTTCAATGTCGCCGGCCCGATCGCGCAGACGCCAAGCCAGGCGATCGATACGCTGCGCCGTTCCAAGGGCCTTGACGTGGTGCTGCTGGTAGCGAGCGATGGCGCGGCCTATGCGGCATGGCACGGGGGGAATCGCGACAGCGGACGCTTTACCGGCTGGCTCTCGGAATGGAAGACCGCGTCATCGGGCGGGTCATGATTTCTTTTGCGCTGTGAGGTCTGTGTCGCATTCTTACTTTTTCTTGCCGCAATTTTGCTGTGCTGTCCGCTGCAACGGGATGGAGGGCGATGTTGTGAAATTAAGCAGAACTGCGACGCTGACGGGCTGTGCAGGCCTGGTGTTGGGAAGTTTTTTGCTGGCCCCGATGGCCCACGCCGCACAACAGGGATGCTCGGTTGAAAAGCTTCAAGGCCGCTACGTTTTCACCGGCCAGGGCACAAACCTGCATGATGGCGCGTTCGGCTGCGGCGGCGCGCAAATTTTTGCGCAAGCAGACCTCTCTGCGATGATGGCAAGAAGGGGCGCATGATCCGGACGGATTCCGGTACGACGGGCGTCCGCAGCTTCGAACAATAGCGCCGGCGCTTTACGACCTCGCCTTCGGAATCGAACGGCCGGGAACGAAACTGAGCAGGCGCCCGTCGATCAGCAGCAACGCGCTGCCGATCACGACGGCGCCGATGATTTCGCGCGGCGAGATGCTTTCGCCCGATTCCCCGCAAACGATATCGCGCGCGCGTGCGCGCACGATACGCGATCGCTTCGACGGCAGATTTCAGGGCTTGCGCAAGCACAGGCCTACGGTTGGTGACGTCCCGCATTTTGCGCCGTCCGGAGCGCCGCCGCTCGGACAGAACACCGAGACCAGGGTCTCATTGGCTTCGCAGCTCGCCGCGCCATCCGCCTGGACAGCCCTTACAGTGACCGCAGCCGCATCGCCTTTGTCACCCTTATCGCCTTTTTCGCCGGGTGCGCCCTGGGGCCCCTGCGGACCCTGCGCGCCGGCCTGCCCCTGGGCGCCAGCCACGCCCTGAATGCCTTGCGCGCCCTGCGGACCGGCCGGCCCCTGGGCGCCCGGCTCACCTTTCGGCCCCGGATCCCTGCTGCACGCGCCGAGCGAAAGTGCGAAACCAACGACGAGTATCGGAAAAATTTTCTTCATGATCCCCCCGCGATGATTGAATGGGTCACCGGCTGCAAAAAGCCAGTCTCGATAGAAGCCCGTCGAACTCCCTGAGTTCCGCAACGTTAGATATCGGAGCGTAGCGATGCAATAGCGCGCTCGCTATTTCGCGTTGCCGGCCTTTGCCCGCCACACGATCCCGATCATCTTGCCTTCATCGTCATCGGGCGCATAGGCTTTCGCCCGGTCGTAGGCCTGCACCGCGGCGCGCCCCATCACGGGAACGGCGGACAACAGGCTCTCGGCCAGCGCGACCGCATAGGCGGCGTCCTTATGCCGCAGCGCGGCCGTAAAGTTTGCGCCTGCGAAATTCCGCGCGACCATCCGCTTGGAATGACGGATCACCTGCGGACTGCCGGCCACGCCGGTCTCGATCGCTTCCAGCACCAGCTTCATGTCGAGGCCGGCCTGCTCGGCAATCGCAAGGCCCTCCGCGATGCCGGCAATCTGGATCGCTCCCATCAGATTGTTGATCAGCTTGTAGACGGTGCCGTTACCGACGGCGCCGAAATGCCGGATCGTCGCAGAGAGCGGCGCCAGATAGGGCCGCGCGCGCTCGAGATCGGCGGGTTCGGCGCCGACCAGCAGCGTCAATTTTCCGCTTGCCGCGGCATCCGGCAAGCCGGTGACCGGACTGTCGATATAGATGAGACCGCGTTCGCGAAGCCCGCGCGCCAGATCAAGCGCGTGCGCATACGACACGGTCGAGCATTCGATGGCCAGCGTGCCGGATTCGGCCGTCTTGGCGGCGCCATCCTTGCCGAGCCAGACCGCGCGCGACGCCTCGTCGTCGGCGACCATGGTCACCACGGCGTCGGCGCCATCGGCCGCGTCCGCCGGCGAAGCCGCCCATCGCGCGCCGCGGGCGATCAGATCCTCGGCTTTCGCCTTGCTGCGATTCCGGACCGCGACCGTAAAGCCGCCATCGAGATAGCGGCCGGCCATGCCGTGGCCCATGCGCCCCAAGCCGATGAAAGCAACCTTTGTCATTTGTCAGTCGACATCCTCGATGGAAGCAGGCGGAGCGCCGAACGCGCGCTGCGCCAGCGTCGCCGCCATGAATTCGTCGAGGTCGCCGTCAAGCACGCCCGAGGTGTCCGACGTCTGCACGCCGGTGCGAAGATCCTTCACCATCTGATAGGGCTGCAGCACGTAGGAGCGGATCTGGTGGCCCCAGCCGATGTCGGTCTTGGCGGCCTGGTCGGCGGCGGCCTGCTCCTCGCGTTTCTTCAACTCGATCTCGTAGAGCCGCGCGCGCAGCATGTCCCACGCCTGCGCCTTGTTCTTGTGCTGCGAGCGTCCGGCCTGACAGACCACCGCGACGCCGGTTGGAATATGCGTGAGCCTTACTGCCGACTCGGTCTTGTTGACGTGCTGCCCGCCGGCGCCGCCCGAGCGCATGGTATCGACACGAACGTCGGACTCGGCGATGTCGATCTTGATGCTGTTGTCGACAACGGGAAAGATCGCGACGCTTGAAAACGAGGTGTGCCGGCGCGCGTTGGAATCGAACGGCGATATCCGCACCAGCCGGTGCACGCCGGCTTCGGTCTTCAGCCAGCCATACGCATTATGACCGCTGATCTGGATGGTGGCGGATTTGATGCCG
>Ga0066789_10001145_pt1 | contig 11340 bp, 10 predicted proteins | sample OrgsoiDNA2013049_FD_70960 | JGI IMG/M metagenome (GOLD analysis project Ga0066789, IMG submission 70960) | Permafrost soil microbial communities from the Arctic, to analyse light accelerated degradation of dissolved organic matter (DOM) -... | ecosystem: Environmental > Terrestrial > Soil >...
GCAGGCTTTTGGCAGCGTGAGATCACCCCGGTCACTACACCCGACGGCAGTGTGGTCGACCGCGACGACGGGCCGCGCGCCGGTACGACGCTAGAGAAGCTCGCGACTCTTGAGCCGGTGTTTCGCCCCAACGGCACCATCACGGCTGGCAACTGCTGCCCGCTCAATGACGGTGCGGCCGCGGTCGTCGTGATGTCAGATACGCGCGCTCGCGAGCTCGGCATCACGCCGCTCGCGCGCATCGTCTCGACCGGTGTGTCAGCGCTGTCGCCCGAAATCATGGGCCTCGGACCAGTCGCCGCGAGCTTGCAGGCATTGGCCCGCGCGAAGATGACGATCGATGACATCGACCTCGTCGAAATCAATGAAGCCTTTGCGGCGCAGGTGATTCCGAGCTACCGCGATCTCGGCATCGACCTCGACAAGCTCAACGTCAATGGCGGCGCGATCGCGGTCGGGCACCCGTTCGGCATGACCGGCGCTCGCATCACCGGCACGCTGCTGAACTCCCTCGACTTCCACGACAAGTCGATCGGGCTGGAAACAATGTGCGTCGGTGGCGGCCAAGGAATGGCCATGATTGTCGAGCGCGTCAGCTGATCGGCGCGGTCGTTACAACATCGCCGACTCGGACGACGCCTGGCGTGAGTACGCGCATGTTTGCGCCGCGCAACCGCAACTGACGACCCTCGGCTGAGTTGACGAAGCGCATCGCGTCGGCACCGAACCGGGCCATGAACTTCGCGCACCCGAGGTGCGGCGTCTCGCTGACCTCGAGCGTCACAGCGCCCACGCGAACGACCCGACCGGGCGGCAAGTTGTCGATGCTGAGGTCGAAGTCGACGTATAACTGGTCACCGGCCAGCGGCATTCGCTCGCGACCACCCGCCACCAACTCGGCGACGCGGACGTTCATTACCGTGATCTGCTTCTCGACGGCGGCCGATCCATCGGGGGTGCTCTTACTGCCGCGAGTCAGCCAATCATCGCCGACGACGCCTTTCGCTAAGTCGAGGTGCGCTTCGGTGAGCAACTCGCGCTCGTCGACGGCCGGACGCCGGACGATGGCGGCTACCTCGCCGAGATCGCGTGGAGCGTGGCGAATGTGATCGAGCCCGGCCTGCAGCGCCTCAGGCGTCACGTAGTCCATGGGCTCATTCTCGCTGATCGACGTTGACCGACGCGACGAGTTATCCGTATCGGCGGATCACAAGTACCGCGCGACTTCGGTCACAGTCGCGCCGACGTCGCGAAGCACATCATCCACGCCGACGCGTCCGTCCGGCCCCCACACCGCACTTGGCGAAGTCGGCAATACCGCCACAAAGTCGTGTGCGAGAACGCGTACCTGATCTCCGACGGCAAGATCGGGAAGGGTGGGCAGAGTGCGCCACGCCGGCGGCTCCAGAGCGGCGGCGTCCTCGATACCTTGGGTCGCCTGTGCCAGGAGCCGCGCAAGCGCGCGGCCCGCGCCGGCACGCGTGGCGAACGGACCGGACACCGCTGCCCGCAGCCGTGCCGCCGACGTGTTGCGCAGCCGCGACACCACCTGGTCAAGGTCGGCGATGAGCGCAGGCGGGACGACGATCACCCGGCGCACGTTACCGTCGTCGACACAATGACTCGCTATTCAGTGGCTATGCGGACGGCGTGGATTGTGCTTGCGTTCGTGCTGGCAGCGGCCGCGCTCGTTGGGTGCGCCACCTCGACGGACCGCTCCGCGGTCGCGCCGACCCGCGCGGTGCCGTCGCCGACCGTCAACGTCTCGTCGCGACCGATACTTTCACCCACTCCCTCGACACCGCCCGACGTCGTCCAAGGGCCCCTCACCAAGCCAGTGCCAGGAGGTGTGACAACGGTGACGGTGTCATTTCTGCAACCTGGCGGCGACTCAGGAACCGTCGTGTACCGCACGACGGTCACCTCGCCGACCGATATCCGAACCCTTGTCGACGCCGTCGACGCGCTGCACGTCACTGGCAGCTATTCGAAGGGCTGCTCGATGAGCCCCGTTGACCTGCGCCTCGACTTCGTTAGCCCCGGCCACGCGAGCACCTTCGTCGAAGACTCCAGTTGCCGCTACGCAACCCTGACGATCGACGGCTCGGCCGGTCCGAAACTCGACTCAGCTGAACTCGGCGTGGCAGAGGAGACGGTGCGCGAAACCGCGGTCACTGGGCCGGACGGCCAGGTCTCGATCTCCGCTGCACCGGCGTCGTCCGCCTCGTAGTTTGTGGACGCCGACCGGGCACAAGATCACCGACCCGCGCCACTGACGAACACGCCGTGAAAGTCTTGCCTCGCTGGCGCCGCTGCGGCACCCTGGAAGTTATGGACTACTGAGAGATCGACCCGACCGGGAGGCGCTCATGAGCGTGCACCACTCCGAGGAGACCCACCGCAACCTCGTTGAGAGAGTGCCGCAGGTCACCGGCCGCGGGCTCCCCGAGTGGTTTCACGAAATCGAGCAAGGCCCGAGTTTTTTGCGGCTCGATGAGCGGGTCAACTGGCTGACCGACGAGCACGCGATCCCGCACGGATACGCGAGTGCGATCGTCCGCGAACACGAGAAGCACCGCATCGCGCGCGACTGACCTACTGCACCCGCCCTTCGCCGGTCCGGGCACGCCAAGGCCCCCGCGACACCGCCGTACCCCCGGTCGGATTCGAACCGACACTGAAACCCTTTTAAGGGGTTCGCCTCTGCCTGTTGGGCCACGGGGGCTCGCGACCAGCGTGCCATCAACTGCCAGGGCATGCCATCAACTGCCAGTTCGTACACGCGATCTAGCGCGCCGACGAGGTGCCAGTCACGCTACCCGCCCCAACTACCCGGCACCCACAATGCAAGGACGCGCATCACACTGCTGAACCAAGCCAAACCTGCCCGCAACCGAACGCACCAGCCGCGCACTCGGACTGACACCCCTTGCGGACAGACCTGGAGCTACACCAACGCACTCTTCTGCCGCGGGTCGCGTGCCGGCCGTGGGTGCTCACCGCTGGGCGACCGTAGGATTTCCAGGTGCCTGAATTTCCTGCGAGCGATGGCAGTGGATCGGTCCGCCATGCGGCGTCACCCCGGCCGGGCCGGGGCAGCAGGGCGGCCTGTGGCCGGCATCCGCAGGAGGCTGTAATGAAGAGTTTTAGTCGACTCCCGCAACACATTGGCATTATTCCTGACGGCAATCGAAGGTGGGCTCAGGACAAGGGACTGAGGAAGCAGGACGGGTATGAGTCCGGCCTGCGGCCAGGACTTGAGCTGTACGAACTATGTTTGGAGCTGGGGATTAAGGAGCTAACCTTCTACGGGTTCACGGTGGATAACACAAAACGCCCCTCCGTGCAGATCAGGGCTTTTCAGAAGGCGTGTGTCGACGCCGTTGAATACCTGGCAAGCAAAGACACGGACTTGCGGGTCGTCGGGAACACTCAGTCGCGATTCTTTCCAAAGGCACTGCTGCCGTACACCGAGAGAACTAGGTTCGGGAGCGGTCTCATCAAAGTCAACTTCCTGGCCAACTATGGCTGGAACTGGGACCTCAACTATTCGGTGCAGAACAGAGCCGCCAGCTCAAGTGGCAACATCATTGACGGTATGGCGTCTTCGGATATCTCACGAATCGACTTGATCATCCGCTGGGGCGGCGGGCGAAGGCTGAGTGGATTCTTACCAATCCAGTCAGTCTATGCGGACTTCTATGTGTTGGATGAGATGTGGCCCGACTACAGGATTGAGCACGTGTACAAGGCTTTGGAATGGTATCAAGACCAGGACATGACGCTGGGCGGTTAGCCTCGCGGTTTCATGCGGGGTGGCGTGAGCTCGTGTCGTTGACCCTGAACAGTTGTTTGTTGTGGTGTCCGTTTCGGTCACCACGACAAACTAGTCCCGAGCGTGCCGACGGTTCCGTTCTTGGGGCCTTGCCGCTCGCAACCGCAAGAGGCTGCGCGTGGAGTTGCCACCGCAACAGCCGGGGGGTTGGCGGCACAAGCTCGCACGTCGAACGCACTACTCTGTCGCAATGACGCACGTACAGGTGTACCTCGGTGACTTAGTCGCCGATGAACAACGCGCTCTCATGCCGCTGTGACGCGCGTTCGGCCAGCGCGTCGGCGGCTTCCCCGGTGACCTTGAGACCTTGTTCGTCGCGGGGTCTGCGATCCTGGACGAATGCATGAGGTCAGTGGAGTGCGTGACCCTTCGTCGTCGTTTCAGCTGAGCGGGGTTCTCGACGAGGCGGGTGATCGTCGGCAGGCGAACCGTGCGGTGGGGTTGGGCGGTCTGGGTCTTGCTGTGACCGGTCTGGTCGAACTCGGAATCGCGCTGCTGAGCGGCTCGGTCGCGTTGCTTGGTGACGCGCTTCATAACCTGTCCGATGTCTCCACGAGCTTGCTGGTGTTTATCGGCTTCCGCGCGTCACGCAAGACGCCAACCGATCGATACCCCTACGGCTTCGAACGAGCTGAGGACCTGTCGGGGATCGGGATCGCGATCGTGATCTGGCTTAGCGCCGTCCTGGCCGGGGCGGAGAGCGTTGACAAGCTCGTCCGCCACGGCGGCACCCACTACGTCGGGTGGGGAATTGGTGGTGCCGCAGTCGGCATCCTCGGGAACCAACTCGTCGCCCGGTTCAAGCTTCGTATCGGCAAGCAAATCAATTCCGCCACGTTGATCGCCGACGCGAAACACTCCTGGCTCGACGCGCTGTCCTCCACCGGAGCGTTGCTCGGTCTGGTGGGAGTGGCCTGCGGTCTGAGGTGGGCCGACGCCGTTGCCGGCCTCGTCGTTACCGGCTTCATCTGCCACGTCGGTTGGGCAGTAACCTCCGACGTGGTACACCGACTGCTCGACGGTGTCGATCCGCAGATCGTTGTGACGGCAGAGAATGTCGCCGCTCAGATACCGGGGGTTGCGCATGCACATGCCCGCGCCCGCTGGACCGGCCGCACCCTGCGGCTCGAAGTCGAAGGCTGGGTCGCTTCGCAGACAACCGTGTCCGAAGCCGACCGGATCGGGCAAGCGATCGCCGACGAACTGAGCACCCAACTGCCCGACATGCGCAGCTTCTCCTGGACAGCTCGAGGCATCTGACGCTTCTTCGCGTCCACGCCCACAGTCCGCTTCTGCCGCGCGCCGGCGCCTACTGACCGCCATCCCGCTCCTGTGCTTGAGTGGTCTGATCGCAGTCGTTGACTTCTTCATGCTTCTTATCGCGATCGGCTTCGGTCCCGAGGGCTTAGGTGGCGACGGCACAGTGAGCTCCGGTCGCGCGGCCGTCGAGCATTCGGGGATGCTGGCAGGAGCGGTTGGCCTGGCCTTGGCCGTGATCGCGCTCGTTGCGTTCATCGTGCTTGCTCGGCATCGACGCCGCAACCATGTCCTCGCGTGGCTGGTCGGAGGCCAAGGCCTGATGCTCGTTTTGCTGCTCGGGTCGATGTTGTAGCCACGAGGGACCTCGACGGAACGTCGCGCGCGCGGCTCTCTCGAACCGCCCAACTGTCGAGCCGCCGTTTGGTTGCTGAAGTCGCACGGAGTCGCGCCTGTGCCTGCAACAAACGCACTTTCTGCCGCGATAACGGCCGTTGCGCGATCTCAGCTTTGCCGAACTTGTGCTGCCAAGAACAACGCCTTTTGCCGTAGTGGCACGCTCGGCCCACTAGCCTTTCGACGCCAGCTCAAATTCTTCCCGCGGATTCTGTAACGCGCCGAGCGACACGATCTCGCGGTGGAAGAACAACGCCAGCGTCCAGTCGGCGGCGACCCGCACCTTGCGATTGAACGTCGGCACCCGCATCAGGTGGTACGTGCGATGCATCAGCCAGGCCGGCCAGCCACGAAGCTTGATGCCATAGACCTGCGCGACCCCCTTGTGCAGCCCGAGACTGGCGACCGACCCGGCGTACGCGTGCTTGTAGGCCGTCGGCTCTTCACCATGCAAGACCGCGACGATGTTGTCGCCCAGGTGCTTGGCCTGCCGAACCGCGTGCTGCGCACTCGGCCCGCAGAGCGCCGCGGGGTCAGACTTAGTGAGGTCAGGAATCGCCGCACTGTCACCCGCGGTCCACGCGTCGTCGAGACACTCGATGCGCAAGAACGCGGTGCCCTTCAACCGGCCCTTGCCGTCGACCGGCAGGTCTGACTGCGCCACCATCGGGTTGGCCTTCACGCCCGCCGTCCATACCAACGTGTCGGCGTCGAACTCCTCGCCGTCCGACAAGACGATGTGCTGGTTTTCAGCTGACACGAGCCTGGTGCCTAGTCGAACGTCAATCTTGCGGCGGCGCAACTCGTTGACGGTGTAGCGGCCGAGATCTTCGCTCACCTCGGGCAAGATGCGGCCCGACGCCTCGACCAGCACCCACCGCATGTGTTCGGGCTCGACGCCGTCGTACGAGCGGGTCGCATCGCGAGCCATATCTTCAAGCTCCGCCAGCACCTCGACCCCCGCGTAGCCGCCGCCGACAAACACAAACGTGAGGGCGCGCCGCCGCACAGCCGATTCGGCGGTCGACGCGGCGATGTCGAGCTTGGCCAACACGTGGTTGCGCAGGTAGATCGCTTCGCCGACGGTCTTGAAGCCGATGCCGTTTTCGGCCAGCCCAGGGATCGGCAACGTGCGCGCGATCGAACCCGGCGCCACCACGATGATGTCGTACGAAATCTCGACGGGCTCGCCCGCGTTCGGCATGAACGTCACGACCCGACGCGCATGCTCGATGCGGGTCACGCGTCCGTTCAAAATCTGCGCCCTAGGTAAAACACGACGCAGCGGGACGACGACGTGCCGGGGTTCGAGGTTGCCGGCCGCCGCCTCGGGCAAGAACGGCTGGTACGTCATGTACGACAACGGATCGATGACCGACACCATCGCCTCGTCGCGGCGCAATTTCTTCTGCAACCGCAACGCGGTGTACATGCCGACGTAGCCACCGCCGACGATCAGAATGTGTGGGCGCTGTCGTTCCGTCATGTCTTCGACCCTACTCAGTGACGCCGACGCCACCGCTAGCCAATTGCTGCGCCCGCTCGAACACCGCGTCGAGCATCGGCTCGGTCAGCTTCCCGGTGAACGTGTTCTGCTGGCTCGGGTGGTAGCAACCCAGCATCGACAACGCCCGCCCGTCGGCGTCCGATATTTCGACGCGCGTACCGTGCCCGAAGCGAGGCAACGGGCGCGGCAGCAGGTAGCCCGCGCCAGCCAGCACCGGGAGCAGCGCCTGCCACGCGAACCCACCGAGCGCGACGACCACTCGCATGGTCGGCGCGAGCAGTTCGAGCTCGCGCACCAGCCACGGCCGGCAGGTGTCGCGTTCGGCCGGGGTCGGCTTGTTCGCCGGCGGTGCGCAGCGCACGGCCGCCACCATGCGGACGCCGATCAGCCGCTGTCCGTCGTCGGCCCGGATGCTCGTCGGCAGCGCGGCCAGACCGGCACGGTGCAGGGCGGCGAACAGCCAGTCGCCGCTGCGGTCACCGGTGAAGATGCGGCCGGTGCGGTTGCCGCCGTGCGCGGCCGGAGCCAGGCCGACGATCATGATCGCGGCCAGCGGGTCGCCCCAGCCAGGAACCGGTCGGCCCCAATACGGCTCCGCCTCGAACGACCGGCGCTTGACCACGGCGATGTCCTCGCGCCACCGCACCAGGCGTGGGCAGGCCCGGCAGGTCGAGCTGTCGGCGCTCAGTTGATCAAGGCCGATGGCTGCGGCGGCCTGCCGCTCGACCTCCGACCGGGAGCGCGCGGGTGCCGCCGTCATGCGGGCAGTCTGCCAGCCGGGGCGCCTCAAGCCGGTGGGCCGTCTCCGCCGCTCGGCGGCCCCGGCAAGCCGTCTGACTACGCGCGTTAGCCCGCTCGCCGTCGCCGGGGTGACCCTTCGGCCGATGACCGCGATGTTGACGTTCCGCAACACTCTTGTTACAAGCAGTGACGTGATCCATGTGATCGATGTGGGTGGGTGCGGTGATCGAGCGCAGCGCGTCGCCGGGAACCGGCGCCGACGTGACCAGGCCGGCAACCGGCGCCGACGTGACCGGCAGCGGGAGCAGCGCCCCTCGCCGTCCAGCCGGGCACGCTCGGATCATCCGGCTGCTCACGATCGCCGTCACGCTCGGAGCAGTCGCAGCCGGCTCGGCGGTCTGGAACGATCGCGGCGCCCTCGGCTCGGTGTCGTTGCCGTTGTGGTTGCTCGCCGCGTTGTTCTACGCCGGCGAGGTCTGCCTGGTCGATCTGCACTTTCGCCGCGGGGCATTCTCGTTTTCGATGAACGAGGTGCCACTCGTCCTCGGACTGTTCTTCGCATCGCCGCGCGAACTGTTGATCGCGCTCGCTCTTGGCAGCGGCGCGGCATTCGTGGTGCAGCACCGCCTGAGCGTTTTGAAGGCCACCTTCAACGTGGCCAACTTCGCGATCAACGCCGCCATTGCGATCGTCTTCACCCGCTGGTTGTTGCCGCGACCGGTCGCCATGGGTCCGCACGCGTGGCTGATCGTCGGTATCGCCACCGCGATCGCAGCCACCTTGGGGTGCATCGCGGTGTCGCTCGCGATCTCGCTGTCGGAACGCCAGGTCGACCTCAAGCGACTCGGTTTCGCACTCGCCGCTCATTGTGCGTCCGCATTGACGAACCTCTGCATCGGTCTTTCGGTGGCTACCGTCGCCGACTACCGGCCGCAGGCCGCGTGGTTGCTGGTCGTGCCGGTCTTGATGGTGTTCGTCGCCTACCGCGCCTACATTCGCGAGCGTGAAAAGCACGAGATCCTCGAGTTTCTGTTTGCTTCCAACAAGATTCTGACCCAGAACCCTGACTTCGAGCACGCCATCGTCAAACTGCTTGAGCAAGCCAGGCAGATGTTCCGCACCGAAACAGCCGAGGCCGTTATCGCGCCGCCCGACGACGCACCGCTGTTGCGCATCCGGCTTGAGGGCGACCAGCCGCCGCGGGTGATGGAGCAAATCGAGGATGCTTCGACGCTCGAGATGTGGGAACGCATGGCGACCTCAACCGGGCCGATCGTGCTGCGCCTCGAGGGCGGTTATCTGGCCGCGCAGGAATTGCGGAACGCGATGATCGCGCCACTCGTCGGTGAGAAGCGGGCGATCGGCATGTTGATGATCGGCGACCGCCTGGGCGAAGGCACGTCGTTCGGCAAGCAAGACTTGCGTCTGTTCGAAGCGCTGGCCAACAACGTGAGCGTCGCGCTGGAGAACGGCCGCCTCGAGCAGTCGTTGTCGCACCTGCGCGAACTCGAGCAGAAGCTCACGCTGCTGGCCTTCCACGACCCGTTGACCGGCCTGGCGAACCGGTCACTGTTCTCCGACCACGTCGTCGCTGCGCTAGCGACCGCCAGGGCCGAGGACCGCATCTGCGCCGTGCTGTTCATCGACCTCGACGACTTCAAGACCGTCAACGACACGCTCGGCCACGAGGCCGGCGACCTCTTGCTCGCCGCCGTCGCCGAACGCATCACCGGTTGCCTGCGGCCGAGCGACAAGCCCGCCCGCCTGGGTGGTGACGAGTTCGCGGTCATCATCGAGGACGCGTTGTCGGGCCAGGCCGCCGAGCGGGTCGCGGCCCGCATCACCGACGCGTTACGTCTGCCGGTCAGGGTGAACGGTTGCGATCTCTACATCCGCGCCAGCATCGGCATCGCCACCAGTCAAGAGGTGCAGACGGCCGACGAGATGCTGCGCAACGCCGACCTTGCGATGTACATGGCCAAGGCCGACGGCAAGGGTCGCTACCGCTGGTTCCGGCCGAGCATGCGCGCCGACGTCGTGCAGCGACACCAGTTGAAGTCTGACCTCGAACGGGCGTCTGACCGCGGTGAGTTCGAGGTCTACTACCAGCCGATCGTCGACCTGCGCACCGGCGAGCCAGTCGCGGCCGAGGCGCTGGTGCGCTGGATCCACCCCGACCGCGGATTGATCTACCCCGCCTCGTTCATCCCGGCCGCAGAGCGGTCCGGGCTGATCCACGAGATCGGCCGCTTCGTACTGCAGGACGCCTGCTCGCGGGTCGCCGCGTGGCAACGGCTGGCGGCCGGCACCACTCCGTTCGCAGTGACCGTGAACCTTTCGCCCGCGCAGTTTGCTCAGCCCGATCTGGTTTCCCAGGTCGAAGACGCTGTGGAAGCGGCCGGGATCGACCCGTCGAGCCTGATTCTCGAAATCACCGAAGGCCTGATGCTGCAAGGCTCCGACCGCGTGCTGCGCGTTCTCAACCGGCTCAGCACGTTCGGCGTGCGCATGGCCATGGATGACTTCGGCACCGGCTACGCCTCGCTCGGCTCGTTGCGCGAATTGCCGATGGACATCATCAAAATCGCCAAGACGTTCACCGACGACATCAGCGGCGACGAACAGAAGTCGCCGTTCGTGCGCGCGATGATCGAGCTCGGCGAAGCCCTCGGCCTGGTGACCTTGGCCGAAGGGATCGAAACCGGCCAGCAGGCGCGCGAGCTTGACCGCCTCGGCTGCCGCCTCGGGCAGGGCTATCACTTCGCGCGGCCAGTCCCGGCGTCCGCTATTGATGTCTTGCTAGCGCGGCACGCCAAAGAAAACGCCACCCTCGCCACCGTGATCGCCTTCCCCGCGTAGCGACCGGTTAGCGACCGTTAGACAGTTGCGGGGCTCTTAACGCGAGCGTCTAACAGTCGACGGGCTAGACGCCCCCAAGGGCGAAGGCGATCCCGTCGAGGATGTCGTGCTCGCTGACGACCACTTCGGGCACGTGCAGCTGCTCGACGATGGTGTCGAGCACCAAGGCGCCGGCGCCGATCACGTCGACGCGCCCCGGATGCATCACCGGCAGCGCCGCCCGCTGCGCCCGCGTCATCGCCAGCAGCCGCTCGGTGACGCCATGCACAGCCGCCGCCGCAATGCGCGAATGGTGAATGACAATCGGGTCGTACGCGTCAAGACCAAGCGCGATCGCGGCAACGGTGGTGACCGAGCCGGCCAGCCCGACCAGCGTCGCGGCCTCATCCACCGGCACCGTCGTGGCAACAGCATCAATGGCCACCGCGACATCGGCGCGAGCCGCGGCCACCTGCTGCGCAGTCGGCGGATCATCGACCAGATGCCGTTCGGTCAGCCGCACACACCCGACGTCGACCGAACGCGCGGCCACAGCCTCGCGGGTGCCGATGACAAACTCGGTTGAGCCGCCGCCGATATCAACCACCAGGTAGGGCGACGCAATTCCCTGGACGCCGATCAGCTCGCGAGTAGCGCCGGCGAACGAAAGTTCGGCCTCCTCGTCACCGCTGATCACCTCGGGGAGCACGCCAAGCGCAGCGAACACGCCGTCCGAGAATTCGTTGCGGTTACTGACGTCGCGCGA
>Ga0066789_10001148_pt1 | contig 11323 bp, 10 predicted proteins | sample OrgsoiDNA2013049_FD_70960 | JGI IMG/M metagenome (GOLD analysis project Ga0066789, IMG submission 70960) | Permafrost soil microbial communities from the Arctic, to analyse light accelerated degradation of dissolved organic matter (DOM) -... | ecosystem: Environmental > Terrestrial > Soil >...
ACGCGTCGTCGGCAAGGGCGACAACCACGGGTTCAGCGCCACCCTCGGCGCGGTGCCCGGCACCCACCAGGTCTGCGTCTACGCCATCAACACCCCGGCCGGGTCAAATCCCAGCATCGGATGCAGGAACGTGACGGTGCTCTGAGCCGCGATCAACGTGCGCCGTCAGGTTTCGCCGCCGGAGCCTGAGGGCCCGGACGTCAGCCAAGGTTGAGCGTGACACGTTCGGAGGCAAGCCGGGCGGGTTGCGGTTCGCCACCAGCGCTCTGGCCGTCGCGGGCCAGGACCACGGACCCGTCGACGGCCCACGCAGCCAGGGTGGACACGAGAACCTGTGCCAGGTCACCAGCAAGACTCACCCGGGTGTTGGCCGGCCAGTCGACCTGCTGAACGACACTTCTGTATGCCGTGCGGGCGACCGGCGTGATCAACGCCAGATCGTCAGGGTTCGGCGTGGCGGTTGCGGCGAACTGGTCCCCGTAGGTCGCCAGCTCACGTGCCTCGTCCATGGCGCGGGCCGGCACGGGACCCTTGTGTGCCCGGGCGAGGGCATCCAGTGTCACGAGCACGACGCCATCCGGACCCGGCTCGGGCATGGCCCCAATCTGCGCAGGGTCATCGCAGATCAGCAGGTCAGCCGTTGGACCCCCGGCACAGTCCACGGTCCCGCCGACCGACCACACGGCGAAGGCCCAGTAGAGCGCCCGCCAGTGCGGTGGGAGCGAAAGCCGGACGATGGACCCCGGGCCGAGGTCGTACTCGTCCTGCAGAGCGTTCCCGGCCTTGGAGACCCAGTTGGCCAGCACCTTGCCCGAGAGCTCGATGCGCTCACCCTGGGTTGGTCCGGCAGTGTCCTCATAGAAGGTGACCCGGGGTCTTGCAGGGTCGGAGCGGAGAAGCTCGGCAACGACGGAGGATGGCGTCTGCACGCAGGCGAGCCTACGGGCAGGCAGGGGTGGCGCCCCATGCCACGCCGGCGCGGGTCGAGCGTCAGACTGTAGGGATGACAGAGCGCCGGCGTCGACTCTGGACGCCCGGGTGGCCGCTGAACCTGCCGGCGGTCATCGGGGGGCTGCACCGTGGCCGTGGCGACCCGACGTACAGGCATGATCCTGACGGCACCATATGGCGTGGTGTCCGCACGCCGGAGGGTGTGTCGACGCTGAGCCTGGGTCTGGTTGCCGGGCCCGCCGTCGAGGCCACGGCCTGGGGTCCGGGTGCGGAGTGGGTGCTGGGGTCGGTCCCGGCCATGCTGGGCGGACTGGACGACATCACGGGGTTCGAGCCGCACCACCCACAGGTCGCCGAGGCGGCCCGGCGGTTCAGCGGCTGGCGGGTGCCCCGGACCGGGCTCGTGCTGGAGGCTTTGATGCCCTCGATCATGGCGCAGAAGGTCACGGGTCACGAAGCGTCCGGCTCTTATCGCACGCTGGTCCACCGGTATGGCGAGCGCGCACCCGGGGAGGGTGGCGTGCGCGGGCTGTGGGTCGCCCCCAGCGCTCGCGGATGGGCGCTGATCCCGTCGTGGGAGTGGCTGCGAGCCGGGGTCGACGGGGCGAGGTCCGCAGCAGCCGTCCGGGCGGCCCGGGCTGCGGGCAGGTTGGAGCAGTGCTCGGATCTGTCCCGCGACGACGCCGACCGACGACTGCGCGCCATATCGGGGATCGGGGTCTGGACCGCGGCCGAGGTGCGGCATACGGCGCTCGGTGATCCCGATGCGGTCAGCTTCGGTGACTACCACGTGGCCAGGGACATCGGCTGGGCGCTGACCGGCTCTGAGGTGGATGACGACGGTCTGGCCGAGCTGCTCGAGCCCTATACGGGGCACCGTTATCGGGTGCAGGGCCTGCTCATGCTGGCGGCCGCCGGGCGGCCGCGACACGGACCCCGAAGGCCGGCTCCCACACACCTCCCCCACCGTTTCAACTGACCGCAAACTTAGGGAGCGTGCGGGTTTTTGACCGCAAACCTAGGGAGCGTGCGGGTGGTGAACCACCATCGTCAGCAGTCGACCGCTGCGAGGCTGAGCAGCTCTCCGGGCTGGCAGTTGAGCACCTGGCAGATGGCGGTGAGCGTGCTGTAGCGGATCGCCTTGGCCCGGTTGTTCTTCATGATGCTGAGGTTCACCAGTGAGACACCCACCGCATCTGCGAGTGCGGTCAACGTCATCTCGCGCTCGTCCAGAAGGTCGCCGAGGTGGCAGACGATGCGGTGCGGTTCGTGGACGGGCACCTAGACCAGGCCCTCCACGTCGTCGCGCAGCACGACCCCCCGGCGGAAAGCCTCGCCCACGAGGGCGATCACAATCATGACGGCGAGTGGCAGCAGGGTGAACGTAAAAGTCAAGGTTTCCGGGCGGGGAAGACGGCCCGTGGTCTGGATGGCGTTGTCGGCGACGCCTCCAGCGAACTGAACCAGCATCCCACCGACGCCGACAATGAGGGCAATGATATTGATACGCAGTACGTTTCGCCTGGTGAAGGGCTCTCCGGCCTGGGTTGAGCGGAGCAGCTGGAAGAGCAGCAGGGCGATCGCGATGGCCAGGCCGGCACCTATGAACAACGGGATCGCCTGAGTCAGGCGCTCGCCGAAGGTCACGTCTGTGAGCAGCACCTGAACTGTGGCGGGGCCATCCAGGGTCGCGCCACGTGGCAGCGGGATGCCGCTGGTGACTTTGCTCGTGTAGGTGACTGGCAGCGGCGACTTGTTGACGGCATCGAGGATCGGACGGATCAGACCGAGCAACACCGAGGCGACCAAGACGATGCCCAGGATGATCTTGGCGCCGATGTAGTCGGAGCGGTCGAACGCCAGCCAGTCCTGCTTGGTGAGCGCACGCCAGCCCTTGATGGTCGAGCCGGATGTGTTCGTATCCATGGTCTTCCCCGTATCTGCCAGGCCGCCCCGCTACTGGCTTATCGTTCTTCGTTATTATTGAAAAACGATATGTATTGAGGAGTCGGCTGTCAAGAGTCCATCACCGGCGAGTTCGGGGGGCGGCTGTCTGGCCGGGTTTCGACTCAGGTCCGTGGCCAGTCCCTCGCCGTGCAGCGCGACCTCGGCCCTGGTGGCCACCACCCCAAGTGTGAAGTCGTCGGGTGCCGTCAGAGTGATGGTTGCTCCGGCGATCCGCGAGGTTGCGCCGGGGGAGAAGAGAAGGGCGACGCGCAGCGCCCGGCGTGCCCGGGTGAGCGCGTCCTCGGCGAGGGTGAAGGGGATGCCGACCTCGGATGCGGTGGCCGAGCCGGGCTCGACACCGAGTGCCGCGCGCACGGCCTCGAAGCTGCCATAGCCGAACCAGTCCTGCGCTCCGGTGCGGACGAGGTCCCGTGCCCCGGGACTGGATGCACCACCCTGCTCATCGGGTTCGTAGCTCCGGACATGCTGGGCAAGGCCGCGGATATGGGCTGCCGGGATGTTGGCCGCCTTGCCCTTGACCAGGTCGGCGGCGGCTGCGATCTCGTCGGCGATGCACCGTTCGGTAACCGACAGGACACGCCCGTTGGCGTCGGTCGACCCGCGCAGGTCGTCGATCACGTGGAGGCCGCAGGCCCCCAGCGCGAAGTCGGTCTGACCATTTCGCCAGGGCCGTCCGGCGGTGTCGCTGAGGATGACTCCGATCCGGACCCTGTCGCCCGTCAGGTCGGCCCAGCCGGTCTGCACCGCTTGCTGGAGCTCTTCGGCCACGGCGTCCGGATCGTGGGGCAGGAGCAGCACGGTCGACCTGTCGGCGGCATTCGAGGCGTCGACCCCTGCGGCTGTCATGACGGGTCCCGCCGCTGACTCCACGACGCGTGTCACCCCCGACGGCGTCATCCGCTCGGCGATGATCCGCACCGTCTGGGAGAGCACCACATCGGCTTGGTCGGCCGAGGGCGCACGCAGCCCGTTCGCCTTGGAGACGATCTTGCTGGACAGGACCAGGACGTCCCCGTCAACGAGCTGGATCCCGTTGTCCTGTAACGCCTTGATCGTCAGGTCCGCGAGGTCGTCACCCTCGAGCACCTCAGGGAACCCGGGCAGCGGCGTGAGCGTCACAGGCTGGATGCGTGCCGTCATACGGGGTGGGCCCCTCGAAGCTTGAGGGCCAGGTCAACCGCAGCGCCGGCGATGTCGGCGGCGGTCTGGACGTCGTGCATCCACAGGGGCCGGGTCGCAACCTCGAGCCGGGGGTCGAAGCCGATGGCCGGCGCGTCAGCGTCATCGATCAGCCAGCCGTCGAGAAAGTCGGCGTACAGCCCGGCTACCGCCTGAGAGGTGGACTCCATCCCGAGAGCCGCCAGGCAGGCGTCGGCATGGCCGCGGACCGGTGCGCCGCCGATCAGTGGTGACACCCCCACCACCGGAGCAGCGCTGCCACGAAGCGCGTCCCGTACCCCGGGCACCCCAAGGATGATGCCGATGGATACGACCGGATTGCTGGGCGGCAGCAGGATGACGTCGGCCTCCCGGATGGCGTCGAGCACGCCAGGTGCGGGGGTGGCGCGGTCCATCCCGACGGCGACGAACTTGTGGGCAGGGACGGCCGCACCCATCCGGACCCACCACTCCTGGAAATGCACGGCCCGTTGAGGAGTCTGCTCCTGGCCGCCGATGATGACGTGGGTCTCGACAGGGGAGTCGGTCATCGGCAGCAGCCGCACCCCACGATCGGGCAGACCCCAGCGGGAGCAGAGCCGGGCTGTCACCTCGGAGAGCGAGAGGCCCTGGCCAAGCCACTGGCTCCGGGCGATGTGGGTCCCGAAGTCCAGGTCGCCGAGGCCGAACCACTGAGGTTGCGCCCCGTATGCCGCGAGCTCACCCTGGACGGCGTGGGTCTCGTTCGCCCGGCCCCAGCCCTGCTCTTCGTGGACGGCCCCGCCGAGGGTGTACATGACGGTGTCGAGGTCGGGGCAGACTCGCAGTCCGAAGAGGTTGATGTCGTCACCCGTGTTCCCGATCACGGTGACGGTGGCGTCGGCCAGTGTGGGTGTTCGGCTGAGGTGGGCGAGCAGGCCACGCAGGAAGCGTGCGCCGCCCACGCCACCGGCAAGAGCGGTGATGCGCATGGTCGCAGTCTGTCAGGCAGGGGTTGGGCTGCCGGATCCGGACCGGTTCACCGGGCGATGCGGGTCAGGAGCCGACTTGTGGGTGATTTATGATCTTTGAGCGGGTCCGGAATTCGGTTCGATTATCAGAGAATGGCTTGACTTCCCGGGACGACACGCGTGTAATTTCACTGTTGTCATTTAGATCGGTCAACGGCAGGTCTGGACAACAGGGGACTCAGAAGTCACGTCAAACGCTCGTTTAATTCCGGGTCGAGGAGGGGCCATGCAAGAACTACAGCTGATCATGAACGTCGAGCTGATCGACACCACGGGGGATGAACTGACCTGGCAGGAACGCGCCTTGTGCGCGCAGACTGACCCGGAGGCGTTCTTCCCCGAGAAAGGGGGCTCTACCCGCGATGCCAAGAAGGTCTGTGTGGGCTGCGATGTGCGCGGCGAGTGCCTGGAGTACGCGCTCGAGCACGACGAGCGGTTCGGGATCTGGGGTGGACTGTCCGAGCGAGAACGTCGCAAGTTCAAGAAGGATGCCGTCTAGTCCCTGTGGTGGCTTCGACAGCTGTTCCAGCGGGATGTCCGTGACTCTGTGACGTCTTCTCTGCTGGATCGGGACAAGGGGCATCCAACGCTTCGCGCAAAGGCGGAGGTGCGTGCGGCGGTGAGACCGGTGGCCGTGACGGGGGTCCTGGTCGTCCATAACGGCGCGCCATGGCTGAGGGAGTGCCTGGATGCGCTCTCGCTCCAGGCGCGCCCGCTGGACCGGCTGGTGATCGTCGACACCGGCTCCACGGACGACAGCATGAAGATCGCCGAAGGGCACGCCGGGATCCTGCGGGTTGTCGGTGACGTCGCGGCGGTCTTCGCGCCGGCGCAGAGCACGTTTGGTGAGGCGGTGGCTCTCGCGGTCGAACAGACGACCCCCGAGCGGGTGACCGCTGAACGGATCAACTTTGAACAGATGATGAGCTCTGAACAGATGACCCCCGAACGGGTGGCCGCCGAACAGATGAGCTCTGAGTCGGGCTCGCCCGGGCCGGTGGGGGGGTGGCTGTGGCTGCTGCACGACGACAGCGCTGCAGACCCGCAGGCTCTGGCCCAGCTGCTGGACGCCGCCCGACGATCGCCCTCGGTGGGTGTGGCCGGCCCCAAGCTCGTCACCTGGCAGGACCCTTCCCGGCTGCTCGAGGTTGGCTCGGTGATCACCCGCTCTGGCCGGCGGGTCGGTGGTCCCGCTCCGGGCGAGCCTGACCAGGGTCAGCACGATCACCGCAGCGATGTCCTGGGTGTCAGCACCTCGGGAATGCTCATCCGCCGCGATGTCTTCGAGGCCCTTGGCGGTTTTGACCGCGCCTTCGGGCAGTCCTGTGATGACCTTGACCTCTGCTGGCGGGCCCAGCTCGCAGGCCACCGGGTCGTCGTCGCGCCCAGGGCCCGCATGCGCGAAGCGGCGGCATCGATGAACGGTCAACGTTCCCCGGGCCTTTCGGCAAACGCAGCCAGAGGCCGTGACCGCAGATATGGCCGTCAGGTTGCACTTGCCAGATGTTCTCCGTTCGCCGCGCCATTCTTGGCGATCTGGATCGCCCTGGCCAGCTTCGGTTCGGCCCTCGCTCTGCTGGTGGCCAAGCGCCCCCGCGGGGCTTGGGCGGCACTGGGTGACTTCGCCTCGCTGTTGACCCCCTGGCGTCCCCTGGCAGCGCGCTGGCGCTCTCGAGGCATCCGCACGGTCCGACGTCGTGACATCCGGGGGTTGTTCGCCTCGCCCAGGGCTGGATTCCGAACCACTCTCGACTCCATGCATGCAGGGGTTGGCGGCGGTTCTGTGCCGCCGGCTGATGAGGCTCCACGCAGCACACGCTCGCTGGAGAGCGGTCCGGCCTCGGAGGAGGCTGAGTCGCTGGAGCAGCCGGCCCGCGGGGTGGTCTCGCGGATCCTGCGCCACCCGGGTCTTCTGGCGGTCATGGCCTCAGGGCTGGTCGCGGTCCTGACCTGGCGCTCGTTGCTCGGGGCCCTCAACCCGAGCGGTCTGGGCCTTACCGGTGGTGAGCTCCTGCCTGCCTCCGGCAGTGCCTCGGAGCTCTGGCACGCGTGGCTGGACGGCTGGCACGGTCCCGGACTGGGAAATGCGCTGGAGTCCGCACCGTATCTGCCGGTGCTGGCCGTCGGCGCCTGGGTTGTCGAGCATCTGCCGCTGATCGGCGCCCCGACCTCCTCTCTCGGCGTCTCGATCGCCTGGCTCATGGGTGCGGCTGTCCCGCTCTCTGCGTGGTCGGCATACCTCGGGTCCCGGGTGGTCATCCGGGCTCCCTGGCCACGAGCCTGGGCGGCTCTGGCCTGGGCGTCCCTGGCTACCCTGACCACAGCGGTCGGCAGCGGACGGGTGGGTGCCGTCGTCGCTCACATTCTGCTGCCCCTTGTCGCAGCCGGATTCGTCTGTGCCGCGCGGAGGTCGGGTCCCGGCTGGGCCACCTTCGCTGCGGCAGTGGCGCTCGCGGTGACTGGCGCCTTCAACCCGGCGCTGGGAGTGGTGGGAGCTGTTGCGGCCCTTGTTCTTCTGGTGCTGGGCCACGGCAGAGCCCGGCTGCGCGCCGCCGTGCTTCTCCTCGTGCCCATCGGGCTGCTGGGTCCATGGATCCTGCAGGTGGCGCACCACCCGCTGCTGTTGCTGGGCGGGCCGGGTCTGACCGTATGGCGGGGTGTGGCCGCCGCGCCATGGCAGCTCGAGCTGTTGCATCCCGGGGGTCCCGGCTCCTACCCCGCGTGGCTGTCCGCGCCGATCGTGCTGGCGGGTGTCATCGCCATGTCGCGGCGCGAGGTCGGGTCACGGGCGATGACGATACTTGCTGTTCTGGCTGCCGGCGGCCTGGCCATGGGCATGATGTCACCGCACATCATCATTGCCCGGATCCCTCAGGATCTGGCAGGTGCGGGCCAGCCGATCACGGTATGGGCCGGCACTGGGCTCGACCTTGCGGCTCTGGCCTTCATCGCGGCCGCGCTCCGAGGCTTTGGAAGGGCCTCGGAGCGGCTTCAGCTCTTTCATCCCGGTTGGCGTCAGGTTCTGTTTCCTATTGTCGTCGCAGCATCCGTGCTGGGAGTCGTGACCAGCATGCTGATCGCCACGTGGTTCGGGGTGGGCAAGGCGCTGACCCCCGAGGCGTCGAGCGCGCCCGCGGTTGCCGCGGACCAGGCTCACGGACCGCTGGGCAACCGGCTACTCACCTTGTCCAGGGACGGGGGCACCATCGGCTTCCGCCTTCTGGGTGCAGAACCCGGCCCGCTGGTCCGTGATCTCCCGGTTGCCGTGGTGCCACAGGATCCCACGTTGAATGCTGCCGTCAAGAGCACCGTGGGCACCGGGGACTCGACGTCGGCCATTGCGGCCCGAGACGCACTTGCCGATCTCGGGGTCGGGTTCGTGACCTTCCGGGGTGCCAAAGCTGACCCCCTCGTCACCCAGCTGGACGCGACCGCGGGGATGACCAGGCTGAGCAACAACAACGGGCTGATCCTGTGGCGTCTCCTGCCGCGCGACAACACCCTGGGATCGTCGCGACTACGGCTCGTCGACGCCCAGGGCGTTCCCGTGGCATCGGTCCCTGTCACCGGCGACCATGGGCAGACCGAGGTTGGTGTCGGCTCGGCAACGCTGGGCGGAGCTGCTGACGGGCGCCGACTCGTGGTGGCCGAACCGAGCCGGTGGGCAGATCACGCACGCGTGACATTTGACGGACGCAAGCTCGCCCCCCTCGCCGGCGCCGAGCAGCCGACATACCGTGTGCCCTCCGGCGCCGGTCAGCTGGACATCACCCTCGCGCCGACCCGCCCATGGTGGCGCTGGGCGCAGCTGGGCCTTCTGCTCATCGTGCTCTTCCTGGCAGCCCCGTTCGGCTCTGCGCGCCCGGCAAGGAGGACCTCATGAGAGGCCTGCTTCGGTGGCTGGCCCCGGTACGGGTTGTCGGACTCGTCGCAGTCGGGGTCGGGCTCCTTCTTGGCGCCACCCACCTGCCGGCACCGATCAACCTGGCTCCAGGGAGCAGCTCTGTCGCGGCCACACCGAGTCGGGCTGACCCGGTCACCCAGACGCAGTCGGTCTGCCCGGGCCCCGAGACCCTCGGGGTCGAAGGCCTGGCGACCTCGCCCCAACAGACCATTTCGCTCGTGGCCGCTGCCGCCCCGGTGGAGTCGCTGCCGTCGGGGTTTGTCATCGGTCAGGGCAACGGCTCGCTCACCTTCAGCGGGCTTCCGTCCGGCGGAGCATGGGCCGCGCCGGTCACCGTCCGCGGTCAGGTCCTCCAGGGTCAGGTTTCCTCAGCCCAGTCTGTGCTGGTCAACGGCGCTGGCGCGATGGCCCCGGCGACCGTTGCCACGCAATGGTCCTGGACCGCAAAGGGTGACAGCCGGGGCCTGGTCACCTCAGCCTGCGCCCCGGCGTCTGCCTCATCGTGGCTCGTCGCCGGCGGCGCCGCACCGGGCCGCCTGGAACGCCTGGTCCTGGCCAACCCCGCGTCGAACCCGGTGACCGTCGATCTCAGTGTCTTCGGCGCCAAGGGCCCCATCGAGTCGCCCAACGGCCAGGATCTCGTCGTCGCCGGGCACGCACGCACAGTGATTCTGCTCGACTCAATAGCAGGGACCGAACCATCGCCGGTCGTTCACGTCACGGCAAAGGGCGGCACGGTGGCCGCCTTCCTGAGCGACACCTGGCTCGACGGGCTCGTGCCCCGCGGTGGCGACGACGTCTCCCAGCAGGCTGGGCCGGCCCGTGAGCAGGTCATTGCTGGAGTGGCGATCGACGGGCTGGCGCTCCTGCGGGTGGCCGTGCCGGGTGACACCGAGGCGGTTGTCGAGTCACGCGTGCTGACCCCTGCCGGGCCAAAACCGTTGCCGACCGGTGGCGTCATACGGGTGCCGGGTGGCGCGACCACGGACATCAACCTCGGCTCGTTGCCGCCTGGCGCCTATGCCGTCCAGGTCAGCAGCGATGTTCCGGTGGTGGCCGCGGTGATGGTTGACCGGCGACGGGCCGCTGGTGCCTCCTCGGACCTGGCCTGGTCTGTGGCCAGCGAGCCGATCAGGACGTTGGCCGGCATGGCGTTGCCTGCCACCGAGGTCAAGGGGCTCACCCAGCAGCTGGAGCTCGCGGCGACGAAGACTCCGGCCTCCGTTCGGGTGACCACAGTCGGGGCCGATGGCCTGGTCAGCACCAAGCAGGTTGCCATAGGGGCAGACTCGGTGTCCACGATGCCGCTGGCAGGCGCCAGGTCGGTGTGGGTCACCCCGCTGGCCGGGATCATCCGGGCCGGCGTCCTCACCTCGGTCACCGACGCCGGGGGGGTGTTGTTGAGTCAGACGCCTCTGACGGACCTCAGGCTGACTGCCACGCCTGCGCCGCTACGTCAGCTGCGAGATTAGCCCGAGGCGCGCAGCGGCCCAGTCACCGTTCGGGTCGACCCCGTGAGGCCTAGCTCTCGTCCGGGTCATATCCTGCGTCGAGCTCGCGCGGGTCGACGCCCAGCAGTGAGGCCACCTGCTCAACAACCACATCGTTGATCAGGGTGGCGAGCTCGCGGGCATCGTTCGTTCGCGTCTCGACGGGCCTCCGGTAGACGACGATGCGAGCGGGGATCCTGCCCTGAGAGGCAAACAGCCGGCCGAGGGGCACCTCGGAGGACTCCCATGGAGCGGGATCACTGGGCGGCACGTCCTCGACGGCGAACTCGAGATCACCCAGCGCGGTCCCGGAGCGGCGCTCCATACGGCCCGCCGCGTCGAGGACAAGCTCGTCGAACAGCTCCGCCCGGGTGGCCATCGCCGGCACGGGTGGCCAGGCCATCGGGCCCCGCAGTCCCCGGCCGTGACGATCGCGGCGAGGGCGAAAGGGAGCGCTCGCAGAGCTCATAGCGGCAGTCTACGGCGTGGTGTCTGCCGCGATCCTGTGTCGGGGAATAGGGTCCAGGCGTGAGTCTGTCGCGCCAGTGTTCCCGAACCGCGTGCTCTGGCGGTGCCATGGCGACGTTGACCTATGTGTACTCCGACCAGACGGCCGTGCTGGGACCTCTGGCCACCTATGCGGAGCCGCACACCTATGACCTGTGCGTCGTGCACGCCAAAGGTCTGACCGCGCCGCGAGGCTGGGACGTCATACGGCTCCTGACGGAGTATGTGGACCCCGGCCCCACCCCGGACGACCTGCTCGCGCTGGCCGACGCGGTGCGCGAGGCCGGCCGGCCCCGCCGGATCCCCGATGCCGTCGCTGCTGTGGGAGGGCGACC
>Ga0066789_10001150_pt1 | contig 11315 bp, 8 predicted proteins | sample OrgsoiDNA2013049_FD_70960 | JGI IMG/M metagenome (GOLD analysis project Ga0066789, IMG submission 70960) | Permafrost soil microbial communities from the Arctic, to analyse light accelerated degradation of dissolved organic matter (DOM) -... | ecosystem: Environmental > Terrestrial > Soil >...
TCAAAGCGGATCGACGAGGTCGACATGCGCACGGTCGAGGACATCGAGTTTCAGCAGCGATTCTTGGAACGGCTGCTGGGCATCGGGCAGATTGCCATCGTCGCCGCCGACAAGAAGATGAGCCGATTCCGCCTACTCGGGGTCGAGAACCCCCGCGAGGTCCGCGAGCTCATTCGCGCCCATGCTTTTCAGGCGACGCAAGGCCAGCTCTTCACCCGCGGCACCTGAAGCTGTCGGGCGGTCAACGACAGATCGCGACAGCGATTGGGTCTTCCGCCCTGACTATCCAGGCGCGTCAATGTCAGGTCGCTGTCACCTGTGGATAAGTCCTCAAATATTCGCCGGCTCCGCCGATATGACACGGAAAGAACATGGTTTTCGGCTCTATCGCGCTCTCGCTGGTTCTGGTCGCGGGTGATTTGTCGGGTGGCGGGGCGGCGCAGCAGCCGTCATTCCTTCCGCCCTCGCCGTTACCGCTCTCGCCATCGTTCCAGATGCCGCGGGGCGGGCAGCGGCAGCGGCGCGGGACCGGGCCCGAGCGGCGCGGGATTCACGAGCTGGAGGACCCGTCGGACTGGCCGGCCGAGCCGAAAGCGGAGGCCGGGCCGCTCGACGCCGCGCGCTTCGACGCCGCGGTCGAGAAGGTTTGCGGCGAGGTGGCGCCAGGCGCGGGGCTGCCGGCGGTCGCCGAGGTCGTCCGCCAGGTCAGCGCCGAGACCGGCGCTGATCCGTTTCTGATCGCCGCGCTCGCCTACCGCACCAGCCGCTGCCGGCCGTCGTCGATGGGCGCCGCGGGGATTGGCTTGCTGGAGATCCAGCCGTCGATGTTCGGGCCGGGCGCGGCGCTGCCGTTTCCGCGCTCCGACCTCGATCGCGAGGCGTTGCTCGATCCGGCGCACAACCTGCGGGTCGGGATCGCGCTCTACAAGATGTGGGAGGCGGAGCACGTCGCGATCGATCGCGCGCTCGGCAGCACGCCGCATCGGACGGCGCTGGCGCATTTCTTCTGGGGCGATCGCGTCTGGGGGACGACGGCCGAGGACCGGACGCTGACGGCACGCCGCCGGCTGCTCGAGGCCTACGCCAACCCGCCGGCGACGTTCCGCGCTTCGTCGCTGGGGCTGACCATCGTGGCGCCGCTCGAAGGTGGGACGAGGCTCGGGACCAGTGGCCTCGGCGCCGATCGGGAAGACGGCGCGCGGTCGCACCGCGGGCTCGACATCGACGCGACGATCGGCGAGCCGGTGCGCGCGGTCGCCGATGGCGTCGTGCAGTTCGCCGGCGTCGATCTGACCGGAGATCACCCCGCGCTCGGCCTCTTCCCTCGGCAAGTGCGTCGCTGGCGCAACCGCACCATGGGGCCGGGCGGGTTCTTCGTGCGCATCATGCACGAGGGGGGCATTCGCAGCGGCTACTTCCATCTCACCGGCTTCCGCGTCGTCGCCGGCCAGGCCGTCCACGCCGGCGAGATCATCGGCACCGTCGGACGCTCGGGAGTGAAGGTCTCCGGCAGCCACCTACACTTCGAGGTTCACGACAACGGTGAGCTCCAGGATCCGGTCCGTTTCCTTTCGGCCTTCGTGCTGCCGCCCGATCGCACCCTCACCAACCAGTTGGCCATGAGCGAGAAGCGCCTGCGCCTGGCGCGGATCGCCCGCCAGAAACGTCAGGCGCGCCTGGCCGCGCAACGCCGTCTCGGCTGAAAGTCAGCGCTGGAAGTCCGTGCGGATGAGTCCGAGCGGATCGGTCAGCGCGGGCAGTTGGTAACGTGCATCTTCCCGCTCGCCGGGGTGATGAGCGGCGCGAGGACCTTCTCATCGTACGTCCCGGCGCGCTGGAGCGTGGTCACGATGAGGTTCATCTCGCTGCGCGCGAGCTCGCTCAACGGATCGAACTCCAGCGAGCGCGCGTAGGCCCGGTAGGAGTCGACCAGCTTGCCGCGATCGAAGAGGATATAGGCGCGCTTCCGCCAGAGCCTCGCGGTCTGACAGGGCGAATCGGAGAACCCGAGCGCTATCTCCAGCTGGCTGTCCGCCTCGTCCGGGCGCTTCTGCATGATGAGCGTCTGCACCAGCTCGCCGCGGACGTTGGCGTTGGTGGGGGAGAGGTCGACCGCGCGCCGGAGCATCTTCTCGGCGGTCGGCCAGTCGCCGCGATCGACCGCGCAGAAGCCGGCGTCGAACAGGATCTCCAGCGCTGACGGCGAGACGAAGACGACGCCGTCGCGGCGCGCGCGCGGATCGCGGGAGAGCCGATCGAGCGAAAGGAGCGTCTGCTCGGCGAGCTCGATCGAGAGCGGCACGGCGGTGAGCGCGCGTGCCTCGCGATCCCAATCGGCGACGGCGCGATCGATCGCGGGCTGTAGATTGCGACAGGGGGTCTCGGCCGGGTTGAGGTCGGTCGTGCCGGGAAGATGGCTGCCCGGGATCGGCGTCGGCGGGAGGCCCCGCAGGCGGACCGTCGCCGCCGTGATGGCACGGTGGTCTTTGGGGAGGTGGCCGGCCGCCCAGGTCTTGAAGGCGGGCGCGTTCAGCCTGGCGAGCTCGTCGCCCGAGACAGTCCATCCGGGGCGGGCGAGAAACGCCAGTACGTACTCCCCGATGAACCCAGCGTCCCGAACCTCGGCCAGCCGATCGAGATACGGGTCATGGAGTTGCCTTTCGAGCTGCTTTTCGAGCTGCCTTTCCGCGCGCAGCTCCTTCCAGCGATCGGCGAGGAGCGCGCGGGCCGACACCTCGCCAGCGTAGTCGGCCCGCCCGGACCTCTCGGCCGCATCGGCCAGCGCGACGCCGTAGACCGACCAGAGTGCGATCAGATCGGGCGAGCCAAGATCGGCCGAGACGACGATCTGGCTGTCACCCGCGCCTGCGGTGCTAGCGGGCGACGGCGACGGCGCGCCGGATTGGGTGGGGCCCACCGTCGTGTGCCCGCACCCCGCCAGCGCTGCAAAGGTGATGGTCAGCGAACGCGCGATCGATTTGCGCACGCGCCATCATAGAACGAGCAGACCCGAAGCTACCCGCACATACCGACACCGGTGCCCATGCAAGCGCCGGTGGTGCACATGCGATTGGTGCAGCAGGCCTCTCCGGTATGTCCGCACGCCTTGCAGCTCGCGCTTCCGCCGGCTCCGCCAGCCCCACCGGCACCGCCGGCTCCACCAGCCCCACCGGCGCCGCCGGTCGGGTTCGTGCACCTGAAGCCGGTGTCGCAAGTTCCGTTGCCACCGCCGCCCGTGCAGCAGGGCTGATTGGCTCCGCCGCAGGCCGCACACGTCCTGCCGGCGTCACCTGCGCCCGGCATGCAGTCGTTCCCGGTCTGGCAGATATCCCCTGGGCAGCAGGCGGTCCCAGCGGCACCACAATTCATGCAGGTTCGCGCTGCCCCCCCGCCCGGGTTGGCGCAGACGAGGCTGCCGTTGCAGCTGTTGCCCGAACAACAGGCATTGCCGTTCCCTCCGCAGACCTGGCAGGTATTCGCCCCGCCACCAGTTGACGCCTGGCAGGAGAAGCCGGTCCTGCAGGAGTCGGCCGCGGCGCCGCTGCAGCAGAGCCCGCCCGAGGAGCCACAGGCGATGCACATGAGGGTCGTGCCGTCGCAGCGGGTGCCTGAGGCCGTGCAGAAGTTGGTCGCGCCAGCGGTGCAACAGTTCTCGGCCACCGCTCCGCAGCTGGTTCCACCGGTCATCTTACAAGAGGCGGTCATACAGGTGCCGGCGTTCGCACCGCAGCTGGATCCCGAGGCGACGCAGGTCCCCTGGACGCAGCAGCCAGCGCCGTTGCAGCTGTTCGCGGCGCAGCAGGCCTGGCCTGTCCCTCCGCAGGTACCCGGCGGCCCCCCGGCTGCGCCCGCGGCGCCACCAGCGCCGGCCGCGCCACCCGCTCCACCCTTTCCAGCCGCGCCCGCAGCGCCCCCGGTGCCAGCCGCGCCCGCGCCGCCAGCCGTACCCGCAGCGCCGCCTGAGCCACCGGCCAAGCCTCCCTTGCCGCCCGTGCCCCCGGCACCTGCACCACCACCCGAGCCTCCTTTGCCCGTCGCGCCTGCCCCACCGGCAGCGCCTCCAGTGCCTTTCGCACCAGCAGTGCCTCCGGTGCCTGTCGCACCCGCCGTGCCTCCGGTGCCTGTCGCGCCCGCTATGCCTCCGGTGCCTGTCGCACCGGCGGTGCCTCCGGTGCCTGTCGCACCGGCGGTGCCTCCGCCGCTGCCCTTGCCGGCTTGGCCTCCGGTGCCGGTCACTCCGCCGGTACCCTTTGCGCCGGCAGATCCGCCGCCGCTGCCACCTCCAGTGCCCGATGTGGAGCCGCCGCCGCCACCGCAGCCGCCCAGCGCAAACAACACCGAAACCACCAACATCAACCGGCCGGTACGAACCATCACAATACCTCCACGTAAGAGAACTGGGGGTGAAACGGGCTGATTAGCGCCCATCCAATGCACGGAGTCACGAGCAAAATGCACACGCTCCATAAAAAACTACGTTGATGCTCGGTAGGGCAATGGCCATTACGGTGCGCGCACGGCGATGCCGCCGGGCGATCCGGCCTGCCTCATCATCGAGTACGACGGACTTGGCGGAGGGCTGCCGGCGCGGTAAACGAACCGGATGGAACTTCCAGATCTCAATCAGGACGAGCGGACGGCGCTCGTCGGGCTCATGAAGTTGATCGTGATGTCCGACGGCGAAGTGTCGGAGGACGAGCTCGAGCACGTCGAGACGCTGGTGGCGGCGTTCGGCGACGAGGGGTACCAACGGACGCTGGACACCTTCGAGAAGCGCTTTCAGGACGAGGAGGGCTTCAAGAAGTTCCTGAAGACGGTCGGCCGCCAGGAGTCGCGCGACCTGATCTTCGGGACGGTGCTGGAGAGCGCCGGCGAGGGGGCGCTCGACAGCGCCGAGACCGGCCTGGTCGACTGGCTGGCCCAGACCTGGAACGTCAAGATCGAGATCGCGGAAGATCCCGCGTAATTTCAGATCCGCCCGATTTTCGGTTAACCGACCTTCCGTTGGCCGGAAACGAGGTTGAAACAACCCGCGGGCTATCCTGGGCGTACCGCGAAGGAGACTGGCGGGTTCCGCCATGCCGCTCAACCGACAGGACGCCTTACGGCTTTTGCACTTCTGCCTAGGTCCCGACGATTCGGGCAGCGTGGATCTGGCCGACGACGGCGCAGCGCTGGTGACCGTGGCGCGGGCCGAGGCGCCGACGGGAGGCGCCGGGGTTCGGACGTTCGAGGCCGCCACCTTCGACGCCGCCCTTCGCCAGGCGGTCGACGCGGGGATGCTCAAGGGTGCCTGCGTGGAGAAGCAGATCGCCTTCCTGTCGAAAGATGGAGCGCGCGACGGGCGAGTGACGCCCGAGCCGACACCGACGCGGCGGCCGCCGCGCGATCTGTTCCCGCGCCTCGTGACCGCGATGGCCGCGCTGCTGCACGAGGTTCAGGTCGAGCGCGGGATGTCGGCCATCTGCGCCGCATCGTCAGGGCGCCATTTTCGGCGCGAGCTGGCCCGGCAGCGCGAGCGCGCCAACGCCAAGCGCGATCGGATGACGGTGGTGCGACGCGAGCTGGCCGAGCCGCTGGGGACCACGTTGGCGCGCCGGTTCGAGAAGGTCGACGCGCAGCTGCGTGCCATCGGCAAGGCGCGCGCGGCGCTCGACGCCGGTGAGATCAGCGCGCAGGAGATCGTGGTGACCTATACGGCCGCCAACCTCGAGCTGCTCGGCATCGGCGACGGCGCGCTGGTCGCCTTCGCTCCGGGCCCACAGCACCCGAGCGCCCTGGCCAGCGTGGTCCTGCTCTACGCCACGGAGAAGACCGGGATCGAACGCGCCCGGCTGGGGGCTTCCTTCGCGGCGCGATCGTTCTCCGACGAGGATCGGCAGACGCTGGCGGGGCTGCTGTCGGCGCGCCGGAGCTACCTGCATATCTTCGCTGCGACCGCGCCGCGCGTCGCAGAAGAGCTGCTCGCGCGGGCGCTCAGCTCGACGGTGGAGAGCGATCTGTCTCGGGCGGAGGATCTGATCCTGGCCGGGCGCGAAGACGAGACCGATCTCGACGCGCGCGGCTGGTTCAACCTCACCTCGCGCAAGATCGAGCTTCTCGACGAGGTCGGCCTGGCGACGCTGGGATTGATCGCCGCCAGCTAGGGATTACCGGCAGCCGCTTCGCTCGGCGTGGCGACCAGGCTCGCCGCGGCGAGCATGACCCGCCCCGCGGCGACCCGCACCTGGTACGACGCCAGCCGCACCGCCGGATCGTCGAGACACTGGCCGGTGCCGAGGTCGAAGCTCTGCTTGAAGATCGGCGAGGCGATCTTGGGGACCCCCTGCCGATCGCCGACGATGCCGCGGGCGATGACGAACGCGCGGCTGAAGGGGTCGAAGTTGTCGAGAGCGTAGACCTCGGCACCGGCGCCGACTCGCACGAGCGCGATCTGCCGCCCGTCCACCAGCGCCGCGACACCGGTATCGGGCAGGATGTCGTCGAGCGCGCAGACGTCGCGCCAGGCCAGCGCAGACTCTTCGAGCTGGACGGCGGCGGCCGACACTTCAGCTGCCTCCGCCGGCCAGCGCCAGCGCCGGGACGCGGATCGCTTTTTCCGACCATGTTGCCGGGCGGTGCTGGGCGCGCTCGGGGACGCTCATGATGCTGGGGTCGGGCGCGTCGCTGTTCACGAAGGAGCGGAACTGGCGCATGGTCTCACGGTCCTCGAGCGCCTTTTTCCACTCGCAGGCGTAGGTGTCGACGACGTGGGCCATCTCGGCCTCGAGCTCGTCGCAGATGCCGAGCGCGTCGTCGACGATTACGCTGCGGAGGTAGTCGAGGCCCCCTTCGAGGTTGTTGAGCCAGCCCGCCGTCCGCTGCAGCCGGTCGGCGGTGCGGATGTAGAACATCAGGAAGCGGTCGATGTACTTGATCAGCGTCGCCTCGTCGAGATCGGTGGCGAACAGCCGGGCGTGCTGCGGCTTCATCCCGCCGTTGCCGCACAGATAGAGGTTGTAGCCCTTCTCGGTGGCGATGATGCCGAAGTCCTTCCCCTGCGCCTCTGCGCACTCGCGCGCGCAGCCCGACACGGCCGACTTCAGCTTGTGTGGCGCGCGCAGCCCCTTGTAGCGATTCTCGATCCGGATGGCGAGGGAGACCGAGTCCTGAACGCCGAAGCGGCACCAGGTGCTGCCGACGCACGACTTCACCGTGCGCAGCGCCTTGCCGTAGGCGTGCCCCGACTCGAACCCAGCGTCGACGAGCTCGCGCCAGATGTTCGGGAGCTGCTCGAGCCGCGCGCCGAGCATGTCGATCCGCTGCGCGCCGGTGATCTTGGTGTAGAGGCCGTACTTGCCGGCGATCTGCCCGATGGCGATCAGCTCCGCGGGGGTGATCTCGCCGCCGGCGACGCGCGGGATGACCGAGTAGGTCCCATCGCGCTGGATGTTGGCCATGTAACGATCGTTGGTGTCCTGTAGTGACCGGTGTTTCGGCTCGAGCACGTGCTCGTTCCAGGCCGACGCGAGGATCGACGCCACGGCGGGCTTGCAGATCTCGCAGCCACGCCCACGTCCGTGCTGGGCGAGGAGCGCGTCGAAGGTCTTGTGCTTGTGGAAGCGGACCAGGTGATAGAGCTGCTGCCGGTTGTGCGGGAAGTGCTCGCAGAGGTGGTCGCTGACGGCGACGCCGGCCTTTTTTAGCTCGGCCTTCAAGAGGTCGGTGACCAGCGGGACACAGGAACCACAGGTCGTTCCCGCCTTGGTGCAGCTCTTCACTGCGCCGACGACGGTCAACTTCTGTTCGCGAATGGCGCTGCAGATCTCCCCCTTGCTGACGTTGTTGCAGGAGCAGATCTGCGCGGCGTCGGGGAGCGCGGTGACGCCGAGGCCGGCCGGCCGTTCCCCCTTGCCGGCGGGGAGAATCAAGCTCTCCGGCTCGGGAGGGAGCACGATGCGGTTCTGGGCCAGCTGCAAGAGCTCACCGTAGGCGCTGGCGTCGCCGACCAGCATCCCGCCGAGGAGATGCTTGCGATCAGGCGAGAGGACCAGCTTCTTGTAGAGCGCCGCGCTGGTATCGAGCAGGCTGACCACGTGCGCGCCGGCGTGAGAGCCGAAGGCGTCACCGAAGCTGGCGACGTCGACGCCCATCAACTTGAGCTTGGTGCTCATGTCGAAGCCGGTAAAGACGGCGTCCACCGAGTCGGCCGATTCGTCGGCTTGACCTCGGCCTGCGTCGCAGATCGCCGAGACGGCCGCGCGTGCCATCTGATAGCCGGGGGCGACCAACCCGTAGCAGCGTCCCTCGTACGAGGCGCACTCGCCGATCGCGTAGATCGCGGCGTCTTCGGTGCGGCAGCTCTGGTCGATGACGATCCCCCCGCGCTCACCGACCGGCAGGCCGGCAGCGCGCGCCAGCTCGTCGCGCGGCCGGATGCCGGCCGAGAAGACGAGCAGATCGAGGTTCAGCTCGTCGCCGTTGGCGAACCGCAGCGCGCGCACGCGGCCGTCTTCGCCGGCGATAATCTCCTTGGTCGACGTCGCGGTATGGACCTCCACCCCCAGGTCTTCGATCCGGCGGCGCAGCACCGCGCCACCGGTCTCGTCGAGCTGCAGCGCCATCAGCCGCGGCGCGAACTCGATGACGTGGACCTTCATCCCCAGCTTGGAGAGCGCGTACGCCGCCTCCAGACCCAAGAGCCCGCCACCTATCACGGCTCCCACGCGGCCTGGTCGTCCGGCCGACCAGCCCTGGATCGCTTCCAGGTCCTCGATCGTCCGGTAGACGAAGCAGCCAGCGGCGTCGCGTCCCGGGATCGGCGGCACGAACGCCGACGAGCCGGTCGCCAGCACCAGCCGGTCGTAGGCGACCTCCTGGGCGTCGACGACAACGACTCGCCGTTGGCGGTCGATCGCGGTCGCGCGCGCGTTCAGCCGGATCGCGAAGCCGGCCGCCTCGTATTGCCCGGCCGCGGGCAGCGTCATCTCTTGGGGCGTGCGGCCGTCGAAGAAGGTCGAAAGCCCGACGCGGTCGTAAGCCAGCCGCGGCTCCTCGCCGATGATGGTGACTTCGAAAGACGGTTGGAGAGGGTGGGGTGCCTTGGCCGCGCGCGCCGCCAAGAGCTCGAGGAAACGGTGGCTGACCATGCCGTTCCCAACGACGACCAGCCGCTCGGTGCGTCGCTTCTCCATGGAAACGACGTTAGCGGCGCGTCTGTTTCCTAACGGTCAATCGTTGGTCAAATGTCGGTATCCGCGCCGATTATCTATCGCTGGAGACGGCGGCGCTGAGGACGATGGCCGTCACGGCGACGACGCCGATGGCGGTCAGCAGGGGCCAGTGGTCGCGGGCCCAGGCGGCCGGATCGTCGCTGAACCTCACCTTGGTCGGCGCCGGTGTGAGCAAGAGCGGCGGACCCATCGACCCGGCCGTCGATTCGGCGGCCACCGGCGGCAGCGCCGCTCCGCCACTGGCCGTCTGCTGCTCGAGCGTCACCCGGCGCGCCTCTTCGTCGAGCCGCATGACCGCAGCGTCGATCTGCCCCGCCTCGCCCGTGGTCGGGACCAGCGCGGAATCCCGGCGGGCGCCGCTGCCGGTGTCGACCAGACTGATCTCGACCGGCGAGCCGGGGCCCCCCTTGGCGGCGGCGACCAGCGCGAAGCGGGCGCCCATTCGCCGCCCGTGGGCTGCGGCGGTGGCGTCGTCGAGCGTCAGCGCTGCGCGCACGGGGACGTCGATCTCCACCGACGGCTGCCCGAACGGGACGATCGTTCCCCAGGTGGCGTAACCGATCTGCTCGACGCGAATCAGGTGTTCCCCGAAGGTCACGTCGTGGATGGTCACGCCGCCGGCGATCGGCATCAGCGGCCCGCCGTCGAGCGCGAGCTGGGCGTCGGCCGGCCCTTTGACGATGAGCGTCCCGGCCGAACGTTTGTGAACGACCTCCAGCGCGCGATTGAAGTCGGCCACCACCTGTGGCGGCAGCTCGCGCGCGTTCGGCGTTCGGGTCGGCACGAGCGTCGCCGCCCGCAGGTAGTCGTCGAAGGCCTTGGTCCGCGCGTCGGTGGGCGGGGCGCTCGGCTGGGCGTTCCAGTCCGCCCGTGCCACGGCCATCGCGCGAAACAGATAGAGATCCCCCAGCTCGGCGGCGGTCAGCCCGGCGCCACCGGTCGTGGCGATCTCGGCCGCCGCGGCGTCGAGATCGTGCTGCGCTTCCGTGAAAGCCAGCTTCTGCGCGTTCAGGATCCCGATGCGGACGTTGTCGGGGGCGTGCGGCGCGGCGGGCGCCGGGACGTCGATCACCTCGACGGGGCGCAGGTTGTAGCGGGTGGCCGCCGCCGTGAACAGCTGGCGAGCGCTGTCGTTCTCAGGCGCGTCGGGCAGGTGCGCGTAGATTGGATGGACCAACGGAGCGTCATCGGCGCGCGCATTCGATGATGCCAACAGCATCGCGCCCGAGAGCGCGCACGCGAAACGAGAGATTCGGCCAAACATGCCCGATTGTCCCGCTCACGCCAGCGACGTCAATTTAAGTCACGTGAGGACGGATGAGCTTCGGCCACTACGCGGGCAGCTGTGGCGACGACCGCCCTCCCTACGGAGTGATCAGCACGGACACCTGGCTGGAGTACGAGGTGCCGTCCGAGCCGGTCACCGTGAAAGCGAAGGACCCCATTCCGTGGAACCCGGCAGTCGGCTGGAACTGCGCGGTGTGCTTGTCTGCCGCCACCGTGACCGCTCCGTTTTGCGCGCCCGAGACCGCGTAGGTCGGCGAGACGTTGCTGAACCCCGTCGCGAAGATCGAAAGATCGAAGGCGACCGCCGCCCCCGCCGCGGTCTGCCCGTGCGGCCCGGCCAGCCAGTTAATGTAGTGCTCGACCAGGGCGTAACCGTCGGCGGCCTTCGTCATGGCGTCGTCGGCGTTGACGTTGGAGCCGTTGGCGCTCTCCCAGGCGTCGGGCATCCCGTCGTTGTCCGTGTCGGTGGGGCGCGTGCCGGCGGCGATCGAGCCGTAGCCGTTGTTCGGCAGCCCCGTTTGCGTCTGGCTGGTGTAGAGCGTATCGCCCGGTCCGACGGTGTTCGCGCCGGTCCCGGTGGTCCCCTTTCCCAGCGTCATCACCTGGCTGATGATCAAGGCGTCGAGGGGATCGCGCGGCAGCGTTCCTGCTTCCGAAATCGCGACCCGCGCAGCCGACGCGGCGCCGAGCGCGGGCGTCGCCGTCGTCTCTGTCGACCATGGGCTGGTGAGCACTGTGCCCGTCCCCTGGTACCAGTAGGGCGTCGTGGTGGTTCCGTCGAGCGCACCGTTGAGGTTGGTGTCCTTCAGATTCCCC
>Ga0066789_10001151_pt1 | contig 11314 bp, 8 predicted proteins | sample OrgsoiDNA2013049_FD_70960 | JGI IMG/M metagenome (GOLD analysis project Ga0066789, IMG submission 70960) | Permafrost soil microbial communities from the Arctic, to analyse light accelerated degradation of dissolved organic matter (DOM) -... | ecosystem: Environmental > Terrestrial > Soil >...
GGTTGCGAACGATAACTCCTTGTCGAAATTGACCGCCGAGCTGTTGTTGGCGCCCGTGAGTTGATATTGCGTTGGATCCAAGTAGTTCGCTCCGGCAATCGTCTGCATAGGGGTATGACCCGGGCCCGTTAAACTGTAGTTATAGGTAATGTTCGAGCCGGGCGGCGGCATGTAGTCGTATTCGGAATTGACGTCGTAGAACTTGTCCCAAGTGCCCTTGGTGTAGCCGACCCGGTAGTCGAGGGTATTGCCGCCCAAGACGTCCTTGCCGCCGAGGACGAATATCCTGTCCCGCGAAGTCTCGCGCTCGTCGCGGAAGTCTTTTTGAATGGCCGCACCCGCGCCGTTGCCGTTGTTTCCGACGTTCAGCGTATCCGAAATGCTGCCGTCGGCGTTCTGGACGGTATTGAGGCCATTGGGGTTCAGGACGAGGAACGGTCTGAGATATTGTTCCGTGTAGCCCGCATCAAACGCTCGAATGTACCAATTGTTATCCGCATCGGGCTGATAACCCAGATCGATGCCGTAGCCGTGCCGCTTGCGGTGCAACTCATAATCGCGGAATTCGATGTGATTAATGGCGTCAAAGGAGTGGTTTCCGGGCGCCGGCACGGCACCTCGGGCAGTGTCATCGAAGTAGGCAGGCTCGACGTCATCGAAACCGCGCCGGTCCTCGTAGTACGTTGCCGTCAGCACCACCGAAAATGGGCGGTCGCTATACGCCGTGACATTGGAACCAGAGGGAGTTCCGGGACCGCCGAATCTGCCGCCCGCGGTAACCGCCACATCGATGATGCCGGTGCCACGCAGGGGTTCATATCCCGAGCCGATGTTTCCCTGAATGAACGGGGCGCCATTTTGGGGAGCCGCCTTCGGTGTGATTTCGATGGTGCAGCCAAGAGCTTCCGCATCCTGACTGGGGAGGTTCGATTTGGTAACGGTGATGGCGCCGACCAAACCGATCGGGATCGAATCGAGGGTCACCGCGCGATAGCCGCCAAACGGCGATGCGTTATTGGTGGGAGGAAGGCGCAAACCGCCAAACGTCGTGCTATTCAGGTCGGCATCGAGGCCGCGGCAATTGACGTAGCGCCCTTCGCCCTCGTCGGTCTCGAGCGATATTCCGGGAATACGGCGCACCGCCTCGGCCACGCTGATATCCGGTATCTTTCGTATTTCCTCGTACGTGGTGATATCGACTAGATTGGGGGCCTCCATCTGCGCCGCCCGCGCGACGGCGATGGGCGTGCGTTGCGCCAAAACGACGATGCTCTCGAGCGCGCTCATTTCGCCGACGGTTATATCTTCCTTGGTGGTTTTTCCCGCGGCAATCGTCACTTTATGCTGGACGGCCGAACCTCCGGTGGGGGTGACGACCACCGTATATGCGCCGGGCGCAAGATCGGCAAAGGAATAGAGCCCCTGCGCGTTCGTCGTAGTCTTCGCGCCGGTTTCCGCGATTTGCACGCGCGAATCCGGCAGCGGCTGCGAATCGCGGGAACGCAGGACGCGTCCCGTCAAGCTTCCTTCACCTTGGGCGAATGCGTCCAACGCAAAGCCCTGACCCGCGATGAACAACAGCATCGCAACGGCAATTGTTTTACAGCGCACGATTTGATCTCCCTAAACCAACGCGTCCTCCTGAAATTCAAGGAAGACGCCGGGGAGATAAAGCTGCGGTATCTATGTAAAAATCTTATGACAGCCGGTTCACGAAATTGTAAGAATTCAGGAGGTGCGGAATTTTGGGCTCCTTTCATACTGATCCGCTGTACGAACGCGCGCCCGCATTGCGCGTTGCGCTCGGCGAGCATCGGGCGGGAAACGGACAATTACGTCGCGCCCCCGACGGACCAAGGCGGCTACGCCTTATTGAGATCAATTGGGTAGCGCGGATCGCGCTGTCGATTTGCTCCGCTGCTCAATCGCGGCCTTCGCCTGCTTCAGTGCGCCGTCCGTCGCTGTCCTCACGCAAGAGGCATCGTCCATGTCTGACAGATCAACGGGATCCGCGGAATGCACTTGCTCGCAGGCTTCCTTTGCCACTTCGGTAACACGCCTCACGAGTTCTGTCTCACCCGACGTCGTCGTCAGGTCGAGATCGGCATAGCTCACTGTGCGATCGACCTGGACGCGCTCGATGGGAGTGAGGGCACCTGAAAGTTGAACCTCTGTCTGCCGCACTTTTCCAGCCTCAATCTTGACGCCCGGCGCCTGATTGCTCTGCTGAGCAACGGCTGCCGCGCTTGCCGCCGCGAACGCAATGGCCAAGGGAATTCCGAATCTCCACGTTGAATTAGTCACATCGCTTCTCCTATTGTCCGGCGAGCGAGAGTGCCGCCGGGTCAGGAACAGCGTGTCACCCGAAGAATTTCCGCGTATTGCGGGCGCCGCGCGCGACATTTCACCTGAAACCGGCGCGCTAACAAATCATTAAAAGAAGTTAATTATGGCCGGATCGTGTGGGGGGCTGGGCGCCGGCCGTGGAAATCGCGGCAGCGCCCAGCGGGCACGTCGCTCGCCGTTCAACCTTTCGGAAAATTCGCGTCAATGCTCGTACCATCGGGCAACTGACACTGCCCGAGGCCCCCGCCGGTCCCGCATTCTGATACCTCATTTCCGATCCTCCTGTTCATGTCCGTCCGCGAAATTGCGTCGGTTTCGACAGGAAGTGTGGCCGCTGCGAGTCGCATTTCGATTTCGTGTCTCACACGAGATATGCAGCTGAAATTAGCTTGTACGTCGCTCCTTTGGCTAATTCAATGCCGTCGCGCCGACGAAGACCAGCGCTTCGCATCCAGTGATCAGAATTGCTGCTAATAAAATTAGTAATCGGTAACCGTTCATGTCCGTCTCCTTGTCGTGTCTCATAGATACGATGAGAAGTCTCGGGCTACTCTGTAGCGGGCGTGTTGCATGGACGGGGGTCCGACATTTCAATAGAAATGTTGCGGAGCTTGCAGTTTTACCGGTGCGCTTTCCCGCTATTCTGATTGCGCCGGAGAATTGCCGCCGTTAAACCGCCCAAATCTGCGGGCCAGCACCAGCGCCAATGAAATGGCTCCCAATCCCATGGCGAGAACATGGGATGAGGCAATGCCGAGCAGGGCCGTCAATATCCAGCGACGCATCCATCGGAACGCGGATCTGCCGCCCCTTCCAGCACGCCATTGCCATACCGGATAATCGCCCCGGCATGACCGGTTGCTTCATCGTATGCCCCGATCAATTCGACGTCATGACCGCGTTGCTTCAGGTCGGCAACCGTGGCAGCCGGAATTCTGCTTTCGAGCTTGAGGGTATCGCTGCTCCGTCCCCAGGTTCGGCCGAGTAGCCAACGGGGGGCGGAGACGGCTTGCTGCAACGGTTGGTTGAACCAGATCGCACGTGAAAAGACGGCGGCCTGCGTTTGCGGTTGGCCATCGCCGCCCATTGTTCCGTAAACCATCGATCGTCCATCTTTAAATCTGGCCGCCGCCGGGTTCAGCGTGTGAAATGGCTTCTTGCGCGGCTGCAGTGCCAGCAGGTGTCTTGGATTCAGAATAAACGATGCGCCGCGGTTTTGCCAATTGAGCCCTGTCGTCGGCAGCACAACGCCGCTGCCAAATTCGTGATAAATGCTCTGGATGAAAGATGCGGCCAAGCCATGAGCATCGATGACGCCCATCCAGACGGTGTCGCCGGTTGTCGATACGCCGCTCCACGGCAGCGCGGTCGGCAAACTAATCTCTTTTGCCAATGCGTCGAGCCTGGAAGGGCTCAACAAGGACTCCGCGGCGACCTTCATGTAGGCAGGGTCGGTTACGTATGCATCGCGCAATTGGAATGCCTGTTTGGTGGCTTCGACGCACAGGTGAATATGATCGGCACTGTCGGGACGTACTGCACGAATACCGCTGCGTTCGAGAATGCCAAGAACCGCCAGAGAAATCACGCCTTGGGTAGGCGGTACCATGTTGTAAACGGTGCCCTCTTCGAGTTCAATCTGCAACGGCCGGCACACGCGTGGCCGGAATTCGTTCAGATCATCGATCGAAAGCAGTGCGCCGACGGACTTGAAGTCTTCAGCGATTTTTTCAGCCAACGCGCCTCGATAAAAACTGTCCAGGCCATCCCTTGCCAGTTGTTCAAAAACACGCCCGAGCTTGGGTTGACGAAATAGAGCGCCAACCTCGGGGATCTTGCCGTTCACCAGGAAACGCTCGGCAAACCCGGGTTGATGCGCAACCTCGTCGAATTTATGGGTGGTCGATAAAACTTGACTTAAGGTTACGGCGATGCCGTCGTTTGCATATCGGTCGGCATCACGTAACAGACGGTCGAGAGAGAGTTGGCCACCGTGCTGCATTGAGACGCGCAGGGCTGCATCCCAACTCCCAATTGCGCCGGCCACAGTGTTCATGGCGAGCGGGCCGCGGACTGGAATCACATCATGACCAGCCTCGGCATACGCTGCGATTGTGGCCCTTGCTGCAGCCGGACCGGCGGCGTCGATGGCAATGGGCGGGCCCTGTTGCGGGGCAATGAGCCAGAACGCATCGCCTCCGATGCCATTCATGTGTGGGTAAGCGACCGAGATGGTTGCGGCGGCGGCCACCATGGCTTCTATCGCGTTGCCGCCATCGCGTAAAACGGCAAGGGCGCTTTGCGAAGCCAAGGCGTGGGGTGCAACCGCCATGCCTTGCGTGGAACGAATAGTATGAATCAATTGGTTCCTTCCTAGGTTGACGCATTGGCACGAAGATATCTGCTGCGCATTGGCTTGAGTACGGCAATGGCAAGCAGCGCCGTCAGTTCCCTTCGAGCCCGAAAGCGATGAACATGGTCTTCTCACGGCCGATCCGGTCCGACACCCAGCCAAAGAACGGCCGCGTCAATCCGTTGGTAATCCTGTCCAGCGTCAACGCAAGCGGCAATGCGCTCATTCCCAAAATGGTTGCATTGGCGATGCCGAAGTCTCTCGAGAAAGATGCCATCTGCGAAATGACCATGAGACCTGATGTCGACATCATCGTCATCATTAAAAACATCAGCCAAAAGACACGCGTTTTCAACATTTCACCCGAGCTAAGACCCTCCGTCTTCTTGTTGCGGGCGATGTAGTCGGCCATCCAGTCTTTAGGCGGTTGTCGCATGCCGAGTGCGGCAAGAAATGCGACTGCGCCAAAAATCAGGCCAAAATGCAGGAGCGTCGCCTGATAGCCATGTTTGGCGATACTGATGGTGACCGGAAAGGTCGAGAGCACGGCACCCATGCCGTAACCCGCTGCAACGACCCTGGCCGCCATGCCTCGCCTGTCGGGAAACCACGCGACCATCAAACCGACGATACCGACATAGATGATGCCGGTACCGATCCCGCCTAACAGACCGTAAGTTAAATAGACAGACATCAAGGTGCCGGCTGAAGAGGCCAGAACCCAGCTTAGACCGGTCATTATCGCGCCGGCGGCCAATAGCAATTGGGGACCGAATTTCTCGATCAGATAGCCCTGAAGCGGGGAGAGAAACGTTTGTAGAACGATGAAAATGGAGAAGGTCACCTGCAGCTGGGTGAGCGAGACACCCAGCTGCGCCGTCCACGGCTTCGTAAACAGCGTCCATACATACTGTGGACTCGAAATGGCCATCATGCAGATCAGCCCAAGGGTGAGTTGCATCCATCTGCTTCCCAAGAATCCTGTTGTTCGGGTTGACTGCGCTAAGGCGATATTCATGTTTGATCACTCATTAGAATGGAAATTCAATCCCCGGGTAGGATGCGCTACGAGGAATTAGCCGGCAACTCGCCGCTGCCACCCGCCACCATGCCTAGAACCCAACGCCTCCGGCCTCTTGGGTTTCGTGCCGGAATGATTGATGTTTCGGAGCCGCCGCCTGTAGAGTCCATAATCGGCGCCGCGCCACCAATGACTTGAGGCACAGGGGTCTCACACGATGTTGAAATTACATGTCGCTCTCGGCGCTGCGCTTCTGCTGCTAACGCCTTTCATCGCGGACGCGGTCCCACCGGCAGCGCTGGCGGACGCTGCCAAGGTTGAGTGGCAATGGGGTGTTAAAATTCCGCTTCGCGACGCCGTGCAACTGAACGCTACTCTTTATAAGCCTTCGGGGCTGAAGGGACAGCGGCCTTGTCTGTTCACACTCACTCCCTATATCGGTCAGAGCTACCACGACCGCGGAATGTATTTCGCCGCTCATGGTTATCCGTTTCTGACTGTCGATGTCCGCGGCCGCGGCAACTCTGAGGGCTCCTTCCGGCCGCTGATTCAGGAAGCGAAAGACGGTTACGACGTCGTCGAGTGGCTTGCGAAGCAGCCCTATTGTAACGGCAAGATATCGATGTGGGGCGGCTCCTACGCCGGATATGATCAGTGGGCCACGGCAAAGGAGTTTCCACCGCACCTGGCGACTATCGTGCCCGTGGCGTCGCCTGCCGCAGGCGTCGATTTTCCCTCACGAAATAACGTGTTCTACCCCTACGATATGCAGTGGCTGACGCTCACAAGCGGTCATACGAGTCAGGACCGAATTTTTGGCGACGCCGCGTTCTGGACCGAGCAATTCCGCCGCTGGAATGAGTCCGGTACCTCCTACCGCAAACTCGATAGTTTTCTCGGCAATCCGTCGCCCATTTTCCAGGAATGGATTCAGCACCCGGACGTCGATTCATATTGGGATGCGTACAACCCAACCAACGAGCAGTACGCAAAAATGGAGTTGCCGATTTTGACGATCACGGGGATGTACGACGATGATCAACCCGGGGCGCTCGCTCACTACAGCCGTTACATGCTTGCGGCGTCGGCCGCGGCACGCGCCCGCCATTTTCTTGTGATCGGTCCTTGGGATCATCCCGGCACCCGGACTCCCAAGCGTGAATTCGAGGGCATGAACTTCGGACCTGCCAGCCTCGTCGATCTTCCGCAGCTGCACCTCGACTGGTATCGCTACACGATGGAGAGTGGACCTAAACCCAAGTTCCTCGCAAAGGCCGTTGCCTACTATGTGAGCGGCGCGGAATGCTGGCGGTATGCCGATACCCTCGAATCGGTAACCCATGAATCGCGACCCTTCTTCCTTGATTCGACCGGCAACAGCGCTCGAGAAGTGTACTCCGCCGGCATTCTCATTCCGGCCCTTGCCGGTCGCGGCGCGCCGGATCACTATCGCTACGACCCACGAGACCTGTCGCTTGCCAAGATAGAGTCGGAAAGCAACCTAGATTCCGCGCTCGACCAAGAGGTTTTTCTTGCAAATACTGCAAAGCTACTCTACCTGTCGGCGCCATTCGAACAAGACCAAGAGATCAGCGGCTTCTTCCGCCTCGCTGCCTGGATTTCGATCGATCAACCGGACACTGATTTCGCGGTTACTGTTGCCGAAGTCGGCCAGAATGGTGTGGTGACCCCATTGAGCTCCGACATCATGAGGGCGCGCTATCGTGAATCACGCCGTTTCCAAAAGCTTGTGACCACGCAAGAGCCGCTTCTTTACGATTTTCATGACTTCACGTTCGCCTCCCGACTACTACGTAAGGGGAGCCGTCTCGAAGTCGTCTTGTCCGCCGCCAATTCGATCCAGAATCAAAAAAACTACAACTCCGGGGGCGTGGTTGCAGACGAGACGATTGAAGATTCGCGGCCGGTTACGGTCAAACTTTTCCACGATGCCAAGCGGCGAAGCGCGCTGTACGTCCCCTTCGCCGCGCCGCAAACGTCCGGTAGTGCTGGGTGTGCTGACGGTCAGTGATCGCTGGGCGACAATTAATTCTTGAGTAATCGATGCCTGCGCGCGCGTAGCGCTTAGCGCCTGGACTTCGTTCGCTTTTTCGCGGGGCGCTTTCTTTTAGCCACCTTCTTCTTCGCCTTCTTCTTCGCCTTGCGCCGCATTTTCATCAGCGCATCGATCAGGTCGTCGACCGCTTCATGCCGTTTGGCCTTGCGCCGCATCCAGACCAGAGCGTCCAGGAGATCATCAACGGGTTCGGGTTTTTTCGGCATGCAGCATGCTAGGCGAATATTCAACCGACGCCAATAAATACGCACAACTGTCGATCGATCGCACAGCGCTGTAGCGCAAGTCGCTTGACTGCGCCGCAGCATTTTGTCATGCGCCTGAAATAAACCCTGCCGGTTGCGGGGGATCCACGATGAATAGGGCCATTACACCGGTAACGGCACAACAACCGGCCGCCTGTGAAGCTTCTGGGCGAGCACGAGTACGGAGGCCACCAAGAGGGCGGTGGCAACTACATGGAATCCACCCTCAAGGCTCCCCGTTTTTGTCGCGATTGCGCCGATCATCGACAGAGAAAAGTAGGAACCGAGACTGCCGAACGAGTTGATGAACGCAAACGCAGAGGCGGCCGGGCGGCCCGACAGGAATTCTCCGGGGCAGGCCCAGAAGGGACCTAGATAGCTCGCGAGCCCGGACGCCACGGCGCACCACAGGGCGACACAGCCGGCCAGGGACTGCGTCGCCCCGACGAAGTACAATCCGGCGGCGGCGACCAGCAGAGAAACGGCTGTATGCAAGTGCCGCTCATTGCGCCGGTCCGAGCTCCGCGACACGATCACCATCGCTACCAGGCTAACAACATTCGGAACCAAAACGAGGATACCGATGGTGGTATTCGAATATCCGCGCGCGACGGCCTTGATGGACTGTGGCATCCAAAAACCCGTGATGTACAGGCCCATAAGAAAAAGAAAATGAATGCCCGCGAGATGCAGAATACGCGGGTGGATGAGCGACTTGAGCACGCTGAGTTTCCCGCCGTCGTGCTTGAGTGCCGCTTCAGCAGCCAGCGTGTCACGGAGACGTACCTTTTCTTCAGCCGTGAGAAAGGCCGCATCGGCCGGCCGGTCCGGAAGAAGTCGAAAGGTCAGGAGACCACAAGCGATCGCCGGCAGCGCCTCGAGAATCAAGAGCCACCGCCAGCTGCTCAGACCAAACCCGTGCACATGATCAAGAATCCAGCCCGACACCGGTCCGCCCACAATGCTCGCCGCCGGCAGCGCGGTCAGAAATAAGCCCACCGCCTGCGCCTGCTCGCGCTGGCGGAACCAGCAGCTTAGGTAGTAAATGATTCCCGGATAGAAACCAGCTTCGGCGACACCGAGCAGGAAGCGCGCGGCATAAAGCTGCGTCACATCCCGAACAAAGCCGGTCGCGACCGCAACGAGACCCCAGGTCACCAGAATTCGGGCGATCCACGTGCGTGCGCCCGTCCGATGCAGTATCAAGTTGCTCGGAATCTCGAATAGAAAATAACCCCAGAAAAAGATCCCCGACAGTAGCCCGTACTGCTCGCTGGAAATGTTGAGATCGCGATTCATGGTCAGCGACGCAAAGCCGACGTTGATTCGGTCCAGATAGGCGACGATGTAAAGGAGAAACAGCAGCGGCAACAGATGGCGGCGCACCTTGCGCGCAAGATACGCATCGACGTTTCCAGGCAGCTCATTGTTCACGTCCAGACGGCCTCTCAATCGCAAAACCCCCATCGTGCGGATTTAGTATAGGGCTGGTTGCGTCTTCCGCGAAGTGATCGACTATCATTACTGCCCGTCAACAGCCGCGAGATGAATTGTGAGTGGATCTGAAAAGCCAAATTTGGCGCCGCCCTTGGACGGAATGATCGTGCTTGATTTTTCTCATGCGCTCGCAGGCCCTTATTGCACGATGCTCATGGCGGCCTACGGCGCGCGGGTGATCAAGATCGAAAGTCCGGAAGGCGACATCGGCCGCACGTGGGGTCCTCCGTTTCAAGGGTTAGATGCCGCTTACTTCGTGGGCTTGAACAGCGGTAAAGAAAGCGTTGCCATCGATCTGAAAACGCCCGCGGGACTCGAGACCTGCCGCCGGCTGGCCGGCAAGACCGACATCCTGATCGAGAACTTCCGTCCGGGGACGATGAATCGGCTTGGATTGGATTATTCATCGTTATCAGCGGTCAATCCCCGGCTCATCTACGTGTCCATTTCAGGTTACGGCCAGACGGGCCCGCGGCGACTCGAGGCCGCTATGGATCTGATCATTCAATCCGCGTCGGGCCTCATGAGCATCACGGGAACAACCGCTGGAGAAACCGTCAAAACCGGGCATTCGATCGCGGATATCACCGCAGGAATTTTTTCCTTGATCGGTGCAATGATGGCCATTGAAGCTCGCCATCGTACGGGCCGCGGCCAGTTCGTCGATGTATCCATGATGGACACGGTCATGTCCACGATGCTGCCGAGTTTCGCGCGTTACCTGGCATCGGGCACTATCCCGGGCCCGTTGGGGACCCTATACGATGGAATCGTGCCGTATCGCAATTACGCATGCGCGGACCGCGAGATTACGATTGCTGTCGCCAGCGACAAGCTCTGGAGTGGTTTTTGCGAGGCGATCGGACGGCGCGATCTGATGGACGATCCGCTCTACAACACGAACCCCTTACGAGTCAAAAATCGCAACACCCTCGAGCCCATCCTCGAAGGGATGTTTCGCTCGCAGTCGGCAGCCCACTGGGTAAACGCGCTTTCAAAGCATGGCATCCCCTGCACAGTAGTTCGAAACCTCAAGGAAGTCGTGGACGATGAACAGACGGCTGCCCGAAACATGACCCCGTGGGTGGACCATGCAGTTGCGGGTACGATTCGCGTCATGGGTGTGCCGGTGCAGCTTTCGCAAACGCCGGGGCGAATTTGTCGGGCCGCTCCGCTGCTGGGAGCCGATACGGATGCAGTCCTCAAGGACGTTCTCGGAGATCAAAGATATCCACTACAGGGGCCAGGCCCTCCGCTGGGGCGCCCCGGCGGAGTGCCGAAATAGAAAAAGCAAAAGGAATTGCCTTTGTCGACGAATACATCAGTTTGATCGCTAGACCGGCGTGACGCGGATGGGCGATATATATAGCTGACGGGACCCTTGCTCCAGCCCGACATATAGAAAAGGCAGACTTCGGATCGAGTCGAACTGACCGACGAGGCGATGATGCGCTTCATGGCGTTCTCCCTTGTTTCGGCCTCACTAGACGCAAAGCCGGCTTTCGTCAGCAACGAAGGGCACTCGTTTTGGGATGAGTTACCAACGCCGGTAAATCAATCTTTACACGTCGCAAATGTCTGCCGCCAATCTTCCGGTTCCAATCGATCGAATCGCGTGCGAATGGCAGCCCTTGGGCGCGCTGATTCGCATGCCCACCGGCCGGAGTTGGCCGACAGCGCCAATTGGCGGTCGAATTGTCTGAAACGTCGGCATCCGGCAAGTCGAGACCCCAAGCTGACTCCGATCACCGTCTGCTTTGCGCTAGGCTAGTAGT
>Ga0066789_10001152_pt1 | contig 11309 bp, 12 predicted proteins | sample OrgsoiDNA2013049_FD_70960 | JGI IMG/M metagenome (GOLD analysis project Ga0066789, IMG submission 70960) | Permafrost soil microbial communities from the Arctic, to analyse light accelerated degradation of dissolved organic matter (DOM) -... | ecosystem: Environmental > Terrestrial > Soil >...
GCCATTGGTAGGTCGCGGTCGAACCGTCACTGCAGGTGGCCGCCACCGCAAAGGCGGCCTGCGCGCCGCTGGCAACGCTGCGATTGAGCGGCTGCTGGGTAATCGTCACGGTGAGTGTCGTCGTGGCGGTCACCGTTAGCGTTGCGGTCGCGCTTGTGGCACTTCCGGCTGCGTTCGACACGACCGCGGCATAGGTGGCGCCGCTATCGCCTACCACCGTGGCGGGAGTGGTATAGCTCGCACCGGTAGCCCCTGCAATTGACACAGCACCGCGCTGCCATTGATACGAGAGCGGTGCGGAACCGGTCGCGACCACACTGAAGGTCGCCGTCTGGCCAGCTTGCACGGTCTGATCCGCGGGATTCGAGGTCACCAATGGCGCTTGCGCGACGATTGAGGCAGGCGGATGGTCATGGTCGCAGGCGGTCAACAGGCCGAAAAGCATGAAGGCCATGGTGAGCAGGCCGACGCGCACCGCACGCGGCTGCCCGGTCACTGACCGCCCGCTGAGAAAGGGTGTGCTGATGTCGATCGCTGAGAGTCTGCGCATGAATTGGTCCCCGTAGTAGAAGTGGCCGGCCCCCGACCGGGCTTATGGCGGTCCTACTGACAGAGACGGAATAGGGAGCCGGAATGGACATCTCCCCAGGGATATTCAGTGAATCTAGTGCGCTGGGCGCCCAAACGACGTGTTGCGTGTGGGCCTGAACAACTGCAAGCTCGTGGGATGGGAGAATTCACGCGACTTCTGGAGGCCGTGCGCAACGGTGAATCCGGCGCCATCGACCAGATTGTTGCCCTGACTTACCAGGAGCTGCGCGAGCTCGCGCACCAGCGTCTGCGGCGGACCCCGCAAATCACATTGCTCGAGACCGGCGCGCTTGTTAACGAGTGCTATCTGCGGCTCGTGAAGGTCGGTGAACTCAATGCCGGCGATCGAGCCCATTTTCTGGGCTACGCGTCCCGCGTCATGCGTTCAATCGTCGTGGATTTTGCGCGCGAGCGGCTCGCGCTGCGTCGCGGTGGCAATGCGCAGCACCTTACTGTCGGGACTGACATCGCAGATCCCGCGGCTCCCGCGGAAGAAGAGGTCGTTCGAGTCGATGAGGCCCTGAAGGAACTTGCTCGGCTGGATGCGCGCCTAGTACAGGTGGTCGAAATGAAATACTTTGGCGGACTCACGAGCGACGAGATTGCCGCGGCGCTCGGCATTGCTGAGCGCAGCGTGCGCAGGGATTGGCAGAAGGCCCGCGTGCTGTTGCACGAAGAACTGAAGCCCTAACTTCCGCTGATGCTACTGGCGCGCAGCCCATGGACGTTTGACGGTGCGGCGCTCCGGCGTGGCGGCGGTGCTCGCTGCAGGCGCCGTATGGCTCGGTCGTAAAGTCACTGCTACTGCGGCGTCCCCGACGTGGTAGCGCGCCATCAATTGCATGAGACTTGCCGCCTGCTCGTTGAGCGCCTCAGCGGCTGCTGAGGCTTCTTCGACCAGAGCTGCGTTCTGCTGCGTCATAACGTCCATCATCGTGACCGCCTTGCTGACTTGCTCAATGCCCGAAGCCTGTTCACGACTCGAACCGGCGATCTCGGCCATCACGTCCGTCACCTGTTTGACCCGCACCACAATCTCCGCGAGCACTTTGCCAGATTGGTCCACCAGCTTGGTGCCCTCCGTCACCTTACCCACCGAATCTTGGATCAAGCTCTTGATCTCTTTGGCTGCCTCGGCGCTGCGCGAGGCCAAGTTCCTCACCTCCGAGGCCACCACCGCAAAACCGCGGCCCTGTTCACCGGCTCGGGCCGCCTCTACCGCTGCATTGAGCGCCAGCAAGTTGGTCTGGAACGCAATCTCGTCGATGACACCAATGATGTCGGCGATCCTCTTCGAGGAGGCGTTGATTTCGCCCATCGCAACCACCGCCGCACCGACCACCGAACCACCGCGTTCGGCCTGCTCACGCGCCGCGGACGCCAGCTGATTGGCCTGCGCCGCATTGTCGGCGTTGTTCTTCACCGTGGAGGTCATCTCCTCCATCGACGAGGCTGTTTCCTCCAGGCTCGATGCCTGCTCTTCGGTGCGCTTGCTCAAATCCGCATTGCCGCGCGATATCTCCCGCGCGCCCGAGCTGACTTCCGCTGCGGTCGCCGTCATCGCTCGCACAACATCCGTCAAATTGTCGAGGAGCCGGTTCATCCCTTCCGCCAGGGTCTTGAAGAATCCGTCTTTGCCCTCTTCGCGAATTCGCGAGGTCAGATCGCCGTCACTGGCTCTGGTGACGATCGCCTGCACTTCCTCCTCCGCCGACACCTCCTGCGTCCGGTCGAGCCACTCGAGCACCGTCCCGATCCGACGGCCGTCCGCCGCCACGACGGGGTTCGCCACCAGGCGCAGCACGACACCGCCGAGCTTTATGTCCGCCCGATGCGCGCTGGTCAGATTTGACAAGAGCGACCGCTCCTGCAAGGGCATCCAATGGAAGGCGTCGATGGAGCTGCCGAGGATCCGTTCCGCATCAAATAGCGGCGTCTGTTTGCGAATTTCGCCCGCCTGATTGCGGAAAATGGCGCGCGCGGAATCGTTCATGTAAATGATCTTGCCTTCCGGGTCAGCCAGCATCGCCCCGGACGACACACGATCCAGCGCCGTACGAATCCGACCGTTCTCTTCGCTAGTGGATCGTTCGCGCTCAAAATTGGTCTTCAGTTCCGTCCGCATTTGCTCCATGGAGCGGACCAGGCTCGTCGCGCTTGCGCCCGTGGTTTTGATATCCACCGCCAGGTTGCCATTGGCGAGTTCCTGGGAGACTTTTAATAGCTCTGCCGGCTCACAACCCACGGCCTCAATTTCGCTGCGTAGTTTAATGGCAATCCAAACGAGCAGCGCGGTCTCGAATACAACGAATACGGCATGCACCAGAACGATCCCAATGCCACCCGCCGATGCGAATACCCAAATCGGCTGCCCGGCTCTCTGCAGGGCATCGAAGGCCAAGTGATGCACGGCGATCACCCCGGCTGCGAAGACCAGCGGAATCCAGTCGCGATAAAAGAGCAAAAAGGCGAGCATCACGAAAATCGAAAAATGCATTTCGATCATGCCGTGCGTTTGGTGAATTTGCAGCGCTGCGAAAATCATGAGCGATGCAGCGATTGCGCAGCGCGTGACGAGCGCACCCGGGCGTGCCCATACCAGCCAAGCCGGAACCAGGGAGGCCGGTAGCCCAATCACCAGGGCGGCATCCAACGTCCTATGCCAGGGCGCGAGCGCAAAGCTCAGGCCCATGAGGCCGGTAATGACGCTCAGTAGCAGCCGGTCACCGACCTTACTCAGATGAATTAGATACGTGCTTGTCGTTCTCATTAATTGTGCTCGAAAGCCCTATCGATCGGTTACCACGCGCAGAAGCAGCCGCGGACCGCCGCTAAGGCACCGATAGGCGGCCGACCCGCGAGGGCGCGGTCGAGCATCGGTTCAACCAGACCGCCAGCGCTTCCGCACCATGCCGAGTCGCTGTAGGGTCCGTAGTAGATAAGTCGGCCGGTAGCGTCAAAAATTAAGGCCGCCGGCGCCGTGTTCACTCCCGCTGCGGCCATCGAACGGTCCGACGACGCAATGACGGGCAGATCGAGGGGTTGGGCCACCGTACTCGAACGGTTGACATATCGCGGAGAGAGCGCTGCCACGAAGCGGACACCGCGCGATTGATAGCGGTTGATGAGCAGTTGCAGGTGCCGCTCGGTGAATCCATTGCAAGGGCAGTCAGGGTTATATAGGTGGACAAATGTGAGCTTGGCGCGCGCCGATCCACGCGCGTCGATCCCAACGTGGGTGCGAAACCACGTGTCCATCTGCGGGGTGGCACCGATGTCGAACAGCGGCACGACTTGGGTCGCAAATGGTCGCCAGTCGCGTAGCTCAAAGAACCAAAACGCGCCGACCGTGCTGAGCAACCAGACGGCCAGAGCGAGCCACGCAACTGCGCTCGTTGCGAGCGGATTGCGCGGCAAGGTCATAATAAAAACATGCTCCGAGGGCGCGGGCGAGTACACCCCCGAAGTAGGTGTGGCGCGACTTAAATCCAAAGTCCCCTGAGAGTCGGCAAAGGCTTAGAAAACTTGATACCTCGACTGCTGAGCATGAGCTTTGATTTCGGCCGCGCACTTCCGTAACATGTGCGTTACCGTAACTTGTGAGTTACTATCCCTGCATGCGCCCGCAACGCCAACCGGATGACGCTCTCAGTGCTCTCGGCGACGCCTCGCGCCGAGCAATTCTTGAGCGCTTGACGCGGGGCCCACAATCCGTAGGCGACATTGCTGCACAACTGCCAATTAGCCGACCCGCCGTATCGCGCCACCTGCGGCTGCTGCAGTCGGTGGGGCTCGTTTCCGTCACGCGCGTCGGGACGCGCCACTTTTACCGATTGGACTCAGCGGGCACTGAGGCGGTAAAGGAGTATCTCGACCGCGTGTGGGGCGAGGCTGCGACACGATTTCAAATGGTTGCACGCAACCTGCGGCCGCGGCGTCGCTGATGATCGAGCCGCTGACCAAACAGTTCACGGTGGAGTGCAATCGTGCGGCGGCATTCGCATTGTGGACTGAGCACACGACGCTCTGGTGGCCGAAGTCGCACAAGATGACTAAAGATCCGAGCGCCGTCGTGTGTTTTGAGTCTCGGGTCGGGGGGCGTATTTATGAGCGTGCCTCGGACGGTCGCGAGATCGACTGGGGTGAGATTCTGGTCTGGGAGCCGCCGGAGCGACTCGCGTACTGGTGGCACATCGGCGCCGATCAGCAGGACGCCACCCGCGTAGAAATTCGTTTCTCATCGCTCGATACGCAGATGACGGCAGTTGAGATCCTGCACAGCGGCTGGGAGCGCCTTGGGGACAAGGGTCAGAGCTGGCGCGATCGCAATTCCACCGGCTGGGCTCGGGTGGTCCCGCCCTATCAGGAAGCCTGCCGCGGTTCTGCAGGTGGGCCGCGTATGGGAGCGCCAGGCCCGGCGGCACTAAATTTATAAGGAGATGGCGATGGCCACGAAAAAAGCTCAAGCCAGCGAGAAGGGTACGCCTGCAAGCCCGTGGGTTCTCAGAACCCCAAGCGGCTCTTCGGAATACACCGCGTATCGCGACGAGGCGGCGGATACGCCCGCGCTCGTCGTGCAGGTTGGCAAGACCCAGCTTCGTTACCAAATACGGTGTATCGCGGATTTGCACGCGATGCTCAAGAAGCACGGTGATTGGATGCTTCTCGGCAGCGCTGACGAGCAGAAACCGGCGGCGAACGACACGGTTGAGGCCTGGGGCCGATCAGCCAAGAATCCCGTGGTCGGCTGGTACGGCCTAAAGAAGGGTCTGCGCGGGCGATTCGCCATGTACGTGCCGCCAGTGCTCGAGAAACTCGGGCTCGCAGAGGTTGAACATAGTCCGCGCAACAACCGCATGCGTGCCCGCTAAGAGCAGTCAGTTACGTTAGGCAAGGAAAAATCAGCGGTCATCTGGTCGTGCCGACGCAGCCATTCCATGGTGAATTTAAGAGCTCCTGCGGGGCATGGTGTCGCGATGGCGGGCCGGATCGCGTTTGCAACGCCGGAACTCGTGACCGGCGCCACCGGATTTGTTGAAGCTCCATCGCTCTTCGCGGACGGCCATCTGCTCTACTTTCACAAGATGGTGAACGGCACCTTTGCCATTTATCACGTGCAGCGATGACCCAAGCTACTCCATCAGATTGGCGCCCGAGCCGCCCATCTCTTTGGGCATGTCCTTAAACTTTGGCTTGCCATCGCGGATGGGCAGCACCGTTTCCTGATAGTTCACATGCACGCCGGGTTCAAACTTCAGCTCCGGTAGCATCGCTGCATAGACGTCCACGAGCCCCATGGTCGGATGGTCAGTAAACAGGTGCCCACCGCACTTCGTGCACCACTTGCGATAGCTGATGGGCGTCTTATTGTAGGTGCCGATGCTTGCGGCGCCATGGGTTACCTTGAGCGCCTGAGGGCTCCACAGGCTAAACGCATTCACGGGACCCGCCGACCAGTGTCGGCAGGACTCGCAGTGGCAGTAACCCATCCCTGCCGGCTCGCCGGAAACTTCGAATTGAACTTCGCCGCAAAAGCAGCTGCCCTTGTGGAGGTTTTCAGTACTCATCGTGCATCTCCCCTGTACTATTCATCGAACTTCGATGGGCGAAATTCTACCAATCGGCCCTCGATCTCGAATGACCGCCCGTCCGGCGATCTTGCTCGATCGTCCGTGGAGTGATTGATGGATGCATTGTCGGACGTGCTGCGAGCCGTGCGCCTTACCGGCGCCATCTTCTTCGATATTCGCGCCTCGGAGCCTTGGGTGGCCGAAACGCCCCCAGGTGAAGCAATCGTCGAAGCGATGTTTCCCGGTTCCGAGCACCTGATTTGTTATCACGTCATCACTCAGGGAAGCTGTTGGGCTTGCGTCCCGGGCGAGCCCCCCACACAGCTCTCAGCGGGCGACATCATGGTCTTGCCGCATGGTGATACCCACGTGCTGTCCAGTACGCCAGGCCTGCGCCGGACCCCGGACATGACGCTCTACCGTATGCCGAGCGACGGAAAGTTGCCCGTCAGTATTTCGATGGGCGGTCCGCACGGCGCACCGGTCCAATTTGTCTGCGGTTTTCTGGGCTGCGATGCACGGCCCTACAATCCTCTCTTGAGTGCGCTGCCGCGAGTTATTCTAGTCAGCGGGCATGCGGGCGGGGCACTCGCCGCGTATGTGCAATTCGCCTTAGCCGAATCGAAGGAACCGCGCATGGGTGGACAGTGCGTACTGGGCCGCCTGAGTGAGCTGATGTTCGTCGATGTGGTGCGTCACTATCTCGAAACCCTGCCGGCTGACCGAACGGGCTGGCTTGCGGGACTGCGCGATCCCTTTGTCGGACGCGCTCTATCGGCAATTCATCGCAGCCCGGCTCACGACTGGACCATTGAGTCGTTGGCAAAGAACGTTGGGCTGTCGCGCTCAGCGCTGGCGGAGCGATTCACGCAGTTTGTCGGCCAGCCTCTGATGCAATATCTGACGAACTGGCGGATGCAGCTGGCAGCCAATCATTTGTTGAGCGGGACGGAGAGCGTGGGGGTCATTGCCAATTTAATCGGCTATGATTCTGAGGCCGCGTTTAGCCGAGCGTTCAAAAAGGCGGTCGGCACGCCACCCGGCCAATGGCGCAAGCGTCGCAACGAATCGAGAAACGCCTAATACTCGAGTATCGGTTCGACAGTCGGATTGGTGGCCACCACAGCCCGGGTAAATGTCTCGGACGACTAGGGCTTAAGCGGACCTGGAGCTTTTTTGAGCGCCGTCGCCGGGTCGACTCCGAATCGCGCCATTCGGCTGACGAGCTCGGGCGGAATCTCAGTTGCGCGGCCGAGTTCCGCGGAAATGAAGACGAGCACTTGCCGTGCCGTCATACGAATCTCGCCTTGATGCGATGCCTCGATGCGAAGCTCACAGGAGCTCCGGCCCACTTTGGTGGTCCAAAGATTGAAGGTGAGCCGGTCGCCATAACGGGTCGGCTTGGGAAAATCGACCGTGAAGTGCACCGAGGGAGTTAAAATCTGCTTGTGATGAAACAGGCCAGGCGCACTCGCGGCGAGGCCGTCTTCGAACCAGTCTTCGACGAAATCGCTGATCATCTCAAAATAGCGCGGATAAAAAACCCAACCAGCGGCGTCGCAATGCCCGAATCGCACCAGAATTTCACGCTGAAATGCCGACATCGATAATCCTCGCCAATCGCCAATGGCTTTCAGTATAGATTATGTCCGCGGCCGCAATGGTGACTTTGCGCTATGTTTCCGCTTCAGTCCTGTGCGAGCTATAGTGCGATCGTACTTCACAGGTGAAACGTGAAAAAATTTCTATTCCAAGGATCTGCCGCTGCGATAACCGGAGCGGCGAGCGGTATCGGTCGAGCGCTCGCATTTGAACTGGCAGCTCGAGGATGCGATGTTGCGCTTGCCGATCTAGACGAAGCGGGATTAGAGTCGGCTGCGAAAGAAATCGTCGCAACTCACGCGCGGCGAGCCACAATCCGTCGCCTCGATGTTGCCGATCCCACACAGATCCAAGACTTTGCTTTGTCCGCCATCGCCGATTTCCCGGCTCTCAACATCCTCATCAACAATGCCGGCGTCGCCTTACTGGGTCGATTCGATGAATTCGATCAGGCGCAGATGGCGTGGCTGATGGATATCAATTTCTGGGGCGTGGTGCGCGGCACACGGGCGTTCATGCCGCATCTTCAAAGCCGGCCGCAAGCGCACATCGTCAATGTTTCGAGCATCTTTGGAATAATCGCTCCACCCGGTCAGTCCGCCTATTGCGCGTCGAAGTTTGCGGTTCGCGGCTTCTCGGAAGCCCTGCGCCACGAGCTGACCATGAGCAAGAGTACGGTGCGGTTGTCTGTGGTCCATCCTGGCGGCGTGAAGACCAACATCGCACGCAAGGCGCGCGCGGGAGCGCACTTGCGCGAGAACGTCAATCCGAATGAGCTTGGGGATCGGTTCGAACAATTGGCGCGCACCAGTCCATCGGTGGCGGCGCAGCGGATCATTCGTGGAATTGAGCGAAATGAACCTCGCATCCTCATTGGCCTGGACGCAAAGTACCTCGATATTATCCAACGCTTCAGGCCAGCGACTTACTGGAGCTTATTGGAGCGCGCCTTCAAGAGAATGTCGCCCTGAGCTCATTTCGCCTCGAGCTCTGTCAGCAACTCTTCCGCGCCGTAGACCTTCTGGAGCGCCTCGCGAATCATTGCAGGATGTACGGCGACGGCGCGGTTGTTCTCGGGATTGAACCAGTAGCGGCCGGCGATCGAGTGAACGTTGCCATCAAACATCAGGCCGACGATTTTTCCTGAGGCGTCGATCAATGGACTTCCGGAGCTCCCGCCGACAATGTCATTGCTGGTAGAAATGCAAAAAGGAGTACTCATATCAAGTTGAGCTTTCACCTTCATCCAGCTGGCCGGAATCTTGAACGGCGAGGATCCGGTGGCCCGCTCGAACGCGCGATCCAGGTGGGAGAACGGCTCCACCCCCGCGCTATTTTCGACCCATCCTTGCACCGTGCCATAGTTGAGCCGAAGTGTGAATGTAGCGTCCGGATAGGCATTGGTTCCGTAGGCATTGAAGCGCGCTGTGGCAATCCTGCGCGACGCCGCAGCGATGGGTGCCTCAACTTCATCCTCGTATTGCTTGCGGATGAGACGGGCATCGACGTCGATCGACCGCACCAATTCGATCATCGGATCATGAGACGCAGTGACAGCTGCCTTGCCTCCTTCCCATAGCTTTTTGCGGAATGCGGCATCATCGAGTTGGGTTTCGGCGATGAGTCGTGTCGCTAACTCATCCGGTGATTGTTTGCTCATCAATCTGCGTACCACGGGGTGATCGGGGCCCAGCCATTCGCGCATGCGCTCCAGCGAAAAAGAAAGTGTCAGCTCCTCGAATTCGGGGTAAACCGGGACGCGTGCATACAAGTCGCGCTGCAAGAGGGGCAGGGCGGCCTCGGTGAATTCTCGCAGCCGATCCTTGTTGGGTTTCAGCCGCTCATCGCCACCCCTCACTAGCAGGCGTGCATGGCGGAATAGCGCGCTGCCGAAGCCCGCACCGTTTTCAATGAAGATGTAGGGAAGATAGAGAGCGCGCTCTCGATTCGATGCCGACGCGATCTCAGTCCACGGATCGACTCCATCGAGTCGTGCCGCGGCACGTAACTCTTGTTCCGTCTTGGATTTGCGTTCCAGGAACGCATCGTCATTGAGCGCATCGAGTTCTTTGCGACGCACCTTGATGCCGTTCTGTAGGCTATTGAGCGGCGCCAGCATAATGCGCTGGTCGCCGACATTGGTCTTGCCGAACTGAATGTAACGCCCGCGCAACTCCGAGGCCCGCATCAACGTAGTGGGCAATGACACATCGCGATCAAATTCGAGCTGCGCGCGAGTTTGCAGGCGGGCGGTAGTGCCCGGCGTGCCCGACACAAATACCAACTGATTGGCGCTTGGGCCAACAAAATCGATTTGCAGATAGTTGGGAGTCTTGGCGGGTTTGTTGTCCTCGTAGGCTCGCAGCATCGAGAAATCCAGAGACCAGCGCGGAAATTGAAAATTATCCGGATCCCCACCGAACGAGGCGACGTCGTTCTCCGGGGCAAACACCAGGCGAATGTCTGCGTAGCGCTTGTACTTATAGAGGTAGTACTGGGCGCCTTGATACAGGCGCACAGCTTGGCACTCAAGCTTGCCGGACTTCGACTTAGCGCTCGCTTGTTGGCAAGCTTGCTCTGCCGAAGTCAGCAACTTTTTACGTGCATCGTTGGCCGCCGCCTTCCCGAGCCCCGAATCGGCTTTCAGGACTGCGTCCGTAATGTTCTCTGTGCCGACCAGCACGTCGGCATATTGCGCTGGGCAACGCAGTTCCTCTTGGTGAATCCGTGCATGGAAGCCGAGTTCCAGCAAACTCTTTTCCTTTGATGACAGCGCCGCCAGGCAAGACTGTATGCAATGGTGATTCGTCAGAATCAGACCCTCGGGCGACACGAACGATGCAGTGCAATTAGTCAGTCGCAGCGTCGACAGCCGCACATGATCGAGCCACGCGGGCGTGATATCCACGCCGAAATTCCGTTTTACCGCGCCCGCCGGAAAGTTATCGAATGTCCACATTCCCTCGTCCGCGTGTGCCGGCAGAAACGCCGTACAAACCGCAAGCAGTAGCAGTCCACGCATGGAATCCTCGTCTTATTATGCAGTCGGTCAAAGCCAGCATCGTTAGTCTACTGAATTCGCGCGCTTTGGACTTACAATCAGCGAAAGACTTCTTAAGGGTACTGGAAGAAATTGAAATCTCGAATCGACGCATCGCGATCGCAAACTCCCAAGGGCCGCACGGGATTCGCCTTTGATCTGGGCCTTGGGCGCCCTGACTTTACCTACAGTGTATTGCTGGCCGCTGACGCGGCGGGTGCCTTAACCGCCGGCTTGATACTGGAAAGCCGCGGACTGTTGCAGCCGAAGGTGCGAACGGCATATGTCTTGGCGATGATGTGGTGTTGCGCTCTGGCAGGTTTCGCACAATCGAATGCCTATGCCGTGGCAATCAGCCTGTTGTTCATCGCTGGTTTCGTCGAGCTCGCGTTCAATTCGATGGCACAGTATTTGGTGCAGTTAAGTGCGCCGGCTGAGATTCGTGGCCGAGCGATGGGTGTTTTCGCGATGTCCGCGAACGGAATGCGCACGTTTAGCGGGATCAG
>Ga0066789_10001153_pt1 | contig 11304 bp, 10 predicted proteins | sample OrgsoiDNA2013049_FD_70960 | JGI IMG/M metagenome (GOLD analysis project Ga0066789, IMG submission 70960) | Permafrost soil microbial communities from the Arctic, to analyse light accelerated degradation of dissolved organic matter (DOM) -... | ecosystem: Environmental > Terrestrial > Soil >...
CCACGCAGTGCAGCGCGGCCAGTCCCGCCCCGGAGCGATGTAGCGCCACGTGCAGCGGAGCCGTCGGTCGGTCTAACTGCCGCCGGTCTAACTGCCGCCGGTCTAACTGCCGCCCTCGCGGCTGCGCGGGTTCAACGCTGGCGCCATAGCCGACACGATGCGGTCGAGATCATCGACTGACGCGAACTCGATGGTGATCTTGCCGCGCGTCTTACCCAGATCGACTCGAACGCGGGTCTCGAAATGGTCGGAGAGTCCAGCCGCGAGCTCGTCGAGGCGGGGCGCCCGTCGATGCGCGGTTCGGGGCCCGCGACGCCGGGCGGCCGAGTCGTCGCCAACCGCCACCAGCTCTTCAACTGCGCGCACCGACAGGCCTTCGGCGATGATCCGCTGCGCCAACGCCTCCTGGGCGCCGGCGTCGTCGAGTGAGAGCAGTGCCCGCGCGTGGCCTGCTGACAACACGCCGGCGGCCACTTTGCGTTGGACCGACGGGGGCAGGTTGAGCAGCCGAATGGTGTTGCTCACCTGCGAACGGGATCGCCCGATGCGACGGGCCAGCTCATCGTGCGTCACACCGAATTCGTCCAGAAGTTGCGCGTAGGCAGCGCCTTCCTCGAGCGGATTGAGCTGCTCGCGGTGCAGGTTCTCCAGCAGCGCGTCGCGCAACAACACATCGTCGTTGGTCTCGCGGACGATAGCCGGGATGGTCGCGAATCCGGCCTGCTCGGCCGCGCGCCAGCGCCGCTCGCCCATGACCAGTTCGTATCCCTGCGCTGCGGGCCGGACGACGACCGGCTGGAGAAAGCCGACCTCCCGCAGCGAATGTGCCAACTCATCGAGAGCCGCCTCGTCGAATACCTGTCGAGGCTGCTTCGGGTTCGGCCGGATATCCCGCACCGCAATCTCGGCATAGCGCGCGCCAGGCACGGCCACCATGCGGAGGTCGCTTGCGGCCTGCGCAACGGCGGTATTGGCGATCGCCGTGTGCGCTGGATCGTGCAGGACAGTGAGATCCGCCCGCGCCGGCGCGGTCGGGATGAGCGCACCGAGGCCCCGGCCCAAGCCACCGCGTCGGGTGTTCATTCCTGACTCCTGTCTGCAGCGGGATCTTCCGCTCCTCGATCAGCGATTTCTCGAGCGGCGTCGAGATAACACAGCGCACCAGGCGATGTGGGGTCATAGGTCATGACGGTCTGGCCGTAGCTCGGGGCTTCGGAGACGCGCACACTGCGCGGAATGACGGTGCGCAGCACAGTCGAACCGAAATGCTCGCGCACGTCATCGGCCACCTGCGAGGCAAGCCGGGTCCGCCCGTCATACATCGTCAGCAAGATGGTCGAGACGTGCAGCTTCGGATTCAGATGCGACTTCACCAGGTCGATGTTGCGGAGCAGCTGGTTGAGCCCTTCCAGCGCGTAGTACTCGCATTGAATCGGAATGAGCACTTCCTGGGCGGCCACCAAGGCGTTCACCGTGAGCAGGCCGAGCGACGGCGGACAATCGATCAGCACATAGTCAAAGTCGGCCGTCGATTCGGCCAAAGCCCGGTGCAACCTGGCCTCCCGGGCCACCAGCGAGACCAGTTCGATCTCCGCGCCCGCGAGGTCAATGGTCGCAGGGACGCAGGCGAGGCCGGGCAACTCGGGCACCTCGACGACGACATCGCGCAGGCTCTTGCCTTCGATCAGCAGGTCGTAGACCGACGGAATGTCCGCGTGGTGATCGATCCCGAGCGCGGTCGAGGCGTTGCCTTGGGGATCGAGGTCGATCACCAGCACCCGCAAACCGTGCAGCGTCATCGCCGCGGCAATGTTCACGGTGGATGTGGTCTTTCCGACGCCGCCCTTCTGGTTCGCGACCGTAACCACCCGTCGAGCGTGCGGTTTGGGGAAGTCCTCGCCGGTGCGGCCCAGAACCCGAAGCGCGGTGGCCACCGCCGTCGCGATCGGGGTGTCGTCGCCTGCTGGCGGTGTTTCACGTGAAACATGGCGACCGACAAGCGGATCGGTTCGGGCACGGGTTGTTTCACGTGAAACCGGAATGGACGACGGGTGTTGGCTGCCCGCAACGGTTGAACCATTCATGCGGGTACCTCCGATCACGTGCGATTCGGATCCTCGGGACAAGACCTTCGGGACAAACGGGCGTACTGCCGAACCTCGCCCGTCGGTCGCCGGGAGTGCGTCAGCCTAGACCAGACGACCGACGCTGCGAGAGGCCTGGTGCACCCCGATTTAGCCGGACGACGACGGCGAGCGCCTCCGTGGTCTCGCCAGCCTCACCGTCCTCAACCAGCACATGATCGGCGGCCATCATCGTGGCCTCGGACCCGGAATTCGCCCGCCAGCGAGCCTGTTCGACCACCCGAACCGCAGGCAACCACTCCGCACCTGACCCCCCGGTGGCGACCGAGATGACGAACAATGTCGCTCCCAACTCCATCCGGGCCTCCCGAATGGCCGGCCACCCGGTCGCTATCTCTGCGACAGCTCCAGCGCCCTTGAGCGCGAGGAGTTGTCCGCCAGGGCGCAGGAGTGGCGCCGCCCAGCCCGCCAGCCGCCCCATCGGGGCCACCGCTCGGCAGGTGACCACGTCAGCGTTTATCCGCGCCGACGCAAGCTCCTCTGCCCGCGAACGCTGCACACGCACATTCACCAGCCCAAGATCGGCAACGACCTCATCCAGGAAGGCAGTTCTGCGCGCCATCGACTCGACCAGCACCATCGAAAGATCCGGCCTGGCTAGCGCGAGCGCGATGCCCGGCAACCCCGCTCCTGAGCCGATGTCGACCACGGTGCTTGCCGGTGGAATCAGCGCGGCCACTACCGCGCAATTCAGCAGGTGGCGGTCCCACAGCCGGTCAGCCTCGTTCGGGCCGAGGATGCCGCGTTCGACTCCCGGCCCGCTCAACCACTCAGCGAAGCGCGTCGCCGTTGCCAGTTGCCCGCCGAAAACAGCAGCCGCTAGTGACATATCTCTACGGCGGGCTCAGGTAGAGGGCGGGGCTCAGGCGTTATCCGCCGGCTCGGACGGGTCAGGTACTTCGGCGTCCGTGCTCGCTGGCAGCTCGGTCGTCGGCAGTTCGATCGTCCGCAGTTCGATCGACGCTGGCGGCAGTTCGCTCATGCCGGGCGGCAGCACCACCACGAATCGAGCCGGCTCGACGCCTTCGGACTCACTCCGAAGACCCGCCGCCGCGATCGCGTCGTGCACAACTTTGCGCTCGAACGCCGACATCGGCGACATCCGCACCGGTTCGCCGGTTTCGGTTGCCTCCTCGGCCGCCTTGGTCCCCAGCACGGTGAGATCCGAGCGGCGCCGGGCGCGATGCCCGCCAACATCGAGCATCAACCGGCTGCGCACCCCCGTTTCACGTGCGACCGCGAGGCGCGTCAACTCCTGCAACGCGTCGAGCACCTGGCCATCGGGCCCGACCAGGTGCCGCAATCGGTCGCCTATGATCGAGACCACGGCCCGATCGCCCTCGACATCCATGTCGATGTCGCCGTCCGCGTCGATGATGTCGAGAAGTCCCTCGAGGTAGTCGGCCGCGACTTCGCCCTCGCGCTCGAGCAGGTCGGCAAGCGAGAGTTTCGCCGTACCCGGCTCGTCGTCGTGGGAGGGCTGATCGGCCTCATCTGGGTGGTTGGGGGCGGTCGGCTCGTCGAGTGAGTCAGTCGCGCTAGTCACTGCCTCGTCCTCCTGGCTCATCGGGGGCTACCTGGGCGCTGCGAACCGCCGCCACCACGCTTGCGCTTAGGTGGCCGAGACGGTTGCTGGCGGCGAATTTGCACCGTTGCGGCCGGTGGCGCCGGCGGCAACTGGCCGCGCTTCTTTCGAGCGGTCAGCCCGGACGCCGCGCTGGCTCCGCCGCCGTTCGTCGTCCCGCCCGGCGGTGGTGCGCCAGGCCGTGTTCCACCCGGCGGTGATGCGCCGGGTAGCGGTCCGCCAGGGGCGATCTGGGGCATGGCTTTGATGACAAAGTGCTGCTGGCCCAGCGACCATGAGTTCGTGGTCACCCAGTAGATGAGCACGCCCATCTGGAAGTTCAACCCGAACAGCGCGAAGATCGGCGGCAATACGTAGAGCATGATCTTCTGCTGGGACGGCATTGCGGTGCCGCTCGCAGCGTTGCGGGCGACCAGCTGGCGTTGGGTCAAGAACGTCGTGCTCGCCATGATGATGATGGCGATGACGGTCACGGTCTTCACTGTCGACGGCGTCGCGCCAAACGCCAGCGCCTTCGACGCGGTCTTGAATCCGAGCGCGAGCGGAACCCCGAAGACCTTCGCGTGGCCGGCCGTACACAACGAACTCGCCGACCAGCCGTATTGCGGGTGGAAGCCAGCTTGTTTGGACTGCAGCCATTGCGTACAGGCGGAGGTTGCCGACGATCCGGGCAGCGCGGTGAAGTTGGCCCGCGCCGAGCCGCCGTGCTCCGCGATATAGCGCAGCACGTGAAACAGCGCGTAGAAGACCGGCATCTGGAGCAGCAGCGGCAAGCAGCCCATCAACGGGTTGGCGTTGTGCTCCTTGTAGAGCGCCATCACCTCGGTGTTCATGCGCTCGCGGTCCTTCTTGTACTTGACCTGCAATTCCTTGACCTTGGGCGCGAGGACCGACATCGCCCGTTGCGTCTTGATCTGCTTGACGAAGATCGGGAACAGCAGGATTCGTACGAGAACCGTGAGAAAGAACAGCGAGAGTCCCCAGGTCACGCCGCTGCTGCCATTGAAGAGCGGCTTCAGCACGGCGTGGATGCCAAGAATGACTTCGGTGACAATCACGTACAAAGGGTTCAGAATGTGCACCGGGGTACTCCTGTTGTCAGGCCGGACGAGACCGACGGTGCACGGGGCGGTATTGGGTCGACGCCGCCGGGATTCCACGGGTGGCAGCGGGCGACCCGACGAACGGACAGCCAGAGGCCGCGGGCGGCACCGTGCACGCGCAATGCGTCGACCGCGTAGGCGCTACACGACGGAGTGAAGCGGCAGCGCTGACCGAGAAACGGGCTAATCAGCCTGCGGTACCCCTCGATCGGCAGCACCAGCAGTCGCGCGAGCAGCGTGGGCCGGGCCGCCGGAGCGGTCGCCGCCGGGGTCATCGGGGCAATCTGGTTCAACGGGGTCATGGTCGCCCGCCGGTCGACGCAGCCGGCGCGCAACGCGCGAGAGCAGCGTCTAGGTCGGCCGCGAGGGCCGCCCTCGTGACGGTCGCGGCGGCGGGAAGTACTCGCACCACAACGGCGGCACCGTCGGGCAACTCCGCCAGTCGCGGCCGCACCAAGTGCCGCAACTGTCGGCGAATCCGGTTACGTACGACCGCGCCGCCAACGGTCCGCGGCACAACAAATCCGACTCGTGCACCGGCCGTGACCGAGTCGGCTGTTACGGGTGTTACGGGTGTGACCGTTACCGGCATGAGATGGACGACGAGCGACGTCCGACCGGCGCGACGGCCCTGCCGCACCGTCGCATGGAAGTCGGAGCGGTGTCGGAGTCGCGACGCGGCCGGTAACACAGGAATCCGGGTGCGGTCGTCAGGCCGAAAGGCCCTGACGACCCTTCCGGCGGCGAGCAGCGAGAATTGCACGGCCAGCACGCGTTCGCATGCGGAGCCGAAAGCCGTGGGTTTTCGCACGGCGGCGATTGTTCGGCTGGAACGTGCGCTTGCTCACTCGGGGGCTCCAGAGACGCGGAAGGTGCAACGGCGGTGCAGCGGCGGGTGCAGCGGCAGAAGTGCGAGGACGGCGGGACGCAGTCACGCCTAACAGACAGCGTCACGCCTAACAGACAGCGTCACGCCTAGCAGGTCACATGAACTACCTACGGTACGTGCGGCGCGAGGCACGGTCAAACTGCCAAGATTCTTTCAACTGCTTGTGGAGAACTGCTTGAAGCACGGGGCGGCGCGCTGTTAGCGTCCCACGGCCGGACGTTTTCTGATCGAGCCGTCGCTCGCCCTCGTTGGCCAGGTGGTTGCTCGGTCGGTTGCGATCGGTGGCCCTTTAGCCGCGCTGCGTACACAGGCTGTGGACGACGGTGTGGACGAACGACCCCTGACACCATTATTTAGCAACCGTTTAGCGGCATTTCGGGCTTAACCACCCGTGTTTTCCCCGGCACTCTTGCGTTCCCCACCGCGAGGGGCTCCATGGTGGCCGGCTTCGCCGGACGCTTTCATCGCGTGGTTGGGCAGAATTTGCCCGTGAGGGGGTGGGCATGTCCGCCCCGCAGGAGAGCGCCGTGACTACTGACATCACGAGTACTGGCATCAGCACCGACCCAAGCATGGTCAGCACAGCTGGCAACGCCCCCGAACTTTCGGTGGGCGCAGACGAATCGCCAGATCCCCGACCTGATCTCGCCCACTTGTGGTCGCGCACACTCGAGCGGCTGACCGCCCAGGATGAACTGACCCCCCAGTTCCAGGCATGGCTGTCGTTGACCCGACCGATCGCCTTCGTCGAAGACACGGTGCTGCTCGCAGCGCCCCATGACTTTGCCAAAGACATCCTTGAAACCCGCTTGCGGCCCGCGCTGACGGCGGCACTGGCCCTCGAGATCGGCCGCGACGTGCGGGTAGCGGTGACGGTCGAGCCGTCGACTGCGGTCGCGGGCTCGCCAGATGACAGCCGCGACTTCGCCGGTGACAACCGGGCATTCGCCACTGACGACGACCGGCAGCGCGCGGGAGATGCGGGTCGCCGCTCCCGCGACGAGGCGACCGGCCTGCAGAGCTCTCGCCATCCCGATGAGACCCGCCACGTCGACGACACTCATCGCGGCAGCGACGACACCCGCCGCGAACCAGATCATCGGCCCACTGCCGGCGGCCGCGACGGCCAGCCCGCCCGCGCGCATCTCGGCACCGGTCGCGAACCTGGCGCCCGCCGCGAAATCGAGCCAGCCCGGCTGAATCCGAAATACACGTTCGAAACCTTCGTGATCGGAGCCAGCAACCGCTTTGCGCACGCGGCCGCCGTGGCGGTCGCTGAAGCTCCAGCGAAGGCCTACAACCCGTTGTTCATCTACGGCGAGTCAGGCCTTGGCAAAACCCACCTGCTGCACGCCATCGGTCACTACGCCATGGGCCTGTTCCACGGCGCGCGAGTGCGTTACGTGAGCTCGGAGGAGTTCACCAACGACTTCATCAACTCGATTCGTGATGGCAAAGCCGAGGGCTTCCGGCGGCGCTACCGCGAAGTCGACGTGTTACTCGTCGACGACATCCAGTTCCTGGAGAACAAGGAACAAACGCAGGAGGAGTTCTTCCACACGTTCAACACCCTGCACAACGCGAACAAGCAGATCGTGATCTCGAGCGACCGCCCGCCCAAGCAACTCATCACCTTGGAGGATCGGCTTCGCAACCGATTCGAATGGGGCTTGCTGACCGACGTCCAACCGCCCGAGCTTGAGACCCGCATCGCCATTCTCCGGAAGAAGGCAGCGCAGGAGCGACTGAACGTACCCAACGACGTCATGGAATACATCGCCAGCAAGATCGCCAGCAATATTCGCGAGCTCGAAGGTGCCTTGATCCGCGTCACCGCTTTCGCCAGCCTCAACCGGCAGGGCGTCGACCTCTCGCTCGCCGAGGTCGTGCTGAAAGACCTCATCCCTGACAGTCAGGGGCCTGAGATCACAGCGGCCACGATCATGGGCGCGACCGCGGCCTACTTCGGGATCTCGCTGGAAGACCTGTGCGGCTCGTCAAGAAGTCGGGTGCTCGTCACCGCTCGCCAGGTCGCCATGTACCTGTGCCGCGAGCTGACCGACCTCTCCCTGCCCAAGATCGGTCAATTGTTCGGCGGCCGCGATCACACCACGGTCATGCACGCGGACCGCAAGATCCGGTCGTTGATGGCTGAGCGACGCTCGATCTACAACCAGGTGACCGAACTCACCAACCGAATCAAGTCGCAGGCGAAATAAGTGCCACCGGCACGCCACACTTCCGTGCCGCCGGCACGCTGTGCACAGCCTGGGGACAATGTTGTGGACCATAAGTCGATTTCGGTGGGCAGTCCGCTTCGACGTTGGGATGCGGTGTGCGTAGCCGGCCTGACAACGTTGCCCGTCCCCACTCGGTGCACCGTCGACGCACAGTTTTCCACCGGCCACCAGCAGGCAGGCACCAGTCCTGACCTGCAGAGACGTCGGTTTTCCACACTATCCACCACACCGATGACGACGTCCTTGAGATAAGGATCAGATATGACACAAGACGTCAGGGGGTGGGCAGGATCGGGGCGGACCAGCCACACCCCGCCAGCCCTTGCTCTTGCTGAATGTCGTCATGTGGCCCGCACAGCTGCGAACCGCGTGCGTGACTACGATGGCGTGACGACGACCGCCTGGGTGATCGGGGCCGCATGAAATTTCGGGTCGACCGTGACGTCTTCGCTGAGGCTGTGGCGTGGGCCGCTCGTAGTTTGCCGCCGCGGCCACCGGTACCCGTATTGGCCGGTTTGCTGCTCGAGGTCACCGACACACTCGCGTTATCCAGCTTCGACTACGAGGTGTCGGCGAACGCGCGGATCGAGATCAATGCGGCCGAGCCCGGGCGAGCCCTGGTCTCCGGCCGGCTGCTTGCGGAGATCAGCCGTAGCTTGCCGCCGCACCCCGTCGATGTCGCGGTCGAAGGCGCGCGGGTGGTCGTGTCATGCGGCAGTGCTCGTTTCACTTTGCCCACGCTGCCGGTCGACGACTATCCGGCGTTGCCCGAGATGCCGACAACTGCCGGTGTTATCGGCGCCGACGATTTTGCCGCGGCGGTACAGCAGGTCGCGATCGCGGCCGGCCGCGATGACACGCTGCCGGTGCTGACCGGCGTCCGCATCGAAATCGAAGACGATCGGGTCACCTTGGCCGCGACCGATCGGTATCGATTGGCCGTCCGTGAGCTGCGCTGGCAACCAGAGCGGTCGGGGCTTTCGTTGGTGGCGCTGGTGCCGGCGCGCACGCTCGCCGACACCGCGAAGGCGTTGACCGGTGGCGCCCAAGTGACGGTCTCGTTGGCGACCGGGGGCACGAGCGACGGGCTGATCGGATTCTCGGGTCGCGGCGCCACTGGCCAAACCGGTGACCGCCGGACGACCGCCCGCCTCCTCGACGGCGAATACGTGAAGTACCGCTCGTTGCTGCCCAGCGAATCGTCGGCCAATGCGTTCGTTGAAACCGGCGGGTTCATCGAAGCGGTCAAGCGGGTGTCGCTGGTTGCGCCGCGCAATACACCCGTGCGCCTAACCTTCAGTGGTGGTCAGGTCGCGCTCGAGGCCGGTACCTCCGATGAGGCGCAGGCGTCCGAATCGATCGACGCGAAGTTCGTCAGCCGTGACGGCAGCACCGACGAGTTCTCGATCGCCTTCAATCCGTCGTACCTCCTCGACGGGCTCGGTGCGGTCGGTACCGACACCACCCGGCTCGACTTCACCTCACCGACGAAGCCGGCGGTGCTGTGCGGGGGCAAAGAAGACGAGACCGGTGGGCACGACGACTACCGGTACCTCCTGATGCCGGTGCGGCTGTCCGGCTGACCACCTCAGCTTGTGGTCCGTAGTTTCTGTCCGCGGTCCGATGTCCCGCAGTTGCGATGTTGGAGTTCTGAAGTAGCAAGGGAGAGATCACATGGCCGCCGCCGGCTTTGAAATCGGCCTCATCGGGCTGGGCAAGATGGGCGGCAACATGCGCGAGCGGTTGCGCAAAGCCGGTCTCACCGTGGTTGGCTACGACCGCAACCAGGAGATCAGCGACGCCAGCTCGCTGGCGGATCTGGTCTCAAAACTCAGTGCACCGCGCAAGGTCTGGGTCATGGTTCCGGCCGGCGACCCGACGCGGCAGACCATCGACCAACTTGGCGAACTGCTTGCGGCCGGTGACGTCGTCGTCGATGGCGGCAACTCCAAGTACACCGATGACCAAGTGCATGCTGCGAAGCTCAGCGAGAAGGGCATCGGATTTGTCGACGCCGGCGTATCTGGCGGCGTCTGGGGGCTGAAGAACGGCTACGCCTTGATGGTCGGGGGTGCTGCCGACCATGTTTCTCTTGTGCAGCCGGCTTTTGACGCACTCAAACCCGAAGGCGAATTCGGCTACGTGCACGCCGGCAATGTCGGCGCCGGGCACTTCGCCAAGATGGTTCACAACGGTATTGAGTACGGCATGATGCAGGCCTACGCCGAAGGCTATGAGTTACTCGCTGCCGTCGACGCGGTCGAGAACGTGCCCGCCATTTTCAAGAGTTGGCGCGAGGGCACGGTGATCAGGTCGTGGCTGCTCGATCTTCTCGACAGCGCACTCACTGCCGACCCCACCCTCGAAAAGGTTCGCGGCTACGCCGACGATTCTGGCGAAGGTCGCTGGACCATCGAAGCTGCGATCGATCACGCCGTGCCGCTACCGGTGATCACTGCATCGTTGTTCGCGCGGTTCGCGTCGCGTCAAGACGAGTCGCCGGCGATGAAGGTGGTCGCCTCGTTGCGCAACCAGTTCGGCGGCCACGCGATTCTGCCTGAGACGGCGGCCGGCAACACCGCCGGCTGATCTGCGTCGTGTACCTCGCGCATTTGTCGCTGGCCGACTTCCGGTCCTACGCCGTGGTCGAACTGCCGCTCGATCCCGGCGTCACCACGTTCGTCGGCCCGAATGGTCAAGGCAAAACAAATCTGGTCGAGGCGATCGGTTACCTCGCCACCTTGAGCAGTCACCGGGTGGCCGCGGACACACCGTTGGTTCGAAGCGGGGCGACCAGCGCCGTCGTCCGCGGAAATCTTGTTCGCGACGGTCGCACCCTGCTGCTCGAGGTCGAGATCAACCCCGGCAAGGCAAACCGCGCGCGGGTGAACAAGTCGCCGGTGCCTAAGCCGCGCGAGGTGCTCGGCCTGCTGCGAAGCGTGTTGTTCGCGCCCGAGGATCTGGCGATCGTGAAGGGCGACCCGTCGGAGCGTCGCCATTTCCTCGATGAGGTGCTGGTGGCTCGCACCCCTCGACTGGCCGGCGTGCGGGCCGACTACGACCGGGTGCTGAAGCAACGCAACGCGCTGCTGAAGAGTGCCGCGCTAGCGAGACGCTCGGGTGGCGCCGACCTACGCACCCTCGACGTTTGGGACATGCACCTGGCGCAGGCCGGCGCCGAGTTGCTGGCCGCCCGCATCAGTCTCATCGACCTGCTCCGGCCGCTGGTCGACAAGGCGTATTCATCGCTCGCGGTGGGCGACCACCGCCCGGCCGCTGTCGGTATCGACTATCAGAGTTCGCTCGGGCCGCAGGTTGAGATGGTGCCCGATCGAGACGTGCT
>Ga0066789_10001155_pt1 | contig 11291 bp, 13 predicted proteins | sample OrgsoiDNA2013049_FD_70960 | JGI IMG/M metagenome (GOLD analysis project Ga0066789, IMG submission 70960) | Permafrost soil microbial communities from the Arctic, to analyse light accelerated degradation of dissolved organic matter (DOM) -... | ecosystem: Environmental > Terrestrial > Soil >...
TGCGAGAGCGCCTTGGCGATCAGCACGCGCCGCTTCATGCCGCCAGACAGCGTCATGATGCGGTCGTCTTTCTTGTCCCAGAGCGAGAGCGCGCGCAGCACCTTCTCGATATGCGCCGAATTGCGCGGCTTGCCGAACAGGCCGCGGCTGAAGCTGACGGTCGCCCACACGCTCTCGAAGGAGTCGGTGTGCAGCTCCTGCGGCACCAGCCCGATTAGCGCGCGTGCGGCGCGGAAGTTTTTGATGATGTCGTGGCCGTCGACCGTGACGGAGCCCTGCGACGGATTAAGGATGCCGCAGATGATGCCGATCAGCGTGGTCTTGCCGGCGCCATTGGGGCCGAGCAGCGCGAAGATTTCGCCGCGACGAATGTCGAGATTGATATCCGACAACGCCCGGAACCCGGTCGCGTAGGTCTTGGAGAGCTCTTTTACGGAAATGATTGATTGCATGCGTGCGGAGGGCCGTGGCGAATGCTGCGGATATAGTCGGCTGCGCTCCCGCGCGCTAGTCCCGTTTAGCCCAAAGTTGCCAAGGCGTTGAGATCGGCGAGCGTCTGCTGGGGCGGGAAATCGAGATACTCATCCGGCATCTTGCTGCGGTTCACCCAGTTGGCGTGGAACCCGACGGACGTTCCCGCCATGACGTCCCAGCGATTGGAGGACACGAAGGTCACATCGGCCGGCGCGCACTGGAAGTGGTCGGTGACGAGAGCATAGACCTCCGGCCGCGGCTTAAACATTTTCAACGCATCCACCGACAGCACGGCGTCGAGATCGCCGCCAAGGCGAGCACCGTCCACCGCGCCTTTGAGCATGTTGGGCGATCCGTTGGAGAGAATGCCGGTCTTGTGACCCTTGGATTTCAGCATGCGCAACGCCGCGCGCGCATCGAAAAAGGCATCGAGCTTGAAATAGGCGTCGAGCAGCTTCGGTTTCAACACTTTTGGCACCGATGGTACGCGCGCCAAAGAATAATCGAGAGCCCGCTCGGTCAACGTCCAAAAATCCTCGTAATGTCCCGCGAGCGTCAGCGTCCAGGTGTATTCGAGTTGCTTGCCGCGCCATATCTCGGACATGAGGTCGGCATCGGGGCCGGCTTCCCCACGAAACCGCGCAATCGCCGCGTACACGTCGAACAGCGTGCCGTAGGCGTCGAACACGAAAATCGCCATTGATTGCTCCGATCAAAAAAACTCACAAGATTTTGCGATGAGGCTGGCGTAGCATGACCGCGCGGGTCAAGCCCGTGACGGGAGCAGTGCATGGCGCCGGGACTGAGCTGGTCGAAAACCTGGTCGTTTTACGAAGGCGATTGGCACGAGGGCAACATCCCGATCATGGGTGTGCGATCGCACGCCGCCTGGCTGTGCTCCTCGGTATTCGACGGCGCGCGCACCTTCGAAGGCGTGTCGCCCGACCTCGACCTGCATTGCGCGCGGGTGAACGCCTCGGCAACCACCATGCATCTCAAGCCGACCGTATCGGCCGAGACCTGGCTGGGCTTAACACAGGACGGCATCAGGCGCTTCGACAAGGACGCCGCGCTCTATATCCGGCCGATGTACTGGGCCGAGCGCAGCGGACCGCTCTTGGTCGCGCCCGATCCGGAGTCGACCCGATGGTGTCTCACGCTGTACGAGGCGCCGATGCGGCCGCCGGAGGGGTTTTCGATCACGCTGTCGCCCTACCGTAAGCCGAGCATGGAATGCATGCCGGTCGACGCCAAGGCCGGCTGTCTCTATCCGAACAATGCGCGCGCGCTGATCGAGGCGAATTCGCGCGGCTTCGGCAATTGCGCGGTGCGCGACCTCGTCGGCAATATCGCCGAACTCGCGACTGCCAATTTGTTCATCGGCAAGGACGGCGTGGTGTTCACGCCAGCGCCGAACGGCACCTTCCTCAATGGCATCACCCGCCAGCGTGTGATCAAGCTTCTGCGCGACGCCGGCGTCAGCGTGGTGGAAACGACGCTGAGCTATAGCGATTTGGAAAATGCCGATGAGATCTTCTCCTCCGGCAACTATTCCAAGGTGATGCCGGTCAACCGCATCGACGATCGCTCGCTGCAGCCAGGCCCGCTCTACCGCAAGGCGCGCGAGCTTTATTGGGCGTTTGCGCACGCGGCTGCCGGCTGAAACAGGCGCCTCCCATTACCGGTTGCGCCTTCGCAATTAGCTCGACTTTTGGCGAATAAAGGCGCATGGTCTTGCTGATTTGACGCATAGTGCAGGCGTCCCGGCGTTCGCGCCAACTTAACGAAAATCCGCGCTGCTTTGCCCCCGTTCGAAAACGGGGCGAAAGGTTTACATCCCGATGCGCTTCCCATGGCAGTCTCAACCGCCCGAAGCCACGAACATGGAGATTCGTTTTCCGAATCAAAGCCGCAGTTACGATGCGACGCGGCACGCGGTCCGCTTTTGGGGTTATGACCGCTCGATGGAGAATTCGTTCTTCGTGACCGCGGATGCGCTCAGGCAGATGCAACCGAATTTGCAACTTGATGCGGTTAGCCTTTTGCATGCGTTCGATATCAACCGCGACCGTATCTACGCGATCGCCGCCAAAGTCTACGCCCGGGGCCCCAGGGGCTTCTACGATCTCAACGTCGCCGACGTTTGACGACACAGGCTTTCGCCTGAACATCAATCACAAAGGAATTACTCGTGAGCATGAAAGCCAAAAAGCCCGCAAATCTACTTGCGAATGCGATACCGACCGACGGCTATGTGTTGTCAGTCGACGGGAAAATGAAAACGCGATTTGAAACCGCGAAAGAGGCGATGACTGCTGCCTCTAATCTCAAGGAAACCTACCCGGTCATTCAGGTCGCGGTTTATGACGCGGCGAAGCGGGAATACGCCCCGGTGGAACTGGCAAAAGAAAAGTAGAGAACTAATCACTGCGGCGGCGCCGTGAGCAGCTTCGGCGTCGGGCCGCCGCGCAGGTCGTAGACCTGGGCGTAGACCACGCCCTCGCGCTCGATCGTGGCCATGATCGGATGCTGCAAATGCCGGCAATAGAACGTGCCGAGCGCCAAGGCGAAATCGGCGGTCTTGCGGTCGAAGGTGGTTTCGAATTGCGGCCCGAGCTCCACCTCCGCCGCCGGCTGTGGACCGCAGATCGCCACCACCCAGCGCCGGCCTTGTGGCGGATGCTCACTGGCAGAGGCGAGCCGCGTGCGCAGTTCGTCAGCCGCCTGTTTGAGGGCGAGCCCCCAGTAGTCCAGCATGTACTTGTCCTGCGCCGCGCGCACGCCGCCGTAAAGCCAGTTGAATGCCGTGTATTGGTAGGGGTGTAGATGTACCATATCGCTCACCGGCAAGCTGACACCGGCGATGAAGACGGCCGCCAACACGCCGAGCGCCGCCTTGCCGTAAACGCGTGTACGCTCGATCGCCCAGACTGCGGCGAGCCCGCCGAGCGCGGCAAACGGCGGCACCACGAAGATGAAGTGGCGCAGTCCGTTATAGAGCGCCGGCCGCGCCACCATGGCCAAGACGACGGGAAAGATGGCGGCGAGCGCCACCATGAGCACGGCGGCGCGGCGGTTGGCCGGCACAGCACGGCGCGTGACGGCGGCGAAGGCGCCGAGCGTTCCGATCAGCCCGAGCGCCAGCATGATTTCCGGCAGCTTGAGCCAGAACAAATGCGGCAGGTAACTCGCCGGCATGTCGGGGACGTTGATCAGCCGGCCTTCGTATAATTCCTGCCACGGCTTTTCGAAGAACGTGTCGAAATATTCCGCCGCGTGCAGCGGATTGAGCGGCGAGAGCACCGACCATGGCCATAACAGGCCCATGATCAGATAGCCGAGCCCCAAGGCCGGCAACAAGGTCCAGAGGAATTGTCCGCAGCGAAGCGCTGCCGGTTTCCAGCCCTCGGCGCGGCCTTGCGCGATCAGCACAAACAGCAGCGCGGCGAGCCCGGCCGGGGCGGCGACGCCGGCGAGCACGCGCGAGCCGAACGCCAGCCCGAGGCCGACCCCGGCGAGCGCGACCGTGCGCGCGCTCGGCTGTGGATATTCATCGAAGGCGCGCAGCAAGCCGAGCAGCAGCAACGCCATGGCGGTGGCGAAGGGCGCGTCCTTCGCGTTCATGAACATATGGCCGTAATAGAGCGGGCAAGTCGCGAGCAGGACGAGCGCGATCAGACCCGCGAGCGGCCCGCCAATACGGCGGCCGATCCGCCAGGTGACAAACAGCCCGACGATGCCGATGGTGGCCCCGACCAGCCGGCGCGTCTCGAACAAATCGAACGGCAGCACTTTGGCGACGAGCGCCGCCGCCATGTCGAAACCGCCGCCGTATTTGTAGAGATTGACGAATGACAGCGCGCGCGCGTCGGAAAAGCCCGAGCCGTAAAGCTTGAGCAGCAAATCGCCGTATTGCGAGTGGGTATAATCGTCCCAGCCCAGCCCGTAGTCGCGGAAGGTTATCCCCGCGATAACGGCGAGGATAACCAGCACGGCGACGGCGAGACGGTCGGCCAAAAGAGACGTTCGTGCGACATGGTCCGCACGTAGGCCGGACATGGTCGCGGGAAAGGTCGAGAAGTAACTTATGTTACTTGCTCGCCGTGACGAACAGCTCTTCGACGTAGTCCCAATTCACCAGGTGATCTAGATACGCCTTGAGATAGTCCGGCCGCCGGTTGCGGTAGTCGATGTAATAGGAGTGCTCCCACACATCGCAGCCGAGAACCGGAACGGCGCCGTGCACCAGCGGGTTTTCGCCGTTCGCCGTCTTGGTCACGATCAGCTTGCCGTCCTTCACCGCCAGCCAGGCCCAGCCGGATCCGAACTGAGTCACGCCGGCAGCAGCGAAATCTTCTTTCATCTTGGCGACGCCGCCGAGGTCTGAATCGATTTTCGCCTTGAGCTTGCCGGGGATTTTGTCGCCGCCGCCGCCCGCTTTCATCCATTTCCAGAAATGCATGTGATTGTAATGTTGGCCGGCATTGTTGAAGAGGCCGGCATTCTTGCCGAACGAGCCTTTGACCACGTCCTCGAGCGATTTGCCCTCCAGCCCGCTGCCGACCAGCAGCTTATTGCCGTTGTCGACGTAGGCCTTGTGGTGCTTGTCGTGATGATATTCGAGCGTTTCGCGCGACATATGGGGCGCCAGCGCGTCATAGGCATAGGGCAACTCGGGCAGAGTGAACGACATCAGATCCTCCTCGATCCACAAACGATGATTGGGAAAAAAGCCGGTCCCATAATGAAACCGCGATGGTCCCGCGAGAGTTCCTTAGTTAATTAGGCTTTGGCGCGGGTTGGGGCAACGCCTTGGCGACTTGGTACCCCTTGGGACCCCTCGGAAGCCCGCAAAACCGATAAAAACCAGCAGGAAACGCCGTTAATCAAGTTTGAGGGCATTGCCTCTATATTAACTTTAACAGTTGCAGCGGATGCCGCTAACGGTCAAAATTCGCCGCTGCTGGAAGGCCTTACCGGGTATTTCCGTACCGGACGCTTTGGTGGTGGTTCACACGGGGTTCTAACGCGTATGTCAGTCCTGTTGTTTGTTGTCGGCGCCCTTGCCGTCTTGCTGGGCGTCGGGATGGTCGGATACGGCATTCCGATCAATGAATTCAGCTTCGGCAACACGCTCATCGTCGCAGGGACCACGGCGACCGTCGGCGGCCTCATCGTCATCGCGATCGGCGCCGCGGTCGGCCAATTGCAACGCATCGCCGAGACGCTGGCGACGCGCACGCCGGTGCGCACCAGCCGCCCGTTCGAAATGTTCGAGCCGCCGGCCGGCGCACGCGCGGTCCCGATGCCGAACCGAATTCCGTTCCCGCCCAAGCCGAAATTTGAGACGGCCGTCCGCGAACCGCAGGAGCCGATGGAAGCTCCGATGGCCGCCGCTGCCGCCGTCGAGGCACAACCGGCCGCTCAGGTGACACCGACGCTGCGAAATCCGGATGTGCCGGTCGCCGCGGTCGAGGAATTCGAAGTCAAGGAATACGAGAACGTTTCGCTGTCGCCGCAACAGCTGATGCCCGCGCCGGCGCCGCTCGAGCTGAGTGAGCCGGCGGCACAGCCGCAGGAACGCCCGTCGCAAACGAGCTATTTCGACGCCATGTGGCCGGCGGAATCCAGGCCGGAAAAACGTAACGTCACTGACGAGGCAATGCCTGAACCGCCGCCGCCGGTGGCCGCGCCGGAAGCGCCGACGCCGCCCGCGATCGACGAGCCGCCGGTCGCCATCCTGAAATCCGGTGTCGTCGACGGCATGGGCTATACACTCTATGTCGACGGCTCGATCGAAGCCGAGCTGCCGCAAGGCACGCTGCGTTTTGCCTCGATCAACGACCTGCGCGGTCATCTCGCCAAGAATTTGTAAGGAGAACTGACGAGAGCAACGCCGCCCGCGCCGAGCGCGGGCGGTTTATTTTTGGGCAGTGCACTGCAAATAAGTCCCAAGTCTAATCAAGTTTTTGATGTTCTTCTTCTTGCCGTGACTGGAATTCGATAGTAATATTCAAAAACTATAAAGTGCGAATTCGATATTCGTTGTGTTTAAGACCTCGGATCAACCGGGGCGAAATCTTCTACTTGTGCGGTCTGCGGACGCCCGGTGCGGCGGCCGCGCCATAGCGGGGGCAGCGTCGATGAGCGACACCACGGCTGAGGGAAACTACATTGCGCTGACCGCGGAAATCGTTTCCGCCTATGTCAGCAACAACACGGTGCCCGCCGGCGAGATCCCGAGCCTGATCAGCCAAGTGCATGCCGCGCTTGCCCGGGTGTCCGGAAAATCCGGCGACGCCCCCTCCGAGCCGCTGCGGCCGGCCGTGTCGGTGAAGAAGTCGATCACCCCGGAATTCATTGTCTGCTTGGAAGACGGCAAGAAATTCAAGTCGCTCAAGCGGCATTTGCGCACGCAGTACAATATGACGCCCGAGCAGTATCGCGAAAAATGGGCGCTCGGCGCCGACTATCCGATGGTCGCGCCCAGCTACGCGGCCGCGCGTTCGCAATTGGCCAAGCAAATGGGCCTCGGCCAGCAGCGCCGCCGCCGCGTCAAGTAAAGAAATCAAGTCATCGTATCAGACCAGGGTTGCCGCCGCGGCTTGCCGCGGCGGATTTGTCTTGCGACATTCATATCACCGTAGCCCAGAGAGAATTCCGCAGTGACCGCGTCTTCCGCTAAATCGTTTACCGGCGTGTTCCCGATCGCGCCGACGCCGTTCACCGAGGGTGGCAACCTCGACCTGGATGGCCAACGCCGGGTGCTCGACTGCATGGTCGACCAAGGCGTCGATGGCATCTGCATTCTGGCAAATTATTCTGAGCAGTTCCTGTTGTCGGATGCGGAAAGGGACACTCTCCTCGATCTCTGTCTGGCCCATATTTCCGGCCGCGTACCGGTCATCGTGACCTGTAGTCATTTTAGTACGCGCATCGCCGTGGAGCGGGCCCGCAAAGCCATGGCGGCCGGCGCCAATATGCTGATGCTGATGCCGCCCTATCACGGCACCGCGTTGCGCGCCGATGAGACCGGCATCATGGAGCATTTTGCACGCGTTGCCGAGGCGGCGCGTATTCCGATCATGGTGCAGGACGCGCCGTTGAGCGGTGTCAGCCTTTCAGTCCCGTTTCTGGTCAGGCTGGCGCAAACGGTGCCGCAGGTGCGCTATTTTAAAATTGAAGTGCCCGGCGCTGCGGCCAAATTGCGCAGCCTCATCGAGCAAGGCGGCGCTGCCATCGAGGGTCCTTTCGACGGGGAGGAATCGATCACGTTGATGGCCGATCTCGATGCCGGCGCGACCGGGACGATGCCGAGCGCCTTGCTGCCGGATCTCATTCATCCGGTGCTGGACCATCACCGGGCCGGCCGGCGCAAGCAAGCGGCCGAGCTTTACGCGCGCATCCTGCCGCTCATCAATTATGAGAACCGGCAATGCGGCTTACGGGCCAGCAAGACCGTGATGGCCGAAGGCGGAGTCATCAAGAGCGACGCGGTTCGCCACCCGCTAGAACGGCTCCATCCGGCGACGCGTGCCGAGCTTCTTGAGCTGGCGCGTGAAATTCAGCCGCTCGCTTTGCGCTGGGGAAAATAGCCGCGCGCCGAGATATCGCGCGGGGAGCCGCAAGACTGGAACACTGGTCGCAAGATAGTTGCGGATAAAAATCCTATTTATGTGGATAGATTCCCGGGCATTTTCCCTAAAAATCTGAAATACACACAACATATCAACTAGATATCTCCTCATCCGCAGACTAATCCCCGCCGCCTCAATTTCGACGATGATGTAGGGAAATAATCCTACTTGAGGAGGTGACGGATGACCTATGTCGAAGCTCTCAGCAAACCACGCCGGGCGCGGCGCCGGCCGCCGCCGCAGGACGACACCGCCCGCATCTGCTGGCTGATGGAAGCCGCCACGGCGGCCGCCTTCGCCGTGCCGGTCGACGAGTTGCGGGCGCCGTCGCGGCGCGCGCCGGAGACCGCGTTCGCGCGGCAATGCGCCATGTATCTCGCCCACGTGGTGCTGGGCTTGCGCTATAGCGAAATCGGCCGGCTGTTCCGCCGCGACCGCACCACCGCCGCCTATGCGTGCACCTTGATCGAAGAGCGGCGCGACGATGCGGCCATCGACCGCGTGCTGCACACGCTCGAAAGCCTGTGCGGCGATCTGGCGCGCGGCATGCTCTCGCGCCCGCAGGTGCGGCCATGAACAACACCGGAAAATCCGCCAACCGCGCGGGCGGGCCGCCGGCGCCGGCGATCGATTGTTATCGCGGCCAGCATCTCGAACTGGCGGAACGGCATATCGCGACCGAATTCGGCCGCGCCAACGTCACCGTCGACGACGCCGAGAGCCCGCTCGCCTGGCTAGCGCGCCGGCGCGGACGCAACGGCCGCGCTTTGATCGAGCCGCATCAGTTTCAAGCCGGCGAGCGGCTGCGCGCCGATTTCACTTGCGCCCACATGATGCCGCGCACGACGTCGAACTGGGCGAGCCCGATTTCGTCTGGCCGCCGTGGCGGCGAACGCGCCGCGGGCTTCACCGAGACCATGATCGCCGCGCGCCAGCGCGTGCATCAGGCGCTCGACGCGGCAGGTCCCGAATTCGGCGGGCTGCTGCTCGATGTCTGCTGTTTCCTCAAAGGCCTCGACGATATCGAGCGCGAACGCGCCTGGCCGTCGCGCTCGGCCAAAGTCGTGCTGCAGCTCGCGCTCGATCGGCTGGCGCGCCATTACGTTTACGCGGCGCAGGTGAGGGGACCGGCTTACGCGCCGATCCGCACCTGGCTGGCGGAGGGAGCTGCGTTTAGCGTCGATGGAAAATAGCGATCAGGCCGGTGCCAGCGCCGCTTTGGCGTCGGCGCGGATGCGCTCGACCATCGAGCGCAGACCGTTCGAGCGTTGCGGCGTGAGGTTCTCGCGCAGGCCGATGCGGTCGAACAAAGCCAGCGCGTCGGTTTCCAGGATCTCGCGCGCGCGCTTGCCGGAATAGAGCGCCAGCAGGACGGCGATCAGGCCGCGCACGATATGGGCGTCGCTGTCGCCGTCAAACGTCAGCGTCGGGCCGCCGGCGCCGTCCGGCTTTACATGCGTGAGCAGCCAGACCTGGCTGGCGCAACCGCGCACTTTGTTGGTCTCATTGTGGGCGTTTTCCGGCAGCGGCCGCAGCGTGCGCCCGAGCTCGATGACATAGCGATAGCGGTCGTCCCACTGATCGAGCAGCGTGAAATTATCGACAATCTCGTCGATGGTGGTCATGCCGCCAATATATAGGCACGCAGGCGGCCGAAGGCCAAAAAGATCGCGGCGGGCGGCCGCGGCCCGCGTCAAACGCCGACAAATGTGGCTGTTTAAACGGCCGGCCGGCCGGCGCGCGCCTCGTGGCGCGGCGGTAGCGGAACCGGCGCATGCCAAACCGGCGCCAAATCGGTGGGGGTCAGCGTGCCTTGTCCGGGCGCCGCGGCCGGCGCCGCTTTGGCGGCGGTCTTGTCGGCGGTCGCGGACTTTTCAATCGTGGCGGTGATGAAGTCGTAGATCGTGCGCGCGCCGGCTTCGGCCTTGTGGCCGATCGCGACGGCTACCTTGCCGCCGACCGCGCAGGCATCGGGCTGCCGGTCGCAGAAGCCGCGCACATCGGACACGGCGGCGCTCGCCAGCGTCACGGCCTGCTTGGTATCTATATTGGCATCCGGCGACGGCGATTTCGTGCCGCTTGGCAGCAGCACGCAAACGACGCCTACCCAGAAGGCCATTCGCAGCAGAAAAAACATGACCCTACCCATTATCCCCGACGGCTGTTCCGCCGCCTTTGAACTAAAACCTAGCAGACAGGCTTGAAGCTGTCGTTCGCATTGAACCGATGTTTTTGGGCAAAATCGACGCGAATACGACGCGAATTTTCGTCAAATTTGACAGGATCGAATTCGATTAAAATTTTAGATGTCGGTATCCGATGCTTGCGGGCCGGCGCCTTCGGCCAACCTTGCATGGTTACCGCAATGGTAACTTTTGGTTTTTGCGCGCGCGTTGGCGCGGCGCGGCAACAGAAATTTCACCATGCCCGGCGAATGGAACCGCACCTTGGCCCGGAATGGGCCAAAGGCGCCGGCTACGGGCCATGCACCGGCGCTGCCTTAGTGTTCGCTTAAGCGGCGCTGACTACGATTCCGCTTACGAAAAAAGGGGCGCGTCTGGTCGTACAAGACGTGAGACAAAAACCGTGAACTTCCTCACGCCAGTGTGGAATTACGTAGACGCTTTGGTGCACGTCTCGGCGCAGCAGGATGCGCTGATGGCGGCGCGCCATCGCGCCTTCATCGCGCCGCGTCTGCTCGGCGGCTTTGCCGCGCTCGCCAGCCTCCCGGTCTATATCGCCTTTCGCGGCGTGCCGGGCGCGCTCGAACTCGGCGTCTTCGGCTGGCTGGTGGCACCGATCCTGATCGCCTTTTTTCTCTCGCGCACCGGACGTTACGAGGACGCCCATGTCCTCTCCTCGCTGTCGTTCGCGGGATTGGCTGCGGGTCTCGCATGGTGCACTGGCGGCATCGAGTCATTCACGGCGATCTGGCTGGTGGTCGTACCGTTGGAAGCTTCGCTGTCGGCTTCGCGCCGTGTGGTGGTGCTCGCTGCTATTTTTGCACTCGCCGCGGCCGGCATATTGTTCGCACTGAACGCGCTTGGGCTGCAACCTCCCGCGACAGTCAACGTGCATGGCACGCTGGCCGCGCTTGCCGTCGTGTCGGCGGTGCTCTACGCCGCCGGTCTCGCACTCGGCGCCGAGCAGCTCACGCGCACCAGCGCCGGGCTGCTCAAT